>JGI12109J20283_10437498_pt1 | contig 53524 bp, 46 predicted proteins | sample ElkSlonscriptome_12_FD_20283 | JGI IMG/M metagenome (IMG submission 20283)
CGTTCATTTCGCCGGATTGACGATCGCGCCAGCTCTCGGAGGTCGCCAGCGACAGGTTGGTGACCGCGCTGCCGCCAGCAGTATGGCGAACTTCTGGGTCCGCGCCCAGATTGCCGATCAGGATGACTTTGTTGATTCCTCTGGCCATGGTTTTCGGGCCTTCCACAGGTTGCTTGTAACGACCTGAAATTCTAGCACAGGGCCGCCGCCGGGCTCCCTAGGAAAAGGTCGCGGCGGGGCCTCGGAAAAGCGCCCGAGGACCGCGATACATTCACCGTTCGAGGCCCCCCATGGCCCGTATAATGCCAGGAATGAACGATGTCCCCACCCTGGCCCTCCCGAGCACCCTCGACGATGTCCTCGCCCTGACTGCCCGGGACCGCGCCGCCGTGGATGCGCTGATCACCGAGCGCCTCCGCTCGGATATCGTCCTGGTCAATCAGATCAGTCAGTACATCATCGGCAGCGGCGGCAAGCGCCTGCGCCCCCTGCTGCACCTTCTCGCCGCCCGAGCATCGGGCTACGAGGGCCAACAGCACATTCAGATGGCCGCGATCATCGAGTTCATCCATACGGCAACCCTGTTGCACGACGACGTTGTCGATGAATCGAACCGCCGTCGCGGCCAAGAAGCGGCCCACCGAATTTGGGGAAACGCCGCCTCGGTACTGGTCGGCGATTTTCTCTACTCACGCAGCTTTCAGCTGATGGTCGAGCTCGAGACGCCGGAAGTGATGAGAATCCTGGCCGACACCACCAATACGATCGCTGAAGGCGAGGTCCTTCAGCTCATGCAAATGGGTAACGCTGAACTCGATGTGGACGATTATTTTCAGGTCATCTCCGACAAGACCGCCTGCCTCTTCGCCGCCAGCGCTCGGCTCGGAGGGGTTCTGGCTCGGCGTGGTGAATCGGTCAATGAATCGCTTGCGGAATTCGGGCTTCTTCTGGGACAGAGCTTCCAGATTGCCGATGATGTTCTCGACTACCGAGCCGACAACGGCGACTCGGGCAAGAGCCTCGGCGACGATCTCGCCGAAGGCAAGGTGACCCTGCCCCTGATCATCACGATGCAGCGTAGCGACGACGCGACGCGCGGCGAAATCGTTGAAATGATCCAAAGTGGCGGCAGCTCCGATTACGGACACGTCCGTTCTCTCATGGATGAGGTTGGAGCCCTGGACGCGGCCATGGATCAGGCCCGGCAACTGAGCGTCAAAGCCAAGGCCTGCCTCGACCTGCTGGACGACGGGCCGGAACGCCAGGCCCTTGTCCTGATCAGCGACTACGCCGTCGACCGATCCCTCTAGTCCCGGCAATCGCCCAGGGCTTCTATTGCCGCTCGAAAGCGTGCCCCGCGCTCCTCAAAGCTCCTGAAGTGGGGAAAGCTGGGTGCCCCCGGTGACAGCACGATCACCTCATCGGCGCGGCATCGTCGGTCGGCCTCCGCAACCGCGGCCTCGAGATCCTCAGCCGCAATCATCCCGTCTGCGGCCACGGCGCCGCCATCGCGCAGGGCGGTAGCCACCTCATCGCCGTTGTCGGGCAGCGTGATCAGCCCGGCTAGGGGCCGCTCCGCGCACCACTCCAGAACAGGCGTCCAATCCGCCGGGCGCGCCTGCCCCCCGGCAATGAGAACGACGCGGCGATCGCGCAGGCATTCCAGCGCTGCCCGAGTCGCATGCGGTGAGGTCGCAATCGAGTCGTTGATCCAGCGCTCGCCGATGGCTTCGAGTCGATGCGCCAGGGGTCGAAAACGGTGCAGGGCCTCGACGCTCGCCGGACGCTCTCCGCCGAGCATCTCACAGGCGCTCAGGGCAAGCGCCGCATTGTCCAGATTATGGCGTCCGATCAGCGCCAGATTCTCTAGATCGAGCTCGAGGGTCTGGTCGCGATAGAGCGCGTCGTCTTGCCGATGGTAATCCGGCGCCTGATTGGCCAGATGTCGGCCCGATACGCCCCGGGTCGCGCGTTCGAGCACCGGATCACGCGCATTGATCAGAAGCGGCCTGCCGGCGAGCAGCTCGACCAGTCGAAGCTTGCACCCGTAATAGGCCTCGATGGAGCCGTGCCAGTCCAGATGCTCGGGAAAGAGTCGTGTGATCAGACCGAGCTCCAGGCGGCCCTGAAGATCAGCGAGCTGATAGCTGGACAGTTCAGCGACGATACGATCGGCCGTCGTATCGAGATGATCGAGCAGCGGCACGCCGATGTTGCCCGCCAGCACGGCGTCCTGACCGCTGGCTCGGAGCAGCTCGGCCAGTATCGATGCGGTCGTGCTTTTGCCCTTGGAGCCCGTCACGCCAACAACCGGCAGATCGGGTCGCTCGCTCAGAAAGATGGAGCTCGGATTGATCACCCGCCCGCCGCGGGCGCGAAACCCCTCGAGGGCGGGATGATCGACGCGGATTCCCGGCGACCGCAGCGCCACGTCGAAGGCCTCAAGCCCCCCATCGAAGGCCGCAACCCGACCCAGCACCGAATCCGGCAGCGCACCCGCCTCGCTCCAGACCTCGAGGCGGGAGGCATCGCTTCGCTGCTGCAGGGCCTGCCAGGCGCTCTGCCCTTCGCGACCAAATCCGAGCACCACGACGCGGAGACCGCGAAATTCATCAAGGCGCATCGAGAAGGCTCTCTGGAATACGATGGCGGCCGCCCGGCCTGCACAGGGACTCGAGCGAGGGGCCGGTCGCTCCAACCAGGCGCTCGCGGAGCGCTCGAACAACTCGATGGTGTCTCCAGCGATCCTGGTCGGCCAGCGCCAGAACAGCGGCGCGCGCCTCCTCCGCTTCACCGACGCACTCGAAGGGTTTGACCCCATCGAGGCCCAGCAACTCGGCAAAGGCTTCAATCAATTCGGTCTGATCCAACAGATCTTGGCCGAAAATCTGCGACAGTGCCTGCGGCGCCATGAACGGCGCGAGTCCGAGAAACACGAAGGTGCACTTGGGGCATCGGCCGCACCAGCGATCGACGCGGGCGCCATCGAGATGAAAGTTGCGGTTGCAGGAAGAAAACTGGCCGTGCCACTCGGTCAGGCCCGCGAAGTCACGGCAGATGGCCAGCTCGCGATCCTGCCTGAGCAGCGAGAAGACGCGCAGGCCACCGTGGACCGAGCGTCTTGTCCAGTCATCGAAGAGCGCTTCGAACTCGAAGGACTTGGAAAACTGATGATTGACCTCGCGGCCGCGGGCGTCGAGACGACTCGCCTGACTGGCCGAGCGCTCGTTGGCAAAGGCCACGCGATCGTAGTCGAGCAGCAGCGCAAACAGCGCGAGAACCGCCGAATTGATCGCCGTCACCGGAACGTGACCGTTCAGGGCCCCGGCGCGATTGAGATCGGCCAGACGCGGATCCAGCTGGCGCTCGATGATCCAGTGCCGGCCGGGCAGCGCTGCGCCAATGGCCTGAATCAGCCGGCTGGTGCCGATCTGAACGGAATCCGAGGGTTCCTTGCGTGCGCGCAGCCGCTCCCAGGCGACGAGCGAGTCCTTGCCGCCGCCCATGGGTACCAGAGTGCGGCGCCTCAGCGCGAAATCGGGCGCCGGAACAGGCTGGCCTGCCCGGCCGCTGAAAGCCGGAAAATGATCCGTATCCAGTTCATTTTCAAAGGCGAACTCTGCCAGCCCCTGGCGATAGATACGGGTCAAGGCGGCGGCTTGCCAGGCGTCGGGCTGGCGATCGCCGAAAATCACCGTCCTTGAACACGCCGCTTTCCAGTAGCTGATCCCGGCGATCCAGTGCAGCAGATCGAGCGCCCCCTCGATGGCCTCCGCCCGCTCCGGGGACCCCTGGAAAGGCGCCCCTGGCAAGCGCAAGCGCTCGGTGAGCTCAAGCTCATCGAGGCGATAAACCAGCTCGACCCGGCCCGTTGCGGGCTCCAGTCGACGATCGCAAAACCGGAATCGCTCGGCAGAGCAGGCAGTCAGGAGCTCAGCAGCACGGGCTTTCTCAGGGCGCGCCATGAGCGGCTTCGGCCTGGGTATCGCGCTCGGCCCGCCTGGGCCAGGCTCGTAGGACCGCATGGATCAGCGTCGCCAGCGGAATCGCGAAGAACACTCCCCAGAAGCCCCAGATACCACCGAAGACCAGAACCGCCACGATAATGGCGACCGGATGCAGATTGACGACTTCGGAAAAAAGGATCGGCACCAGCACGTTACCGTCGAGCGCCTGAATGATTGCGTAGGCGATCAGCACCCACCAGAACTGGGCCTCAAGGCCAAAGGCAATCAGGGCGACCACCGCCACCGGCAGCGTGGCCACCGCGGCTCCGATGTAGGGAATCAGTACCGAAAAGCCGACCAGCATCGACAGGAGCATGGCAAAGGGCAGGCCCAGCCAGATGAACACCAGATAGGTGACAGACCAGACGATGAGGATTTCGAGCACCTTGCCGCGAACATAATTACCGATCTGCGCGTCGACCTCGCGCCAGACGCTGGTCACCAGGGCTCGATCCTTCGGCATGTACGCCGCCATCCAGTTCATCAAAGGCTTCTTGTCTTTGAGGAAGAAGAACACCAGCACAGGCATGAGCACAACGAAGATCAGCAGGCTGGCCAGGCCGATGACGCCGGAAAAAGAGACCAGTGTCGCCCCATAGTTGACGAGCTCGGTTCCCATGTTGTCCACCATCCTCGAAAGCTGTTCCTCGGAAATCAGCGAAAGCTCACGATCCACGCTCTCCGTTGGCAGGCGTTCGGCGCGCGTGAGCGTCTCACTCGTTTCCGTGTCGCCCGGCTCGAGGATTGGCTCCGGCAGCTCGATGACAGCCGGCGCGACGATCTGTGGGTAGCGCTCCGGCAGCGTCGACAGCCAGGCTTGTGCCTCGCGAATGTAGCTCGGGATTTGCTGCACGATGACAGCCAGCTGGCGCGTGAGCATCGGCAGGAGGCCAAACAACAGAAACAGCAGGCCGGTCATGAAGGCACTGAAGACGGCAACAACCGAAATCAACCTCGGCAGGCCGAAGCGCTCGAGGCGCTGGACGGCGCCCTCCAGCAAGTAGGCAATGATCAGACTCGCGACAACCGGGGCCAGCATGCGGCCGAAGATGATCACCGCGATGAGTCCAGCGAGCAGCGACAGCGCAAGGATGACGACCTGCGGGTCGGAGAAATGGCGCTGGTACCACTTGTTGATGCGTTCGAACATGCCTACGGATTATACGGAGGACCGTGCTCCCGGCGAAGACTTCCATGAAATTCGGCACTGGATTCGGCCACTCGCCAGGCTGCCCGGCGTGGACCCGCCCGCCCCCGCCCGGTGAACCTTTCCCCGTGGAAGGTCACCGGGCACTGCGGCTTTAGGAGTGTTGCTGCGCGGGGAAAATCAGAAGTCGAGCTCGATCAGGGCCTGGACTTCGAGGTCTTGATCCAGGCGATCCGAAACGATACCGAGCGCATTGCCTCCAAAGGCAAATTCCGGCGGCGCATAGGACGCGCTTAAGCGGAGCTTCGCGATCGGCCCGAAAGCCTTCATCAGACCGGCCAGGAAAGCATGGTCGGATAATTCGGGTTCCAGGGCATCCGACAGGATCGACGATGTGGGCAGCGGCTGGGTCCGCGTCTGGTAGTCGACGTAGAACGCCAGATCGTGGCCATTGCTCCACTGCCAACCCAAGCTGTAGACCACCAGATCATCCCAGGCGAAGCGAGGGCTTGAACTGTCGCCGAGGAGCGCGGTGAAACGCGCCGGCAGCGTACGGCTTGGGAAGGCGCCGACTTCGCTGTAGAAAATCTGTTCGATGCCGACGCGTAACGATGTATTGGCGGTGGCGTGGAACTGAGCACCGACCTCGACGCGCGAGGGAATATCGAGCTCAGCAACGGTGCCGTACAGACCCCGGATCGTTGCGAATTCGGCCATATCGATCCGCGATTGAGCCGCCACTTCAAGGGTCCACTGCGGGCTGAGGCTGCTCGCCAATCCCAGGCGAAGCCCGGCCCCGTGGGCCACCTCTGGTCGGCCATTGATCAAGCCGTAATCCTGATTGAATGCGCTGAATTCCAGGGCTGAGGCATTGTCGGCCTCGATCAGATTCAACACGCTCGAACCATAGCTCTGGCTGGCGAGAACCGCCGCGATGGTCAGATCGTTCGATTCATTCAGGCGAGTCGTCAATCCAGGCATCAGCATCGACTGCTGAAAGGTCTGACCGCGTGGCGAGAAGCCGCGCGGCACCGGCGCCAGAGACAGGGCCATCTGCCGGCTGCCCAGCCCGAGCAGCGCGGGCGTTCCGACCGGAGAGACCAGGGAGGCGGCAAAATCCGGGACGAGGAGATCCTCATCGAGAGCAAGCCAGTTCGACCTCGGCGGCGGGTCCACGTGCAAACGATCCAGGCGTGGCGTGATTCGGTGCAGGAGGAGTGCGTCCCAGTGGCCGGCCAGGAACGACGTCGAAGGACGTTGCGACAGTGCATTGTCTGCCATCGCGGGTAAGGCAACGCCACAAACCACGAGCGTTGCCACCAGATGACGACAAATAGCCGAGGACACCCTACTTTTGACTCGCTCGCTCACAGCTCAATATTAACGCGCCGATTGGTAGAAATACAACGGATTTCAAAAAAAGCGGGTGATAGCGGTCACATCACGCCCTGCGCCCGGCCTTGTGCCGGGCTCAGTGTCGCCAATGTGTTGCTTTTCTGCAACAATTCACTTTTCAGCTCAGACGTTCGCAGAGTGCATCGGCAAAGGTTTCGGTCGTGCCCTGCCCGCCCAGGTCGGGCGTCGTGCGATCGCCTGTCTTGATGGTCTCGGCGATCGCGCTTCTAAGGGCGGTGGCCGTGTCGCACTGGTCCAGGTGATCGAGCATTTGGGCCGCCGCAAGCAGCAGCGCAGAGGGGTTGGCAATGCCCTTCCCGGCGATATCCGGCGCCGAGCCGTGAACCGCTTCGAACATGGCCACATCAGTGCCGATATTCGCACCCGGCGCCAGGCCGAGGCCGCCGACCAGGCCGGCGCAGAGGTCGGACAAAATGTCGCCGAAGAGATTGGTGGTCACGATGACATCGAACTGCTCCGGACGCATCACCAGCTGCATGCAGGCGTTGTCGACGATCAGGTCATTGAATTCGATCGCCGGATATTCGCGAGAGACATCGCGCGCGACCGCCAGAAACATGCCGGTGACGTCCTTGAGAATATTCGCTTTGTGCACAGCCGTGACCTTCTTGCGCCCAACGCGCTCGGCCATATCGAAGGCAAAGCGCACGACGCGCTCGCAGCCCCTGCGCGTCACGACCATTTTCGATTCGGCTCGCGAACCGTCCGGTGAGGTGAATGCACCCTCGCCCAGGTAGGCACCCTCGGTATTCTCGCGCACGGTGATCAGATCGATGTCCTCGTAGCGCGACTTCGTCCCCTTGAAGCTGACCGCCGGGCGGACGTTTGCGAAGAGATCGAAGTGCTTGCGAAGGGTGACATTGAGCGACTTGAATCCGCCTCCCACGGGCGTGGTCAGCGGCGACTTGAGCGCGATCCTGTTGCCAGCGATCGAATCCAGCGTCGCCTGCGGCAGCAGATCTCCGGTCTCGTTCTGAGCCGATAAGCCTGCGAGCTGTTCGTCGTATTCGAGACCGACTTTGAGCGTATCGAGCACGCGCAGGGTGGCCTCCATGATCTCGGGGCCGATGCCGTCGCCCCGTATGACGGTGATTCGCTGAGTCACGTCGAACGTCCTTCAAAAGCTGTGTTTAGAAATGCAGTGGCGAGTCCTCGCCGCATCCCTCGATTATACGCAGGCCCAGACGGGTCATCGGCCGGACATCTCAAGCAACGAGCAGTGCGTCCAGCCTGCCGGAACGTTCCAGGGCCTCGAGGTCATCGAAGCCGCCGACGTGCGTGTCTCCGATAAAGATCTGCGGCACCGTCCGTCGACCGCTGCGCTCGATCATTTCATCGCGCCGCGTCGGCTCTGAAAGCAGCGATACCTCTTCCCAGGACACGCCCTTGGATTCGAGGAGCCGCTGCGCCGCGACGCAGAAGGGACAGCTGCCTTTGACGTACATCAGAATTCGGGGGTCGTTCATCGTGGTGGGTCCTCGCTGGATTGTCGTCATGGATTCACTGAATGTATGGGCTGGGGCTGGCAATTTACAGTCGTTCCTCGAGCCTGATCTTCAGGGCGAACCCGGGCTTCAGATGCACCAGTCAGGTTTCGGGTAGCCGCCCAGGCGACAGGCCTGGCGGATCGGGTGCTCAGTAAACAGGCGATACAGATCCCGACTCGAGAATTCCGGTCTGCCGAGCGATTTCCGGATCGCCGCAATCAGCAGGCGCATGAGAGGCGGATTGCCATAGCGCTGGTGATAGTCGCGAACGAACTCGATCACCTCCCAGTGGAGCTCGGTCAGCTCGATCCCGTCTTGAGAAGCCATCGCTCGAGCCAGTGAAGGGCTCCAGTCGCCAGGGTCGATCAGGTGGCCGTCGTCGTCCAGCGAAACGGCAGCCCCGGCATGTTTGAAGACCGACTCGCCCATCAGAATTCCAGCGCGAGGCCCCCGTTGGAGGCGGCATCCCCGCTGCGCCGCGAGGCGGCGAACGCGACCCCCCGACGGACCTCGACAGCATCGGCGGGCAGCCCATGCACCGTCAGCGTTGCCAGTTCGAAGTCGAGCAGCTGTTGCCAGGCACGGCGCTGATCCGGGGCATCAAGCAACGATTTCCAGGCCGGGCCATTGAATTCAATCAGCATGGTCAGGTCCAGCGTGGCCGCAGCCAGGATTATTTCTAGGCTCTCCTTCCAGCCAAGGGCGTCGCGAGGCGCATTGAATCGAATCGACAGGGGCGGGTCACCGTCCTCGAATCGGCCCTCTCGCCGCCACAGATCCAGCTGAATCGCCCAGAACTGCACCAGACTCGAGCCCTCGACCCACGCGGGCACCGAGCCGTAATCGCGGCGCTCCCAGGCCGTTGTGCAGTAGGCCAGATCGACCCGCTCTTCCTCGGCGAGGGACCGCCAGGGAGAATTGTCAGCCGCAAGACCTTCGACGCCTTCGCCGAAAAAGAACAGCCACAGCGGACGCGGCAGCTCGTCGATGCTGAGACCATCGTGGCGCAGATCGTTTAACGGCACCTTTGCACGCACCATGATGACGCTGTTGTATTGTTTAGGCTTCAAATTCAACGTCGCTCAGCGAACCTCGAGGGCCCGATCCGGTCTGACTCAGTTATGCACATTGCCCGACAATTTCTGATCGTGAATCTGGTGTTCTGGAGCGGCATGCTAGCAGCTCAGAGCCCGACCAGCCTGCCCGACATGGGGGGATCGAGCACGCGGGTATTGCCGATCGAACAGGAAATGACTTTCGCCCGCGATTTCGAGCGCTATATGCGGGCCAACCAGATGCTCATCGAAGATCCGCTCATTCGTGACTACTTCGAAGACATGGGCTATCGACTGGTGGCACAGTCCGATCGGCAGGGCGGGAGCTTTCACTTCTTCATCCTGCGCGAAAACAGCATCAACGCTTTCGCCAGCGTGGCCGGCGTCATCGGGCTGCACTCGGGCTTGATCCTGCTCGCCGAAGACGAAAATGAAGTGGCCGGCGTGGTCGCCCACGAAATCGCTCACGTCACCCAAAATCACCTGGCCCGAGGCGTAGAGAATCAGCAGCAGGTGTCGCTGCCCGCGATGATCGCGACCCTGGGCCTGGCCATTGCCGCCAGCGCCGCAGGCAATCCCGACGCGGGGCAGGCCCTGATGCTCGGCGGCCTTGGCCTGTCGCAGCAGATGATGATCAACCATACGCGCCAGGCGGAAATGGAAGCGGATCGAATCGGCATCTCGCTGCTGGGCCGAGCGGGCTTCGATCCCGAGGGCATGACCCGATTCTTCGAGCGGATGAACATCCGCAGTCGCGCCATGGGACAGGGACCGCCGGAATACCTCCGCACTCACCCGCTCTCCATCAATCGCGTGGCCGAAGCCAGAAGTCGAGCGCAGAGTCTCGTCAACGAAAGGGCTCGCCTGAGGCCGTCCGAAGAATTCCACTACGTCCAGTCCCGACTTCGCGTTCTCATGAGTCGTCGGATGGACCACACGATTCGCTGGTTTCAGGCGCGCCTCGACGGGAACAGCCGCCCACCCCTCGCCATGCACTACGGCCTGGCCCTCGCCCTGAGCAAAGAGTCGAGGATGGAGGAAGCCATGGATCATGTGGCGACTCTGCTCGAACAGGCACCCGAGCGTCAGATCGTCCGGCTGCTCGAGGCCGAAATCCTTCTGGCCGCAGGCGAGGTCGATCGCTCGCTGACCGTTCTCGAAGCGCTGCACCATCAGTTTCCCGGCTCTCGCAAGGTCAGCAGTCAGTATGCCGAAACGCTGATGCACAGCGATAGCGCCAGGCACGCAGCCCGGGCAAGCACGATTCTTCGGCCCTATCTGCGCCAGCACCCCACGGATCTGCGCATGGTGCAGCTCTTTGCGCAGGCCGCCGATCGATCCGGCGACGAAGTCCGTGCCGCGGAGGCCGTTGCGGAAAGTTATTACCTCCGTGGCGGCGTTCAGGAAGCCATTGACCAGCTCGAGCGCGTGCGGGAGCGCGACGACCTTGACTATTACCAGCGGGCTCGCATCGGCGCACGTCTTCGGGAACTCCGATCGGAACGGCTTCGATTGGTCTCGCAGCCCTAGGCTGGTGACCCTCTGAATTACTCGCTGCGGCTCGCGCGCTCGATCGGCCTGCGCCCAACATTGCCTTTCTTGTAGAGTAGTGAGCCGATCGCATATTTAGGAGTTCAGCGTGGCAGAGGCCGAAAGCAAAAACGCGTTGGGCGAACAGTCGATCCAGGTTCACCAGGAAGCCACTCGAATCGGGGAATGGACCGAGGCGGAGGTCGATGCGCCGGAACTGCTTCTAAATCGGGAGTTGAGCCTGCTGGCCTTCACCCGGCGAGTGCTCGAACTGGCGCGGGATCCACGCGTGCCGCTCCTGGAAAGACTGCGTTTTCTCTGCATCTCCTGCACCAATCTGGATGAGTTCTTCGAGGTCCGCGTGGCCTCCGTTCGGCAGCGCCTGCAGCATGGGGTCAACCTGCCCGGCCCTGATGGCATGAGCCCGACGGCAACGCTCGACGCCATCCGAGAGGCCGTGCTCGAGCTTGTCAGCGAGCAGTACCGGGTGCTCAACGAGGAGCTGACGCCCGCCCTGGCGGATGAAAGCATCCACATTCTGCGGCGTTCCGAGTGGAACAAGAAGCAGAAGCGCTGGCTTCGCCAGCATTTTCGCCAGGAAATCCTGCCCGTCCTGAGCCCCCTTGGCCTGGATCCGGCGCACCCCTTCCCGCGAATCCTGAACAAGAGCCTCAACTTCGCCGTCGCCCTGGAGGGCCGTGACGCCTTTGGTCGCGACAGCGGAATGGCCCTCGTGCGTGCGCCGCGCTCCCTTCCCCGCATCATTCGCGTGCCGAAAAGCTATTCGCGCGGGCCGAACGATTTCGTTTTTCTCTCCTCCGTGCTGCACGCGTTCATCGACGAGCTCTTTCCCGGAATGAAGGCCCAGGGCTGCTACCAATTTCGCGTCACGCGAAATAGCGAGCTGTTCGTCGATGAAGAAGAAATCGAGGACCTGGCGCATGCGCTGGAGGGCGAGCTCATGGAGCGCGGCTTTGCCGAGGCCATGCGCCTGGAGGTCGCCGATAATTGCCCGGAAGATATCGCGCGCTATCTCTCGAGCAAGTTCGGCATCGACGAACGCGACGTCTATCGCTGCGGCGGCCCGGTCAATCTCAACCGAATGAGCGCCATCTGTGACCTGGTTGACCGGCCAGATCTGATGTATCCAAGCTTTCAGGCCGGCACTCCGAAGTCACTGCTACCGACGACCAATCTTTTTGCCGCCATCCGCCAGCGCAACTGGCTGCTCCATCACCCCTACGACAGCTTTCAGCCAGTCGTCGATCTGATGCGCCAGGCTGCCTCCGATCCGGCCGTATTGGCCATCAAGCAGACCCTTTATCGGACCGGCGTCGATTCAGCGCTGGTCGGACTCCTGATCGATGCGGCGCGGGCCGGCAAGGACGTGACGGTCATCGTCGAGCTCAGGGCGCGCTTCGACGAAGAGGCCAATATCACCCTGGCCACGCGACTGCAGGAAGCCGGTGTCCAGGTTGTCTACGGGGTCGTTGGCCACAAGACCCACGCAAAAATGATGATGATCGTGCGCCGCGAGCGCGGGCGGCTGCACCGCTACGTTCATTTGGGCACGGGCAATTATCACCAGGGCACGGCAAAGGCCTACACGGACTGGAGCCTGATGACCGCTGATCCCGAAATCACCGTCGATGTTCATCGGATCTTCCAGCAGCTCTCCGGGCTCGGGCGCGTTCAGAAGCTGGAGCGACTGGTGCAGTCGCCCTTTGATCTGCATGATTTCATCCTGCATCGTATCGAACGCGAAATCGATCATGCCAGGGCCGGAAAGCCCGCCGCCCTGTCGGCCAAGATGAATTCTTTGACCGAGCGTTCGGTGATCGAGGCCCTGTATCGCGCCTCGCGGGCCGGCGTCGAAATTCGGCTGGTGGTGCGCGGTACCTGCTGTCTGCGGCCAGGGATTTCGGGGTTGTCCGATCGGATCCGCGTGCGCTCGATCATGGGGCGATTCCTGGAACACAGCCGCGTGTATCACTTCCACAATAATGGCGACACCGAGACCTGGGCCTCGAGCGCCGACTGGATGGAGCGCAACTTGTTCCAGCGGGTCGAGGTCTGCTTCCCGATCTCCGAGCCCGCGGCGGCGGAACGGGTGCTGCACGAGAGCATCACCCTTGCCTTCGAAGACAACACGCAGGCCTGGGAGCTCGACGCCGACGGCAGCTATCGGCTGTGCCGTCCGGCGGAGGGGGAACAGGCCATCTCGGCGCAGGAATACCTGATGGAGCAGGCCAACCGTGGCGGAGCCTGAGCTCTACGCCGGTATCGATCTGGGCTCGAACAGTTTCCACATGATCGTCGCCCGGCTTGAGCATGGCCAGTTCAGGATCATCGATCGCATCAAGGACATGGTTCGCCTAGGCGGTGGGCTCGACGATGTGGGCCGCCTCGACGAGGCCACCCGCCGACGTGCCCTGGAGGCCCTGGCGCGCTTCGGCGAGCGGATCCGCGACATTCCGGAGCATCAGGTTCGGGCCGTGGGCACACAGACCTTCCGCCGCTTGAGCCAGCCCGCCGCCTTTCTGGTCGTCGCCGAGACCGCGCTGGGCAGCGCGATCGATATCGTCAGCGGGCGCGAGGAAGCTCGCTTGATCTGGCTCGGGGTCAGCCAGGGGGTGGCTCCGGCCGAGGGCTCGAGGCTGGTGATCGACATTGGTGGAGGCTCGACGGAGCTCGTTGCCGGCGACTCCCTGGTCCCGACGCTGGCCGAAAGTCTGCCCCTGGGCTGCGTCAGCCTGACCCGCTGGGGCTTTCCCGACGGCGCCCTCTCTGAACAGCGCTACGAGCGCGTCCTCGAGCGATGTCGCGCCGAACTTCAGGCCTGGCGCGCGCAGTTTCGCAGCCAGGGCTGGAACCAGGCAATCGGGACCTCCGGCACGATCCGTGCGATCGCCTCGATGATCGAAAGTCAACGACCGGGCCAGGATGGACAAATCACTCGCCCGGCCCTCGACGAGCTCAAGGAGCGGCTCCTGGCCCGTTCTCACTGTGATGCGCTCGACCTTCCCGGGCTGTCAGCGCGGCGCCAGCCGGTCATTATCGGTGGCCTTGCCGCCCTTGATGCGGTGATGGAATCCCTGCAGATCGATATCATCAGGATCTCGCCCTTTGCCCTGCGCGAGGGCGTGCTTCAGGATCTCATGGGGCGACTGGGACAACAGGACCCGCGGGACACAACGGTCGGCGGCATGATGGCGCGCTATCAGGTCGATCGGGCTCAGGCCGAGCGCGTCACCGACTGGACGGCGGCCGCCTTCGAGCAGGTGCGGGAGAGCTGGTCACTGAAGCCGATCCACGGCGAGCTGCTGCACTGGATCAGCCAGCTTCACGAGATCGGACTGAGCATCGCTCACGATGGTCATCAGCACCATACGGCCTACATCCTGCAGCATGCGGACATGCCCGGCTTCAGCCGCCAGGAGCAGGAATTCATGGCCGTTGTCGCCGGCCTGCAGCGACGCAAGGTCGATGAGAGCGAGATCGACCCACTGCCCGATCGACTGCACGCCGCGGCTCGTCACAGCATCGCCCTGCTCCGCCTTGCGGTCACGATCTGTCGAGGACGGTCGGAGTCCGACTTCGGCGATTTCTGTCTCTGTGCCCAGGCCAATCGACTCACCCTTGCGCTGGACGAGGCCTGGCTGAGCACGCGACCGCTTGTGCGGCATGATCTGGCCATCGAACAGCAGGAGCTCTCGAAGCTAGGCTTCGAGTTCGACATCGAATCCCTCAGCCATTCCCCTGCATGAGCGCGACCGGGAAGCCTGAGGCGCGCGCCCAGCGCCTAAAAGAGCGAGCTCAGCTCATCCAGGCACTGCGCAAATTTCTCGACCGGCGCGGACTGATCGAGGTTCAAACGCCCGTGCTCACGGCGGCTGGCGTCACCGATGTGCACATCGAAAGCCTTCGACTCGCAGAGCAGCAGGGCTTTCTGAGAACCTCTCCTGAATACGCACACAAGCGGCTGCTGGCGGAGGGGTTGGGGGACCTCTACGAATTAGGACCGGTCTTCAGGGCGGGCGAAACCGGACGAGTGCATCGGACCGAATTCTCTCTCCTCGAGTGGTATCGAACCGGCTGGGGCTGGCGTCGCTTGGCGCAGGAAACCATCGAGCTGTGTCAGTTCGGTCTGGCCGCCTTGGGCCATTCGCCGCTCGCAGAAGCCTGGCTGGACTGGTCCGACTGCTTCATCCGCGCCGGACTGCCTGACCCGCATGAGGCCAGCGATGCGGCACTTCGGGCCGTGAGCAAGAATCTTCCGAGCGATTGCGATCGCGACATGCGCCTGGACTGGCTGTTTTCCACCTCGATTCAGCCCGATCTCCCGGCACGCACGCTGACTCTCGTTTCCGGCTACCCAGCAAGCCAGGCCGCGCTCGCCCGATTGGACGAAGACGATCCCAGGAAAGCGCAGCGCTTCGAGCTTTTCGCGGGCCCCATCGAGCTGGCGAATGGCTATCAGGAACTGACCGATGCAACGGAGCAGCGCAGGCGATTCGAGCAGGACAATCGAACGCGACAGCGCCTCGGGCGCTGCGAAATGCCGGTCGACGAGGAATTCCTAGGAGCGCTGGAAAGAGGGTTGCCGGCGTGCGCGGGGGTGGCGTTGGGCGTCGACCGCCTGACGATGATTGCTCTCGGTCAGGCCGACATTGCTCAGGTTCGAACGTTCTGAGAACCCACCGACAGCTGGAGCGGGACACCGGGACCGAACCGATGCCCCGCTCCGGGTCATGCTGGAGAGTCTTGTTCGACGGGTGCAGTTTGATCTTTTTCGGTGACATCTCCGTGACGATCCCCCGCCTTGCTCTCATCCGGACGATCGAGTAGCGCATGCCGGACACGGACAGCAACGAACCAGACGCGCTCCAGCCAGTTCAGTCGATTGGGATAAACCAGGTGCTCGATCTGACTCAGGGCCACCGCGCTGAGCTCCTCATTGGCGCCCATCACCAATAAAGATCCTTGCCCGAGGGGCATGGCGTGCAGCGTCGGCCTCCGAAACGCGTCCAGGAGGGGCTGATCGATCGGGTCCTGCTCTCCTCCTTGTTGGCGGAGACCGACGGGAAAGCCCAGGATCATGGATCCATCAACCTTTTCGATGGCCACCACGCTCGAGGGTCTGGACCGAGCCAGAAGGCCGTCCGGCAGGTCGTCATGGGCGATCGAAAGCGCTCGAACCACCGCGTCGCGCTCCTCGTCAAGGACGATGAATTCATCGATCGGCGTCGGCCAGAGCGGTAGGAGAACGTGTCGAGCAGGCACCAGGGAAAGTAGTAGAATGCTGACTCCAATCAGTGCTGGCACAAGCACCTGTTGCAGCCAGTAAATGATTGGACCGGTGACCATGTGGAAAAATATAGCATGCCGCCGCCAAGCCTCGACACAGGGTCCAGGCGCAGAAAGGGGGTGTTAAAACGCTGAGCTCAACAAAGAAACCGAAAGCGAAAGAAGATCCTCTGGAGCCTATGTCTATGAAGGATACGATCAAGATCCGACCGGCAAGAAACGCCGAGCTTCCAACGCTGGCCAAGCTGATTCTCAATCAGCTGCCGGACATGATGGCCGGCAAGAAGCGACCGGAAAACATCGAAGCACAGCTCGCCCGATTGATTCCAGATCAGTCCCTGATCGTTGCGACCACCGGCAATCGCCTCGCCGGTCTGACGGCGATGGACCTGGATCTTTCCCAGGTCATGGCCTGCTACCTGGATCCGGAAACCGCCTCGCCCGAAACGCCTCGCCAGCTTTTCCGCGCGGCCGAGGAGCTCGCCCTGTCCTACGGGGCAAGAGCTCTGTACTGCAGCGCCAAGAAACAGGTCGGCGGCTTCATGGCAAACCTGGGCTACGAACCCGAGAAGGGCGATAGCGCGGGCTCCGGTCGACTGATGAAAGACCTGATGGCTCAGGCCGACACTCAGACCAAGGCGATCCTCAAGCAGCTCGACAAGCTCGGACTGCCTCAGGATTACGGGCTCAAGCACCGCATGCGCCTGATCCCGGAAGCGACAACTCTCGTTCCCGTCGGCAGAGACATCTTTGATCGCGATCAGCGGCTGACGCCGGCAGCCGCCACGGCCTGGAATCGAATGAAGACCGCGGCAGCCGGGCACGGCATCGAGCTGCAGCTCGTGTCAGCGTTCCGGACGGTGCAGTATCAGACCAATCTGGTCCAGCGGAAGCTCGAAGAGGGCCAAAGCGTGCAGAAAATTCTCGCAGTCTCTGCTGCCCCGGGCTACAGCGAGCATCACAGCGGTCGGGCGATTGATCTGACCACGCAAGGCAAGAAACCGCTCGATGAGGATTTTGCCGAATCGAAAGCTTATAAATGGCTGAAGAGCAATGGCGGGATTTACGGGTTCAAGGAAAGCTACCCGCGCAATAACCGTCATCGCCTTCAGTGGGAGCCCTGGCACTGGTGCTATCGCCACCGGCCGGGCACCTGACACTCAGGCAGCGGCGACGTCCGCAGGCCTGGGTCAGCACACCGCGCTTATCTCGACAGCCATGGGCCGCGTCAGCTTTTCTTGACCTCGTCATAGGCGCTCAGCGCTCGCTGCCGCGTTGCCTTGAGGTCGACGTCTCGATCGACGTAGCCCTCTCCCTCCTCGACAGCGACGTCCGGCTTGTGCACTCGGGCACCTGAAATGCCCTTCAACTCCGGCACCCAGCGTCTGACATACTCGCCTTTGGGATCGAATTTTTCCCCCTGAAGCACGGGGTTGAAGACTCGAAAATAGGGCGCAGCGTCTGCGCCGCAGCCAGCTGACCACTGCCAGCCCTGCGTGTTGTTACCGAGATCGGCGTCGACAAGGCAATCCCAGAACCAGCGTGCACCCTCCTGCCAGGGGATCAGCAGGTTTTTGGTCAGATACGATGCCACCGTCATCCGCATCCGATTATGCATCCAGCCCGTTTGCCAGAGCTCTCGCATGCCCGCATCGACCATCGGCACCCCCGTCTTGCCCCGCTGCCAGGCGGCCAGGTCTTCTTCGTAATCTGTCTTGGAGCGCCAGGGAAATGCCTTGAACTGATCTTTCAGTGGCTCATCCGGAATGGCCGGAAAGTGATAGAGGAGATAGGTCGAAAATTCTCGCCAGCCGATCTCACGCAGATAAGAAAAACGACCCTCGCCGGAGGGAATTTCTCCAGCCTCGTCGAGGGCCAGAGCGACTTGTCGAGGCGATATTTCACCGTGATGCAGATGCGGCGACATTCGCGAGGTGCCGTGGCGGTCGGGCCGATCTCGCTCCCTGTCGTAGTCGGTCACTGAATCCTCGAGGAAATGGTCCAGCCGCCGCCGGGCCGCCAGCTCGCCGGGCTCCCAGCGATCCGAAAACGCATCGGCCCAGTCTCCGCTCGGCAGCAAATCAAGATCGTCCAGAGAATCGCTGGCCGGCCAACGCTCCGGAGCTTCGAGCTCCCGCGGCTCGGGCTGCCTCTCAGGTGCGCGCCAGCGCTTCTGCATCTGCTTCCAGTACGGCGTGAAAACCAGGTAAGGCGTGCCATCGTCCTTGAGAATTTCCCACGGCTCGAAAAGCATTCGACCGTTGAAGCTCTTGGCTTTCCAGCCCTCCTCGCAGAGCGCCTCCTTGATTGTCTTATCCCGCTGGATAGCCAGAGGTTCGTAGAGACGATTCCAGCAGACGGCATCGGCCCCGCTCGCCCTGGCCATACGTTTCAGGTGCTCCAGGGAATCGCCTTGAGCGAGGATCAGGCGACTGCCTCGATCCTCGAGCCGCTCGGACAATTCGCGGATCGAGTGATGCAACCACCACTTGGCCGCCGACCCAGGTGCCCAGGGTTTTTCTGACTCCGGATCCCAAATAAATACGGGTACGACTCGGTCGTAATGGCTACGGGCAAAATCGAGCGCGGGATTGTCGGCCAGGCGAAGATCCCGGCGAAACCAGACTAGGGCTGTAGAAGGCATCCTTTAACCTTCGTTTTATCCTCGTCAACGGGGCGTGATCAACCGCCCCCTGCCCAGCCCATCGAGTAGCATAGAGGCTTGACTGCATTCAAAACGAGAGAACATTGCGATGAAAAACGATCTGCTTCAGGCCCTTTCTGCACACTTCGACGAGGATGCCATCAGCAATCTGGGACGGCAGATTGATGCGCCGGCAAACCAGACTCGCGGTGCGATCAATGCCGCGCTGCCCGTGTTGGTCGGCATGTTGGCAAAGAACAATGAGTCCGATCAAGGCCACGAGTCTCTGGCGCGCGCCGTCGAAAAGGACCACGACGGATCGATCCTCAGCCAGCTCAGCGGCTTTTTCTCCGATGGCAGCACTGACACCGGCGAACGGATCCTCGGCCATATCCTGGGGTCGCAGCAGGCCCCGGCCGAAGCCGGTCTCGCTGATCAGACCGGCCTCCAGAGCGGCCAGGTCCACAAGATGCTGGCCCTGCTGGCACCAGTGGTGATGGGCGCTCTCGGGCAGCAGGCCCGAGCATCGAGCGGCAGCACGGCCGGCAGTATCGGGGACCTGCTGCAGGGATCGATGGGTGATCTCCTTCAGGGGAGCGGCGGACAAGCCGGCGGCAGCGTTCTCGGACAGATCCTGGGCGGCAGTGGCGCTGACCTCGGAGGCCTGGCACAGGCGGGGTCCAACCTTCTCAGTGGATTTTTCAAACGCTGATCCAGCGGCCGGTAACGCTCCTCGAGGACCCGAGCCAGGGGCGGCGCCGGTCGATCAGGTTCCGGCTCGGCGCTGCATCCTGACCGCGTCGGAGCGTCGGCTCTCGAGCTCCTCGAGGTAGCCTGGTTCAATGCCCGTGACATAGCGGCCACTGAAACAGGAGCTGTCGAAACCATCAAGCTTCTTGTTCTTCCCGCGAACGGCCTTCTCCAGGGCTTCGAGGTCCTGATAGATCAGGCGGTCCGCGCCGATCGCTGTGCACACTTCCTCTTCGCTGCGACCGGCAGCAATCAATTCGCTGGCCGCTGGCATATCGATGCCGTAAACGTTCGGATAACGCACCGGCGGCGAGGCCGAAGCCAGATAGACCTTTCTGGCACCGGCCTCCCGGGCCATTTGAATGATCTGCCGCGAGGTCGTGCCACGAACGATCGAATCGTCGACGAGCAGAATATTCTTCTTCTTGAACTCGAGCGGAATCGTGTTGAGCTTGCGCCGAACCGATCGGGCACGAGCCTCTTGGCCGGGCATGATGAAGGTCCGGCCGATGTAGCGATTCTTGATCAGGCCCTCGCGATACTTTACGCCGAGCATATGCGCCAGCGGCAAGCAGGCTGTACGGCTCGTGTCGGGGACGGGGATGACGACGTCGATGTCGTGATCCGGCCACACGCGAAGAATCTTTTCTGCCAGCGCCTCGCCCATTCTCAACCGCACCTTGTAGATCGAAAGATCGTCAAGCATCGAATCGGGGCGGGCGAAATAGACGTATTCAAAAAGGCAGGGCGTGTGTGATTTCGCCTCCGGACTGGCGTGTCGATGCAGCTCGCCATCCATACCGATAAGGACAGCTTCACCGGGGCCGAGGTCCGAGAGCAGCTTGAACCCCAGAATGTCCAGGACCACGGATTCCGAGGCAATGATGTATTCAGGGCCCTTGTCGGTCTCCCGTCGGCCTAGCACGACAGGGCGGATCCCATTGGGATCGCGAAAGCCGAGCAAGCCCACTCCGGCGATCAGCGCAACGGCGGCGTAACCGCCGCGACAGCGCCGATGGACGCCGTCGACCGCGGCAAATATCTGGTCGGGGCTCGGTCGACCCCCCTCGAAGCCGACCAGCTCGTGCGCCAGGCAGTTCAGCAGCACCTCCGAGTCGGACTCCGTGTTGATGTGGCGGCGATCCTCGGCGAACAGTTCGGCGCTCAGTTCATCGGAGTTGATCAGATTGCCGTTATGGCCGAGGGCGATCCCGTGCGGCGAATTCACGTACATCGGCTGAGCTTCATCAGGTCGATCGCAGCCCGCCGTGGGGTAGCGCACGTGGCCGATGCCGAGATCGCCGTTCAGGCCGGCCACCGAGTCCTCCCCGAAAACATCGCTCACCAAGCCCATGCCGCGCGCCGAGCGCATGCGACCGTGGTCAAGGGTGGTCATCCCGGCAGCGTCCTGACCTCGATGCTGCAGAATCGTCATCGCATCGTATAAACGTGCAGCGACGGGCGCTGTTCCAAAAATACCAACGATTCCACACATGCGACGATCTCTTCTAGGGTTCAGCCCGAGTCTCTTCGGGCGGTTGGCTTGGGTCATCCACTGCCGCGGCGGGCGTCGCCTGTTCGGCGCTCACAGGGTCCGGCGGCGTTGCCGGGATCTGCGACTGCAGGGATTGAGGGAACTGTTGGACGGCCCACACGGCTGTGCGCTCGAACTGGGGAAGCAGCTGCGAGCTCTGCCACCAGGGGTCGTTCGGGAAAGGCGTGAAGCGCGCCACGATGACAGCGACCAGGACGATTGCACCGCCTCGCAGCAGGCCGAAAAGCGCCCCGAAAAGGCGGTCCGTTCCGCTCAGGCCGGTACTGTCGACCAGCTTCCCGAGCAGGAAATTGCACAAGCCCCCAACGATCAGCACGGTAACGAATACCCCGACAAAGGCGATGATCAAACGCACCGACGGCATCTCGATCCACGGCGACATCTCGATCGACAGGGGCCCGGAGGCCCGCAGCGCCAGATAACCCGCCGCGATCCACACGAGAAGGGAAAAGGCCTCGCGCACGAAACCACGAAACAGGCTGACCAGCATCGAAATGAGGGCGATCGCCAGTATGGCCAGATCGGCTCCATTCATGGATGAGAGACCACCAATCCGTCGATGCCCAGTTCCGCGACGAGGCGCGCGAGCCGCTCGGCAGCCTCGGGACGAGTCCCGAGGGGCCCGACGCGGACCCGCCAGATCCTGCGCGAACCGGCCTGATCCTCGTGAATGAAGGCGTCGTATCCCTGATTGCCGAGCTGATCAAGCAGTCGCACTGCATTGTTCCTGCTGGCAAAGGAGCCGACCTGAACAGCGAAACCCGTGTCGGCCGATGTCGCCGGCGCGGCAACTGCGCTGGATGCCACGATCACGGGACTAACGCCCTGAACGGTCTGACTGATCTGGCCGAGGGCCCGCTCGGCGTCGGCACGGTCGCGATAAGGCCCTGTGCGCACGCGATGGAGCTCGGACGAGCCGCGGACCAGGAGATCGATCGTCGCGACGTGGCCCAGACGCGTCAGCCGCTCGACCAGAGCATCGGCGTTGTCCCGATTGCCGAAGCTGGCCACCTGAACCTCGAAGCCGGCAACCGCTTCGGACTCGCGATCTGTCGCCTCCTGAGCTGATGAGTCCGACGTTTCGGGATCGCTCGGCATCGCGGGCGGCTCCCACGGCTCCTCCGCAGGCCCCGAGGGTGTTGGTGTTGGATCTCGATCCGGCTCGGGTTCAGCGGCCGACGCTCCGGAGTCGGCCCCGGGCGAGGAACGGGCGCTTTCATTCGCCGACCTGGCGAGGTCGCCCTCGCGGCGCGACCCAGAGCCGGGATTCGCCGAAGCGGCTGGTCGAGTCGTTGAACGAAGGCGAGGCGGCTGGATCGCCTCGACCGGGCTGTCCGATTCGCCGCCGGGCTCGGCCTGAGCGGTCGCTCGGGTCTGATCAGGATCAAGAGGCAGGCGTCGAATTGGTGCCCGGTCCCCTGGAGCGCTGGGAAGCTCGATATCGAGCTCACGGCTGACGGGATCGGTCTCGGGACCGTCGAAGAGCATGGGCACGAAGATGACCGCCAAGGCGATCAGGATGGATGCGCCGATCAGGCGCTGCTTGAGCACGTTGTCCATGGCATCGACATTCAGTGAGATTCAAATAGCGGCCAGGCTTCGGCCACGGTGCGAAAGGAACCAAACACCACGACCCGGCCCTGAGCGCCAGCCAGCGACCGTGCCTGATCGATCGCCTCGGGGAGGGAGTTTAACGTGTCCACCGCTCCCGTGACAGCCGCTTCCCTCAATTGCGTTGCCATCTCGGAGGCCGACAACGCCCGCTCGGAGTCGATGGGCGCCAGCAACCAGTGATCAAAGCTTCCTTTCAGAGCTCGGCCGATCCCGAGGATATCCTTGTCGCACAGGGCGGCAAACACGGCGATGGTGGGCGCGACCGGGGCCCGGGCAAGCTCGCCGGCGAGAGCCCGCGCCGCGGCTGGATTGTGGGCCACGTCGAGCAGCACCTCCGGCGCGTCCGCCACGACCTGCATTCGACCTTCCACACGCGCCGCATGGAGGCCCTCGGCAACGGCGGCTGAATCGATGAGAAGTCCTGGGCCAAGCAGGCTGGCAGCGAGGGCGGCGGCGGCGGCATTGGACTGCTGCCATTGCCCGCGCAGGGCCGGAAGCGGCAGAGCCAGGCGCTGATCGCGCCAGCGCAGCACAAAACCGTCCCCCCGGCGGATCGAGCGATATTCCCGACCGCGGCGCCAGAGCTCGGCACCGCTGGCCTCAAGGATGCGGTCTAGACCCCGGGGTGGCCGCGCCTCGGCCACGATGAGGGGACGACCGGAACGAGCGATGCCGGCTTTTTCCCGGGCGATATCGAGGCGAGTCGGTCCGAGCCATTCCGTATGGTCCAGGCCGATCGAGGTGATCACGGCGACGTCTGGATCAACAACGTTGACGGCATCGAGACGGCCCCCGAGGCCGACCTCGAGCAGCCAGAGGTCCAGCTCAGACGACGCAGCGAGGACGAAGCCGGCCAGCGTTGCATGCTCGAAATAGGTGAGATCAGTACCGTCGCGGGCTTCCTCGACGGCATCCATTGCTTCGACAATGGCCGCCTGGCTGGCGCGCTGACCGTTGATGCGAAAGCGCTCGGAGAAGTCGATCAGGTGCGGAGAGGTGTAGGCAAAGGTCGAGAGGCCCGCGGCCCGGCCCATGGCTTCCAGGAAAGCCACGACCGAGCCCTTTCCGTTCGTGCCACCAACGGTGATCACCGCCTGCGGCCGCTTCGGCGCCAATCGCCGATGGACCCGGCGGACGCGATCGAGCCCGAGTTCGATACGCGATTCCGGCGCGCGCTGTTCCAGCCGTCGCAGCCACTCGGCGAGGTCATCCTGCGGCGTTGAGCTCAATCGACCGTGCTCGTCGGATCAATCGGAATTGCTGCGAGAATCCTGTGTTTCGAGGGAGTCCGGCGTTGCCATGGGCGCGGACTCTGTCTCGGCGGGTTCTGTCCCGGGCTCGACAAGCTCGCCCTCCTGCACAGCGAGGCGCTGGCTGAGCATCATGCTCAGGAGCGCATGGGTGCGCTGACGCAGCTCGCGTCGATCGACGATCTGGTCGATCGCTCCCTTTTCAAGCAGGAATTCCGAGCGTTGAAAACCATCGGGAAGCGTTTCACGAACGGTCTGCTCGATGACCCTGGGCCCGGCAAACCCGATCAGCGCGTTCGGTTCTGCCAAATTGACGTCGCCGAGCATTCCCAAGCTGGCAGACACCCCGCCGGTGGTGGGGTGAGTCAGGATACTGATGTAGGGCAGGCCCCGCTCGGCCATGCGAGCGAGGCCCGCCGAGGTCCGAGCCATCTGCATCAACGAAAAGAGACCTTCTTGCATGCGCGCCCCGCCCGAGGCCGAAAAACAGACCAACGGCAGGTTGTCGTCCAGGCAGGCCTGGACGGCGGCCATGAAACGCTCGCCAACCACCGAGCCCATTGAGCCTCCCATAAACCGGAAATCAAAGGCGCAGGTCACCAGGTCCATGCCGAGCAGCTGGCCCTTGAGAACGATTAACGCATCGTTTTCCTGCGTGGCCTTCTGAGCCGCGCTCAGGCGATCGCGATAGCGCTTTGAATCGCGAAAGCGTAGCGGGTCAACGGGCTTGAACTCGCGACCGAGTTCGAGCTGGTCGCCCTCGTCGAGGAACGCCTGCAAGCGGGCTCTTCCGGACAGACTCATGTGGAAACTGCACTTGGGACAGACCTGCAGGTTGCGCTCGACCTCGGGCTGGTAGAGGACGGCGTCACAGCTCTTGCATTTGGTCCAGAGGCCGTCGGGGACCTTGCGCGTCTTGCCGCCCTCCGTGCGGATGCGGCCGGGCATCAATTTCTGAAACCAGCTCATCAGACTGCAGCGGCCGCCGGCTTCTCTCGTCGACACTCGTCCATGGCGGCGCGCACCGGCCCGAGGTAGTCGCGAACGACCTCAACGGCCTGTTCAACGGAATCACAGCGGTCCAGCCGATCGACCAGCGCCGAGCCGATGACCACCGCGTCAGCTACGCCGGCAACGGCGGCTGCCTGGGCGGGCTCACGAATACCAAAACCGACGGCCACCGGGAGATCCACCCGGGCCCGGACCTTGTCGACCATCGGGCCAAGGCTGTCGATATCCAGGCTGGCCGCACCGGTGACGCCCTTGATGGAAACGTAGTAGACGAAGCCGCCGGCCAGGCGTGCCGCATGGTCGAGGCGATGATCATTGGTGGTCGGCGCAATCAGGAAAATCTGATGCAGACCCTGCTGATCGAGCAACGCCCGAAGATCGTCGGCCTCATCGGCCGGACAGTCAACGATCAGCAGCGCGTCGACGCCAGCCTTGGCTGCCTCGACAGCGAAGCGATCGGCACCACGCCTCTCGATCGGGTTGGTATAGCCCATGAGAATCAGCGGCGTCGAGTCATCCTTCTGCCTGAATTGCCGAACGATTTCGAGCACCTCGTCGAGATGAGTACCCTGCTCGAGCGCTCTCGCGCAGGCGTTCTGGATCACCGGCCCGTCGGCCATCACGTCGGAAAAGGGCATGCCCAGCTCGACCAGATCCGCGCCCGCGGCAACCGCGGCGTGCAGGATCTCTACGCTGGTGTCGGGTCGGGGATGGCCGGCAGTGACATAGGGGATGAGCGCGCAGCGCCCGTCGGCCTTGAGCTCTTTGAAGCGTTGATCAATCCTATTCAAAACTCGATGCCCTCCAGATCAGCGACCGTATTGATGTCCTTGTCGCCGCGGCCCGACAGATTGATCAGCACCAGCTCGTCCTTGGGCCGCTCCGCCGCCAGCTTCATGCCGTAGGCAATGGCATGCGCGGTCTCGAGTGCCGGCATGATGCCTTCGGTTCGGGTCAGGAGGTGGAAGGCTTCCAAGGCTTCGTCATCGGTGATTCCGACGTAGCGCGCCCGGCCGATATCCTTCAGCCAGGCATGCTCAGGCCCGACGCCAGGGTAGTCGAGTCCCGCAGAGACCGAATGCGTATGGCGGATCTGACCATCCTCGTCATCGAGCAGGTAGGTGCGAGAGCCGTGCAACACGCCGATCCGACCGGCGCACAGGCTGGCGGCGTGTTCGTCGCCGGACAGGCCACGACCGGCGGCCTCGACGCCGTACATCGCTACCTCCTTATCGTCGATGAACGGATGAAACAAACCAATCGCGTTCGACCCGCCACCGACGCAGGCCACCAGTGATGAGGGTAATTTCCCGTAGGACTCGATCATCTGAGCGCGCGCCTCGCGGCCGACAATAGCGTTGAAATCACGCACCATCGCCGGGTAAGGATGCGGGCCTGCCACCGTACCGAGGATGTAGAAGGTGTCGTCGACATTGGTAACCCAGTCCCGCATCGCCTCGTTCAGTGCGTCCTTCAGGGTCCTCGAACCCGCCGTCACGCTGACGACTTCGGCGCCGAGAAGCTTCATGCGGTAGACGTTGATGGCCTGACGACGAACATCGTCGGCGCCCATGTAGACCACGCAATCCATGCCCAGGCGAGCCGCGACCGTGGCCGAAGCCACCCCGTGCTGACCGGCGCCCGTCTCGGCGATCACTCGCTTTTTGCCCATGGCCCGAGCCAGAAGCCCCTGACCGATGGTGTTGTTGATCTTGTGCGCACCGGTGTGATTCAGGTCTTCGCGCTTGAGGATAATGCGCGCACCCCCTACCCTCGCGCTCAGCCGCTCCGCCTCGTAAAGCGGTGACGGGCGACCAACGAAGTGGGCAAGATCCTTATCTAGCTCGGCCATGAAGGCCGGATCGGCTAGATGCTTTCGCCAGGCCTGATCCAGCTCTTCGAGTGCCGGCATCAGCGTTTCGGACACGAAACGCCCGCCAAACACACCAAAATGTCCGCTCGGGTCCGGAACCTGAGCTTCGGGAGCCAGTTTCAAAGCTGGATCAGCCATTTCCATTTACCTCGTCGATTGAATTGATGAAGCGTTGCATAAGACTATCACTCTTGATGCCGGGTCGACACTCAACGCCGCTGGAGACGTCCACGGCCGCAGGCCTGGACAGACGACAGGCCTCCCCGACGTTGTCAGGGGTCAGTCCACCGGCCAGAATCAGCGGACGCGGCAGCGGCGGAATCTGAGACCAGTCGAAGGTCTCTCCGCTCCCGCCCATGGCCTGCCCGGCGTGCGTATCGAGCAAAATCGCATCCGCATCCCGATACGCATCGAAGCCTTCGGAGGCGCCGTTGTTCAGGGCCAGAGCCTTGATCCAAGGCCGCCCGAACTGCCTGCAGAAATCCGCCGTCTCGGACCCATGAAACTGAATCTGATCAATCGCGACCTCCTCAAGGACCCGACGAACTTGGTCGGCATCGGGATTCATGAACAGGGCAACCCGATTGACAAATGGAGGCACGGATGTCGAGATCGCGCGCGCCTGATCCACGGTCACGCTGCGCGAACTGCGCGCTACAAATACCAGGCCGATGGCATCGGCGCCGAAGCGCGCCGCAGCCTGAGCATCCTCTATGCGCGTGATGCCGCAGACTTTGCATCGGATCCTCACGGTTTTTCAGAACCCGCAGGCCCGCCCCTCGCAGGGAACGCGCCGTCACCTTGAACGGGCAGATCCGGATAGTCAGGGTAGCTGGGATGCATAAAGGTCAGGCCGTGTGCAGGCGCCGTCATACCGGCATGAGTTCTGTCGCGGGCCGCGAGAAGTTCAGCCATCCAGGAGACCGACTGCTGATGCCGACCAACGGCAATCAGCGAACCCGCGATATTTCGAACCATATGGTAGACGAAGGCGCTGGCTTCGATGTCAATTCGAACTTCACTTTCATGACGCTCTACGCCGACCTCATGAACAATCTTGACGGGGGATTTGGCCTGGCAGTGACGCGCTCGAAAGCTGGAAAAGTCGTGCTTGCCGAGCAGGGCCTGAGCAGCTTCGTGCATTCGATCGACGTCAAGGGGATAGCGGACCCAGGCAACGCGTCGACGATCCAGAGCCGGCCGGACCCAGCGATTGAGAATCAGGTAGCGGTAGCGACGTCGCGCCGCCGAAAATCGGGCATGGAAGCTGTCTGGCACCGGGCGAACCCACAGCACGGTGGCGGCCGAATGGAGCTCCGTGTTGCTGCCCAACACCCAGTCCCGCTCACTCCTCTCGGCGGCGCTGTCGAAATGGATCACCTGACAACGTCCGTGGACTCCCGTATCGGTTCGCCCCGAGCAGTAGGTGTCGACCGGGTGGTTCGCCACCCGGCTCAACGCTACCTCGACAACCTCCTGCACCGTGGGCGACTGCCGCTGACGTTGCCAGCCATAAAAGGGCGCACCATCGTACTCAATACCTGCAGCCAGACGCACGACCGGCCACTCGATCAGAGCCCTCCGAGCAGTTCCTGGGCTCGCGCCCGTTTCGCCTTGGACCCCCCGGCCACAATCTCCTCGAGGAGGGTCCGGGCAGAGTCCGAGTCGTCCATCGACAGATAGGCCTGCGCAAGATCGAGCTTGACGTCGGCATCATCATCGCTGAGCGCGGGTTCGTCCTCATCCCCGTCGTCGCTGTCGTCTTCCGACTCGGACTTCTCAGAGGACGGCTCATTGTCCGCAGACGAAGCCGCATCGCTTTCGCTGATCAGATCCTCGTCGTCGTCTTCCAGAGACTCATCACCCTCGGAGAGAAAGGCTTCGAGCTCGCTATCGCCCACATCCTCGAAGTCGAGATCGCTGTTGGACACCAGATCGAGCGTGTCATCCGCGCGCACCGTGCCACCGTCGTCCGACGGACTCTCCGTTTCGTCGTCGTCAGCGTCGTCACCCAGGGCTGTCAGCTCGTCAGGGTCCAGACGAACGGTACCGTTGGAGGCCGACTCACTAGAGAGATCAAGCGTATCGGCGGGCCCGAAGTCCACATCCGTATCCGACGTGTCCGGGTCTTCTCGCTTCTCGTCATCGTCATCTGAGCCGAGGTCGATATCGTCCAGCGACAGCGCGTCGCCCTCTTTCTGAGCGTCCTCGTCGCTGCTGAACTCGAAGTCCAGATCGAGCTCATCATCGGCTGAGCCCTCAAGCGCGGGATCCTCCGCCTCGGAATCCGCTAGCAGGGCCTCGTCGTCATCAAGCGCCAGCGTGTCGTCGCTCGAACTGGCTTCGTCGCGGGCTGATGAGTCGTCACCGAAGTTCGGCCCGAAGTCATCGCCATCGGAATCCGAGAGCGTTGACAGGTCAAATTCACCCGTCTCGTCAGCGTCCTTGGAAGCCGGATCATCGGCACGCCTGTCTTTCTCGTCGACGTCGTCTTCCTTATCGAAGAGCGTCGCGTCCGCGCCCTCATCCTCGTCATCGCTGAGGGTGTCGAAGGCCAGATCATCGGCCGATGCCTGCCCTTCGGATTCGTCCTCAGGCGTCTCCAGGATACCCAGCATCTCGCGGGTCCGATCATCCAAGCCGTCCATCGAGTCCGCAGCCTCGCCCCCGGAATCTTCCGGCGGTGTGAGCAGCGGATGGTCCGGCGCATTGAGTACGGCGAGGTTCAAGGCGGCCTGCCAGCGGGGATCGTCGTCATCGCCGACCCGCGCATACATGGCATCCAGCGCATCGGAGAACTGGGCCTCTTCGTCCCTGTCCGCCAGGCTGTTGAGAAGAGCCAGGTGGGCGTCGAGATTGTCCGGTTCCTCAATGACGCGAGCTCGCAACTCCTCGACGCTCAGGGTCGATTCGATCCTGGCAGAGTCTCTCGGGCCCCTGCTTACTTTCTTGCGCAGGAATAGTCCAGCGGCTACGACAAGGGCGATCGCTGCTGCGATCAACCCGAAGAGCCAGAACGGCATACCGCTATCGCGCTCCGGGCTGACCTGGGTGACGGGACGTGCAGGCTCTTCCTCGATCTCATCCAGCGTTTCGAATGCCGGCGCGTCAGCGTCGCCATCGTCAACGACGGATTCCATTTCGTCCTGCTCGACCATTGCCGGATCTTCCGCCATGACGTCGCCCTCGTCGGCGGCGTCCCGGGAATCCTCCTCATCCAGGCTCAGCTCGTCTTCGAGGTCGCGGAAATACTCGTCCACTTCATCGGCGGCACCATCAACGGGCTCTTCCTCACGCGCATCGACAGCGGCTTCTTCCTGTGCCGCGAGTTCCTCGGCCTGCTCTCGTTCCTCTCTCGCCTCGCGCAGACGCGCTTCGAGATTGGCAAGCCCTTCGTTGGCCACTGCCAGGCCGGCCATATCGCGCGCCTCGATCGCATCGCGAATTTCTTCGACCTCGCTGTAGAGTTCGTCGTCGTCCAAGCCCTCGATGAACAGCTGATCCTCCAGCTCGCTCAGACGACGGCTTGCATCTCCGATTTCCGATTCAGAGACCGCCGGCACGTCGTCGATCGCCTCGCCCTCGGGCGGCACCACCTCAAGACGGTAGCTCGTGTCGTCGACCTCCTCAACGGGCGCTGGATCGCTTTCGTCCATGACCTCAGGCACAGCGTCATCGCTGATCACCGGCACCTCCGGCTCCTCAACCATCGGCTGCCAGCCCATCATCTGCGCCTGCATCCGGCGGTCTGCCTCCGACGGATCGATGCTGGCGATTGCATCGGTGCTCGGCATATCAAGGATGGCACCGCGCTGGAGCTGATTGACGTTCCCGTCGATGAAGGCCTGTGGATTCTGGTCGAGGATGGCCAGCATGACCTGATTCATGGTCAGGCCGGTGCTGGGACGCCAGGCCGAGGCAATACTCCATAAGGTTTGACCCGGGGCGATCGGGCCGACGGTGCGGTCCCGCTGGCTCGGCCGGGGCGCTGAGACGGCCTCGGTAGGCGCTTCGTCTGCAGCAGGCATCGCTGGTTCGGCGTCCATGCCGGGATCATCCAGCTCGGGGGCTTCGGGCGCGGGCTCTACAGCGCGGGGCGGTGCTCTGCGCTCCTCTGTCTCCGCCGGCTCACTGTCCGGCGCAGATTCCACCGGAGGCTCGACGGAAGCCGCCGGAGGCACTGCCGCCTCCGCTTCCGACTCGACGCGGCGTATCGGCGGAGCGACCGGCAGGGTGGGAGGATCGAGGAATAGGGTGTACTCGCGCAAAACCCGACCGCTCGACCATCTCGCATCGATGAGGATCTGTACCACCGGATCGGTGACTTCCCGGCGCGATCGAACTCGAATCTGAGGCGGTTCGACGCTGCGATCTATCGCGACTTCGAGCCCCAGAGACAGCGCCGTTGGCGGGACGCCGAGGCGATCGTAATCCTCGGGGGAGGCTGCCGCGACCGAAAGCGTGTCAACGGCATCGCTTTCAGGCTCCACCAGACGGATACTGACGGTCAGGGGCTGACCCAGATAGGAATCAACCCGCGCCTCTCCAAGGCCCAGGGCGCGGAGTCCGTCGGCCGGAAAAAACGCAACGGCAGCCAGTACCAGGCCCGCTGAAAGAATCTTTATCGTAGATGATCGCATCGACCCTGTCGCCCTCTTATACGTATAACTTTTTGCGATAATTCAAGCGAGTATACCAATGTCTTCAGATAATTAGAAACGGCGAAAACGGAACAGCTCCCACAGCCCTCACCGAGACCCTCCATCGCTGCCGGACGCCCCTTCCACCAGACGCTCCGCGATTTGTATCGCATTGAGCGCAGCGCCTTTTCGGATGTTGTCAGAAACAACCCAGAAATCAATGCCTTGAGGATGACTCAGGTCGCGCCTCAGGCGGGCTATGTACACCCCATCGTTGCCAGCGGCATGGGTAAGAGGGGTCGCTATCGCATCGCCGTCCAGTAGCCTGACGCCAGGCGCCTCGAGCAGCAGAGTGCGGACCGTATCCAGATCAATCGGTGCATCGGTTTCCAGATGAACCGCTTCGCCATGGCCGATAAAGACCGGCACACGCACCGCTGTCGCGTTGACGGCGATCGCGTCGGTTCCCAGAATCCGACGCGTCTCGTTATGCATCTTCATCTCTTCCCGGGTGAAGCCGTTGGCCTCCAGCTGATCGATCATCGGGATGAGGTTGAAGGCGATCGGCTCGCTGAATACGTCCGGTTCAGGCGTTCTGAAATTGAATCGATCCGCCGACTGTCGACCAAGCTCTTCCATCGCGCGCCTGCCCGCACCGGACACGGACTGATAGGTCGCCACATTGATACGGCAAACGCCGGCGACGCGATGGATCGGAGCGACCGCGAGCAGCATCTGAATCGTTGAACAGTTCGGATTCGCGATAATGCCCTGACCAGGCCAGGCGTCAAGGAGATCCCCGTTGACTTCCGGCACGACCAGCGGCACATCTTCCTGCAGCCTGAAGTGGGACGTGTTGTCGATCACCGTACAGCCGGCGCTCGCCGCGCGCGGCGCATGCTGTGCCGAGACCGAGCCGCCGGCCGAGAAAAGCGCGAAATCGACACCGTCGAAATCGAAGGTCGCGACATCCTCGACCACAAGCGAGCGAGTACCGAAACTGACCTCGCGGCCCACGGAGCGCTCGCTTGCCAGAGCCACAACGTCGCTAACGGGAAACTTGCGCTCGGCTAGCAGCTCCAGCAGGGTTTCACCCACCATGCCGGTGGCGCCGACCACGGCGACTCGATAGCGATCTTTTTTCTTGTCCATGGCCTGCCTGACACCCTCGCGAATTCTGAGAAGCCTAACCCATCCTCAGAGTCCGGTCATCCCGGAATCAGCGGAGACTGGGGACCCACGTCGCCACACTGGGCGCGATGCAGCAGGTAGTGATCCATCACGGTGAGGGCCAGCATCGCCTCGACAATGGGGATGGCACGAATGCCAACGCAGGGGTCGTGCCGTCCGGTAGTGATGATTTCCGCCGGCTGGCCGTCCGTGTCGACGGTCTTTCCCGGTAGGCGAAGCGATGAGGTCGGCTTGAACGCGACGGCCACCTCGATGGGCTGACCGGTCGATATCCCGCCGAGGACACCGCCCGCGTGATTGGAAAGAAAACCGTCGGGCGTGATCTCGTCGCGGTGCTCCGTGCCCTTCTGGGCCACCGAGCGGAAACCCGCGCCGATCTCGACACCCTTGACGGCGTTGATGCTCATCATCGCGGAGGCCAGGTCGACATCGAGCTTGCCGTAGACCGGCGCTCCCAGGCCGACGGGCACTCCCGTGGCGCGGGCCTTGACCAGCGCGCCCACGGAATCGCCGGACTTCCAGAGGCGCTTCATGAACGCCTCGAGCTCCGGCACCTTGTCGGCATCTGGACAAAAGAACGGGTTGGTATTGATCACGTCTGGATCGAAATGCTCGTCGCAGACCTGATCCCCGATCTGCGCCATCCATCCGGTGACCTCGATACCGAGCTGCTGTCTGAGGTATTTTTTGGCCAGGGCTGCGGCGGCGACGCGCATGGCCGTTTCTCTGGCCGACGACCGGCCCCCGCCACGATAGTCACGCAAACCATATTTGTGGTGGTAGGTATAGTCCGCGTGACCCGGGCGAAACTGCGCGGCGATCTTGCTGTAGTCCTTGGATCTCGCGTCAGTATTCTGGATCAACAGCGCGATCGGCGTGCCCGTGGTTCGGCCTTCGAAAAAACCGGAGAGGAGCTGGACCTCCTCCTTCTCTTTTCGCTGAGACGTATGCCGGCTCTGCCCCGTCGCTCGCCGCATCAGTTCCGATCGGATTTCCTCAGCGGTAATTTCCAGCCCCGGAGGAAAGCCGTCGATGACACAGCCGATGGCCGGACCGTGGCTTTCGCCAAAGGTGGTCACCGTCAGAACACGACCAAAGGCATTGGTTGCAGCGCTCATCGCTCAGTTGCCTCCGGCCGAGATGACGATGGGAACCATTCCAACCTACAGATTGGTGTAGTTGGGCCCTGCACCACCTTCCGGCGTGACCCAGTTGATGACCTGATAGGGATCGGCGATGTCACAGGTCTTGCAGTGGACGCAGTTCGCTGCGTTGATCTGGATACGCTTGCCGGCTTCATCATCGACCACCTCGTAAACGCCGGCCGGGCAGAATCGGGTGCAGGGATTGCCGTATTCCTCCTCGCAGCGAGAAAAGCAAATGTCGGGCTCGACGATCTTCAGGTGGATCGGTTGATCCTCGTCGTGGTCGGTGGCTGCAAAATAGACCGAGGCGAGACGGTCCCTCGGCGCTAGATCGCGCTCGACCCAGTCGTAATCGAAACCGCCTTCATCCAGGCGCCGATACTGCTCGTGGTCAGCGTGATTGCGCAGAGTACGCGGCAGTTTGCCGGCGGTCGCCGTTTCAATCGCTGCCGTGGTCAGACCCTTCCACAACCCCTTGTTGAACCCGGGCCGAATATTGCGGACCTTCTTAAGCTCGGCGACGACATCGGAATTGCGCAGGCGGGCGTCGAAGCCCTCGCTGGTCAACCCCTCAGCGAGATGCTCGGCAGCCAGCATGCCGGACTTCATCGCCTGGTGAGTCCCTTTGATCTTGGGCACGTTGACCAAGCCGGCGGAATCGCCAATCAGCAGCGCGCCGGGCATCTCGACTCGAGGCAAGGACTGGTACCCCCCCTCGGAAATCGCACGAGCGCCTGCAGACAGGATTTCTCCGCCATCCAGAAAATCGTGCATCATCGCGTGATGCTTGAACTGCTGAAAAGCCTCGAAGGGCCTGAAATCGGGGTCCTGGTAGTCCAGAGCACAAACGAATCCGACCGCAACGCGGTCCTTGTCCAGGTGGTAGACAAAGCTGCCCCCGTAGACCTGATTCGGCAGAGGCCAGCCGATCGTGTGCTGAATCAGGCCCGGCTCGACGCGGCCCTCGGGCAGCTGCCAAAGCTCTTTCATCCCGATTCCGTAGGTCTGAGGATCGCACTCCGAGGCCAGATCGAATTTCTTGATAGCGCGCTTGGTCAGATGCCCGCGGCAACCCTCGCTCAGCACGGTGACCGGGGCATGGATTTCGATGCCTTGAACGTAGCTGTCCTTCTTCTGCCCCTGGCGATCGACACCCATGTCTCCGATGACGACACCCCGAATGGATCCATCTTCGGCCCAGGCCAGATCGGCCGCCGCAAAGCCCGGGAACAGATCAACCCCCAGCGCCTCGGCTTTCGGGGCCAGCCAGGCGCACAAGGCGCCCAGGGAGACAATAAAGTTGCCGTGATTATTCTGCTGCGGCGGTGTCGGCATGCGCCGTTTCCCATCGCGAGTGAGAAGCATGAACTCATCGCGACCGGCCGGTACGCAGATCGGCGGTGGCGCGTCCCGCCAGCCTTCCACGAGCTGGTCCAAGGGACCCGGCTCGATGACCGCACCGGAAAGGATATGAGCGCCGATCTCGGACGCTTTCTCGATCACGCAAATGTTCAGATCGTCTTTGAGCTGTTTTAAACGGATCGCGCAGGACAGGCCCGCCGGGCCTGCGCCAACGATTACGACGTCGTATTCCATTATTTCGCGTTCGGTCATCGGGCTGGGCAGTCTCGAAAGAATTTGAGTGGGATCGCTAAAGGAGGCAGGACGAACGCCGGGAGAATTCCCGAAGCCCGCAGCCGGGCATCCGAAATCAGTCCATGTGTAATTCTATCGCACGGAAGCAGTCTCTTGCGCCAGAAACGACTCGCTGGCCGTCGATTTCGGCTTGCTCCCCGACTCGATCCAGCTGCTGACGGAACCAGCGCCACTGCTTAAATTCAATCCCGTAGAAGTTCGTGGCGCTCTTGACCTCAGGGCCCAGATGCTCATGCAGGCGACGGCAGATCAGTCGCGCCCCCAGACAAGAGCCCTCGATCACGTAGCAGGCACCAATCGCTTCCTCGTAGCCTGCCGGTATCCAGGGACCTTCGAGCGATGACGCCGCGCTGCTGTGGGGCGAGATCGGGGTTGGAACCTGAAGTGATGCGAGGTCATCAGCGAGCGCCGGTAGGCGGGGTCGATAGCGATAGTCACCGACTTCCACGTCGGTCAAGGCTTCTTCGATTGGCACAAAAAATGACCGCCAGCGTTTCATCAGCTCGCGATAGCCCTCGAGATCGAAGGACGAAGAAAAAATGCCCTTTAAGCAGCGTGCGTCTTCAACGTCTCTATGGCTTTGTTGTGTCTCGCGTCGCAGACGATCGGCGAGACCGTCGGATTCAATCATTGGACGTATTTTTTCAGGATCGTTTCCATAAGATCAGACGGGTCCTGTCGCATCGGCTTGCCGATCAGTCCCTCGGTCAACTTTCCGATGCTATCCGGACGAAATGACTGATTGATCAGAGTAATACGCTGGATACGGCTCTGGTTGGACATCAGCGCGATCCCCTTGGATTCGGAAGCCAGCCACTCGAAAGCCGACAGCTTCAGCTCGTCTGCACGCCCGAAACCGATCGACTCCAGGCGCATATCGAAAAATTCGGAATAGAGAAACATGCTGGGCGCATACGGCTCTTTGTCGCCGGCCAGGTTCTTGCCGGCGACCGCGCCGCTTAGCAAGGCATTTTCCTCATGGCAGAACGATTCCCGATAGCCGCTCATGCGAATGATGTCGCCGCAGGCGTAGATACCGTCAACGCCCTGAACTCGTAGATACCTGTCAACACTCAACCCCTGCCGTCGCTCATCGTCCTCGAGATCGAGAAAATCAAGGGAGGGGGCCTGTCCAATCGAGGGAAGGAAATGATCGGCAGACAGCTCCGTACCGTCGTCGAGTTCCATCTTCTCACCCACGGCCTTGACGCGGCGCTGGCGAATCACTTCGATACCGGCCTCGCGGAGTCGCTTGAAAATCTGCAGCCCGTGCTGTTTCGGAACGTAGTGATTCAAAGGCCACTGGCCGGGAATGACAAGCGTTGTCTCGAGGCCGACGTCACGCATTGCCGAAGCCAGCTCGGCAGACAGCAATCCTCCGCCGACCACGACGACGCTTTGGCCGGAGGCCGCGCGACGTTTCAAACGCCTGAAATCAGCAAGCGTGTTGAAGTAGATGGTTTTTTCTTGGGACCCCGGCAACTCGACAGGTTTCAGGCCCGTCGCTAGCAGGATGGACCCAAAATTGACCTTCTTGCCGTTGCCGAAATGAGCGATCCGTTTGCGGAAATCGACCTTGGTCACATCGACCGACGGCCAGAAATCGATCTTGAATTTAGCCGGGTTGTAGAAAATCTCACTCACCGACAGCCCTTTCCAGAGCTGCTTACTCAACGGCGGCTTTCTGGACGGCAGATCCGGCTGATTCGACACCATCAGAATGGTCGACACGGAATCAGTCGATCGGAAACTCTTCGCTGCAGCCATCGCCGACATGCCTGCCCCGATGATCAGCAAATCATAGAACTCCATGAATATCAGATCCTTTTAGCTATTGATCCTGCAATTTTCTTTGACCCAGCATAAGGCAGCCATGCCGAGCTCTGTTGCTGGATCAGCATTGTATTTCGAAACGTAATAGGCCCAGATTTCATTCGGATCGTAAGCGTGGACAACGAACAGCGCTCCAACGGCCACCAGTGGCGACCTGCTCTTTCCCATATGGCAGAAGACGACCTGCTTTTCCCCGGAGAGATAGTTTTCAGCCACGTGGCGAACCGCCTTCAAGAGCACCGATCGGAGCAGCGCGTCGGATTGCTCCAGGAACAGTCTCGACGAGGGGACGAAATCGGATCGACAGGCCACACTCTTGGAAAACGGATCGCTCAGCTTGAATATCTGGCCATGAAATCGATCAGAAATCTCCGTCGGAGCGATGTCCTCTATGCCGACGCCACAAACGCTCGTCCAGCGGGAGAAGCGTTCGTCGAGCCAGCTCTCGACGCAGGTCCTGTCGGGCAGCGCAGAAATCGCTATTTCGCTCTGGAGCTTCAACACGTTCTCAAGCCGCCGAATCCACGCTTTGGGCCGGAACTATAAGCGCGCGGAGATCGTCCGACAGTGAATCAAACTTATCGCCCCCCGATTCTGGCGCTGAGCCCCCGTAAAATGCCAAGCCCTTCCATGACTCCTTGTCGATCGCTTTGAGCTTCTGCAGCCGATCAACCGCCCGAAGCAGGCCGGCGGGTACCGCATCGTCACCTTTGAGCAGAATGGAAAAGGTGGACGCCAGCTGCAGGCCGTAGATGAATTTGTCCACTTCAGACAGATGCAGCATCACGATGATCCGCCGAAACTTGACGTCCAGATTCCGCAGTTCCGCCAACGCGCCAACAGACGCCTGAACGGGCACGGAGGGCCTTGAGCCCAACAAAATCCTCCGGCGAGAAGCGCGGAAGGCTTTCGGTAGGGTGGAGGCGCGATCCAGATCCCCCAGAAGTCCCGCAAGCCCGAAACGAAGCTTGGCCTGTTGGTCGAAAACCGGCGCAAAGATGGACGATGCACTCAGCTCGACGACCAACACATCGCTGTTATCTTCGACGCCTATCGCGTCTAGATTGAGTATGGCGAGTGGATTCTGATAAAGGACCAACTCCAGTGCGTTCTGACTCATTCCCTTTTCCTCAGTGTTTAGTTGTGTTTGATTGCTCTGAATCAGCGGACAGCTCAGCTCTGTGAATGCGGCCCTTCAAGTTCTCCAGAACCTCGAATCGACGACTGCCAGACCAGACCACGCAACCATCGTGAGACAGGGATGCGCTGGAAAAGCCTTCGGAGATTTCAGCACTTTCCTGCCGTCCATCTTGGAAATGGACGATAAAAACAAGACTTCGGCTCTTCTCGAAAGACTCGATAAGCACATGAACCGAGTTGTCCCGCCCGCGGCACAGGTCCAGAATCACACCCTTCAGCTCGGTTTTCTGGTCGAGCTCCATTGCCTTTGTAAAACGGATAAGCGTTGAACCAGACACGCCAGATGCTATGTAGACCTGATCATCGACTACGGCAAGCTGGTTTCTACTGAGATAGCCGTAGATGCGATGAAAATCATGAATCCTGCCGTCGAAGCCCCCTCTGAAAAGCGTGCCGGAGCTGATCCAGAAAACGGAGTCGCGACCGACCGCAAAGGCATCCGGTGGGAACTTCAGGTGGGCTACCCGCTCATTTTTCCTCGAGTAGCCGTCGAAGCGATAGAGGTCGGCGCCGATCCAGTACCAGAGAAACTGGCGGTACCAGACTGGAGCGGGACCCTGCTGTTGACTTTTGAAGACCTCATCGCCGCGGCAGTCGATCACTCGCAGCTGCGACGGGACGAAGAAGCAGAACAAACTCGCCCGCTCATCCGATATCAGCGACAAAGGCTGGCCTCGAAGGCGCGTGAAACCGTGGAGCCGAAGATTGGGGATCAGGCGATTCGCGGGAGGCGTGCGCACAGGCACGTGGAACTGCGCGCCTTTCTCGAGGTAGTCGATAACTTCCTGAGCCGTCTTCGGACGGAGGGAAAGATCAGTCGCCAGAAGGACGGCAATCAAGACCCGAAGCTCGACGGTAGGAATCGCATCCAAGGGAGGCAATTCGAATCGAGACTGCTTGTAGATCTCCGAAGGCATGCCGCTGAACGGTCGGCGGCCGACAATGAGTTCATAAAGCACCACGCCGACAGCGTAGAGGTCAGACGCCGGACCAGCTCTTCCCTCGACAGACTCCGGTGCTTCGTAGGACGGAGATGCGGCGCGCCAGGGACGGCTTTTCAGCTCGGTCAGCGACGCTGAACTTCCAAAGTCCGCGACCATTAATTGGCCGTCCGATGCGCCGGCATCGTTGAGGAGAATATTCTCAGGTTTGATGTCTCCGTGCACCAAGCCCGCTTCATGAACAATCCTGAGCGCCTCGAAGAGCCGGACCGCCGTGCGCTTCACGTCAAGCGCCTGGCGGCGGGACTTCCGCCGCAGAACGTCGGCGAGACTGCCGTCTTCCACCCACGCAAAGACAAGAATACAGCGCTCGGAGTCAATGAAGAAATGATCAGCGGGCACGCTGCAGAGCGTCCTGTCTTTCAGAGCCAGAGCGTTGAGCTCTCGTAGGAAACGAGCGCTGTTAACGCATTTTATGAAGCGCAGACCGCCATCTTCGGTAGCGCGAGCACGGAAGTTTTCGGCTTCGCCGGTGGAGCGAACCAGATGCACGTCCTCGAAGCCACAGTCTTCGATCAAATCATGAACAGAGATGTTCACAGATTTCTTCAGCAGGCATCCTGTCCTCGACGAACGCCGCAATCTCTTCGATTCTTCTCGGCGACGAAATCAGGAATTCAGTGTAGGGTGCACCAAGAAGCGGTGAGGCCACTTCAGCGAAGTCGAGCTCTGCTTTGCTGACACCAGAAAACATGCCGGTGAGCATGCCTCCAATCATGTGATCAACTGGCTCACCGAGATCCGATAAAGCCTTGGCAAAAATACTGTCAGTAAATCGGACGCGTATGACGCCATGCGGTCGCGCGAGGCTCAGATCGAAATCAGCGTTGCCCCAGCCGTGAGTCTGGTAGTAAAGCTCGAGAAGCTTGAAATAGTCTGAGACCGGCATCTTGCCGGCTCCCTGGGGCGAGAGTTCTTGCACCTGAAAATCAAGCAGCTTGGACGTCCTTTTCCCCCAAGATACGCCGGCGGTCCTCATGATCAAAGCCCAGGCTTCACCGGTTTCATGAAGCAGGGCTTCATAAACGCCCCGGATGATGTCCTCAGAAAGGTAGATCACCCTGACTTCTTTGTACCCACGCACCGTGCCCTCGGCGAGGTCGAAGCTGAGGTCGGCGGACCCGAAGATCTTCTTCAGCACCAGATCAACGGTCGTCCCCATTCCGCTATCCTGAAGTTCAGCCACGCTGTTCATTTCCTTATTCTCCCGCCAGAATGTCTTTGATCATGCCGATGTAGGGACGAAAAAGCTCATACTGATCGCTGTCTAGATGTTTTTTGTAGTTTTCTTCCAGCAGGTGGTAGGTTTCGAAAATCGACTGCCGACCGGGAGGAAGACTATTGATTGTTTCAGTTGTCGAAGAGTCGCCGAACATCAACGTTTCTTTGGGCCGAGAGCGCGCCGGGAAATCGAAGGACTGGAGAATGGTTTTGAGCCAGTACAAAATCTTGTTCTTGAACCACTGCGGATCGTCCAAGAGCATTGCATGGATAGCGTAGGTGCTGACGTTGGTAATGTCGCGCGCGCACTTGTCGGTCGATAGCTTGTGATGCTCGCGGTAAGGATAGACTTCGAAAATGGCATCGACCGTGGCGTCGACCACTTCGGCCTCTACGCGGTAACACGCTTTCGCGGCCTCGACCCGGTTTCCCCCGCCCTCGATCAGTCCAGACAGCTGGCTAGTCTCCTGATCTGTCCAGTGTCGACCCTCAGCATCCTTGAAGTCCTTGAAGAGGGGCTGACGAGCAACGTTACTGTCCTGCAATAGCGCTTCCATATTTACTCCTTGCCTTCGTCTTTCTTGGACTGTTCGGAGCGTCCGATGGCGTCCTCATTTGCGGGCAGCTTGGATTCACCGCGGTCCGCGTCGGATAGTTTCTTGACGTGTTCGGGCGGCTCACCCTCGGGATCCACGGTGACCGATTCCCCGCTCCCATCCCAATTCGTCTCGCCGAGGAAGGATTCGGCATCCTGCTCGCCATCGTCCTTCTTCGATTCCGACTCCTTTCCACCGGACTCCTTATTCGAGCCGCCGTCCCAGTTGGTTGACTCGAAGAAATCCGCGGCGTCATCCTCCGAGTCCTCGTCATTCGCTGATGCCTTGGTCGAAGCGCCGAGCAGATCGAGATCGGCAGGTTCCTGCGAGTCAGAGTCATTGGTGTCTGCATCCCAGTCGACTCCGGTAAAGAATTCTTCCGTGCTCTGGCCAGGCGCTGACGAATCGGACTTCTTCGAGGATGTCGAGGACTTAGCTTCGTCCTCGCTCGTTGGCTTGGCCCCGTCCTTTGACCAAGCGATATCGCCAAACCAATCCTCTGCGGCCTCCTGCTGCGCTTGCCCTGGTGCGTTGTCGGAGCGGCCGCGAGCGGAGCTCGCCGTTGATACCTTCTTATCGCCGTGCTTGATCGATGACTGCAAACCCGGTTCGCTTTTCTGATCGTCTGCTTCGTCGGCAGTGATCTCACTGAGAGCCGCTCGGCCCGGTGCCTCGTCCGCCGAGCCCCCGCTCGTCGACGCCTGCCTTGGTAAGGGCGAATACAAGCTCAGCTCGGGCAGCTCATCCGTGTCCGACGCTTTGAGGATCGAACGATGAATAGCTTCCAGTGCGGTGGTTAGAATCTGTTGCGAGTCCATGGCGATCAATCCTCCAGTTTTCCGAGAATTTCCTGCGCGCTGGCGCCTTCATTCCGCCAGAATTCTGCAGCGTTGACCTTCTTCTCCGCCCCCACGAGGAACTTGCAGACATCGGACCCCATCGAATAGCACTGCACTTCGATGGACTGCAGATCCGTTCGATGGAAGAAGCTGAAGGCGCCGGCGAAAAGGCCCGCATACATATGGCAGACGGGCTTGCCGACAAGCTTCATTGATTGGGCGACGGCTGAATTCCGGATTTCGACCACGGTGAAATCTCGATCCTTGAACTCGAGGTCGAGGCGCCAGGCGCCGAAGCCCATGATCGTGAGCGGCCACCACCAGCATTCCCAGACGAATTTTGGGTTCATCTGCCAGATCTCGCGCTTTCCGCCGCCGAACTCCTGGCGCATTCGATTGGCGAAGCGCTTCATGTCCTCGAGCCCCCAAGAGACGCCGCAGCGATACATCAGAAGGCCGCTGGAACTCCCGACTTCTTCCTCGACACCGAGATGCAGCCCGACCATGAAGGCCTCTGTTACTTTCGCCGCACGCTGGCCGTCTCGAAGAAGGATCTGCCCCTTGTCTTCGTTCTGAAGGAAAAACTCATCCGGAACGTAATAATTGTGATAGCCGGATATCCCACCTTGTGCTACATCGATCGCCATCAGTTTTCTCCTTCATCCTTCAAAATTGAAAAGTCCATGTCCTTGAGCTTCATGATCTGGGTCCGCATGATGATTTTGTTGGCCTCGACGAGAACCTGACCGGTGCTCGGATGCAAGATCGGGCTCTTCGTCCTTTTGCCGACCTGGGCTTCCAGATCCTGGAAGGATTCGACATACAGACCGTCAGGAAAGGCGAGCTTGACGCCGTCCTCCTGTACCTTGCATTGGCAGGCGAGACGGCTGTCCTCCCGAGCACCCGTCAGAATCGACAGGGTCATCCGCTCGCGATCCGTTGGCGGGGACAAGCCTTTCGGGTTGCCCGACACATAGACGTGGCAGGTCGCACACAGTCCTCGACCGCCACAGATCTTCTTGACGTTGACGCGAGATCTTTCGAGAACATCGATAAGGGCCTCGCCAACTTCACTTTCTACTGTCTGGTCTTCCAGTTCGATCCGCGCCATTACGCTCTACCTTGATTTGAGAAGATGATCCAGTGACTCAAGATGCCCCTCAGCCAGGTCGAAGGAAGAGGGGGGCAACTCCTTTTTCAAAACCGCACGCAGTGCATCAACAAGCTCCGCGAAAGGCTCCAGTGCCTTGTCGCCGATGAATTCGAGAACGTGGCGTTGATACCACTGCTCAACGGACGGCAATCCGGACAGGCCGACAACCTGATGGACGAGATGCGATAGCAGATGGCCGAGATCTCGCTCGCAGCGCGCGTGCAGCCCTTCTTCGGCGCCACGCCGACCGTAGGGCGACCACTTCTTCACCACCTTTTCGGGAAGCTCTTTGCCCTGCTCGACAAGGGTTGCAGCAAACCACGCCGCGGCCACGCTTTCCTCCTGCCGTTCGCTGCCACCTTCGAAGGTGAGCAGCTCGCTGGCAAAGGCCTGAAAGGTCTTGAAGTCCCATTCGTTCATCGGGCCGAGCTTAAGGCTGAACAAGCACTGAACCTGGCAGCACTGATCGCTGTTCAGGGCCCCCAAGACCATCCCCAGCACCCTCGCCCGCCAGGTCTCCATGTCCTTGGCTGGAATCGCCGGCGGCTTGCGTCGGAGCAGACCGGTCTTCAGTGATTCGGGAGTAAACTCCGAGGCTTTTCGCAGGGCCTGCTGGCACGTCTTGTTCCGCGCCCGATAGACGTCATCGGGCACCACGGGCCAGCCGGTCAACTTGGCGACCGTCATCAACGTGCTCTGACTGTCTTTGTCCTCGGCGCTCATGATCGACGCATAGCTCTGCCAGCGTGAGCGAGCGTGGGGAGACTGGGCTCGCTTGACGAAGGCGTATTCATCAGCACACAGGCCACGTCCCGTCAGGGGCTGGTCGTCGAGTCTGGCTCCGACCTCTTTGCGAGCCGCGAAGAAGCCTGGCATGAACCAGGGATCCGCTTCCTGCTGAAGCTTCTGCTCGAAGGCATCGCTAACCTGCTCCCACTGTTGCCGGCTCAGTTGCTGGACCTGGGGATTGCTTGCAAGCCACTGTTGCGCAAGCCAGACCCTGGGCACCCGGCCCTGCTCTTCCGCCACGCTGACGCACATGATCCCTGCAAAGGCATTCTTCCAAGCCAGCTCATCGTCGCGGCTTTCGGCGAAGGCCCGCTTTTCCGGATCAAAGACATCTCGCGCGGTTTGCTTGAACCCATTGAGATTCTCGACCGTCGTCGACATTCGATTGGCCCAGGACCCAAGCGTGACCACCATCTCCTGGGGAATCCCCGCAGCGCAGGCATTGCGAATGTGGATCAACAGCAGGCGCCAGAAAGCCTTGCTCTGATCGTGCCGAGGCAGCACCTCCTGCAGCCAGAAGCGACTCTGGTCGAAGGAAATCAAGGAGGGCTGCTGCTCCAGCAGAATTTGCCCGAAGCCCTTGATCATGCCACCCAGCTCATCGGCGCTCGGATAGGCCTTGGCCTCCAGGCTGTTGAGGCTCTGCATCTTCTCCAGCGCGTCCTTCGCAATCCGATCGTGGCGTTCGACCATCGAAAGCCCGATCGCGAGGAATTGGAGGTAGGCACGGCCTTCGGCCAGCATTTCCATCCAGACAGACGCCTCGACGCCATCGCACTGCTCTGCGATGTGGTTGATCGTCCGGTCGATTTCTCGTGAGGAAACCGCATAGCCCTGGGACTTCAGCTGGTCGATGAGCAAACCCCTTGAGGCAAACCAGGCCACCTCTTCATCTCCGTTTCGCAGGAGATGAGCAAAGAGCTCTTTCAGCCATCCGTCCGCCTTCTGTGAGGGCAGGCGCTTGTAGAGCTGCGTTACAAATTTTCGGTAGGTGCTGGAGACCTCGGCCGTTCCGCTGGGCCGCGACAGCGCTGACAGGCGAAAGTTGCTGAACTGGTTTTTCGATGCGCCGGCGCGGGCCGATTCCGAGCGAATCCCCGTGGTTCGATAAATCAATGACTTAAGCCGCCCGCCGACGGCCTCGGGCAGGGAAGCGACGAGCGATCCCTGAATCACACTCCAGGCTTGGCGCTGGTCTTGGTCCAGCTGATCCAGCAGAGCTCGGATCTTCGGCGCCAGCCAGATCTGGTACTCCTCATCGACCCGTCGAATCGAGTCGCCGGCAAACAAGAAGAAGAATTTCCGAATCGTCCTGACTTCTTTCGACAGGGCGCTCGTTTCGTCAGCGGTCAGACGCAGACCGTCCGCGCCCGGATCGATAAGCTCAAGCCCCCGCTGCCCAATGACGAGACTGTGCCGAAGGCTGGCCAGGGCATCGGCCGGGAGATGACTGAGCCAGGGTGCCGGACCGTCGACGGCCGCCATCAATTCCTCGAAGGCCCCTCGATCAAAGCGCCCTTGCGACGTTTCATGCCGAACGAAATCCTGCAGGGCCGCCTCGCCGTCAGTTGCCTTCGGACGTCGCAGAGCAAGATCTGCTTCTGAAACAAAAACAAGCTCGTGATCCTTAAGCGCGGCAAGGCGCTTGCCCGACAGACGCTCGGTATCGAGGGACGGCAGCCTCAAGCGGGCGAGGACCTGCGCCAGTTGGCGGAAGCGGTCACTCCCGGGCGCCCATTGCTCGGCCGAGGCGTCGGCCAGCGCCAGGCAGACTCGCGAGGAGTTACGGAACGCCAGCGCAGAATGCGGGGTGCAGGTCAGCGGCGTGAACAGCTCGATGAAGACTTCGCTGGCTTCATTGATCGAGTCACTGACCACCACGCTCTGCTGAAGAATCTGGGCCATGCGCACCAGCAATTCCTTCATCGCATCGCGCGAGATGGGCTGGTGCGACTCACTGGAGAGCTGAACGGCCAGAGACTCGACTGCAGAGCTCTTGTCGACGGCCAGCTCCTGAATCCTGCGGGTGCTTTCTACAATTTGCCCGAGGCGTTCAGAGCTTTCGATCAACCAGTCCAGTTCGAATCGCTCCCGGTGAGGACGCGCCTTCTGGGCAATGGACTGGGAAAATGAACGCAGCTCGGCGGTATCGAGATCCAATTCCTCCGCAAAGGAGTCGAGGCGGAGTCCGTGTCGGAAGTTGACGAGGTAGTCGGGCGAATCATCCAGGAGCACGTGAACGACCAGCCAGGCCTTCAAGCGCTCGCCGAGCAGATCGAGATTCCTGCCATGCTGCTTCAGCAGATACTGAGCGAAGGGGATGCGACGGCTGCCTCGCGCGAAGGCGCGAAAGAGCTCGAACTGGCCATCGCTGATCGCGTAGTCACTGCGCTCGACGGCCGCATCACAAAGGCCGGCGATAAGCTCACGGTAATCCGAAGCTTCCAGATCCGGAAGCTCGACCAGGGCTGTGCAGAAGCTGGCGAGGAAAGAAAAATCGTCGCTGATTCTCGGCAGAAGGGGCAGTTTCGCCCAGGATTGCAGCCACTTGTAGAGCGCCGCTTCGATCCCGCCCCGCTGTTCATGCTGCTCCAGATCGGCTTTGGCGATCAACGATTTGACCAGGTCGATATCGCCACGAAATGACGAGCGGACCTGGAAGAGGTCGCAATCGGCCGTGACGTCACTGATCGCTTGGTACCAGAGCTGATGCTGAGCCGGCTCGAAACCGCTGCAAAGGAAATGATAGAAATCTCGGAGCGAGGCCACCACGCCTTCGGGCTTGAGGAAACGATTAAGGCGCGCGACGCCCGGACGAAGATTGAACGCAGATGGATCTCCATCCTTGAATCGACCGGTATAGAAGTCGATCAGCTCGTGCATCAGGCTGACGGCTTCGGAACGCGAAGCCGTCTTCAGGTACTTGACGGCGCCGGAATCCGAACCGAAGAGAAGCATGAACTTCTCCTGCTCCTGCTCGATGCCCGAAGCGATGGCCTGCCCCTCGAGTTTGACGAGGTAATCGCTACTGAACTGAAGCGGCGAGGAGAAGAAAAAACTGCGATGCAATGACGTCGCATCGACCTGCTGATCGTCAAGACTCGCTTTTTTAGTGCCTAGATCCACGTGCTACTCCCGTAGAAAGCTGATCTGGAGTTCTCACGACGCCGAGCTCATGGCTATGCTCGAACGTGGGCGACTGGGTCCAAAGTGCCAGTCTTTGAGAAGTTGGTCGGTATGTCGCTCCCCGAACTTGACCCCAAGGATCCGATGTCCGGGAGAATTGACGTAATGGTGATGTTTGTAGGATTCGACTTCCGGGTGGTCAGCCCCGGCCTTCGCGCCCTCGAGTTCGGCGGAGTAAAAGGAATTAACGGTGATATCGAGGTAATCCCGAAAAGCCTCGCGCAGCAGACCCATGCGCGATCCATCCGCCTCGCCGTAAAGCGCCCACGGTGTTTCGATGTCCTTGAACCAGTCAGGCTTTTCCCGGTTGACGGGAAACTCCGTCGACCAGCGAGCGTGCGCAGCACGAAAAGCCGCCTGACAGTCAGCGAACAGGGCCGGCTGATCGCCACAGACCTCTGCATCGAGCACGAGCATGTGAATTCGGGGGCCGAAAACCACCCATTCAGCCGCAAACACGGGCAGCCGATCAGGTGATTGGGTTGGATACAGCATGACGGTTGAAATATCCATGGCCGGTCCCGTGATCCGAGCCGAACGAGCACAGGCGCGCCCGTCGGCCACGTCCCAGCCCGTCGCTTCAATCTGATACTGGCGCTGACCGATTGCTGCGGTGTAGCGTCTGAATTCCTCCGGCCACTGCTCTTCAGTAATGCCGAGCGACCGGATCCGATCGAGAAAGTCCCTTTCGGTCCATGCTGTAGTCAATTCCACTTCCTTCCCCTTAACTTAGAAGGCTCATTCCAAGGAAAGCCGGCGCTTAAATCCACTATCGGATGCGCGAATGATTACGCAAACCACTGAAAACATTAGCACAGAATCTCCTCCAGTAGAATCCTCATGCGCCTGGGAGCGTCTTTTTTCTGAACCGTCGTCACAATATTCTAAAAATAGTGGGGCGGCGTGCTCTCAGAATCTTCAAACAGACGAACGGCCACGCTTCCGATCACGCGTCAGGAGTCTTGGGGCTGCGCTTCTGGTTTCATAAGAAAAGATGCCAGGTCCCTCCAGATGGCCTCAAGCATGGGTGCCTGGGCTGCTACCGAGGGGTGAATGCCGTCGTCCAACATCATGCCCGGCTGATCGAACAGGGCCTCCAGGAAAAAGGGAATCAGCAGCAGGTCGTTTTCTTGCGCAAGCGCCGGGTAAATGCTTTCGAAACGTCGCAAGTAGACGGGGCCGAGGCTCGGCGGAAGCCGGATCTGCATCAGCGCCACCGCCGCGTCGCTCGCGCGCGCCGCCTCGATCACCGACTGGAGATTGCTCTCCACCTGCGCCGGACTGAGCGCCCGAAGGCCGTCGTTCCCGCCGAGTATGATCAGGATATGCGTCGGCTGATGTCTGGCCAGGAGCTCCGGCGTGCGGAACGCTGCACCAGCCGTGGTTTCGCCGGAAATCGCTGCATTGATCACTCGCCATTCCGAGCCCAGTCGCTGCTCGAGGAGATAGGCCCATCCCGCTTCACGCGGCATGTTGTAGGCATCTGAGAGACTATCCCCAATTATTAATAAGCGCTGGTCTGCCGCCTGCACGGGACCGGCCAGAACAATAAGCACCGCACCGATCCATACCGTTGTCCGGAGCGGGTCGGCCGAGCGAAGCATGGAGCCGATTTTTGTCATGTCTCATCCCCCATCATCAGGTCGAATTCTCGCTTGCGAGCGGGTTGGTTATACCGTCCAGGCGCCGGGCGGCCAGCTCGATATTCTGAAAGATATCAGCATCGAACTGAAAGCGGGCGAAACGCTCGCCATCGTTGGAGCCTCGGGGTCCGGAAAAACAACGCTTTTGGGACTGCTGGCCGGCCTCGAGCGGCCAACCGCCGGACGCGTTGAGCTGGTCGGGACTGACCTCAGCGACCTGGATGAAGACGCCAGGGCGCGGCTGCGCCGGCGGCGAGTCGGCTTTGTATTCCAGTCTTTCCACCTGCTGCCCAGCCTGACGGCGCTGGAGAACGTCATGCTTGCCCTCGAGATCGGTGGCTTCTCCGAGGCGCGCGAGCGCGCCGTTAGCGCCCTCGGTGACGTGGGATTGAGCCATCGTCTCAATCACTATCCGCGCCAGATGTCGGGCGGAGAGCAGCAGCGGGTGGCAATAGCGCGGGCTTTCGCCGGCGACCCGGCTATTCTTTTTGCCGACGAGCCGACCGGGAATCTTGACCGTCGAACTGGGGACTCGATCGCGGATCTTTTGTTCACGATCAACCAGGACCACGGCACGGCCCTGGTCCTGGTCACCCATGACCTGCGCCTGGCCAAGCGCTGCGCCCGACTCGAGGAAATGGAAAGCGGGCGGCTCGTCGAAGGCAGCGCCGGCTCCGGCGCTCCCCATCCTGCGGGCAACCTGACCGCCGAGCACGTCGATTGATGAACAGCTTCTCCCTGTCTCATCGCCTTTTACTGCGCCAGGGACGCTCTGGCAGCCTGAGCTTGCTCGTCGCCGGCCTGCTCGTCGCCACGGCGGCTCTCGTTGCGGTCAGCGTCTTCACGGATCGCGTTGGCCGCGCTCTGGAGCGCCAGGCTGGTGAAGCGCTGGCCGCCGACATCGCGATCAACTCAAGATCCCGAATTCCCGAGCGCTTCGAAGCCGAAGCGCGTCGCCGGGGGCTGGACACGGCCCGCCTGATCACCCTGAATACGGCGCTGTTCGTTGGCGAGGACTCGCTGCTGGTCGAGGTCAAAGGCGTCTCCGACGGCTATCCGCTCCGCGGCACCCTGGAAACCGCGCCGCGCAGCAATGTCGCTGGCGCGACCAGCAATGACATCCCGGCCGTTGGGGAGGCCTGGATGGCGCCTCGGGGTTTACGGCAGCTCGGCGCCGAAGTGGGCGATATTGCGCTTTTCGGCGTCCATGAGCTTCCGATTACCCGCGCCCTGACCTTCGAGCCGGATCGCAGTGGCGGTCCTTTTCTCCTGGCTCCGCGCCTTCTGGTGCACCTGGACGACCTGGAGTCCAGCGAACTCCTGGGTCCGGGAACGCGAGCCCGACATCGTCTTCTGGCCGCCGGCGACGAGGCTTCTGTCGATGAATTCGACGACTGGCTTCGCGGCGAGATCGATCCCTCCGTGCACCGCATTCTGACCGCCAGCGACGCCGACGACCAGACCGGTGCAGCCCTTGCCCAGGCTCGCCGCTTTCTCGGGGTGGCGGCTCTGACCACGCTGATCCTGGCCGCTGTCGGCGTGTTGCTGTCCTCGCTGCGCTTCGCCCGTTCGCAGCGCGATCTCGTGGCCTTGCTGAAATCCTTCGGCGCCAGCGGGTCGGAGGTGATGCGAGCACTCGGCCTGATGCTTTTCTGGCTGGTTGCGATCGCGATCGTACTCGGCGGGCTGCTCGGTCTGCTGGCCCAGGCGGCAATCGCCCATGCCCTCGCCGAAGGTCAGGGCCAGGCCCTTCCGCCGCCCCGATTATGGCCCGTCCTGAGCGCCGGTTCCTTTACGCTTCTAATGGCGATCGGATTTGCCTTGCCGCCGCTGCTAAATTTGCGCCAGGTCCCGCCGATGCGAATCTTGAATCAATCGCTCGATCAAAGGGTCGGCTTGAGCTGGATCCTGTGGGCGGTGCCGATCATCTGCGCCATGGCCATTCCCATTATCCAGCTGGGCAATTTCCAGCTGGCCGCCATCGTGCTCGGCGCCAGCCTCGCCCTGGCAGGCCTTCTCGCGACGGCAGGCTGGGTGGCGATGCGAGCGAGTGGCGCCCTCGCCTCGAAGGCTCGTGCGTCGTGGCGCTTCGGCCTGGCCGGGTTGCGTCGTCGCAGGGCGGCAGGCGTTATCCAGATTACGGCGCTCGGCCTGGGCCTGATGGCCCTGCTCCTCTTGATGATCGTGCGGACTGAACTGCTTGGACAGTGGCGGGGCAGTCTGCCCGAGTCGACCCCTGACCACTTTGCCGTCAACATCCAGCCGGACCAGGTCGATGCCGTGCGCCAGACGCTCCTCGATGCGGGTGCTCAACGCCTCCAGATCCGGCCGATGGCCAACGTCAATCTGGTCGACTCGACCGGTGAACTCAACGACGACCGATTCGGGCGTCAGGTCAACGTGTCCTGGATCGATGCGCTGCCGCCGGCCAACCGGGTTGCGGCCGGGGAATTCTTTACTGCGGAGTCCACCGGAGAGGTGTCGCTCGCCGAGCGCTGGGCCGATCGAACCGGAGTCCGCCTGGGCGACACGCTGACCTTCGAGTCCGGCGCGGAGCAATTCACGGCCCGAGTCACGAGTATCCGCGACGTCGAATGGGATTCCTTCAACGTCAACTTCTTCATCCTGATGAGCCCCGATGCCGGCGAGCGCCTGCCGCATCAGAACATCGCCAGCTTCTACCTGGCCGACGACGACTCGGGCGCCCTTCGAGCCATCAGCCGCAGCTACCCCAACGTGTCGACCATCGATGTCGGTGCCCTCCTCGAGCGCGTCAGCGACATCATTGATCGAGTCAGTTCGGCGGCGCAGGTCGTGTTCGTTTTTACCCTGCTGGCTGGATTGATCGTTCTGCTGGCGGCACTCGAGGCAACGCGCGACGAGCGGCGGCACGAGTCAGCGCTGATCCGCACGCTCGGGGCCGACAACGCATTGATTCGGCGAGGGCTTTTGATCGAATACGGCATCATGGCCTTGATTGCAGCCTCCCTGGCCACCTTCGGCGCCGCCCTTGTGGGCTGGCTTCTCGCCCGCGAGCTCTTCGATTTCAGCTATCAGCCCTCGGCCCTGCTGTTCGCGATCGGCTTCACCTCGGCCTTCGTCCTGATCGTCGGCAGTGGCTGGTGGGGCAATCGCTCGGTTCTGGCTACGCCGCCGGTCCGAATACTGCGAACCGGCAAGGCATGACCTCGGACAGGATGCCGAAGGAACGTCTCGGGGCCGGAAACGAGCACTCGGAACAGGCCGACCCCCATGCCCAGCTGATTCTGACCGGGTCTCCGTGGCAAGTCATGTGGGCGATGAGCTGGCCTGCCGTCATGGTCATGATGCTGTTCGGTCTGAATGCGGTCATGGACGCGATCTTCATCGGCCAGATGCTCGGCGAGCAGGCCCTCGCCGGAACGGTACTGGCCTACCCGATCACCCAGCTCACGCTCGGCCTCGGCTCCCTGGCTGGAATTGGTGGAGGCGTTGCCCTCTCGATTGCGATCGGTCGCGGTGAACGTGACCTGATGCGCTGCCTCCCCGGCACCTGCGTGGCGATCGCTGCCGCCCTGTCCTTGGCCTACGCGCTGATCGGCGTCGGACTCCAGGACCTGCTCGTCCGCGGCATGGGGGCCGAGGGTGATCTCGTCCCGATCGCAGCCAGCTATCTCGAGGCCTCCGCCTTGGGGGGATTCGGCGCCATCGCCGGCATGACCCTCAACATGCTCCTGCGCGGAGAAGGCAAGATGAAGCTGGCCGCGGGTTACATGGCCGTCGGGCTCGCGGTCAACATCGCCCTGACGCCCCTCATGATCGCTGTCTTCGAGTCCGGGGTGGCGGGGGCTGCGTGGGCAACGAATATCGGCGGCCTGGTCGGCGGCCTCCTGGTCTGGCGCCGCTTCGCCCGCGGGCAGGCCAGCTATCCTGTCGATCCTCGCTACCTCGGTTTCAACCGGATTCTGGTCCGACGCATTGTCCGATTGGGCACACCGGCGACGATCATGAGTTCCATGGGCCTGGTCCAGGCGCTCGTGGTCTTCAACATGCTGTCGCGTGTCGGAGATCAGGCCGATATCGCCTTCTTCGGCGCCGCTTGGCGTGTGCTGATCTTCATGCTGACCCCGCTATTCGGTTTGATGCGGGCCTTTCAGCCGGTCGCAGGGATCAACTTCGGCGCCGGTCAGTGGGAGCGCGTCCGCACGAGCTACTGGACCTTCGTTCTCGCCGGCGTCCTCATCGTCCTACCGATCTGGGCGCTTATGACCCTGTTTCCCGAACAGACCCTCGTGCTGATGTTGCCTGAAGCGAGCTTCAGCGCTGTCGATCTGCACCACTTTCGCGTGCTGATGCTCGTCCTTCCGGTCCTGCCCATCGTCTTCACGGCCCTGGCGCTGTTGCCGGCCATCGAACAGCCCGGCAAGGCCACCCTGGTTTCCGTTTCAAGGCAGCTGCTGCTCTACGCCCCGGTCATGATGGTGCTGCCGCGCCTGATCGGCGTTCCCGGAGTCTATTACGGGGCCACGGCGATCGATTTCCTGTGCACGCTCTGGCTGCTCCTGATCGTCATCTATGCGCTTCGGCAGCCGGCCACATCGTCGCCGGAACAGAGGCAGGTTGCCTGAAACGGGAAAAGAGCAGGCGCTGAGGGAAGCCATTGGCGAGGCCGGGAGGAACTGGGTTCGGCCTCCAGGCGGGATGCCGATTGAAGCACTGTATTTGGTCGCTGCCGACCCGCAGCCACCTGCGATCGGCTAGGGAACCTTGTATGTTGCATTCAGGCCGCTATCAGGCATGCTTGAG
>JGI12109J20283_10429120_pt1 | contig 53276 bp, 49 predicted proteins | sample ElkSlonscriptome_12_FD_20283 | JGI IMG/M metagenome (IMG submission 20283)
GCTGAACACCGCGATGGGCGCCGACTGGGACGTGCCGCTGGGCGGGTACAAGCAATCGGGCATCGGGCGCGAGAACAGCCGCGACGGGCTCGAACTCTACCTCAACACGAAATCGGTCTTCGCCCAGCTCAAATCGGCATGGTGACCGCTTCGACCGAAACGCGCCGCGTCGATATCGGCGACGCGGAAATCCACGTGGAGATCACCGGCAGCGGCCCGCCGGTCCTGCTTGTCGCCGGGCTGGGCGGTCGCGGTGCGTTCTGGTCCGAGCAGGTCGCGGCCTTTGCCGATCACTTCACGGTGATCACCTTCGACCATCGCGGCTGCGGCGCATCGACGCCGGACAAGGTCGTCTACGGCGCCGAGCACATGGCGAACGACGTGCTCGCGCTGATGGACGCGATGGACCTCGAAAAGGTGCGGCTGGTCGGCCATTCGACCGGCGGGGCAATCGGGCAGCATATCGCGCTCTCGCATGCTGAGCGGCTCGAGCAATTGGTGCTGTCGTGCAGCTGGGCGGGGCCGGACACCTATCTGACCGAACTGTTCCGCACCCGGCGAGAAATCCTCATCTCCTGCGGCCCGCTCGCCTACCTGACGACGGGCACATACCTCGCCATGCCGAGCCGCTATCTCCAGCCGCAGATGAAAAGCGCGCGCGCCTTCATGGAGGAACGCCTCGCCGCTTTCCCCGGGCTGGAGGTCGAACTGTCGCGCATCAACGCGGTCTATACGCACGACCTCAGAAGCCGCGTGCACGACATCGCCGTGCCGACTTTCTGCATCGGGGCGATGGACGACCAGATAACCCCGCCCGGCTTCACCAGCGAACTCGCCCGGCTGATCCCGCACGCAAAGGAACACCTGCTGGATCACGGCGGCCATTTCTGCCCGCGCGTCGTCACCGAGGTGTATAACGAGGCCGTGCTTTCATTCCTGCAAGGTTGAGGAGGAGGACCCCATGGCCACCGAACCCGATCCGCACCCGCCCATCGGCCACATCACGAAAGGCCGCTCGGTCATCGTCGGCCCCGACGAAGGCCGTTCGCTTTGGCAGCCCATGCCGAGCCGGGGCTATGTCGATGTCAATCTCACCCCTGACAACATGCCCTACGACACGTTTTCGTCGGGCATCCAGGTCATGCCTCCGGGCGGCATGGTGCGCGAACACGGGCACAGGCAGAACCACGAACTCGTTTTCGTCTACGAAGGCACGGGCGAGGTCGATATCGACGGCGAGGTGACCGAGTTCGGACCCGGCACGACGATCCTGTTCGCGCGCAATTGCACGCACTGGATCAAGAATACGGGCGATACCGACATGAAGATGTTCTGGGTGTTCTTCCCGCCGGGGCTGGAGGACTGGTTCTATGCCATCGGCCGCGAGCGCACTCCTGGCGAGGACATGCCCGAACCGTTCGACCGGCCCGACAACGTCGAGGAAGTGATGGCGAAGATGCGCTTCCTCCCTCCGCGTTCGCAGGGATAGGCCATGCGCATCATCCCGCAATCCGAGGTCGAGCGGCTGCTGCCGGTCGGCCCCTGTGTCGAAGTGATGCGCGAGGCGATGATCCGCGTCTCGCGCCGCGACGTATCGCTCCCCATCCGCCAGTTCATGCCCGTGCCAGGCGCCGCCGGAAAGCTCGCGCTGATGCCCGGTTCGCTCGGCACCGCTGGCGAGGCTGAGGATGCGCGCTTCGGGATCAAGCTCGTGTGCAAATACGAACGCCCTCACGGCGATCCGCTCGGCACGCATGTCGGCATGGTGATGCTGTTCGACAGCGCGAAGGGCGTGCCGCTCGCCATGGTCGAAGGGTCATCGCTCACCGCGATCCGCACCTCGGCAGCAAGCGCGCTGGCGACCGACCTCCTCGCGCGCAAGGATGCGAAGGTGCTTGCGATCATCGGCAATGGCGAACAGGCGATGCGCCACATCGCCGCGATGCAGGCGGTGCGCGCAATCGAGAGCGTGCGCGTGTGGGGGCGCGATGCGGGCCGCGCGTCGGCTTTCGCCGAAGCCGCAAGCGCGCGTTTCGGCGTGGCTGTAGAGCCTGCGCCGAGCGCCACCGAGGCCGTTGCCGGCGCGGACATCGTGTGCACCACCACCTCGGCGAAGGAACCCGTGCTCGCGGGCGGCGATCTCGAACCGGGCCAGCATATCAACCTCGTCGGCTCGGCCATTCCCACCACTGCCGAAATCGACACGGACGCGGTCAAGCGGACGCGCTTCTATGTCGATTACCGCGATGCGGCGATGGCGGCGGCGGGCGAATTGCTCGGCGCGATTCGCGCGGGGGCCGTCAGCGAGGACCACATCCTGGCCGAGATCGGCGAAGTGGCCGAGGACCCCGCACTCGGCCGGACATCGCCTGCCGATATCACCTGCTACAAATCCCTCGGCGTCGCCGCGCAGGATCTCGCCGCCGCCCATGAGGTGTGGCGCATGGCCGAAGCCGAAGGGGCCGGGACCATCGTCGACCTGCTCGCCTGAGAGCGCAGCAAAAGAAAGGGGCGGCATCGATCCCCTGATGCCGCCCCTTCTCGCGTCGGGCCCTTACGGGCGTCAGAAGTCCGCCGTCACCGTCGCCCCGAAGGTCCGGCGTTCGCCGAAGAACTGGCCGAACGTGTTGCCGAAGGGCAGCACCACGATGAAGGCGTTCGAGGTGTAGGTCTCGTCGAGCAGGTTGCGCGCCCATACGCGGATCGAATAACGATCGTCGAAGGTCAGGCCCGCGCTCGCATTGACGAGGAAGCGATCGGGGATGATCGAGACATTCGCGCTGTCGCCGAAGAACTTGCTCTGCCAGCTCGCATCGCCGCGCAGGAAATAGCTGTTCCCGCCGCCCAGTTCGCCGTCCCACTGCGCCCCGAAAGAGGCCTGGGTCGGCGGCGTGCGTTCGACTTCGTTCCCGCCGATGTCGCCGTTGGCATTGCAGACCACGTTGTCGCAGGGAACGTTCACGCCCGGCGTGCCGCGGCTGAAACGGCTGTCGACCGTACCGTCGCCATAGGTCGCCTCGGTGTGGCTGAAGGTCGCATCGAGGCTGAAATTGTCGCTCGCCTGCCAGCGCGTCGCGAGCTCGATCCCGTAGACTTCCGCATCGCCCAGATTGACCGTGATGTTGGGCACGTTGGGATTGGTAGGATCGGCCGGATCCTCGTCCGCGGCGTTGATCTGGATGTCCTGCCAGTCGGTGTAGAAGACCGAGGCGTTGAAGATCAGGTCGCCATTGAGGAACGCGCTCTTGATGCCCGCTTCGTAGGTCCAGTTGGTTTCCGGGCCGAAGGTGCGGTCCTCGATATTGCGCGCGGTCACGTTGAAGCCGCCCGCCTTGGCACCGCGCGCGGCGGTAGCGAACAGCATGACGTCGGGATTGAATTCATATTCGACGGTAAAGCGCGGGGTGAACTCGTCGAATGTCTCGTTCAGCGTCGCCGCGCGGCGATTGTCGATCGCGGTGATCTCGGTTTCCGAATAACGCGTCTCCGCGCCCAGCGTCAGCCGTCCGTCGGCCGAGGTCCAGTAGAGTTCGCCGAACACCGAGACGACTTCGGTGCGGGTGTTCTCGTCCGCCAGCAGGATGTTGAACGGGCCGGCCGGGTTGAGGTTTGGCACGGGCGTGCCGTTGAGCGGCTGGAAATTGTTCGCATCGGTGATCGGCTGGAGGTTGATGCTCGCAAAGCGGTTCGTGTCCGTCCCGTCCGAGATGAACCCGCCGACCGAGGCCCTGATCTGGCTGTTGTCGAAAGTCAGCCGCGCCTCGTGCGTGTCATAGTCGATGCCGCCGACCGGGGTCTGCTGGAAATTGCAGAGCGGGCCGACGATGTTGACCACCGTGCCGCAATTGATCGGATCGGGTTCCCCGCTGGTGCCGATGTTCACATCGCCGTTCACGTTGCCGAAGATGTAGTTGAACGTCAGGCTGTCCGTGATCTCGGCATCCACCTCGGCCCGAAAAATGCCGGTCTGCGACTGGTTGGCGAAGCTGCGCGGGTCGACCAGGACGGAATCGGCCGGTCCGGGAAATTCGCCGCGCAGGAGCGGGAAATTCCCGAACCGCAGCGCGCCGGCATTGGTGATCGGCGTCAGGTCGAGGCTCTGTTCGGGATCGAGAATGCCGCCCGTCGAGTCCGCGAAATAGCGCGAGGCGCGCGCTTCCTGGCTGACGTCGAAATAATTGTAGGAGGCATTGAGCCTGATGCCCGGAGCGATTTCCGCCGCCGCGCTGATCGAAAGCGCCTCGTTCTCCCACCCGCCGACATTGCCGGTGGTGCTGGGCCCGTCGGCGTTGAGGGTGTCGGCGAAGGGATGGGCGTTGTTCCACGTCCCGTCGAAGCTCGAATAATTGTAGCTCGCCGCGAGCGCGAAATTGTCGACCGGCGAGAAATTGAGGAAGATGCCGCCGTCATAGCGTTCGTCCGAACCGATGGTGGCGGTCAGTTCGCCCTCGATCTCGCCCGTCAGTTCGGCCTTTTTCGGGATGTAGTTGATCGCGCCCGAAAAGGCGTTTCGCCCGTAGCGCGCGCTTTGCGGACCCTTGACGATCTCGATCCGGCTCAGATTGACGGTGCCGATATCGACCGCCCAGGACCGGGGCATGTAGATCCCGTCGAAGAAGGTCGAGACGTTCGACTCAAGCGCGGTCACGCGGGTCGTCGCCTGCCCGCGGATGACCGGCTGGGCGAAACCGCCGGAGAAATCCTCGAAACTGAAACCGGGCGTGAAGCGCGCCACATCGTCGAGTTCCTGCAGGCCGCGCCGGTCGATGTCCTCTTCGCCGAAAGCGGTGATCGCGATAGGCACGTCCTGGATGTCCTCGGCCCGGCTGCGGGCGGTGACGATGATCGTGTTCGAGGCACGGGCGGTTTCGGCTTCGGCCTCCTCGTTGTCCTGCGCGAAGACAGCCTGCGGCGCCGCGAGCGCAAGGCTTGCCGCGATTGCACCGATGCTTGTCCCTTGTGTGAAGCGGCCCATAGGATATTTCCCCCGTCTTGTAGAGTTTGGAGCGACACCGGGACAGGAGATGGGGTTTGCGGCAACAATATGTCGCGGCGATGCGTTGAAACTCTCCGACTGGCGGTCAAATGAGGGTCATGGACCTGAAGGAAGCCAAGGCTCGTCTAGGTTTCGCGGATTGCACGAGGGTATTAGCACCACGCCATGAACCACGCGTCGCTTCGCACCATCCAACGATCCCGCCTCATCTGCATGATGGCGACCGCTGCCGGCATCGCGCTCGCCGCTGCTGCAGGTGCAGCCGCGCAGGACACCGACGGCGGGGAAAGCGGGGCGCAGGATCTCGCCGCGCCCGCCCCCGCTCCTGCCGCCATCGCAGCCGCGGACAGCCGCACGGCCTATCCTGCCGAGGACGAGGCGGTTTACCTCGCACGCTTCACCCAGCTGCTCGAAGCCGCGCGCACGGGCGCCGGGCTTGCTTCCTATGACCCGCTCGAGCCCGTCGCGGGTGCGGATCATGCGGCGCCCCTGCCGGTGGCCGACGCGCCCGGTCTTTCGGCCGAAGCGCTCGCCGAAGCGCAAGCCTATGCGGCAGCGCGCAATTCCAATGCCTTCATCATCCTCAAGGACGGCACGATCCGGCATGAAAGCTATTTCGGCGAAACGACCCGCGAGACGCCGATCGTCTCGCGCTCGCTCGCCAAGCCGGTGACCGCGCTGCTTGTCGGGCGGGCGATACGGCAGGGGCACATCGAATCGCTCGACCAGCCGGTCGCCGATTTCCTGACCGAATGGCAGGGCGATCCTGCGCGCGAGAAGATCCTCGTGCGGCACCTGCTCGACATGCGTACCGGCCTCCTGCCGCAGGGTTTCTCGCGCGAGCCGGAGGACATTCTCAACCGCGCCTATCTCCACCCGCGCCATGACGAGGTGATCATCAACGATTACCCCGTCACCCACGAGGCGGGCACGCGCTACGAATATTCCAACGCCAATTCCGAACTCGTCGCCCCCGTCATCGAACGCGCGACGGGCATGCGCTACGGCGAATACCTGACCGAGGCCCTGCTCGAGCCGATCGGGGCGATGGGCGGCGATATCTGGGTCAACCGCGAAGGCGGCACCGCGCATTCGGGCTGCTGCCTGCTGCTCCCGGCGCAAAGCTGGGTGCGCATGGCGATGCTGGTGATGGCGGACGGCGTGTGGGAGGGCGAGCGCCTGCTTCCCGAAGGTTACGCGCAGGCCATGCGCACCGCCACCGCCGAAAACCCGCATTACGGCATGGGCGTGTGGGTCGCCGGTCCCTATGTGGCAGAGCGCGGCTTCGCCCATCCCAGCGTTCCCTATGGCAAGGTCGCGCACCGCGAGCCCTATCTCGACAAGGACCTCGTCCTGTTCGACGGCAATGCCAACCAGGTGGTCTACATGATCCCCTCGCAGGACATGATCGTGCTGCGAACCGGCGATGCGCCGCCCAGGGACACGCCGTGGGACAACACCGTGATCCCCAACCTCCTGATCCGCGACGCCGCGGCGCAGGCGGGCGAGACGCTGCCCGAACCGCAGCCGCACCCACAACCTGAACCGCAGTCGCAACAATGAGCGCAAGGACCCGCTGATGGCATCCACCGCCGCCCCGATCCCGGCCGCAGACGCCCCCGCCGCTTCGGCGAAACTGCCCTTCTCGCTCAAGCTCGGCTGGGGTTCGGGCGCATTCGGCATCTCGCTGCTGATGAACGGGATTTCGGGCCTCATCCTGCTGTTCGCCGCGAGCATCCTGCAGATCGAGCCCGCTCTGGCCGGGACCGTCATCTTCCTTGCCAAGCTCATCGATGTCGTCACCGACCCGATGGTCGGCGTCTGGTCCGACCGGTTCGAATCCCCGCGCGGGCGGCGGCGGCCGTTCCTGTTCTGGGGCGCGATCATGGCCGCGGCGAGCTTCGCGCTCATTTTCACCACGCCGATGCTGGGGAGCCAGTACCTCACCGCCGCCTGGCTTTTCATCGTGCTCAGTTTCTACGCGATCGGCTACACGATCTACAACATCCCCTACATGGCGATGCCGGCCGAGATGACCGAGGATTATCACGAGCGTTCCTCGATCCACGCCTTTCGCATGGTGTTCGTGTCATTGGGATCGCTGATCGCAGGCGCGGGGGTCAAGGTCGTGCTCGAATGGCTCGGCAAGACCGAGGCGCAGAGCTGGGCGATCGTCGGGCTGATCTGCGCCGCATTGATCTTCGCGAGCCTGATGACAGCCTATTACGCGACCGCGCGCGCGCGTTTCACCCATGGGGAAGGCAAGTCCGACAAGAGCAACATGACCCAATTGGTCGAGGAATTCGGCGCGGTGAAGCAGAACCGCCATTTCCTGCGGCTGATCTCGGTCAAGTTCGCGCAGCTGATGGGCGTGCAGACGACCGCTGCGGCCTTCGCCTATTTCTTCGTCCAGAGCCTGGGGCGCGATTTCAACACGCTCGCGATCTTCGGTGTGACCGTGACTGCCTCGACGATCCTCTGCGCGCCGCTGCTCGTCATGCTGTCGCGCCATATCGGCAAGAAGAACGCCTACTATCTCGCCGCCGGGACCAACGTGCTCTACGCGCTGAGCTGGTCGCTCGCATCGGAAGGTGAACCGATCTGGGCGATCGTGCTGCGCGGCGCGCTGGTCGGCCTCGCCTTCAGCGGCAATGTCGTGATGGCGATGAGCATGCTGACCGACATCATCAACGCCGATGCGGAGCGCACCGGCGTGCGGCGCGAAGGGGCGTTCACCGCGCTCTACAGCTTCGTCGAAAAGCTGACCGGCGCGCTCGGCCCGCTGATCGTCGGCTTCGCGCTGTCCTTTGCAGGGTTCGACAACAAGCTGCCTTTCGACGTGCCACAGGGCGGCGATGTCGACACGGCGCTGCTCGTTTCGGTATCGTGGCTGCCTGCGGTGTTCGGGGTGATCGCGATGCTGCTGTTGTCGGGATACCGGCTGAGCGAGGACGATTTCGCAGGAAACAAGGATAAGGGACTGACATGACGACACCTTTCCAGGACCCGAAACTGCGCCAGCGCGGGCGCGCCTCGGTCGATTTCCTCGCCGGCATGGCGGCGGCCTCAGGGCCGGTCCGCGCACGCGTCGATGCGGCGATCGCCGAAAAGGTGGCCTCGCCCGATGCGCTTCCCGAAGACCTCGACGAACGGCTCGCCCACATGGACGCGCTGCTTGCCGACAGCCCGGCCTACCCGGTCCAGCAGCTTCTCGGCGACTGGCACGGGCGGATGCACGGCCGCATCTCCGCGGAAGCCTTCGAGGAAGTCGAGGGCGACCTCGCCCCGCTGTTCGAGGCCGCCGAACAGGGCCCCGCGACCCTGCGGCTCGACCCGGACCCGAAGGCGCCCGATTACTGGGACGGCGTCCATTTCCACCGCACCACCGGCGGCTGGGAAGGGCACGCGCACATGGGCTACATCCATGGCGAGATCATCCACAAGAAGCTCGTCGGGCGGTTCTTCCCCGGCGGCATCTTCCAGCAGCGCCGCGACGTCGCCGCGATGGCCCCGCGGGAAAGCTACCGCCGCATTCTCGACATGGGCTGTTCGTCGGGCCATTTCACCACCGCTCTCGCCGAGACCTACCCGAACGCGCAGATCGTCGGCGTGGACCTGTCGGCACGGATGCTCGAACACGCGTGGCGCACCGCGAATGCGAACGGGTGGAACTGGCAGCTTTCGCAGCAGGCGGCAGAGGCCACCGATTTCGAGGACGCGAGCTTCGACCTCGTCGCGAGCTACATCATCCTCCACGAAATGCCCGCCCGCGCTATCCGAGCGGTCTTTGCCGAGGCGTTCCGCCTGCTCGAGCCCGGCGGCGACATGATCATGAGCGATGTCACCCGCTATGCCGACATGGACCGGCTCGCCGTGTGGAAGGCCGACCGTGGCGCGATGTTCGGAGGCGAGCCGCACTGGCGCGAAAGCGCGAGCCTCGATCTCGAACAGGTCGCGCGCGAGGCGGGCTTCGTCGACGTGGCGACCAAGGGCCCCTACCCTTACGTGATCCAGGGGCGGAAACCCGAGGCATGAAGGACCCGCGCGACTTCAACACGCCCGACACGCAGATCCTCGGGCCTGAACATGTCGACAATCTTGCGCGGGCGGTGCTTTCGCTGACGCGCGAGGTCGCGGTGCTGACCGACCGGGTGATGGTGATCGAAACCCTGCTCGAACGCGAGGGCGTCGTCACGGTCGAGGCGATCGACACGTTCGAGCCCGACGCAGCCTTTCAGAAGCGGATCGACGCGGCGATGGCGACGATCACTGCCGGGGTGATCACCGCGCTCCAGGGCGCCGACCGGGACTAGCCGCGAAGCGCCAGCGCCGCCGCCGCTGCGCCCATTGCGAGCGAGCCGATCCCCGCCATTTTCAGCCGGCCATCGGTCCGCTCGATCGCGGCGCGCATTTCGCCATAGGTGAGGTCGGGGTCCTGCGTGAGGTAGAAGCCGGGCCGCTCGAACATCTGCGGGGCGAGCGCATTGAGTCCCCGCCGCAGCAGGAACCCCGCTATCCAGCGCCGCATCGCCCAGGGGCGGTGGTTGTACTGTTCGGGAAAGACGTGCGTCACCAGCCAGCACAGATCGCGCGCTTCGGGCAGGCGTTCGGCGGCATAGGCGCACAGAGCGGTTTCCAGATCATCCCCTACCTCCAGATGATCGGCAAGCTTATCAACGTCCTGCAATGCGGAGTTCACGCCCAGCCCGAGGTCGGGCGGAAAGGCGTGCGCCGCATCGCCCGCCAGCAATGCATGGCTGCGCGCCCCGCCCTCGCCGAACGACGCCAGCAGTTCCCTCGCATATTGCGGCGCGGGAAAGGCGCCCGCTTCCAGTGACACGAAATCCTCCGCCTCCTCGCGCGCCACGAGATCGCGCACGGCGAGCTGGGGGAAGGAGTCCTCGAGGAAGGCGAGGAGGTCGTCGGCGGTGCTGAGCGTCCAGAGTTCGTGGTCCGCCTCGCGGATCATGTTGACGCTGCGCGGGTGATCAGGATCGGCCACCGGAAAGGCGAACAGGGCGCAGGCCTTCGTGCGATCCTTGTGGCGCGACGGCAAAATGTAGCTCATCTCCGGATCGTCGACCGGTGCCCCCCCTCTGGTCGCGAAACGCGAAGGCAGGTTCAGCACCTTATAGCGCAGGCCCGTCGAAAGCGAGGGCGTCGCGATCATCTCAAAACGCGCGGGGTCGATGTCCGGCATCGCCGACAGCCCGGACCGGATCGCGGAATTGAGCCCGTCGCAGGCGAGCACCAGTGTAGGCTCGAAACGCTCGCGGCGCCCCTCCCCGTTCTCGACCTCGACCGCCAGCCCGCCTGTCTCGCTGCGGCTCAGCGCCGACACCCTGTGCCCGAAGAGCAGCCGCACGCGCTCGCTCGCGATCTCGCCAATCGCCTCGTAAAGCATGGTCAGCAGCGCGCGGCGCGTGGTCCAGTAACAGACCGGCCGATTGGGATCGATGATCGGCACGCCCCTGGTTTCGGACTTGCCGTCGGGGGTGATCGTGGTCGCCACGAAATCGCGGGTCGCGACGCCGACCTTGGGCAGGCGGTCGAGGATGCCGAGCCGGTCGAACAGGCGCTGCGAACGCTTGTCCACGAGATAGTTGAAGCTCTTGTTCTTCTCGAAATCGGAAGGGCCCGAGCGGCGTTCGGCAAGCACGATCTCGTCCCAGCCCAGCCGATCGAACAGCAGCGCCGCCGCCAGCCCCGCAGGGCCGCCGCCGCTGATGAAGACCGAACGTTTCGCCATGAGGCGAAGAGCTACCAGATCGCAGGCCCCTTCCCGCGCGGTGGTTCGCACTGTTCGACTGGCGGACACATGGCGCGCGCGCCGTACCGGGGGCGTGTGCCGATGCCAGTCTTGCGCCCATGTCGAAACGCATGATCGCCGGAACCTGCGCGCTGCTTCTCGCCGCGTGCGCGCCGATTGCCCTTCAGGCGGAGGATGGCGCGCCGCCCTCCTGCACCGACCTGCTCGAACGCGAGGCGAGAAGCCTCGCGCTCGAACACCGGGCCGAGGACGGGCGGCTGGTCCCGCTCACCGTCTTTGCTCCTGCAAAGCCGGGGGAATACCCGCTCCTCGCCTTCTCGCACGGGGCCTTTGCAAGCCCTGCGCGCTATGCCGCCATGCTCGAACCGCTCGCGGCGGCGGGCTTCGTGGTGATCGCGCCGATGCACGTCGATTCGGAAGAATATCCGCGCGGCGAAGGCGAACCGGCGCGCGCCCCCCACCCGGTGACATGGGCGGGGCGGACCGCCGACATGGAACTCGCGCTCGCACCCGATCCGGCGCTCCGCGCGGCGCTGGCGGACAGGGGCCTCGCGCTCGAAAAGGGCAAGGTGATCGCGCTCGGCCATTCCTATGGCGCGCTGATCGCGCAGCTTTACGGCGGGGCGCAGGCGGTCGAGCCCGATGGCACCAGCGTGGACCGACGCATGGCCGAGGTCGATGCGGTCGTCGCCTTTTCCCCGCCCGGCCCGATGCCGGGGCTGATGGCGAAGGATGGCTGGGCGAGCCTTTCCGCGCCTGCGCTCACCATCACCGGGACGGCGGACGTGCTGCCCGGTTTCATCGACGACTGGCGCGCGCATGTCGCTGCGCACGAGGGCGCGCCCGTGGGCGCGCGTGCGCTGTGGGTGGGCGAGGGGATCGACCATTATTTCGGCGGCAGCTTCGGGCGGCCCGGCGAGGTCGGCCCGGAAGATGCCCGGTTGTTCGCACGTGCGCTTGAACGCACGCTTTCATTCATGCAGGCCCATTTGAGGGACGGGGGCGTGCAGGACGCACCGGCGTGCCGGGTGGGCGAAGCGATCCCCGGCGAAAGCTACGAGGAGGACGCTGCGTGACGAAGCACAAGATGACCCGCTGGCTTGCCCCCGCCGCGCTGGCGCTGTGTCTGGCAGAAGGGGCCGCAGCGCAATCCGCGGACGAACGCTATTCCGATCTCGACAACCCGATGACGCCCGCCGACATGCAGGGCGCGAGCGTGCTCGATGTCGAACGCTACCGTCCGACCTACGCGATCAAGGGATGCGCTGTGGACTTTCCCGATCCTGCCGACCCGAATGCGGAACTTGCCGAAGCCCTGGCGAAAGCGCAGGCTTTCTCGGACGAGCACAAGGGCCTGGGCCTGCTCGTCCTGCACGGCGGCGTGCCGGTCCACGAAAGCTATGGCGAAGGCGCGAGCACGGCCAGCACCAGCGCGTCCGCCTCCATGATGAAATCGGTGATCGCCCTGCTTTACGGCATCGCGATCCACGACGGCGTGATCGGTTCTCTCGACGATCCTGTCGGCGGCTATATCGCTGAATGGGCGGACGATCCGCGCGGGGCCATCACGCTGCGCCAGATGCTGACCATGTCATCGGGCCTTGCCCCGTCCGATTTCATGAAAATCATCTTCGCTCCCGATATCGGCGCCGAGGCGGTGAAGCTTGAAATGGTGAGCGAGCCGGGGAGCGAGTTTTCCTACAACAACGCGGTCACGAACCTGCTGACCCTCGCGCTCGACCGCGCGCTCGCGGCCAAGGGCAAGGGCGGCGTGCTGTCCTATCTCGAAAGCGAGTTATGGTGCCCGATCGGCAATGGCCCGGCGCGGGTGTGGGTCGATCCTGCCGGCAAGGCGCGCGGCTATGCCGGCATGCAGGCGACCCTGCGCGACTGGGCGCGGATCGGCGAACTGATCCGCAATCGGGGCCGCGCGAATGGCGAACAGGTCGTGCCCGCAAGCTGGATCGAGGCGATGGCGACCCCTTCGCAGGCGAACGCGCAATATGGCCTCCATGTCTGGCTGGGGCGCGAATACACGCCCGAGCGCGCCTATAGCGCGGGCAATCCGGTCAAGGTCCCCCATTCCGAACCCTTCGTGGCGGAAGACATCGTCTATTTCGACGGGTTCGGCGGTCAACGGGTCTATGTCCTGCCCAGCCACGAACTGACCGTGGTGAGGATCGGCGAAGTCGATCTCACCTATGACGATGCGCGCATTCCCAACCTTTTGGCGCGCGCCGCCGATTAGGCCGCGTCCTCAGTCCGCAGGCGCGGTGCGGCAGTCGGACAGGAGGTTCGCGTCCTCCTTTTCCTTCATCCGCTTGAAGGTCTCGTATTCGTTGACATCGCCCATTGCCCGGCCCGACCAGCGCGTCGCGAAGCCGCGCGGATATTCGCTGTCATCCTCGCTGCGTCCGTCTTCGGACCACAGCAACGGGAAGAGCGGGCCTTCGGGCTTTTCCCCGTCGAGCATTTCATCGAAGCTGACGCCTGCGATATTGAGGCAATCGGGCCGCGGGGCCCAGCGGATGTCGTCGCCGAACACCCGGATCGAAACCGCGACCCGCCAGTCGTCGGTCGGGTTGCCGGCCGAATAATGCAGCGCCCAGGGATGGACGATCAGCATGTCGCCCGGGTCCATCTCCCACTTGAGAAAGCGCAGCCCCTCCTCGCCCCGGCGGCTTTCGATATCGGGATGCGGCACGCGGTCGTCGGGCTTTATCATCTTGCGCGCATTGGGGCTGAACAGCCAGTAGGGCACGTCGTCATGTTGCGTGCCGGCAAGCACTTCGAGGCAGTTCTCCTCGACGATCGGGGTCAGCGGAATCCACAGCGAAGGGACCATGAAACCTTCGACCGGAAAGGCCATGCGGTCGCAGTGCCACAGCGTCGCCGCGTCCGATTGCGGGGGCTTGGCGAAGAATTCGTCGAAGAAGAAGCGGATTTCCTTCGACTGCATGACGCGGCCTGCGGCCTCGGCCACCGGGCCTTCGAACACCAGCCGGCGATATTCGGGAATGCAGCGCGCCATGTAGCGGCCCGGAATGGTGGGGAGCAGGCCCACGTCCTTCTTGTCCACTATGACGTCGCGCGCGATCGGTTCAAGCGCCTTGACCCAGTCCTGCGACAGGACCTTGCGCAGGCACACCGCGCCGTCGCGGCGGTAGGTCTCGATGTCCTCGTCGGTGATGTCGCGCAGCGGGCTGGTGTTGAACGCCATGTGTCCTCGTCCTCTTCGGGAATTCCTGTTGCCTCTCATTACCAGCCTCGGCCCGCAGGGCTCCGGCCCGCGCCCACCCCTATCCGCTGATCGGATAGCTGCGACATGCAAAAGCCCGAGGGCGCGCCAGTTGTCCGCAGGGCGATAAACGGGGGCGGCGACGTTTCACACCGCGCGCCCGAGCGTCGACAGGTTGATGAAAGCGCACGGCGAACCGTGCCCGGAAACGACACGCAGGAACATTACGGAGCCGCAGGGGATGAAGGAAATTCGCACGCAGGTCGCGATTGCAGGGGCCGGGCCGGTCGGCACGGTCGCGGCCTATTGCCTCGCGAGCCAGGGCGTGGATGTCGTCCTGCTCGAGGAAGGCGCGGATTGCGCGCTCGACCTGCGCGCCTCGACCTTCCACCCGCCGACGCTCGAAATGCTCGAAGCCTTCGGTATCACCGAGCGCCTGATCGAGAAGGGGCTGAAAGCGCCGGTCTATCACTTCCGCGAACGGCGCACGGGGGACGTGATCGATTTCGACATGAGCGAACTCGCCGACGTCACCCGCCATCCCTACCGCATCCAGTGCGAGCAGTATCACCTCTCGCGCATGCTGAGCGAGCTGGTGCGCGAACAGTCGGGCGCCGAAGTCCTGTTCGGACACCGCGTCGCCGCGATCGAGCAGGGGCCGGGCGAGGTCGTCATCCACGCCGAAACCCCGCTTTCCATCATGAAGATCACGGCCGATTACCTGATCGGCGCGGACGGCGCCAACAGCACGGTTCGCAAGTGGCTCGGCACCGAATTCCACGGGTTCACCTACCCCGAAAAATTCCTCTGCTTCACCACCGAAGAGCCGCTGGAAGAGCACATCGCCAATCTGTGCCACGTGAACTATGTCTCCGATCCAGAGGAATGGATGGTGCTGCTGCGCGTGCCGTCGCTGTGGCGGGTGCTGGTTCCTGCCGACATGGATACGCCGGACGAGGCGCTGCTCGCCGATGCCAAGAAGAACGACGTGTTCGAACGGCTGATCGGGCGCGGGGAAGATGTCGAGACGCACCACCGCACGATCTACCGGGTGCATCAGCGGGTGGCGAAAAGCTTTCTCGAAGGCCGGGTCGCGCTGATCGGGGATGCGGCGCACCTCAACAACCCGATCGGCGGGTTCGGCATGAACAGCGGGATCCACGACGCCTTCAACCTTGCAGGGCGGCTGGTGCGCGTGTTCAAGACAGGTGCGGATGCCGACGCCGAACTCGCTGCGTTCGAACGCCAGCGCCGCACGACGACGCATGAATTCATCCAGGCCCAGACGATCCGCAACATGGAATACCTGAAGGAAGGCGAAGGCCAGCTCCACGCCCGCCGCAAGGCCGAGATGGAGGCGATCCGCGCCGATCCGGACAAGCGCCGTGCGTTCCTGCTGCGGCAATCGATGATCGAATGCGTGGAGCGCGAAAGGATGGCCGCGTAATGCCGCTGAAACCGCGCCCGAACCCGGACGTGCTTGGCCACCGGCGGCTGTTCGGCGTGCTCGGCCCGTCGACCAACACCGTGGTCCAGCCCGATTTCGACGACCTGCGCGTGCCCGGCGTCACCAACCATTACAGCCGTATCGTTGTCGATGACGCGCAGGCGATCTCGGACGAGACCTTCATGGCCGGCACGCTCGAGATCAGCCGCAATACGGTGGAGGCGGTGCGCGGAGTACTGACCTGCAATCCCGACTATCTCGTCATGGGGATGAGCGCCGTGACCTTTTATGGCGGCGCGGAAGGTGCGGCCAAATGGCGCGAGAACATCGAGAAGGAAGCGGGCCTGCAGCTGTGCACGGGCTCGCAATCGCTGATCGAGGCGTTCAATGCCTATGGCGGGATCAGGCGCATCGCCGTCATCTCTCCCTATTACCCCAGCGCCAATGCGCAGGTTGCGCATTTCATGGCCGATCACGGGATCGAGGTCGTGCGCGACACCTGCCTGCAGTGCCCCAGCTGGACCGCGATCGCCCAGGTGCCGACCTCGACCCTGCGCGAGGAATTGAAGAAACTCGACGGGGATGATGTCGATGCTCTGGTGCAGGTCGGCACGAACCTCTCGATGGTGAAATTCGCCGCCGCAGCGGAACTCTGGCTCGGAAAGCCGGTGATCGCGATCAACACCGCGACCTACTGGAACGCGCTGCGCCAGAACGGCATCATGGATAGAAAGCAGGGCTTCGGCCGGCTGATGGAAGAATTCTGAAGGGGCCTCAAACGCGATGTTCGAATACGACTATGTCCCGCTGCCCGAGCGCGCGCCGCTGAAATGGCCGAACGGGGCGAAGGTAGCGCTGATGTTCACCTTCAACCTTGAAACCTGGGACCTCGTCAAGGACACCGACCAGCCCTATTACGCGGGCGGCCCGGCGCTGCTGCCCAACGCTCTCGCCGGGCGCATCCCGGACTATCCGAACTATTCCTGGCGCGAATACGGCCAGCGCGTCGGCGTGTGGCGCATGTTCGACATGTTCGACGAAATGGGCGCGAAGGCGGGCTGCACGGTCAACGCCGTGACGTTCGAACGCCGCCGCGCAATGGCCGATGCCTGTCTGGAACGCGGCTGGGAACTGATCGCTCACAATTACGAACAGGGCGAACTGCTGACCGATTTCCACGACGACATCGACACCGAACGCGACATCATCCGCCGCTCGGTCGCGATGTACGAAAAGCACGCCGGAAAGAAGCCGAAGGTGTGGCTGTCAAGCTCGCTGCGCGGCACGCTCAACACGCCGACCATCCTCGTCGAGGAAGGGTTCAAGGCGTACTGCGACATCATGAACGATGATCAGCCCTACATGATCCGCACCGATGCCGGGCCGATCGTTGCGACGCCTTATTCCAACGTCATCAACGACTTCACCATCCTCACCCGCAATGCCCGCACGACGGACGAATATCGCGACATCCTGATAGAGGAGCTCAAAGTGCTCCACCAGGAAGGCGCGAAAACCGGGCGGATCATGAATGTGGGCCTTCACCCGCACGTATCGGGCCGGGCCTACACGATCCGGGCGCTGCGCGAGTTCATCGAATACGCCCAATCACTGGACGGCGTCTGGTGGGCGACCCGCGAGGAAATCGCCGACTGGTACGCCGAAACCCACGAAGCCCATTTCCCCGGCCAGCTGGGCGCATGATTGAGGCAGCAGGCCATGGGGGCGAAAGCGCGCGCGCCCGGCTGATCGGCTGGCTGTTCTGCGGGTCGCTGATCGCGCATTCGTTCCTCATCGTCGTACTGCCCCGGCTCGACAAGGAATCCGCCATCCGCGACGTGGCGAGAAGCTGGCACTACGCCATCGGCATCGCGCTGCTCGTCTTCGGCATCTGGCGGCTGTGGCTGTGGATCCGCGAGCGCGGCGCGCTCTCGCCCGGCACGCTGCCCCCGGCGGCGCGGTTCTGGCACCATGCGCTGTGCGTTTCTATCCTGCTTCTGGTCGTGGTCGGCGGGCCATTGGGCTTCCTCTATGGCTGGACCGAGGGGCGCGCGATCAATCCGGCGGGCCTGTTCACCATCCCCGCCCCCATCGGCAAGGACCATTCGGTCTGGAAATTCACCGGCTATTTCCACTCGGCCAGCGCCAATGCGACCGTGCTGCTCGCGCTCGCGGCGCTCATCAGCGCAGGCTATACCTATGCGCGCTACGGCCGGGGCTTCATCACCGCTTTCCCGGCCGGGTTCGGCCTCCTCTTCCTCGTCCGTTCGGCGCTGTTCATCTACGCGATCAACAGCTTCGCCGACCGCACCGCCGGTTACATCGCGGCCGCCATCTTCCTTGGGCTGGTCGCGGCGTTCTGGCTGGCGGTGCGCGCCGTGCGGCGGGGCCGGTTCGGCAGCACCGCAGGCAAGAGCGGCGGCGTCGCCTGGAACACGGGCGCGCTTGCCGGGATCGCGGCAGTGGCCGGCTTCGGCCTCACCATGCCCTACCTCCTGTTCCGCGTGACGCCGCTTTCGAGCGGCGTCGTGGTCGAGGCCGACCCCTCGATCACCTGGCACCGCGAGCGGCTGGCCCAAGTCGACTGGACGCCGCCCACGGAATTTCCGCTCACCACCGGCCGCGAAACATACAAGTGGTGCAGGTTCTGCCACACGATGGAGCCGGGCGAAGCGCATCTGGTCGGCCCCAACCTTGCCAACATCTTCGGCCAGCGGGCCGGGACCGTTCCCAATTTCCCCTATTCGCCCGCGCTCGCCGAGGCGGGAAAGAACGGGCTCGTGTGGAACGAGGACACGATCCGGCAATATATCTCCGGCCCCGATGAAATGGTGCCGGGCACCAGCATGATGATTTCGAGCGGGCCGGTGATCGATCCTGCCCTCCAGGACGCTGTGATAGCCTCTTTGCGGCGCGACACGATGTTCACCGAGGCCGAGCGCCCCGAATAGGGTTCAGACCAGCATCACCGTGTCGTTGCCGAACGGCAGGTTCCCGATCCGGCCGAGAATATAGTCGGCGACATCGGCGCGCGCGATCATCTGCCTGCCCTTCGAACGCTGCCCGCCGCGCAGCTCGGTCCAGCTGCCGCGCGGCTCCGCTTCGGTAAGGCCGCCCGGGCGCACGATCAGGAAATCGATCTCGCCCCGGCTGCCGGCCTGCATGATCGCCTGTTCCTGCCGGTCCTTGTCGGCCCAGATCTGCTTCGCGACCGTCCGGATGACGAGCTTCATCAGGCGGCTGTTGACCTGGCCGTAGGAATCCCCGCAGCCGAGCGAGGTCACGGCGGCGAAATGGCGCACCCCGGCCTGCTCCATCGCGGAAAGAATCGCCGTCGTCGCATCCGAAAGCACGGTGTTCGCCTTGCGATCCACCGTGCCGAGCGCGCTGACGACGACATCGGCGCCATCGATCGCGCGGGCGATGCTCGCCATGTCGGAAAGCTCGCCTTCGACGCGCACGATCGCGGGGCCCAGATCGGCGAGCTTTTCGGGATTGCGCAGATGCGCCGTCACTTCGTGTCCGCGTTCCAGCGCGTGCTCGCACAGCAGGCGGCCGGTCCGTCCGGTGCTGCCGAAAACCGCGATCTTCATGGCGTTTCCTACCTCCGGGCCCTAGCCTGGCTTTCCGTGCGAGGATGCCCCCGCGGGCACGATTCACCCGCCTTGCCGCCCCTTCTGTCCGACTGGCGAGCATAAGTCCGGACAAATCGCGTCGCCTGTCGCGCCGCCGTTACCTTCCCTAGCGGAAAGGAGATCACAGATGCATCGCAGAGACTTCCTAGCAGGCGGCGCGGCCGCGACCGCAGCCGGGCTCACCCTCACCCCCGGCATGGCGCAGGCCATGGACAGGATGGGAGGCATGGGGGGATCGATGGACCGTTCGCTGACCGGCGATTTCCTCGACCTGACCAAGCCCGAGGGCAATCGCGAGGCCTGGGCGCGCCTGCTCGGCAATACCGACATGCAGTCGACCAAGTACGGGTTCGCCGAAGGGATCATCCAGGGCGTGCGCCCGAACGAGGCGCTGCGCGATCTCGTCGGCTTCACCATGGTCTCCGCCGCGCGCCTGCTCCCGCACGAGGACGGGATCGGCTACCGCAAGGTCCTGCGCGAAATCGGTTTCTACACCGATATCAAGACGGGCGAGATCCTGACGGAATGGGAAAACCCCTACATGGGCGAGACGGTCAAGGTCGTGCCGATCGCGAACGATCCCTTCAACCACACGATCACCAATTTCTACCCCGACCCGCCCAGCTATGGCGGGCTGAATACGCAGAAGCCGCCGAAGATTCCGCTGATGCTCGATTTCCGGCGGCGCGGGGACATGCTGAACCTCTTCAGCCACATCAACCTGTTCTATCCCAGCGCGCTCCAGCCGGCCCAGTGGCCGCGGGAATCGAGCGGCGAATTCAACCGGGTGACCGAAACGTTCCTCTATTTCATCGACTGGAACGCGATGCAGGACCCGTCGATCACCAGCGTCGAATACAACGGCACCTGGTCGCGCGTGACGCCGTGGCTGCCGTGGATGCTGATGGGGCCGAGCGAGGGGCACTGCGTTTACCAGACCTTCATGGGCGCGGTGGATTCGATCGACAAGCTGCCGAACCCGGCTACGGTCGAATATATCCGCGCGAACAATCCCAAATATCTCGAGGCGCCCGAGAAGTGGGAGGAGCCCTCGCTCTCCTCGCTCGAATGGTATTCGCGCGAACAGACGCCCGCCCCGATAGAGGGCGACGAGATCCCGACCGCCCCGCGCGCCGAGCTGCCCGATTGGTGGCAGCGCATGAAGGCCGCCCGCCAGCAGCAGGGCGGCTGAATTCGGGGACGGGCCGGGTTCTCGCATGTCCGCGCTCGGCCCGTCCTCCATCTTATCGCAGAGTGATTAAAGCAAACGATCATGCAGGAATTGCAAGGAGCTTCGTCACAAAAATGAAATCGGGGAACGCATCCACAACGGGGAAATAGGCGATGACACTAAGGAATGGCTTCAAGACGGTCGGCCTGCGCGCATTCGGCATGGCCACGGTTTCCATGATCGCACTGTCGGGCGTCGCGGCGCACGCCCAAAATGCCGAAATGGCGGATGATGCGCAGGAGCAGGGCGAACCCGCCACCAACCTGCCGCGCGGCAACCAGATCATCGTCACCGCCCGTACCTTCGAGGAAGACCTGCAGGACGTGCCGATCGCGGTCAGCGCGCTGACCGGCGATGCCCTGACCCAGCGCGCCGCGGACGATCTCGGCGATATCGCGGACAACATCGTCGGCTTCGCGTTCGAGGAATTCACCGGCCTGCTTGCCCAGCCCACGATCCGCGGCCAGACGAACCTGCGCGTGACGTCGCCAGTCAGCAATGTCGCGACCTATCTCGACGGCATCTACATCCAGCGAAACTACCTGATCGACCAGGGCCTGCTCGATCTTGAACGGGTCGAAGTCATCAAGGGCCCGCAATCCGCGCTCTACGGGCGCAATTCGTTCGCGGGCGTCATCAACCTCGTCAGCCGGACCCCAGATCTCGACGAGATCACCGGCTATGTCCGGGCCGGCATCGGGACGGACGAATATTACGAGGCGAGCGGGACCATCAACATCCCGATCGTCCCCGGCAAGGTCGCCGTCCTTGCCCATGCGGCCTACCAGGAATTCGACGGGACGATCCCCAACAGCCACCCGCTCGCCGATGCCGAAGGCTGCATCACCTGCGGCAATCTCGGCGGGTTCGAGCGCGAGACCTACCAGGTCACCCTGCTCGCCGACCTGAGCGAGGCGTTCAGCTTCCAGGCGAGCTATTTCCACACCGAACGATTCCAGGAACACGTCGCCAACGTGTCGTTCGGGACGGCTGGGCTCGATCCCTACAATTACAACAATTGCAGCCCCGTGGGCGGACAGAACCGGCTCTATTGCGGCGAACTGCCCAGCACGCCCAACTTTGCGACCGGCGCGCAGTCGAGCCCGATCCTCGGCGCCGTTCCCGATCCTCGGCCCGAAGGCTTCCTGATCGATCCGCGCGCCTTCGGCCTGCGCGGCCCGACCGACGTGATCTCGGCCCGGGTCGATTTCTCGCCCGCCGATCCGCTCACGCTGACCTACCAGTTCGGCTACACTTTCGGTAACGTCGACGGGCGCGGTTCGACCTCGCGCGATCCGCTTCAGCCGGTCGTCTTCGGGCCGGTCAATCTCGGCGCGCTGTTCGACAGTTCGGGCACCGGGAGCGAATTCGAAAGCTTCAGCCACGACATGCGCGTGACCTATGAGAGCGATGGCATCTACGGCTTTGTCGGGGTGAACTATTCGACCACGAGCGACATCGAATCGAACGTGACCGAAAACTACCCCATCGGAACGCTCGATACGCCGGGCGAAGAGGACATCTTCTTCCCGATCGGGGCGGGCCTGCCCTTCCCCAACTTCTTCCTCGGGCGGCGCACCTTCCTTGAACGCGACGAGGATATCCTCTCGTTCTACGGCTTCCTAGAAGTGCAGGCGACCGACCGGCTCAACCTGACCTTCGAAGGGCGCTACACGATCGAGGATCGCGCGACGATCGACCGCTTTACCCGCGAACCGGGCGATCCCACGATCCAGGCGCTGAACCCGCCGCGTGACGACATCACGGAGAAGTTCTTCACGCCGCGCTTCACCGCCTCCTACGAGATGACGCCCGACAACCTGCTCTACGCCTCGGCCGCGCGCGGGGTGAAGGCGGGCGGCTCGAACGGGCTGGGCGTGCCGTTCGAACCGCAGCAGCAATATCAGCGCGAAACCAACTGGACCTATGAAATCGGTTCGAAGAACTACTTCCCCGAAATCGGCCTTACGCTGAACGCGGCGCTGTTCTACACCGACTGGAACGACCTCCAGACGACCGAGGTGCGGCGCCTTGCCGACGGGTCGATCCCGACCACCTTCTTCGTCCTTTCGACCGTCACCGGCAATGTCGGCAGCGTCACCGTGAAGGGCGCGGAAGTCGAGGGCATCTGGGAAGTCAACGACAACATCACTTTCGATTTCGGCGCGTCGTACAACGATGCGACCTATGACGACGGGGTGATCTCGCAGCGCTTCGGCCTTGCGGGGACCTGCGACGGCACGGTCTGTCCGACCGGCGAGGTGCCGATCGGCGGCAACCAGGTCGAGCGCACGCCCGCTTTCGATGCCTATGCCGGGCTCGGCTATCGGGGCGAATTCGGCGAGGACAACAGCTTCTACCTGCGCGTCGACGGGTCCTACCAAACCAAGCAATATGTCGATGAAGCGAACCTTGCCTGGGTGCCTGACCGCTTCCTGATGAACCTGCAGGCGGGCGTCACGCTCGGCAACATCAATGTCCGCGCCGTGGTGCAGAACCTGCTCGATGAACGCTACGTGTCGAACTCGCTGTTCCTGATCGGTACGGGCGGGCTCGGCTCGACCAGCTATGTCCCGATCTTCGGCCTCGACCGGACGGCCCGGATCACGGTCGGCTACGAATTCTGATCCTTCCCTGACCCGGGTGTCCCCCGGGTCAGGCGCGAGCGGCCCGGCGCAGTCCATGCGCCGGGCCGTTTGGCTTTTGGTGCGTGCGGGAGGTGTCGGCCGGAGGATCAGCCCCGATCGGCAAGGATGAATTCGGCCGCCCGTTCGGCCACCATCATGACAGCGCCATTGGTGTTGCCGCTGACATGGGCCGGAAAGACGCTGGCATCGACCACCCTGAGCCCCATCGCGCCATGGACGCGCAGGCGCGGATCGACCACGCCTTCATCCGCACCGGGGGCCATGCGGCAGGTGGCGACCGGGTGGTAGGTCGGGTCGGTCGTGCGACGCAGGTAATCCTCCCATTCGTCGTCGCTCCTCACCTCGCTGCCGGGCGCGATCTCTCCCCGCACATGGGGGACGATCGCGCCCTGGCGCATGATGTCCCGGGCAAAGCGGGATGCGGCGGTGAGATCGGCGACGTCGCGCGGGTCGGACAGCATGTCGAGCGCGATACGGGGCGGCTCGCGCCAGTCGCCGCTGCGAAGCGAGAGCCTGCCCGAACTGCGCGCATAGGACAGCCCGACGACGATCGTCACCATCGGCTTTTTCGACGGCGTCACGCCCTCGCTCGTCAACTCGAAGCCGAAAGGTCCGAACATCAGCTGGATGTCGGGGCGGTTCACCCCTTCGCCCGAGCGGAAGAAGCCGACCGCGTGCGGATAGGGGCTCGTCGCCGGACCGCGCCGCCGCACCAGCCAGTTGAGGCCGTGAAAGGCGACCCTCGCGCTGTTGATCTCCTGGTTGAAGGTCCTCGTGTCGACCGCGAAGGAGAGCTGGCTGCTGGGATGCTCCATCAGGTTCGCGCCGACATGGCCCTGATCGATCAGCGGCGCGATACCGTGCTCGGCGAGGTGTTCTGCGGGACCGATGCCGGACAGCATGAGCAGCTTGGGCGATTGCAGCGCGCCCGCCGAAAGCACCACTTCGCGCCCTGCCCGCGCCACCTCCTCGCGGCCCTTGCGGACATAGCGCACGCCGACCGCGCGCCGCCCCTCGAACACGATCCCGGTCGCCTGCGCGCGCGTCAGCACGGTCAGGTTCGCGCGGCTTTTCGCCGGGCGCAGATAGCCGTCCGCCGCGCTCCAGCGCCGCCCGCGTTTTTGGGTCAGCTGCGGCGGGCCGATGCCCTCCTGACTTTCGCCATTGTAATCGGGATTGTCGGGCAGGCCCGCAGCCCGCGCGGCGGCGGTGAAAGTCGCGGCGAGCGGGTGGACGGTGCGCAGCGAATCGATCACCTGCGGACCATCGCGCCCGCGCTCCTTCCCTGCGGTAAAGGCGCAGGCTTCGAGCTTGCGAAAACAATGTTCGATATCGGCAAAGGCCCAGCCCGCATTGCCCGCCGCCGCCCACTGGTCGAAATCGCCGCGTGCGCCGCGGACATAGAGCATCCCGTTGATCGAGGATGACCCCCCAAGCACCCGGCCCGCCGGCCAGTAATCGCTGCGGCCCTTGCGCGTCGGATCGGGTTCGACCGAAAAGCCCCAGTCGTAGCGCGGATTCCCGATCAGCTTCACGATCGCGGCGGGGACGCGCACCAGCAGCGAGGCATCGCTCCCGCCCGCTTCGAGCAGCAGGACGCGGTTCCTGCCGTCCTCGGTCAGCCGATTGGCAAGGACGCACCCCGCCGAACCGCCGCCCACGATCACATAGTCGAAATCCGCCACGAGGCTCAGACGCCCCTGCTCATACAACCGCGCAGACCGTCTGCAGGTTGAGATAGTTCTCGATCGCCACCTGCCCGCTGTCGCGGCCCCAGCCCGATTGCTTGATCCCGCCGATCGGGAGCGAGGGATCGTACATGGCGTGGGAATTGATCCACACCGTCCCCGCCTGAAGCCTGCGGGTGATCCGGGTCGCGGTCGAAAGGCTTTCGGTCCACACGCCCGCGGCGAGGCCGTAATCGCTGTCGTTCGCGGCGGCGACCACTTCGTCGAAATCGTCGAAGGGGGTCGCGACCACGACGGGTCCGAACACTTCCTCGCGCATGATCGCCATGTCGGGCGATACGTCGGTCAGGATCGTGGGCGTGACGAAACTGTCATTCGGCCCCGTCGTCTCTCCGCCCACCAGCACGCTTGCGCCCGCCCTGCGCCCCTCGGCGACGAATTCGGCGACCTTGGCGGCGTGCCTCGACGAAACGAGCGGACCCATCTGAGTCGCAGGATCGAGCCCGTGGCCGAGCGCGATGCCCCGTGCCGCCTCGCTCACGCCCTCGACCACCCGGTCGAACACCGAGCGATGGGCATAAAGCCGCGAACCCGCGATGCAGACCTGCCCGCCGTTGAAATAGATCGCGTTCGCCGCCCCCGGGATCGCTGCGGCAAGGTCGGCATCGCCCATCACGATCACCGGCGATTTGCCGCCCAGTTCCAGCGTCACGCGTTTCAGGTTGCCCTTTGCCGCGTCGAGGATCGCGCGCCCCGTCGCGGTCGATCCGGTAAACGCGATCTTGTCGACGCCGCGATGCGCCGCGAGCGCCGCGCCCGCTTCGTGGCCGTATCCGGTGACGAGGTTGACGACCCCTTCGGGCAGCCCCGCTTCCATCATCAGTTCGACCAGCCGCACCGCGGTGAGCGAGGTGTCCTCGGCCGGTTTCAGCACCAATGTGCACCCCGCCGCGAGCGCGGGGGCAAGCTTCATCGCGGTCAGCACCAGCGGCGAATTCCACGGCACGATCGCGCCGACCACGCCCACGGGCAGGTGCTGGGTATAGGCGAAGACCTCCTTGCCCTCGGGCTGGTAGTTGATCGAGGTCGGTATCGTCGCGCCCTCGATCTTGGTCGCCAAGCCGCTGAAATAGCGGAACTGGTTCACCGCCCCCGGAATCTCCGCCCAGCGCCCGACATAGAGCGCCTTGCCCTGGTCCAATGTTTCCAGCTCGGCGAGTTCGTCGATATTGGCCTCGATCGCGTCCGCTATCGCCCACAGCACCTTTGCGCGCTCCATCGGGACGAGGCCCGACCAACGCCCGTCGTCGAACGCCGTGCGGGCTGCCGCCACCGCCGCATCGACATCCTGCGCCGTCCCGCGCGCGAGATGCCCGATCGGCTTTCCGGTCGCCGGATCGAGCGTCTCGAAACGCTCGCCGCCGCGGCTTTCGACCCACTTGCCGCCGATGAAATGGTGATGGTTGGCGCGGTCGAGGAAAGCCTGCGCGGCGGGTCCGGGGGCGGCGGCGTTCGAAAAATCCATGCAGGTGTGCCTTTCGTCTGCTTGCGGAGCGCGACACTATGCCGGAGCCCCGCGCTATGACCAGCATGCGCGCGCCCTGTCCGCATGTCGGATAATGCGCGGGGATGGCGCGGGACAGGCGCGAGGTCGCGCGCTGCGCTTTGCAAGGCCGCCCACATTTGGTTAGGTCGAGGCCATGGACCTGTTCCACACGCTCGTCTTGTTCCACATCGCCACCGGCACGGTGGGCCTTGCCGCGTTCTGGGTCCCGATCCTCACCAGGAAAGGCGCGCAGCCGCATCGCCGCTGGGGCCGGATAGCGTGCTACGGCTTCCTCGGCGCAGGCGCCCTTGCGATCCTCATGGCGCTGCTGTCGCTGTTCGGGCCAGAGGAACGCATCCCCTCCGTCACCGACCGCACCCTGTTCGCTGGCCTGTTCGGATGGATGATGCTCTATCTCGGCTTTCTCACTATCGGCTTCGTCGATTACGGCCTCGCGGTGGTGAAGCACGCGCGCGACCGGACGCGGCTGCGCGCCCTGCGCTACCAGGCGGTGATGGCGGCGGTGGTCGCCTCGGGCCTGTGGTGCGGCGTTTTCGGGTTTGCCATCGGCCAGCCGCTGATGGTGCTCGTCGCGGCGGTCGGGATCATCGCCATGATCCTGCAGGAAGTCTTCATCTGGCGCCGCGACGTTCCGCGCGGCGCCCATGTGGGCGAACATTTCCGCGCGCTCATCGGGATGGGAATTTCGGCCTATACCGCGTTCCTGTCGGTCGGTCTGGTGCGCAGCTTTCCCGAACAGGTGTTCAACCCGATGATCTGGGCCGGGCCGAGCGTGATCGGGGTCTCGCTGATCGTGTTCTTCACCCTGCGCGCAGGCCGCAAACGCCGCACGAAGCGCGCGCCGGCAACGCCGCTCGCGGGGAATTAACGCAAGTCTAACCGCCGATGCGGGGTAATCGGGACAACCCACCAGAAAGCCTTAAGAAAATCCCGGCATTGGGGCAGAGTGAACGAACAGACTCGCCTCGATAATCTCGGCAAGCTCGCGCTTGGCAGCGTCAGCGATGTCGCCATCTTCAGCAAGATCGCCCGGCTCGCCGCGACCATGCTCGACTGCCCCATCAGTCTCGTCTCGATCGTCGAGGCGGAGCGGCAATGGTTCATCGAGAGAACCGGGTTCGACGTCGAGGAAACCCCGCGCAACTGGTCGTTCTGTTCGGTGTGCATCGCGCGCGGCGGGGCGATGCTGGTCGAGGATGCGCGCCAGCACGACCTGTTCAGCCAGAACCCGCTCGTCATCGGCGAGCCAAATATCCGTTCCTATCTCGGCATCCCCATCGCAAGCTAGAGCGGGGCGCTGCTCGGCACGTTATGCGTGATCGACCGCCAGCCGCGCGCCTTTTCCCGCGACCAGATCCCGGCGCTGCGGGTGCTCGCCGAACTAGCCGAACAATGCATCACCACCCATGCCCGCACGCTCGATCTCAGCCGCGCGAACGCGTCGCTGCGCGAACTCAACCGGTTGTTCAAGCAGGCCGAAACCGCCGCCAATATCGGCTCGTGGCGGGTCGACCTCGTCCATGACACGCTGCGCTGGTCGGATCAGGTCTATGCCATTCACGGCCTCGATCCCGCCCAGCCGGTCACTGTCGAGGACGCGATCGGTTTCTACACTCCCGAAGACCGCGGGATCGTCCAGCAGGCGCTGCTCGACGCGCTCGACCGGGGCGAGCCGTTCCAGTTCGAGGCGAACGTGCGCCGCGGCGACGGCGAGACGCGCCGCGGCGCACGTTCGGCGAGCGGATCGATGTCGATGACAGGCCCGAAAGCATCGCCGGGACTTCCTTGACGTGACCGAGGAGCGCCTGCGCAACGCCGCTCTCAAGCGCGCGGCCGAGCGCGACCGGCTGACCGGGCTGTTCAACCGGTCCGTCTTCGACCGCAGGCTGGCAGAGGCGGTGCGCCATTCCGCCGGCACGCCGGTGACGGTGATGCTGCTCGATCTGGACGGGTTTAAGGACATCAACGACACGCTCGGCCATCTCGTCGGCGACATCGTGCTCGCCGCGCTCGGCCAGCGCTTGCAGGCAGAGGCCGGGGACGACATCTTCGTCGCGCGCTGGGGCGGGGACCGCCGACATGGTCGCCACCGGATCGCGTGAGATGCGCGAGGCGTCGAACGACCTCGCCGCCAAGACCGAGGAACAATCCGCCTCGATCAAGAATGTCGCGCGCACCACCGCCGAACTGCTGCGCGAATTCAAGGGGAACTCCGAAGCCTGGGGCGAAACGCGTGCAACCGCGCTCGAGGCGAAAGCCGATGCCGACAGGGGCAGCGAAGCGATCAAGGGCGCGGCCGAGGCGATGGAGCGGATCGACGAGATCGCGGGCAAGTCGGACAAGTCGCTCACGGGGATCGAACACATCAACGAGGCGATGGCACTGCTCGAACGCGCGATGCAGCAGAACGCGGCCATGGCCGAACAGACCAGCGCCGCCTCGGCCCAGCTGATGCAGAGCGCGGGCGATTTGAAAAGCCACATCGCAAGCTTTGATTACGGCGGTCCGGCGCGAGGTTCCGGCGAGATCGGCGCCGACCTGCGCGCCGCCGCCTGATCACCTTGTCGCGGCGCGTTCCTCCATGCGGGGGCGCGGCGCGGCCTGCCACCCGGTCTAGGAACCGGAACCCGTCGCCCTTCGCATGGCCTTTCGTGAAACTCACGCAAGGCCGCGCGAAGGGTTCGGCGCGCCCCGCCGTTATCTCTCTGCCGCGTTGTGACATTTTGCGACGGAGCGAGACGTGACAGGGCGCCCATGGCCCCGCAGTCTCGCTTTGCTTTCGCAATGCAGGAGGCAAGACAGGCATGAGCAGGGACAGCATCGCTCTCAACCGTTTCGGCTACGGTCTGCGGTGTCGCGAAACGATGAGCGGCGCTCCGGTGCGCTCGGCCGAGGCCGCGCTGGTCGCCGAAATGGACCGCTTCGATCCCCGCCCGCCCGCGATCGCCGCACGCGAGGATACATCGGCGCGCGCGGGCGAGATCCTCGAATTGATACGGCGCAACCGGAACATGCGCGGGCGCGCCGAACGGTCCGCACCGGCGACGATGGGGCCGCAGGGCAGGACCGCGGCGATGGCGGGGGATGCCATGGGCGGCCCGCTCGCCGAACTTCCGCCGGACATCCGCCGGGCCTATCTAGACGGGGGCCGCATCCTGCGCCGGGATATCGCGCTGAAGGTCAATCTCGCAGCGCGGAGCGACACACCCTTCATCGAGCGGCTCGTGCATTTCTGGTCCAACCATTTCAGCGTTTCGGCCGGCAAGCCGGGAACCCAGCATCAGGTCGGCAATCATGAATTCAGCGCGATCCGCCCCCGCGTGCTCGGGCGTTTCTCGAATCTCCTGAAAGCTGCCGTGCTCCATCCCGCTATGCTGCTCTACCTCGATCAATTCCAGTCGGCCGGGCCCAATTCACGGTTCCAGCGGCGTGTTGAGCGCACTGGGCCTGAACGCGGGCTCAACGAGAATCTCGCGCGCGAGGTTCTGGAATTGCACACGCTGGGGGTCGGTGGCGGCTACGGCCAGGCCGACGTGACCGAATTCGCCCGCGCGCTTACGGGCTGGACGATTTCCGGGCTCGGACGGATCGAACGCTTTGCCGAAAGGCGGGCGGGCGGCGCGTCCTTCGTGCGCTTCGCCCACGAGCCGGGTACGCTCCGGATCATGGGGCAAAGCTATGCGCAGGCCGGGCCGGACCAGGCGCTTGCCGTGCTCGACGATCTTGCGGCTCACCCGGCGACTGCGCGTCACGTAGCGACAAAGCTCGCGCGGCATTTCGCGGGCGACGATCCGCCGGAAAGCCTCGTCGCCCGGCTCGAGCGGGATTTTCTCGGCACGGGGGGCGATCTTGCCAGCCTTGCGCGGACGCTGATCGCTTCGCCGGAGGTCTGGGTAACGGAACGGGTCAAATACCGCGCCCCCTTCGAATGGCTGATCTCGGTCCTGCGTCTTACCGGGCTCGAGGGCCTCGACGACAAGCGGATCGCCGGCGCGCTGCGCGAATTGGGGCAGCTGCCGTGGCGCGCGCCTTCACCGGCGGGCTATGACGATCTTGCCGGCAGCTGGGCCGGGCCGGATGCGCTGGTGCGGAGGGTCGAATTGGCGGAGCGCGTCGCGCGCAGCGTGCCTGCAGGCGACGTGTTGGCGCGCGCTCATTCTGCCTTTCCCGGCGCTCTCAGCGCGAACACACGGGTCTGGCTGTCGCGCGCGGAAAGTGGGACGCAGGCGCTCGGCCTGCTGCTGGTTGCGCCGGAAATGATGCGGAGATGACAGGCATGGGAGACACGATCGCCAATCCGATCAATCGCCGTTCGATGCTCGCCGGATCGCTCGTGCTGGGCAGTGCGACCCTTGCGCTGCCGCGCATGGTCTTTGCCCGGACGGCGGGATCGCGCAACCTCCTCTTCATGCTGCTGCGCGGCGCGGCGGACGGGCTCGCCATGCTCGCTCCGGTCGGCGATCCCGGCTTTGCCGCACTGCGCGAGCGGACCCTGCCCGATTACACCGCCGCGCGCCGGGCGCAGGGCTTCTTCGCGATCCACCCGGCGCTCGACCAGGTGGGCGCAGCCTATGAGAGGGGCGAAGCGGTGTTCGTCCATGCCGCCGCGACCGCCTATCGCGAGCGCTCGCATTTCGACGGTCAGAACCTGCTCGAGACGGGAGGGACGCAACCCTATGGTCTCAAGGACGGCTGGCTCAACCGGCTGGTCACGCTAGCGGGAGAGGCGCATGGCGCCCCTCCGCGCGCGCTCGCCATTGCGCCGACCATGCCGCTTGCCCTGCGCGGGAGCGCGCCCGCTTCGAGCTATGCGCCTTCGGCCCTTCCACAAGCGAGCGGCGACTTCATGGACCGGGTCGCCCGGCTCTATGCGGGCGACGGGCAATTGTGCGCGCTGTGGGCGCAGGCGATGGAAACGCGCGCGATGGCGGAGGGAAGCGACGCCGGGAACCTGCGCGACGCAAAGACCGCGGGCGAACTTGCCGCTTCGCTGATGCGCGAGGAAGAGGGCGCGCGGATCGCGATGATCGGACTTGGCGGGTGGGACAGCCATGCGAACCAGCCTGTCCAGTTCGCCCGCTCAGCGCGCCAGCTCGACGCGCTTCTCGGCGCATACCGAGCGGCAATGGGGAGCGCGTGGGATCGCACGCTGGTGCTGGTCGCGACCGAATTCGGGCGGACGGCTCGGTTCAACGGGACGAACGGAACCGATCATGGCACGGCTGGCGCGGCCATCGCGATGGGCGGCGCGGTGGCGGGCAGGCGGGTGATCGCAGACTGGCCGGGCCTTGGCGAGAGGGTGCTGCACGAAGGCCGCGACCTTGCCGCCACCACCGCTCTCGAGAGCATGCTGGCCGGCGCTGCGGCGGAGCATTTCGCGCTCGATCCGAAAACGGCCATGGCGCGCCTCTTCCCGGGCCGCATCGCCGCGCCGCTCGCGGGGATCGTGCGCGGCTGAGGCCGGTCGACGGCGAGCGTCAGTCGCTTCTTTCGTGCTTTTCCTGAGCCGGTCGGTCGACGCCTTCGAGCAGGTCCCGGTCGAGCTTTTCGCCCTGGACCACCGACACATCGCCAGTCGTCTCGAGGATGACTGCCCGCACATTGGAGATGTCCGAGACGTTGGAGGCACGCAGCTTCTCGAACAGGTCCGCCCGGGTCACGCGGGTGTCGTGCATCGCGTCCTCCTGGAATACCCCGTCGCGAACCAGCACGACCGGGCGGTTCTGGACGAGAGTCCGGAAACGGGGCCACTTCATTCTGAGCTGGTTCATGGTCCACTGGACCGCGAACAGGCTTGCCATCGCGGCGAGCGCCTGCACGAAAGCCTTCCATTCGGTCGAGACGGCTGCACTTGCCACGAGGCTGCCGAGCGCGATCGTCATCACGAAATCGAAATTCGACATCTTCGAAAGCGAGCGCAGGCCGTTCATGCGGATCAGCATCGTCACCCACAGCAGCGCCGCCGCCGCGAGGACCATCCCCCGCAGGACCGTGTCGAATACCGGTTCGTCAACAAACATCTGCCGTCTCCTCCTCCACGCAACGGTGGAAGGCGGCTCTGTTTCCGGTTTACTGATCCATGATAGGCGGCGCGGACGGGACGGTGCCGCCGGTCAGGATCGCGCGCGGCTCGTTGGCGAGAAGTCCGACCACGCTGGTCCAGACCGCGACATTCTGACGCAATTGCACCGGATCGATCTTGTCGAGCGTATCATCGGGCGTGTGGTGAAGATCGAAATAGCGCATCCCGTCCTGCTGCAGGTCGATGAGCGCACCTTGCTGGTCGCGCACGATGTTGAGATCGGCGCCGCCGGTCGCGACCACGGTCGAATCCGCTACGCCGAACCGCGCAACGGCTTTCGCCAACCGGGCGTGCAGTTCAGGGTTGCTGTCACGAAAATTGCTTTCGAGCCGCCAGATCCGGTCGGCGCCGAAATCGCTTTCAAGCCCGACTGCAATGGGTTCGTCGATATGCGCGTCGCTATAGGCCTTCGAGCCCCACAGGCCCGTCTCCTCGGCCCCTGCCATCAGCACGCGAATGGTGCGCAGGGGTGTGCCGGTGCGCTGGACATGGAACGCGGCCGCCGCGATGATCCCGCAGCCCGCTGCATCGTCGAATGCGCCAGGCGAATTCCACCAGCTATCGATATGGCAGGCCAGCAGGACCGGCGGGAGCTCGGGATTGCGCCCGGTGATCTCGGCCACGACATTGCCGCTCATCGTCTCGCCGAGCGCTTTCGGATTGAGTTCCAGCCCGAGGCGGATCTGCCGGCCATCTGCGCGGGCGAACATCCGCTCGACATTCTCGGCATCGGGAATCGACATGGCCGCCGCCGGGATAGGCTCCACGCCTTCGGGGAAGGTCGTCCCGCCGGTGTGGGGGTTGCGGTGATAATCCGTGCCGACCGACTTGATCACGGTGGCGATTGCGCCCTTCTGGGCGGCGATCCCCGCCCCGACCCATCGCGCCGGCCCGGCGAAACCGTAATGAGAGCCGTCCTGCGCAGGCTTCATCGCATGGCTGATATAGGCGATCTTGCCGGTGAGGCTGCCGACAGGCGCTGCGCGCAGTTCATGGACATTGCGGAAGAACACCAGTTCGCCTTCGATACCGCCTTCGGGCGTCGCCGCGCTGTTGCCGAGCGGCAGAACGACGAGATCCTGTGCGAACGGTTCTGTGATGCGGGCGCGGGCGATGTCGCCGGGCACCCAGGTGTCCATCGCAAAAGGCTCGGTGCGCACATTCTCGAAGCCGTGCTGGCGCAACCAGTTCATGGCCCACTCGCGCCCTCGCGCCTCGGCTTCGGTCCCGGCCTGTCGCGGGCCGACCTCTGTCGTTAGACCCTCTACGAATTCCCACGCAAAGCGATCGCCTTCGAGCACGCGGTCGGCCTGTTCCTCCAAGCTAGGCTGGGGCGGCGGAAGTGCGGCGAGACTGCCTGCTGCAACAATGGCAATGCAAGGGGCGGCGAAGAGCGGAAGCAATGTCTTGTTCATGGCGCAAGGCTGCTACGGGGAGGTGCGCGACCTGTCCAGCGCCACTTGCCCGATCCGGCCGCTCCGCCTATCTCACGGGCAACTTTCCCAATCCGACCAGATCCGAAGGACCTAACCCGATGGCCGCGCAATATGCCTTCGTCATGAAGAACATGACCAAGACCTTCCCCGGCGCCCCCAAGCCGGTGCTCTCGAACATCAATCTGCAGTTCTATCAGGGAGCGAAGATCGGCATTGTCGGCCCCAATGGCGCGGGCAAGTCGACCCTGATGAAGATCATGGCCGGGATCGACACCGATTTCAGCGGCGAAGCGTGGCCGGGTGAGAACATCACGGTCGGCTATCTCCCGCAGGAACCCGAACTCGATCCGACCAAGACCGTGCTCGAAAATGTCCGCGACGGCGCGCGCGAGACCGCCGAACTGGTCGAGGAATTCAACGCCGTTTCCGCGCAGATGGCCGAACCCGACGCCGATTTCGACGTGCTCGGCGACAAGATGGCCGAGCTTCAGGCGAAGATCGACGCGGTCGACGGGTGGACGCTTGACAACCAGCTCGAGATCGCGATGGAGGCGCTGCGCTGCCCGCCATCCGATGCCAGCGTCGAAAACCTGTCGGGCGGCGAGAAGCGCCGCGTCGCGCTCACCCGCCTGCTGATCCAGAAGCCCTCGATCCTGCTGCTGGACGAGCCGACCAACCACCTCGATGCCGAAAGCGTCGAATGGCTCGAAAACCATCTGAAAGAATATGCCGGCGCGGTGCTGATGATCACCCACGACCGCTACTTCCTCGACAATGTGGTGGGCTGGATCCTCGAACTCGACCGCGGGTCCTACTACCCCTACGAAGGCAATTATTCGACCTATCTCGAAAAGAAGGCGAAGCGCCTCGAACAGGAAAGCCGCGAGGAATCGGGCCGCCAGAAGCAGCTCAGCCGCGAGCTCGAATGGATCCGCCAGACGCCGAGCGCGCGCCAGACCAAGTCCAAGGCCCGCATCCGCAAGTTCGAGGAGCTCCAGAACTCGCAGGACGGGCGCAAGCCGGGCAAGGCGCAGATCGTCATCCAGGTCCCCGAACGGCTCGGCGGCAAGGTGATCGAGGCGCACAACATCTCCAAGGCCTATGGCGACAAGCTGCTCTTCGAAAACCTGTCCTTCATGCTGCCGCCGGGCGGCATCGTCGGCGTGATCGGGCCCAATGGGGCGGGCAAATCGACCCTGTTCCGCATCATCACGGGACAGGAAAAGCCCGACAGCGGCACGATCGAGATCGGCGACACGGTGCGCCTCGGCTATGTCGACCAGAGCCGCGACGACCTCAATCCCAAGAACAACGTCTGGGAGGAGATCTCCGATGGGCTCGACTACATGAAGGTGAACGGCCACGACGTCTCCACGCGGGCTTACGTGGGCGCCTTCAATTTCAAGGGGCAGGACCAGCAGAAGAACGTCGGCAAGCTGTCCGGGGGCGAGCGCAACCGCGTCCACATGGCCAAGATGCTGAAACAGGGTGGCAACGTGCTGCTGCTGGACGAGCCGACCAACGATCTCGACGTCGAGACGTTGGGCGCGCTCGAAGAGGCTATCGAGAACTTCGCGGGCTGCGCCGTGGTGATCAGCCACGACCGCTTCTTCCTCGACCGCCTCGCGACCCACATTCTCGCCTTTGAGGGCAACAGCCACGTCGAATGGTTCGAAGGGAATTTCGAGGCCTATGAAGAGGACAAGCGACGTCGTCTGGGCGATGCGGCGGATCGGCCGACGCGGCTCGCGTACAAGAAGCTGACGCGGTGAGACATGGGCTGGCGCCCTGACCGGGCGTCGGCTTTCATGCCTGTCAGCCGCGCATCTTGCGCAGCAGCATGGTGTTGATCGTATCGAGGTCGTCTTCGCAGACCACCGGCTCGATCCTCCCGAGAAAGCCGGCGACGGCAGCGGCCTTGTTGAAAAGGAATTCATCCTTCTCGCCGCGCAGTACCGTCTGTTAATTGAGCTGCAGGTTCATCTGGATCCAGCCAGCCTTGCATTCGACATACTTCACCGCAAGGAAATCGCCCGCGTCGTCATCGTCCTTGATGTCGTCGAGCCCGCTTTTCATGCGTTCGGCCTGATCCAGCAGATGGTCGCGAATGGCGGCTTTCTGCGCATCGTCGATCGTGTCGGTGAAGTGGATGTCTGCGACCAGACGGCCTGCATCGAGGATGGATCTGGCTTGGTCGAGCTTGGACAAGGGGCCTCTCCTGAAGATATCGCGACCTTCCTTCTGCATCTGAAGCGCTGAACACGGAGCCATCAGCGCACTCTCGTATTGTTCCGTAATCGATAGCGCTCCGGCGTTTCCGGTCGGTGCGAGCGCAGCCAGCGCGCGCCGTTCTCGCTTCGCAGCGGGGGCGCCCAATGCTAGGCCTCACACATGGCAATCAACCTCATCGTCCACGGGCGTGTCCAGGGCGTCTTCTACCGCGACTGGACGGTGCGGACCGCCCGGGCGCTCGGCCTTGCAGGCTGGGTGCGCAATCTCGCCGACGGCACGGTCGAGGCGCATCTCGAAGGTGATGCCGGTGCAACCCGCACGATGATCGCAAGAATGCGTGACGGCCCGCCGCGGGCTGAAGTCACGCGGATCGACGAAAGCCCCGCCGAACCGCGAGACCTTTCCGCCTTCGAACGGCGCTGACCCCGGGTCGCGCCGCCGATGCCGCTGGCCCTCCCCGCCCCGCAGGTGCTACACGCCCGAGGCACGCAGCAGGAGCGCCGCCATGAAGCAGCTTATCTATCGCTCGCAGCCTTTCGGCTTCGACCACGCCATGCTCGACGGCATCCTCATGGCCGCGCGGCGCAACAACCGCGAAAACGACATCACCGGCGCGCTGATCTGCCGGCAGGACATGTATATTCAGCTGGTCGAGGGTCCGGACGACGCGATCGACGCGCTCTATGAACGCATTCTCGCCGATGACCGCCACACCGATGTGAAGCTCGAAATGTCGACCGCGATCGAGGAGCGCATGTTCCCCGGATGGGCGATGCTCGACGACACCAATCCGTCGATGACCTTTTCCAAGGACGAGGTCGAGGACGGCGCGATCGACCGCGCCAGTCCCGAAGCCCTGCGGACCCTGTTCCGCCGGATCGCCGAAAAGGCCGCCGCCGCGCGTACGCCGACCTAGGCGCGCCCCCTTCCCGCCGCTGCCCCGCTCCTCGTCCCGCTGACGCCCCGTCCTGCCCCGCGCAAGCTGGTATGCGAGAAATGCAAGTCCTAGTTCGCGGCCCATGCCCGACCTGCCCCGGCAATTGCGCAAGAACCGGCTCTGGCCGCTCGCCGCTTTTCTCGTAGTCGCGGCGCTGGGCTGGGGCGCGCATGCGGCGATCGGCGGGGTCTATTCCGGGGCCGAAGCACGCGACCTGCTCGAGGCGCTGAGCCGCGCGGGCCTCTATCTCGGATCGGCCATCGTCACCGGGTCCGCCACCACCCTTGCCCTGATGCTGACCATGGTCGGAATGATCGACCGGCTCGAAACCGAATTCAACCGCGAGGCCTACGAGAACGTCAACATGGTGGCGAAACTGGCAACCGGATCGCTGCTGCTGGCGCTGATCGTGCTGCTCGCCTTCACTCTGCCCGTCGGCGAGTTCGAGGACATGCCCGATCAATGGTTCGAGATCCTCTACGATGCGCTGTTCGCCGGGGCCGTGGCGATGGTCGGGCTGATGGCGGCGACCGTGGTTATGATCTACCTCACGCTGCGTCGCGTGCTGGCCGCGGTAACCCCGGGCGATGCGTTCTGAGCAAACCGGGCACGCACCCGCTCCCGCCCACTTCCGAACCTTTACGCGTCTTTAACCAAACAAACGGCATCCTGCCCCAGCAGGGAGCAATACAGGGGCAGTGACATGGCAGGGGGCCATTTCGGCGGCGAGGCGGTGGCGCTCGCTCTCGACCCGGCAACGGGGCTCATCGCCGCAATGGCTCTGGCGATGGTCGTGACTGCATTCGCGCTGACCCGCCGCCCGCCCACCAAGGCATCGGTGACGCGAGCGCGAGCCGGGCAAGGAGCGCTCGAGGGCCTGTTCGGGACCGATCGCTTCGACCGCGAACTGCGCCGCGCCGCACGCAGGTCTCAGCGTCCCTATTCCGGGGAAAGCGTGGTCATGGCGCGGATCGACCACCTGCATTGCGTCGAACGGATCCGGGGCGAGGATATGCGGCGCGAGGCTGCCGCGCGGGTGGTACGGATCATGCGAGCCGGACTGCGCCGGACCGATAAGTTTCACACGATACCCGGCGATGGTTTCGTGATCGTGATCGAGGGCGCACGAGAGGCCGAAGCCGCCGGCATCGCCGGGCGACTGCGACGTGTGCTCGCCCGCACGACCCATTCCGGCCTCGGCGATGCAATGCGCGTAACGGCGAGTTTCGGCGTAGCGGAGAGGCGCGCGGGTGAGAGTTTCGATACGGCGCAGGCAAAGGCGCAAGACGCGCTCGATGCGGCCATGCACTGCGGTGAGGACTGCGTCGTCATGGCCAGCGAGATCGAGGAAATCCTGTGCCTTCCGCCGCCCGCCCCGTCGCAGGATGGCATCGCGGCGAAGGCGGCCTGACCCGGCATTCTACGGCGAAAGCCACCGTCCCCTCCACTCTCCGCGCCCATCGCGTTCGAATCCGGCGCGAACATGGCCGGTATGGGCGAGGTAGAGCCAGTCGAGGCTTTCGAGCTCGACCATCAGGACCGCGAAATTGGGACGCGCCGCGACCAGTTGATCGTCGGTCGGCTCGACCCCTTCGAAAGCGCTCGGAAGGCCGGAAGTCGGCGCCTCGCTGGGCGTGCCGGGGCCATCGCCGAGATAGCAGCGCCGGGCGAAATTGGTCCCTTTCGCCCATGCCTCGTCGGCGATCGAGGCATCGGTGTGGACGCTCGCCTTGCCGCGGGCGCGGATCTGGATCTTCGAACCCTTGTCGTAGAACAGCACCGCCGCGCGCGGATCTGCAGCGAAAGCATCGGTCTTGGGCGCCCGGGTATCGGTGTGGAAGCGCAGCGTGAAGGCCGTGCTGTCGAAGGCGCGAAGCACCATGATGCGGGCATCGACATCGCCGGAGACGACAGCGGGGGTGTGCATCGGCGACTTGCGATCGCGCGCGGCACGGACGAGACGGTTGGTGAGGTCCTGAAGGACATCGTCGAGTTGGTCGAACATGCCCGCTCCCTTGCGCGCTCGACCGGACGGGATCAAGCCGCGCTCTGTTTGTTCATTCTTGACCCCGGCAACATGAACGTCGACCTGCTGCCCCGGTTCAGGCCGGGGACAGGGCGCGGCCGCTAGACCGGCATCATCACTCAAGCCGTGTGTGGTGGGGCGGCGACATTGGAGGCACACATGGACATTACCCGATTGATGCGAGGCAGCGCGCTCTCGGCACTCGCTCTTGCCCTCGCCGCGATCGCCGCACCCGATCCGGCCGTCGCGGCGAACGCTGTTGCGGACGCATCAGGCTCGGCCGAAATCCAACCACGCGGCGAGCGCCGTGCGACCCGTAGCGGAGCCCGCTCGCAGCGCCGCGAAGCTCGCCAGCAGGTTCGCCGCGAACGCCCGGCAGTGGTCCGTTCAGGACGCGCCGTGGAGCGGCGCGAGCGCGCGCAACCCCGCTTCGAACGCTCCGCCCGGCCCGCGCGCGAACGATCGGTCAGGACTGCTCGCGAGCGGCCCGACCGGCTCGAACAGCGCGCAGAGCGCAGCGCTCGGCAGGCCGAACGCCGGCTCGAGCGGCGCGAGGAACGGGTCGAAAGCCGCGCGGATCGCCGCGCGGACCGCGTTGACCGGCGTGGTGAACGCAGGGCCGACCGGTTCGATCGCCGCGCGGATCGCAGGGAAGATCGCCGCGCGGATCGCAGGGCCGATCGACGCAGGGATCGGGGCTTCGACGACCGGATCGCGCGCGGCGTCGGCCGTGCGGACCGTGCCGTCGATCGCCGGGCCGACCGTAGAGCCGAACGCAGGGCCGAGCGTCGTCGGGAAATCCGCCGCGACCGGCGGCGCGACTTCAGGCGTGAAATCCGTCGCGAAAGGCGCGACGGCTTCCGCGACGGGGTCCGGGCCGAGCGGCGTGCGAATTTCCGCCGCTGGGACCGGCGCTGGCGCGACAATGGCCGCTTTGGCTGGCGCGACTATCGGCGCGCGCACCGCCAACACTTCCGGCTCGGTCGCTATTACGCCCCTTTCCGCGCGCACCGTTACAGCCGGATCGGGATCGGCTGGCATCTCGACAGCCTGTTCTTCCAGCCGCGCTTCTTCATCAACGATCCCTGGGCCTTCCGCCTGCCGCCGGCCTACGAACCCTATCGCTGGGTTCGCTATTACGACGACGTGCTGCTGGTCGATGTCTACACCGGTGAGGTCGTCGACGTGATCTACGATTTCTTCTGGTAGGTCCTTTCACAAGGCGAACCGCCCCCGTCCGCGCCTGCGGCCGGGGGCCCTTTTTTCTCGCCCTCGCCCGTTGCCCCGGTCATCGCCTGCATCGGCCCATCCCTTCTTGCGCCCGAGCGTGCGCCTGTTAGAGAGGCGCCCCCATGCCCAAGGCCCCAGCCATTCCCGATCAGGACGCGCTGCGCCGCATAGGCGGTCAGGTGACGAAGCGCCTCGATGACGATCCCGGCGTGTACCGGATCGACACCGACAAGGCCGACCTGTTCGCGGTCGGAGACTTCCTCACCCCTGCCGAATGCCAACGGCTGTGCCTCATGATCGACGAGGTCGCGCGCCCCTCCAGCCTTCACGAACAGGGCTATGAAAGCGGCTTTCGCACTTCCTATTCGGGCGACCTCGACCCGCATAACAGCTTCGTGATGGGCATTTCGCGCCGGATCGACGATTTGCTCGGACTGAATCCCGTCACCGGCGAAGCGATCCAGGGCCAGCGTTATCTGCCGGGGCAGGAATTCAAGCCGCACAATGACTGGTTCTACACCTCCGAGGGCTACTGGCCGCTCGAACGCAAGCGCGGCGGGCAGCGAAGCTGGACCGCGATGGCCTTCCTCAACCAGGTCGAGGAAGGGGGACACACCCATTTCACCGAGATCGGCGTCTCGATCGAGCCCAAGCCGGGCGTGCTCCTGATCTGGAACAATGCCGACAGGGACGGCGCACCCAACGAACTGACGAAGCATGCAGGCACCCCGGTGGGCAAGGGCGTGAAATACATCATAACCAAGTGGTATCGCACCCGGCGCTGGCGCTAGGTCGGGGCGTTTTGGCGCTTGCGCTTAGCGAACCTAACGTGACAGCGCCTCGGCGATCAGTTTCCTCGTCGGCTCGATCCCGTAAAGCGCGATGAAGCTGCCCATGCGCGGCCCCTGCGCGGAGCCCAGCAGCGTCTGGTAGAGCGCCTGGAACCAGTCGCGCAGCGAGCCGAAGCCGAACTCCTCGCGCTTGCCGATTTCGTAGACGATGGTCTGGAGATCCTCCGCCGCCATGTCGGCCGGCACCGCGCCAAGTTCCGCATCGAGAGCGCGCAGCGCCTCGGCCTCGGCAGGCGTCGGCGCGCGCTTGACCAGCGTGGGCGCGACGAAATCGCGGTTGTAGGCAAGTGCCTTGTCGACGAGGAGATCGAGCGCCGGGTGCGCGGCCGGGTCCGCGTCCTCGATGTAGTTCGCAAGATAGGACCACACCGCCTCGCGGCTTCCCTCCGCCCCCAGGACGCCCACGAGATTGAGCAGCAGGCTGAATGGCACCGGCAGATTGTCGCCCGCGCCGGGCGCATCGGGCCCGTCCACCGCCGCGTTCGCGCGCAGGAGGTGCCAGACGGGGTTGCCAAGCTGCTTGTCGAGTTCCTGTTCGGGCAGCTTCTCGCGGAATTGCCAGTAATCGTCGATCGCCTTGGGGATGACGCCCGCGTGGAGCTGTTTCGCGCTCTTGGGATTGGCGAAGATGTAATAGCCGAGGCTCTCCTCGCTGCCATATTGCAGCCATTCCTCGATCGACAGGCCATTGCCCTTCGACTTCGAGATCTTCTCGCCCTTCGCATCGAGGAACAGCTCGTAAATCAGCCCTTCCGGCTTGTTCCCGCCGAGCACGCGGGCGATCTTGCCCGACTGCACGCCGCTGTCGGTCAGGTCCTTGCCGTACATCTCGTAATCGACGCCGAGTTCGACCCAGCGCATCGCCCAGTCGACCTTCCACTGGCACTTGGCCTTGCCGCCCAATGCGCTCTGTTCGACTTGCGTGCCGTCCTCGTCGGTGAAGCGGATCAGGCCCGCATCGGCATCGACCACCTCGATCGGCACCTGCAGGACCGCGCCGGAGGTCGGGCTGATCGGCATGAGCGGGGAATAGGTCCTGCGCCGTTCCTCGCCCAATGTCGGCAGCATGATGTCCATGATCGCGTCGAAGCCGCGCAGCACCTTGCGGATGCCCTCGTCAAAGCCGCCTGCATTGTAGCGGTCGGAGGAACTGACGAATTCGTAGTCGAAACCGAACCGGTCGAGAAATTCGCGCAGGCGGGCATTGTTGTGGTGGGCAAAGCTTTCATGCGTGCCGAAGGGATCGGGGATGCGCGACAGGGGCTTGCCGAGATGTTCGGCCAGCATCTCGCGGTTCGGCACGTTGTCGGGCACCTTGCGCAGCCCGTCGAGATCGTCGCTGAACGCGACCAGCCGCGTCGGCGCGCCGCCGGTCAGCGCCTCGTAGGCGCGGCGCACCAGCGTCGTCCTCAGCACTTCCTGGAAGGTGCCGATATGCGGCAGGCCCGACGGGCCGTATCCGGTCTCGAACAGCACCGGCTCGCCTCCGGGCTTGCCGTCCCTCAGCCGTTTCGCGAGGCGCTGTGCCTCCTGGAACGGCCAGGCCTTGGAACTTTGCGCTGCGGCTATGAAGGTGCTGTCACTCATGGCGAGCCGCATATGCACCTCGCCTGCGATTGTGCAAGCGCGAAGCGGCCGCAGGGCTTCGTGCAAAGCGGCGCGGGCGCGCGTTTACTTTCGCGCGGCGCTGCCCCATCTTGGCGATCGTGACGGTTCCCTCCACCGCCCCCGCCCCGCTGCCTCTGCCCGCGCTCCATGCCAGCCATGGGGGCAATTGGCTGCGCGCAGCGAATGGCGGAACCGAGGCGGTGTCCAAGGGCGATGCCATCATGGCCGCCGCCGATACGCCTGTCCTCATTCTCAACGCGCCGCTGGTCGCCAACCGGCTCGGCTATCCGGACCTTTCCGGTCTCGACCTGCTCGAAGCCTTCGCCTTCGTCCATCCCGCGCGCTTCTGCGTACCCACCGCACGCGGCCTCGCCGAGGCGCTCGGCATGGAACCGCCGGAAGGCGATTCGGACGTGCCGGAATTCCTGCAGCGGGCAGCAGGTGCGCTGTGCGCGGCATGCGAGGAGCCCGAATGGTTCGAACGCGCCGGGGCGTGGAGCGCGCTGCAATCACTGGAACGGCTGCGCTGGCCGTGGGCACAGGTGCTGCGGCCGCATATCGCGCGGCCGGAACGGGCGGAAAAATGGCTCTTTTCCGCGCTCCCCGAATGGGAGGAAGCGGCCGAGCGCGCCCCGCCCCGCCAGGTCGACCTTCCCGCCGAAGCGGTCCTTGCCCGGCTCGACCATCTGACCGGCGAAGGCGCGGAAAGGCGCGAGGGCCAGCGCGCCTATGCGCAGGACGCGGCGCGCATCTTCGCCCCCAGGACGAAGCGCGAAGTGCCGCATGTCGCGCTCGCCCAGGCGGGGACCGGGATCGGCAAGACGCTGGGCTATCTTGCCCCCGCCTCGGCCTGGGCGGAGGCATCCGGCGGGACCGTGTGGGTATCGACCTATACCAAGAACCTGCAACGCCAGCTGCGCAGCGAAAGCCGCCGCGCATGGCCGCTCAAACGCCCCGACGGATCGCCGCCCGTGGTCGTGCGCAAGGGGCGTGAGAACTATCTGTGCCTGCTCAATCTAGAGGACGCGCTGCAAGGCGGCTTTGCCGGCCGGCCGGCAATCCTCGCGCAACTGGTCGCGCGCTGGGCCGCCTTCACCCGCGACGGCGACATGATCGGCGGCGATCTGCCCGGCTGGCTGGGCACGCTGTTCCGCAGGCGCGGGATCGCCGCCCTCACCGACCAGCGCGGCGAATGCGTCTATGCGGGCTGCCCACATTACCGCAAATGCTTCATCGAACGCGTCGGGCGCGAAAGCGCGAATGCCGACCTCGTCATTGCCAATCACGCGCTCGTGATGATCAACGCCGCCCGGGGCAGGGACCACGCCCAGCGCCCGACCCGCATCGTCTTCGACGAAGGTCACCACGTCTTCGAAGCCGCCGATTCCACCTTCGCCGCGACGCTTTCTGGGCAGGAGGCGATCGAACTGCGCCGCTGGATCATCGGGCCAGAAAAGAAGGCACGCGGGCGCAGGCGCGGTCTCTCCGCGCGGCTGGCGGACGTCGCCAGCTATGACGAGGCCGGCGGCGAGGCGATCGATGCGGCGAGCGAAGCGGGCAAGCTGCTCCCCTCCGACGGATGGCTGCAAAGACTGGTCGAGGGCGAACCCTGGGGACCGCTGGAGAAACTGCTCTTCGCGGTCCGCAGCATCACCTATGCCCGCGACGAAAGCGGCGGGCAGGAAGCGGGCTACGGCATCGAGACCGAGGCTTCGGGCCTGCCGGGCGAGGTGATTGAGGCGGCAGGCGCTGCGGCGGAGGCGCTTGCCGCGATCCGCGTGCCGCTGATCCGGCTCGGCGGCAGGCTGGAGGCGATCATCGCCGATCCGCCGGACTGGCTGGATGGTCAGGGCCGCGCCCGGATCGAAGGGGCGCGCCATTCGCTCTCGTGGCGGGTCGAACTGCTCGCCGCCTGGGAGGCCCTGGTCGATCGGCTCGGCGGGCCGGCCGATCCCGAATTCGTCGACTGGCTCGCGGTAGACCGCAACGACGCGCGCGAATTCGACGTGGCGATCCATCGCCGCTGGCTCGACCCGATGAAGCCCTTTGCCCGCGTCGTGCTGGAACCCGCGCACGGAGTGATGCTGACAAGCGCCACTCTCACCGACCGGATAGGCAGCGCAACGGGCGATTCCCGGGGCGCGGAATGGGACAGCGCGATCGCGCGCTCGGGCGCGGCGCATGTCGACTGCGCGCCGATGCTGACCAGTGCGAGCAGCCCGTTCGACTATGCCAGCCGCGCCGAGGTCCTGATCGTCACCGATATCCGCAAGGGCGACCTGCCCGCCCTCGCCGGGGCCTATGCGCGGATCATCGAGGCGTCCGAAGGCGGCGTGCTCGGCCTGTTCACCGCGATCCGGCGGATGCGCGCGGTTCATGGGCGCATCGCCGACCGGCTCGCCCGCGCAGGGCTCCCGCTCTACGCCCAGCATGTCGACCCGATCGACACCGGCACGCTGGTCGACATCTTCCGCGACGATCCCCGCGCGAGCCTGCTCGGCACCGATGCGCTGCGCGACGGGGTCGACGTGCCCGGACGGTCGCTGCGCTGCGTCGCCCTTGAATCGGTGCCCTGGCCGCGCCCGGACATCCTCCACAAGGCCCGCCGCGCCGCCGCTGCCGAGGCCGGGGGATCGGGCAGCCAGTACGACGATCGCATCATCCGCGCGAAACTCGCGCAAGGGTTCGGAAGGCTGATCCGGGGCAAGGAGGATGCGGGCCATTTCATCGTCCTTTCGCCGGCCTTCCCTTCGCGCCTGCTCTCGGCCTTTCCCGAAGGCACGGCGATCCGGCGAGTGACTCTCGACCAGGCGCTGGCGCGCATTTCGGCGGGCCTGATCGGCTCCGACGAGCCTGCAATAGCGGGCATCGAAAACGAGGAGGCGCGGACATGATAGGCGATCTCGACAGCGCGCTGAGGGCAGTCGCGATCGGCGCCTGGCTGCTCCTGCTCGCGCAATATGCGGGCGTTGCGATGCGGGGCGAACTGCGCCTGCCGCTCGCGCTCATCGTGCTCGCGAACATCGCCGCGATGCTTGCGGGCGGGGGCCTGCTGCTGGCGTCGAGCCCGGCCGAGTCCGTCATCCTGATGCTCGCCGCGCTCGCGCCGTTCGCCGTCTGGCTCTCCGTCCTGCGACTGATCGGGCAGGGACCGGAGCCGCGCACCGCTCTTGTCGCGGCGCTGGCGGTGGGGGCTAGCTGGGCCGCGGTGCGCTATGCCGGGCCTGCGGGCGAACCCGCGTTCTATGCGCTGCGGGTCCTGTCCTTTCTCTTCGCCGCCGACATCGTCAGGGCGGCAATGGCGGGCCGCGCACGCGACACGGTCCCCGCCCGCCGCGCGCTGCGCAGCTGGCTCGCCCCGCTCGCCGCGCTGCAGGCCGGGCTTGCGCCTCTTGCCGGTATCATCCTCGGCCCGGGCGCGTTTCCCGCGCCGATCTCACTGGCCCATGCCGCGCTCACGCTGACGCTCGCCATCCTGCTCGCGCTCGCCCTGTTCGTTCCCGAGCGCGCCCTGCTCGACTGAGGCTGCGCGCTTTCCCTTTACAGCACCGGCATGCTCGTGTTGGAGGAGCGTGTCGCCGGAATATTCGCGAGGGAGCGCGAGAGGGTTCATGAAGCTGCTCGGATTGCTGCGCCACGCCAAGTCCGACTGGGGCGATGCCTCCTCACGCGATTTCGACCGCGGCCTGAACGAGCGCGGACGGCGCGGGGCAAAAGCGATCGGCGCGCATATCCGCGATCACGGGACGAAATGGGATATCCTGCTCGCCAGCCCGGCGGTGCGGGTCAAGGAGACGCTCGCCGTCGCGCTGCCCGAAATCGAGCCGGTCTTCGACACGCGGCTCTATCTCGCCGGTTACGAAACCATCCTCGAGGCGGTGCAGAATCATGCCGCCGACGCCCCCAAGGAACCGGGCGCGATGCTCGTCTCGGGACACAATCCGGGCCTGCAGGAGCTGATCCTCGAACTCGTTTCACCGAGCCATGAAAGCGACCTGTTCCGCGAGGCCGCGATCAAGTTCCCGACCGCCGCCTACGCCATCCTCGAATGCCCTGTCGATTCGTGGGCGGACCTGCGCCCGCGCACGGCGAAGCTCGCCCATTTCGCGCGGCCCCGCGATCTCGACCCCGAGCTGGGTCCGCAGCGCTAGGCGTCCCCCAGCGGAAGGCGCGGCTTGCAGCCTGTGCTTCGCGGTGTATTAGGGCCGCATGACACCAAGGCTATCGATACTCGCCGCGCTCGCCTTCGCCGCCCTGCAGGGCTGCGCGACAAACTCCGCCGCCGCGTCCGGAGAAGCGTCTGCCCCCTGGATCGAAGCCGGTCCGCTGCAGCCGATCCTGCGCGATGACGGGACGACCGATCCGCGCCTGCGCGGCGCATGGGCCTCGCACGGCTACGGCTTCGTGCTGGCGATCGACGAGGACGGCGTGACCCGGTTCCAGTCGGGCGAGACCTGCTACGCCCCACGCCGCGAGGGCGAGGCGCTGTCGGCTATGGACTCGATCACCTACCGCTATTTCCGCGAGATCGAGCCCGGCAAGAGCGCGATCTTCCAGCTCCTAGACGGCGACACGAACGTCGTCTTCGAGCGACTCCCCGCCCTTCCCGAGGCCTGCACAAGCGCCCCCGAGGCGGGCCCCGAGGCGGTAGCCGCGGCCTTCCTTGACCATTTCGAGCGCCACTATGCCTTTTTCGACCGCCGCCCGCCCGGCCACGATGAGCGTGCGGCGCGGGTGCGTGCCTCGGTCGGGCCGGAGACGGGCGAGGCCGAATTGTGGGACGCTCTCGCCGCCTACATGGAGGGGCTTTCGGACAGCCACACCAAGCTGATCGGTGCCGTCGCGGGCGAGCGACGACGGGTGCAGGACGGGCAAGGCACGACGCTCCCTCGCATCCGCGCGAGCAAGGGCGGCGAAGGGTCGTGGCTGCTCAACCTCATCGGGCAGGCGAAAAAGCGACTCGGGAAGAGCGCGCATCACGAGGCGCAGGACCGCATCCTGTGGGGAATGATCGACGAGCCTAAGACGGGCGCGCGCATCGGCTACCTGCAAGTTTTCGTCATGGGCGGCTTCACGACCCGAGAGGATTTCGCAAGTCCCGAATGGGCCGCAGCCGAAATGGCCGAATTCGACCGAGTGATGGACGAGGCCATGACCGCGTTCGGGGGAGCTGACGCAGTGATCGTCGACCTGTCGAACAACCGCGGCGGGTGGGACCGGGTGGCAAAGGCGCTTCCATCGCGCTTCGCCTCCGCGCCCTTTACCGGCTTCACGACGGTGTCGCAGGGATCGGGCCTTGCGCCCTTCCCGCACAGCATCATCCCGGCCGCGCTGACCTATATCGGCCCCGTTTTCCTCATGACGAGCGACGTAACCGTTTCGGGCGGCGAACTGGCGACGCTCGCGTTCCGGCAGCTGCCCAATGTGACACACGTCGGCAGCCGCACGCGTGGCGCGTTCTCGACCCCGCTGGCGAAGCCGCTGCCCAATGGCTGGCTGCTCGAATTGTCGAACGAGACCTTCGCAGCGCCCGATGGGACGGTCTTCGAGGAGACGGGGATCGCGCCGCAGGTCGCACTCGCAATCTACCCCGAAGATGCACCGGTCGCCGGCCATTGGGAGGCGGTCATGAAAGTTGCCGCGATGGCGGGACGCGCCTCACAATAAGCTCTGCTGCGTCCCCCGGCCCTTGACCCAGCTTTCGTCGGTGCGATCGAGCGCGATGTCGCCGCCCCACGGCCGGCAGAGCGCCTTCGCCTCCTCGGGCGAGCCCTGCACCCAGCCCGCATAGTCATCCGGCGCGAGGAGGACGGGCATGCGGGTATGCACGTCCTCGGCGGCAGAGCCGGCGCTGTCGGTCATCACCATCGAATAGCATGCGCCCCATTCCTCGCTCTCCCGCCACACGCCCGCCGCGGCGAAGAGCGGTGCATCGGGCAGGGAAAGCCATGTCCGGGTCTTGGCGCCTTTCGGCCCTTCCGCCTCGGCCCAACCGGTAAGCGGGATGAGGCAGCGCCGCTCCTCGAAGGAATATCGCCAGAAGAAGCTGTCCAGCTTGTCGGTGCGGCAATTGTTGACCGGCTTGGGCTTCAAGGGCTGGCCGCTCCTGCCCTTCATCACGAGCGGAAAGCCCCAAACCATCGCGCGCACCTGTCCTTCGGCAGCGACGAGGCCGGGATAGCCGGGATAGACCTCTTCGCCATGGTTCGCCCCGCCAGCCGCGTTCACCGCGTCGAACCAGGCGGCGACCTCGTCCGCGTTCTTGGTCATGCGGTAGAGGTTGCACATCAGGCGAACCCCACCACGAAACACGCCGCCGCCATCAGCGCGCCCGCCCAGCGGTTCGAACGGAAGCGCTCGAGCGGATTGGCGGGGTCCTCCGCATCGAGTGTCGCGACCTGCCATGCGAGGTGACCCGCGACCGGAAGCAGGGCGGCGAGCGCCAGCGGATCGGGCCTGAAAAGCCAGAAGCCGAGCGCCCACAGCCCGATCGTCGCGGCATAGAAGCCGGCTATTCCCGCATGGACCCGGGCGCCCATGGCAAGCGCGGAAGAGCGGATGCCGACCAGCGCATCGTCCTCGCGGTCTTGCAGGGCGTAGATCGTGTCGTATCCGATCACCCAGCAGATGCACCCGGCATAGAGCGCGCCGATCGCGTCCCAGTGATCGAGCCTCAATTGCGTCCAGCTCACCAGCAGGCCCCAGTTGAACACCATTCCAAGCCATGCCTGCGGCCACCAGGTGATCCGTTTCATGAAGGGATAGGCGGCAACAAGAGCGAGGCTGGCGAGCGCGACGGCTTGCGCCTCGATGCGCAATTGCAGCAGCACTCCAAGACCCACCATGCTGAGACAGACGAGCCAGATCCACGCCGTGCGTTTTGACACGCGCCCGCTCGCAACCGGCCTTGCGGCGGTGCGCGCGACGCTGGCATCGAGCTTTGCATCGACGATATCGTTATAGACGCAGCCCGCCCCGCGCATCGCGATGGCCCCTGCAAGATAGAGGCCGAGCAAAGCCCCGAGCGCCTCCCACGGCACGCCGTATCCGCCCAGCAGCGTGCCGAAGGCGCAGGGCCAGAACAGCAGCCACCAGCCGATCGGCCGGTCGAACCGGGCAAGCTGGGCAAGATCGCGCGGAAGCTGCGGCAGGCGCTCGACCAGCCCGCGATGTTCGGAATCGGGAACGACGTGCTCGCTCATACCCCCTCCCTACACATCCGCGAGGCAGAGGCGAAGACGGGAATGGGCCGCGGGGCCCTCGCTGGTTCGCGTAATGCAGACGGGGGTGACACACCGGGAAGGTTCGCCCGTTGGATACGGCCTCGGCAAATCCTTCGCGCCCGCTTTGGCGTGCTGGATCTGCCTGCGCTCGCTTGCCAAGCCGCTTTTGCGCCCTTCCTGTAGGATCGGGTCCCGCGCGGCCGTGCGGGGTGCGACGCATCCGTTCAGGCGAAAGTCCGCGTTTTCGCGCGCTCTTCGGCGAGCGCCGCGCGCCAGCCGACGATCGCGGCGATGAACATCACGACATTGCCCGCGAAATCGAGCATCCCGATGGAGGTGAGCACAGGCACCTCGTAATGGAAATACCAGTTGAAGACGAAGAACGGGATCAGCAGCACGGCGTAGAGCGCGAAGGTCCGCGAAGTCCATTTCGACGCCAGCGCGACCAGTCCGAACAGCACCGCCTGCGCCCCGAAACAGGCGAGCGCGAAACGGGTGAGGAAGGCATCGTCGCGGTAGGCCTCGGTCACGGCAAGTTCGATCACGCTGGCAGGCGCGACCAGCGCCCAGCCCCCCAGGACCAGGAATATTGCGGCGATGAGGAACTGGCAGAATCGGGCAATCATGCCTTGCTCGATACCGTTTGCCGCGCCTAGTGGGAAGCCATGCCCGCGACCCCCAACTGGCCTCCGAAAAGCGCCCCGCGCCTGTTCGTCGAACCCGAACTCGCCGCCGGGCAGCAGCGCGTGATCGAGGGCAATCCCGCCCATTACCTGGCCCGCGTCATGCGCGTCGCGCCGGGCGATGCCGTCATCCTGTGCGACGATGCGACCGGCGAATGGGCCGCGCGCGTGGTGGAGGCGGACAAGCGCAGCGTCACTCTCGAAGTGGCGGAACGCCTGCGCGAACGCGAAGAGGTGCCCGACCTCTGGCTGTGCCCGGCGCTGCTCAAGAAGGACCGCTTCGACCTCGTGCTCGAAAAGGCGACCGAACTGGGCGCCGCGCGCATCCAGCCCGTCCTCACACGCCGCTGCGTCGCCGACAAGCTCAATGTCGGGCGCGCCAGCACGATCATCACCGAGGCGGCCGAGCAATGCGCCCGCACCGCGCTGCCAGAAATCGGCGATCCGGTGAAACTCGACGCGCTGCTGGGCGACTGGCCCGAAACCCGCGCCCTGTTCTTCGCCGACGAGGATGGCGGTGAGCCTGTCGCCGACGCCTTCTGCTACCATGACGGCCCGGCCGCGATCCTGATCGGCCCCGAAGGCGGTTTCGACGATGCGGAACGCGCCGCGATCCGCGCCCATCCTGCCGCCCGCCCGGTAAGCCTCGGCCCGCGCATCCTGCGCGGCGAGACGGCGGCGATCGCCGCGCTCGCGGTGTGGATGGCCGAAGCGGGCGACTGGCTGGACGACGAATGAGCCTGCAAGGCCGCCGCAACTTTGCGCTTCCCACGCCGCGGTCGGTTTTCTAGGGCAACGCACCGGGAGACATCCATGAGCACACGCGAGACCTCCAGCATCGACGAACCTGCCATCGAGGGGATGGAGGATCTCGTCGCACCGATGCTGCGCGGCGAAAAACCCGCATCCGACTGGCGGATCGGGACCGAGCACGAAAAGCTCGTCTACAAGCGCAAGGATTTCCGCGCGCCGTCCTATGACGAACCCTGCGGCATCCACGACCTGCTCATGAACCTTCGCGAATTCGGCTGGGAACCGGTCGAGGAAGGCGGAAAGGTCATCGCGATGCGCGGCGAGGACGGCACGGTCAGCCTCGAACCGGCGGGCCAGCTCGAACTGTCTGGCGCGCCGCTCGAAAACCTGCACCAGACCTGCGCGGAGACGGGGCGGCATCTTGAACAGGTCAAGAAGGTCGGCGAGGCCTGCGGCGTGTCCTATCTCGGCCTCGGCATGTGGCCGGACAAGACCCGCGATGAACTGCCCGTCATGCCCAAGGGCCGCTATGAGATCATGATGCGGCACATGCCCCGGGTCGGCAATCTCGGGCTCGACATGATGCTGCGGACCTGCACGATCCAGGTCAATCTCGACTATTCATCCGAAGCCGACATGGTGAAGAAATTCCGCGTCGGTCTCGCGCTGCAACCGCTGGCGACCGCGCTGTTCGCCAATTCGCCCTTCACCGAAGGCAGGCCCAACGGCTATCTTTCCTATCGCAGCCACATCTGGTCCGACACCGACCCGCACCGCACCGGCATGCTGCCCTTCGTGTTCGAAGACGGCTTCGGCTATGAACGCTGGGCGCAGTACATGCTCGACGTGCCGATGTATTTCGTGTTTCGCGACGGGAAATACATCGATGCGGCGGGCCTGTCATTTCGCGATTTCCTGGAGGGCAGGCTTTCGGTCCTCCCGGGCGAACGGCCCACGGCGAGCGATTGGTGGGACCACCTTTCCACGGCCTTTCCCGAAGTGCGGCTCAAGAGCTTTCTCGAAATGCGCGGTGCCGATGGCGGGCCGTGGAGCCGGATCTGCGCCCTGCCCGCTTTCTGGGTCGGCCTGCTCTACGATCAGGGCGCCCTCGATGCGGCGTGGGAACTGGTCAAGGACTGGTCGATGGAAGAGCGCGAGCGGCTGCGCAATGAAGTGCCGAGGCTCGCACTCGACACGCGGCTTCCCGGCGGGACCGGGACGATGAAGGACCTGGGGCGCGAAGTGCTGGGGATCGCGCATGGCGGCCTTGCCGCGCGCGCCCGGCTCAATTCCAGCGGCGACAACGAAACCGGCTATCTCGAAACGCTCGACGAAATCGTCGCGACCGGGAAGGTCCCCGCCCAGCGCCTGCTCGACGCCTATCACGGCGAATGGAACGGCGACATTTCGCGGGTCTACAAATATTCGTTCTGATGAGGCGGGCGGCCAGCACGGCCGCTATTCGGCTGGCTCCGCAACCGCGCCGCGCGCGCTTCCCGGGCTGCGCCCGATCGCACGCATCAGCCGGGCAAGCGGCGCGGTGATGAGCCCGCGCTGCTCCATCCATGCATGGTATTCGCGGTACTTCGCATCCTCGGCAAGGAGATGCGCCTCCTCGGTCCTGGCGCGCCAGTAATAGATCGCGTTGACGAGCAGCAGGAAGAAACAGTTGCGCACCGCGTCGGCGGCGGAATTGCTGGTGACGAGAAAGGGCATGACCGTAAGCCACCAGAACAGGTTCTTCGACAGATAGGCCGGGTGGCGGGTGAAGCGATACGGCCCGTTCGTCAGCACGCCGCGATAGGTGAGGTTTGAAAAGCGGATGCCGAAGGCAACCGTCGCCCAGGCATAGACAAGCGTCAGGAACACGATCATCCCCGCCCACAGCCACAACAGCGCGGGCTGGCCTTCGAGCCAGTAGCCCCAGCCCGCGACATTGCGTTCATAGGACAGGATCTGGTTGCCGTTGCCGATGATCCCCCACACGAATGGCGG
>JGI12109J20283_10300663_pt1 | contig 52956 bp, 49 predicted proteins | sample ElkSlonscriptome_12_FD_20283 | JGI IMG/M metagenome (IMG submission 20283)
GCCTCGGCCAGAATGGCGGGATTGTGAAGCCCTGGATTCTTTACCAAGTAGACGCTGAACCTGACGGCGCTGGGTTGCGCTCGCGTCCAATGCGTATTACGTTGCGTATTCTATTCGCCAGAGAGTATCCCACATGGGCACCAGAACCGTTCGGCTCGATCAGGAGGCCGAGAACACCCTGGAGCGACTGCGCAGGATCACCGGGCTGATATGTTTTGACCTGTCAACTATTGGCACTAAATTCTCGTGACGCACCTCTTCTTTCTTCTATTAAACAATTTGTTGCAGAGCCTGTGGATATGTGGGCGAGAGGCCCGAGAGTGTGGGCAACCTGTGGGCCGCGCCTGCGCGATGCTGGCGTCTTGCGCCGAGGTCTCGGCGCGGTCCATGGGTTGTCCACACGGCTTTAGCTCGGGCCGGTCCGCAGGGATGCGGACTCGTCCACATATCCACAGGCTGATGGCGAGATTGTTGCAAACACATTGGCTCAGGGCACCCGGCGGCAGACTGCGACGGTGGATCATGCTGATATACGTGGATTGGGTACCACCGGACTTCACTACGTCGCGGAGCTGGCCTTTCTCTAGAAGCAGGGATCGGTGCATGGAATGCCCATTGAGGGATTCTCCCGTGCACCACCGGTATAGCCCGAACAAGGGTTCTCCACACCGGCCGCGGATGCCCTGAGTCAATGTGTCTGTTCGCTCGTGCATGACCTGATCAGTGAGGGGCCATCACTGCCGCACGCTTTTGTGTACAACTAGCCATCAGGCGCTCATCGCGGGCGCTTGCGTTGGCGCCAGGCGCGGCATTTCCTGGCGTACGATATCCCAGAGAAAACCGGCGAGCTCGCGAGCGATGGCCACGCACACCAGTTTGGTGTTCTTGCCGGCGCGCGTCATGCTGCGATAGCGCCCGCACAAGCGCACCTGCGCCTTCCAGGCAATCTGTTTCGCCGCTGGGGAGGCGTTGGCGGCCTTACTCTTGAGATGCTTGGTCTGGCGTGCCGGGAAGCGGTAGCTCCAGGCCGACTCCACCAACATGCGCCGGGCGTGGCTGTTGCCGGTGAGCGTGATCGCGCCCTGGCGTCGGCGCCCGCCGGAGGAGTGCTCGCTTGGCACCAGTCCGAGGAAGGCCATCAACTGCTTGGGCGAGTCGAAGCGGCTGATGTCGCCGAGTTCGGCCAGCAGCACGATGGCGGCGAGTTTGTCGATGCCGCGCAGCGCCACCAGCGAGGCAACCACCGGCGCCAGCGACCACTCGGGCAGCGCGCGCATGAGCTGATCGGTGAGCTGCGCGACCCGCTCGCCGGCGGCCCGTTCGGCATCGATGTACGTCTGCAGCACCACCTGCTGCCAGGGGTCGTCCAGCTTCAGCCCGGCCAGCCAGTTTTCATGCGCCGGCGTCCAGCGGCTCTTGCCCTTGGGCCAGTGCTGGCCATGGCGCAGCAGGAAGGCATTGAGTTGCTGACGCGCGGTGCGCTCCTGCGCTTTCAGATCATCGCGTGCACGGCTGAGATCGCGCATGCGCTCCTGCTCCTGGTCGGGCACCCACACCGCCGTGAGATCCCCGCTGCGCAGCAGACGCGCCAGCTTGAGCGCATCACGTCGGTCGTTCTTGATGCGCTCGCCCGCCTTCTTCGGGATCAGCGAGGGCGCCACGACCTGGCAGTCGTGACCGCTGGCGATGAGCTGGCGGTAGAGGCCGTAACCGCACGGCCCGGCCTCGTAGCAGAACAGCAGCACGCCGCCGTCGTAAGCCTCGCTGAGCTTTCCGATGAGTTTCTCGACCTTCTTCGGCGTGTTGGCGATCTCCCCACGGTAGATCGGCTCATCGCGGCCCGGCTCCGCGACCGCCACCGCAATCGTCTCCTTGTGCACGTCCAGACCGATGTAGGCCGCGTACTGCTTCGCCGCCCCTTTCCCGCTCGCCGCCGACAACGTCAACTGCGACGATGCCGTCTCAATCCCGTGCGTTGCTGCGTTACACTCTTGCATGACCTGCCCCCCTCAATGTGGCTCTGTGTCGATGGATGTGTCCGTCCTCAACATAACCCACGTGCGTTGAGGACGGGCAGGTCAAAACATCATGTCTAGGACGCTACTCGGGGAAGAGAACCTGGCTGATCTCCGCACCCAACTTGCGCAACTTGGCGCTGGGGTAGCTGAGCTTGAGGCGAAATTTGAGGATACGGACGCGCTCGACGAGGTCGCTGCGAAGGCTGACGTCGGCCAGGCGAAGGTCGAGCATGTCCGGCTATTGGCGCTGTCGCAGGAAGCCCAAGCGGCTTTTGATCGATTGTCGGAACCCTTCGGTCGCGATAGCGAGCGCCTTCAGCAAGCAGAAACCTTGCTTGAGGAGGCACGCGCCACCGCGCGCAATGGGTCGGCCGCATTGCAGGAGGCGCGGGAGAAGGCCAGCGATGCGTCGCTCGATGAGGCGTTTGCAAAAGCGGAGGCGGAACTTGGCGCAGCGCAGAGCCTGCTTGCCGAGGAACAGCGTAAGCTCGATGCGTATGACGGTGAAAGTATTCGCACCCTTGCGACTAACAGCCGGAGCGCGGCCGAGAGTGCTCAGCGTGAACTCAACGATGCATGCCAGGTGTATGCAGGTGTGCGCTCACTCGTGGAGGCCGGTCGGGAGAAAGGCCTCTTCGAGAGGGCGCGGAACGCCCAGGATCGGGCCTTAGCCAGCGCAGAGCGCCTGGCGCGAGTCGAGGCTCGTGCGCACGGAGTGAGGCGTCTCCTTGATGTGCTGACGGCCTGTCGAAAGGATGCCTACGAAAAGCACCGGGCACCCTTCCGCGAACGGGTGGAAAAACTCTCGAGATTGGCGTTCGGGAAAGAGGTGCGAATCGATCTAGCCGACGACCTCACCGTCGCCCGTCGAGTCATGGACGGGATAACACTCGATTTTCAGCAACTGAGCGGGGGTGCGCAGGAACAATTGGGACTTGCTTCCCGCTTGGCGACGGCCATGCTCTTGGGAAATGAGGGCGGGCCGCTGTTGCTCGACGACACTCTGGGACATTCGGATCCAGAACGCCTCCGGGGAGTCGGCGCGATGATAGGCGCCGCGGCGCAGGAGGCGCAGGTGGTGATATTCACTTGCCAGCCGGATCGGTTCGCTCACGTTGGAGGTGCACGGATTGTACGGTTATAGATTTCGCTTTCTCAAACAGATAGCCGCCTGACAGCAACCGGCATCTAGGCGGCTGTTTTCAAGTATTCGGGTAGCACGCAGACGAAGGGCTCGCCCGCTATCATCTTTAGATGTGCTTGTCCTCGACCCAGCAATTCTGCTTGGATTCGAGCGGCCTGACGGGGTGAGTACTTCTCTCGTCGGCAAGGACGCCGCTAACCTTGCTCTATCATACCCAGCGGAGCTCGGCGCCGGTGAGTCGGCAACTCCTGTAGATCCCGGACTGGACCGTGCTGACGCTGGAGCACTGCCGCTCGCGAGGATCACTGGTGTCAAACGAGCTACGCCGATAAGACCGGCTGGGTTTTGAGCGCTTCGTGCTGTGGTGTGGGTACCGCGCCCAGCGATAAGGCGATCCTGCAGGCGGTGGCCTCCGCCTGCGGGGCGGGCTCGTGCATCGCGAGCGTCGAGCAGGTGATCGACGAATACGCCTCGGTGCTGTTCCGCTGCACGCAGCCGAACTGCGAGAGGGCGATTGCTTACCTGAAGCGCAACAACGATCGCTGGGCGCTGGTGGACCACGTCACCAGCCTGACTCCGGAGGATCTATCTGGTCGGCTACGGCCTTCCGGCAGACGTGGCGCGGGCGCTCGTCGGTTGAACATGCATACGACTGCGTGCCGTCCAGCCCACGATAAAGCCGTTCTTTCGTGCAGCTTGTGATGGACCTTAGATGTCTTCGAAGTTGCGAGAACGAGACCGCACCAGACGGTCGGAACGCCAATTAGCCACGAGAAAGACGCTTATCGTAACTAATTGACTTAAAAATAGTGAAAAACACTAAAAATATAGTTACCATACTATCACTGTTTTTCTTCATTTTGACCGGGGGCATGCACGTAAGACCATGTCGAACAGTCCTAAACCCCTTCGGCGCCAGGCCCGATGAGCAACACACGCCAACTTGCTAAAGCGGCTGCCCTTGAGTTGCTGCAGAACGGACAGCGACCAACGGCGGAACGGGTTCGGCAGGCGATCGGGCAGGGCGCCCAGCAGACCATTCTGAGTGCGCTTGATGACCTGTGGGCGGAGGTCGGCGAACGCCTGCGCGAGCCGCGGTTGCCGGAAGCCTTAGTCGAGCCAGTTGCGGCGTTGTGGGCGCGGGCGCTTGCGGAGGCAGACCAGCAATGGCAAACGGAGCGGGCGAGGCTCATCGTGGAGCTGGAAACGACGGAGCGCCAGCTTACGGCGCTGACTGAAAAGAACGACTCACTGGAGACGGCGCTTGAGGCGGCTCACGTCAGGGCAACAACGGCTGAGCACAGAGTTGAGGAGCAGGCCGCGCGGATTGAGGTCCTTAACGCCAAGCAGCTAGAACTCGACGGCGCGCTGACCCGACTGCGCGATGAGAACGAGCAGCTGCTGGCGTCGGTGCAGACCGAACGCGACGGGCGCGAGCGTGACCAAGCCGCCTGGCTGCAACAGGTCGACAAGGCTCGACAGGATCTCAAGACGGCCAACGCCGATCGGAAGCGTTCGAGTCAACTATTGGATCAGGAGCGCGAGGCCGCAGCGAGCCAGCGGGTGCTGCTGGCGCAACGCGAACAGCGCCTAGAAGATCTCCAAGTTAAGCTTGCCGCCGCCGATGACACAACGGCCCAGCTAGAACAGCGCACAGAGGTCCTCGGCAAAGCCGTCCAAGAGGCCGAGATCGCGGCACTCCGCACGAATCTAGCCCGCGACGAGCTAGCCCGTGCACTGCAATCAGCGCAAGACGCGAAGGTGAACCTGCAGGAACGGCTCGATGCGAGCGATCGGTCAAGAGAGGGTCTCGCCGCCGAGAATGCACGACTGAGAGAGCAACTCGTCGGACTTCAGGCTTCCCAAGATAGGCTCCAGGAGACGCTCGCGTTGGCGATTGGACGCTCGCGTGGCGATGATAAGGAAATCGGCGCGGGGTAATGGCTGAACTCCTGTCTCGCGGCGCTACGCGTAAACTGGCAAGGTTAGCTGTCGGGACTGCTTTGAATTTCGCGTACGCGCGCCTCACACCGCGGACATTTACTGACTTTACTGCACGTTTGCTTCGGGCGTTTACCAACTTTGCTGCCCGCAAGCTTCGGGCATTTACCAACTTTGCTGCCCGCGGAGCCGATTAATCAACTTTACTGCCCAAAACCCGCCCAACTTTACTTCACCCAATGATGGCTGCAACAGGTCGACAAGGCTCGGCAGGATCGCAAGACGGCCAATGCCGATCGGAAGCGTTCGAGTCAACTATTGGATCAGGAGCGTGAGACCGCAGCGAGCCAGCGGGTTTTATTGGCGCAACGCGAACAGCGCCTAGAGGATCTCCAAGTCCAGCTCGCAGCCGCCGGCGAGACAATGGCTCAGCTGGAACAGCGCACAGAGGTTCTCGGCAAAGCCGTCCAAGAGGCGGAGATCGCCACACTCCGCACCAATCTAGCCCGCGACGAGCTAGCCCGTGCACTACAATCAGCATACTTTACATAATATACATTATGCGCAATAAGCAGAATTCCGGCACTGGCGGATTTTCCTATGCAAGTCGTGGTGACCTGCGCGGCTGCTTCTGCTAAGTTTAAACACTGCGTACTGCCTGAGAATCGAAAGTGGAAAGATTTCATAGTCAATTGGATCAGCGCGAGTTCATTTATCGCATTGATGCTGAAGGACGAATTTGTTTCGTTAATGCCGCATGGCAGGCATTTGCCGCGGAGAACGGCTGGCAGGTCGGCGCAGCGCAGGTGCTTGGCTCCGACTTGATGGCATCCATCACAGATGAGCGAACGCGGCATCTCTATGGTCTGCTGATAGAACGCGTCCGCGAACCCGGACGCCTGGCGCGTTTCGGTTACCGCTGCGATGCACCGGACACCCGTCGTCTAATGGAGATGCAGATGCGCTACGATGAGTCGAGAAAACAGGTCGAGTTTCGCAGCCGTGTTGCGCTCATCGAAAAGCGCGACCCGGTGGCCCTGTTTGAGGCACCCCAAACGAATCGCACAGAGGAGCTGCTCTCGGTTTGTAGCTGGTGTAAGGCGGTGCTTGCGGATCAGGCTTGGGTTGAGGTCGAGGAAGCTGTGGTGCGCCTCGATCTCTTCTCGGCTGATGCCTTGCCTCGGATCAGCCATGGCATCTGCCCAGAATGCAGCGAGCGCATCTCTCAGACGGCAAACTGCGCATGAGAATCCTCATTGTTGATGACAACAGACTCCTCGCGACGATTCTGGCAGATCACTTGGTGGCCCGCGGCCACACTGTCGTACCAGCTTACGACGGCAAAATGGCTGAGGTGTTTTGTGGGCGTGATCGGTTCGATTTGCTCGTGATTGATATGGTGCTGCCGCAGCTAGACGGCATTGACTTACTGGAACGGCTGCGCGCAAAGCAGAGCCCCGCCCGTGTTATTGTCATTACAGGATTTCCTGAGCTTGCACAGGAGGAGAAGGGACGTTTAGCGGCACTCGACGTCGCCGCCGTGCTGCATAAACCCTTCTCCTTCTCCGATGTAGACGATGTGATGCAAGGCCTCGACCAATAGCGACCAATAGAGGGAGGACAGTCCGCCGCCCTCCCCGCCCCAGCTACACCAAAGGTCCATTGTTTCAGCTCGATCAAGTCACTAAGCATTACGGGGCGACGACCGCGTTGGACGCGGTGTCGTTGGCTATTCAGCCGGGCAGCACAACGGCGCTGATTGGCCCCTCCGGCTGCGGCAAGTCGACGCTGCTACGGATGCTCATCGGCCTTATCGAACCGGATACGGGAAGCCTGCTGTTCGATGGACAATCGCTGACTCCGGCCAGCATCCGCGCTCAACGCCGGCGCATGGGCTACGTGATCCAGCAAGGCGGCCTGTTTCCGCACATGACTGCCCAGGAGAACGTCACCTTGATGGCGTCTCAGGTCGGCTGGAGCCCCGAACGGATCAATCCCAGGTTGGCGGAGCTTGCGGAGCTGACGCATTTTCCGCTAGACGGCCTCAAGCGCTATCCACTGGAGCTTTCCGGTGGCCAAAACCAGCGCGTAAGCCTGATGCGTGCCCTGATGCTCGACCCAGAGGTGCTGCTGCTTGATGAACCCCTGGGCGCGCTGGACCCAATGATTCGCTTCGAGTTGCAGGAAGACCTGAAACAGGTCTTTGCGGCGCTGGGCAAGACCGTGATCATCGTGACTCATGACCTAGCCGAGGCCGGGTTCCTGGCACAGTGCATCCTGTTGATGCGCGCCGGGCGCCTGGTGCAGGTGGGCAGCCTGCAAGACATGGTATCGGCACCGGCGGAGCCCTTCGTCAAACAGTTCGTGCGCGCGCAGCGCAGTCATCTGGACAGCCTGGGCGACTCGCCATCATTGGGAGCCTTCCATGAAGTCTAATTCTATTTGGTTATTGGCGCTGATTGCGAGTCTCTTGCTGGTTCTGCATGCTGGCTGCACGCGCGACCATGGCGAGGTCGCGATCGGCAGCAAGAAGTTCACCGAGGGTATCCTGCTCGGCGAGGTATTGACCGGGTTGGTGGCGGATGCGGGGATACCCGTGCAACATCGGCGCGCCCTGGGCGGAACTCGGCTCCTCTACAACGCCTTGGTCAGCGGCGAGATCGACGCCTATGTCGAGTATTCCGGCACCCTACTCCACGAGGTCCTTGCCGACGCCGATCTGGACGTCGGATTTGAGTCAGGAACTGGGTCTGGGACTGGCTCTGGCCCTGGCCCTGGCCCCGGATTTGAACCTCGATCTGAACCCGGGTCTGGGTTGTCCCCAAGGCGACAAACCGCGACGACGCGCGAGCGGCTTGCCGCCCGCCTTGCCGAAGACGGCATCCGCCTCGGCGGCGCTATTGGGTTTGACAACAATTATGCCCTCGGCATGCCCAAGCCACGCGCGAACCAACTGGGGTTGACGCGCATTTCGGACCTGCTCGCTCATCCCGGCCTGAGGCTGCGCTTCGGCAACGAGTTCATGGATCGCGCCGACGGCTGGCCCGGCCTGCGGGATTTCTATGGCTTACCCCAACGCGACGTGCGCGGCGTCGAGCACGAGTTGGCCTATCGCGCGCTCGCATCAAACGGCGCCGACCTCACCGAGCTCTATACAACCGATCCAGAGATTGCTTACTACGACCTGCGCACGCTGGACGACGACCGCGGCTTTTTTCGTCGCTATGAGGCTCTGTTGCTGTATCGGGCGGACCTGGAGCAGCGTCTGCCTGCGACCGTCACGGCGCTGAAGCAGAGCATCGACTTGATCGACGCGCCGCGGATGATAGCGATGAACGCGGCCGTGCAGATCGACGGGCGTTCGGAGGCGGACGTGGCCGCCGAGCTGTTGCGCACCGAACTCGGCATCGACCGCGTCGTGAAAAGTGATGGACTCTTGGTGCGCCTGCTGCGCTACACCTGGGAACACGCCGTGCTGGTTGGCATTTCGCTGACGGCGGCGGTCCTGGTGGCCGTGCCCCTGGGCATTGTCGCCGCGCACCGGCGCGGGCTCGGACAGGTCGTGCTTGGCGCCGTCGGTGTCGCCCAGACCATCCCGGCGCTAGCGCTGCTGGTGTTCATGATCCCGTTTTTTGGCATCGGCGCGGGCCCGGCGCTGGCGGCGCTGTTTTTATATAGCCTGCTGCCCATCGTACGCAATACTCATGCGGGCATCACGGGTATCTCGGCTACGCTGCGAGAATCCGCCGAGGCACTGGGTCTGCCGCCCGGTGCCCGCTTGCGCCGCATCGAGCTGCCGCTGGCCATGCCCATGGTGCTGGCCGGGATCAAGACCGCGGCAGTGATCAATGTCGGCGCGGCAACCCTCGGAGCCTTGATCGGTGCCGGTGGTTATGGCCAGCCGATACTGGCAGGGATTCGCCTCGACGACACCGCGCTGATCCTAGAAGGTGCCGTACCCGCGGCCTTGTTCGCGCTCGCCGCAAGCTGGCTGTTCGAGCGCGCCGAGCGCGCGGTGGTGCCGCGTGGTATCCGACCTAGCGTCTAGAACTCCTGCTGATGCGTTAGGGGTTCAATTTGCCATCGCCAAGCTCCTCGGCAATGTAGCGTTGCAGATAGCGCTGCCCCTTGATCAGCGCATTGCCGGCAACCACCAGCAGCAGCAGGGCCAGAGATAAGGTGATCGGCGCCAGCGTCGGCACCAGTACTAGCAGAAATAGCGCCGAAACCACCACAATAGCGCCGAATCTGAGCACATTGCGCCGCGTGCTGACAAGTAAGTGCCGGACATCCTCAGCGCTATCGATGCCGGCAGCCAGGAGCTTGTGTCGCATGCTGTCGTAACCGGCCGCGTCACGCCGTTGCAGACGCCCAAAAGGATCGTTTAGGTTCATTCGGCAGGCCTGCCCAGCTGCCTATTGCGCCCGCACCGCGGCCAAGGCGGTCAGATTCAGCAGACCACGCACGGTCGCACTAGGCGTGAGGATGTGCGCTGACTTAGCCGCGCCGAGCAGCAAAGGACCGATGGCGGAACCACCGCCAAGCACCTTAAGCAGGTTGAAGGCGATGTTCGCGGCGTCCTGGCTGGGCATGATCAGTAAGTTGGCGTTGCCGTCGAGCAAAGAATCCGGGAAGCGATCGGCGCGGATCTGCTCGGACGCGGCCAGGTCGGCCCGCATCTCCCCCTCGACCTCCAACTCGGGCTCGGCTAGCCGAATCAGGCGCACTGCGTCGTGCATCTTGACCGCGCTCGCGTCATCATGTGAACCGAAGTTGGAATGCGACAACAGGGCCACCTTTGGTTCGATGCCGAAGCGACGGACCTCTGCCGCGCACAGCTGTGTGAGTTCGGCGAGGTCTTCCGCGGTCGGGTCCTCTTGAACCTCTGTATCGGCGATAAAAAGTGTTCCCTGGTGCAGTACCAAGGCATTCATCGCCGCAAGCCGGCCGATGCCCTTGGCCGGCCCGATAATCGCCTCGACTTGGTTGAGATGATCCTGGTAGCGGCCAAACGCGCCGCAGATCAAGGCGTCTGCCTCACCGGTACGCAAGAGCACGGCACCCAAGGCTGTGGTGTTGCCGCGCAAATGGTCACGCGCGGCCGCAGGGGAATAGCCGCGGCGCTTGGCGCGCTGGTAGAAGGCCGCGACATGCACCTCATAGCCGGGATTATTATTCGGGTCCAGTATAGTGAGCTCGTTGCCGGAGATGATCTTGAGGCTGAGTTCGCGCATCCTGGCCTCTATGACGGCACGTCGACCAATCAGGATCGGCTTGGCGATGCCCTCCTCCACCGCCTGCTGTGCGGCCTGCAGCACGCGGTCGTCTTCGCCCTCGGCAAAGACCACCCGCTGCACATTGGCACGTGCCTGGTCGAACACCGGCTTCATCGTCATGCCGGTACGGAACACGCGATGATGCAGAGCCTGGCGGTAGACGTCCATATCGGCAATCGGCCGCGTCGCAACACCGGAATCCATCGCCGCTTGCGCTACCGCTGGCGCCAAGTGCTCCATCAGACGCCGATCGAACGGCTTGGGGATCAGATAGTCCGGCCCGAAGCGCAAGTCGAGCCCACCATAGGCTCGACGGACGATGTCGGATGGCTGTGCACGCGCGAGGTTGGCGATAGCCTTCACGCAGGCCTCTTTCATGACCTCGTTGATCTCGGTGGCGCCGCAGTCGAGGGCCCCGCGAAACAGAAAAGGGAAGCACAGGACGTTATTGACCTGATTGGGATAATCGGTTCTGCCGGTGGCTAGGATGGCGTCGGGCCTGACCGCCTTTGCCGCATCCGGCAGGATCTCGGGATGCGGGTTGGCTAGCGCTAAGATCAATGGGCGCTCGGCCATCTGAGGCAACCAATCGGCATTGAGCACGCCGCCAGCGGACAGGCCGAGAAAAACGTCGGCTCCGTCAAGGGCCTGTTGCAGCGTGCGGTGCGACGTATCCACCGCGTAACGCGCTTTATAGGGGTCCATCTCCTCGGTGCGGCCGGCGTAGACCACGCCGGCGATGTCGGTGACGATGATGTGCTCGCGCCGCAGCCCCAAGCGCACCAGCAGGTCCAGGCAGGCCAGTGCCGCCGCGCCGGCGCCGGCGGTGACCAGCTTGACCTCACCGATGTCTTTGCCGACCACGCGCAGACCGTTATACACGGCGGCACTGACGACGATCGCGGTTCCGTGCTGGTCGTCGTGGAACACTGGGATGGACATGCGTTCCTTCAGCGCCGCCTCGACGATGAAGCATTCCGGCGCCTTGATGTCCTCGAGATTGATGCCGCCGAAGCTGGGTTCCAGGCGCGCGATGGTCTCGATCAGCTGTTGCGGATCGCGTTCGTCGATTTCGATGTCAAAGACATCGATATCGGCGAACTCCTTAAACAACACCGCCTTGCCTTCCATGACCGGTTTTGACGCCAGCCCGCCGATGGAACCCAGTCCCAACACCGCGGTGCCATTGCTGATCACCGCGACCAGATTACCGCGCGCGGTGTAGTGCGCGGCGGTCAGTGGATCGGCGACGATCTCCTCGCAGGCCGCTGCAACGCCAGGCGAATAGGCCAAGGCCAGATCGCGCTGGTTCGCCAGCGGCTTAGTCGCCTTGATCTGAAGCTTGCCCGGTTTTGGGAAGCGATGGTACTCAAGGGCGCTCTTTTTGAGTTCTTCCGACATGCTGTACTTATGACTGACCTGCATTTTCTGAGGGCTCGATATGCTTCCAAAGGCGCCCCCTGTCTATTGGCAAATCTAGCTGAGGGCCCAGGGCCCAGGGCCGAGGGGCCTTGATCATTGTTTCGGCCAACTCGGGCGACCGACTCTGTAGTCAGATCATACTGGCCTGTTGATGCCAGGGCTGGAAGCCCTGGCTACGCCATGTTCGATCTATCCATGGGGTCGATCTATTCATGGCAATTCGGTACCACAAACACCGGCACTCGGCTGGTCTGTACCACACGCGCGGCGGTTGAGCCGAGCAGCCCGCGGCCGAGCAGCCCGTGGGAGCAGGTGCCCAAGACGATGAGGTCCGCCTCTTTGTCTTGGGCCTGGCGCGGGATCTCGTCGCCGGCCCGCCCAACATGCACAACCACATCCGACACCATTGGCGAGTCTTCCGGGCTGTCTCCCAGTTCCTCAAGGCAGAATTGATCCAGGCGCGCGCGCATTGTGTCTAGGATCTTCTTCATGCCGTCTTGCTGCATCTGCTCGCGCTTTTTCGCCGATAGGTAGAGATCAAGAACCGCTAGGCCGGTACCGGATAGCGGCTCTATCACATGCAGCATGATGATCCGGCCCTTGTGGAGTTTGGCCAGTTGCAGGGCATGCCAAAACACCGGGCGCATGTGATCGCCCAGGTCGGTGGCGTACAGGATGGTCCTAATCTTAGGTTGTTTAACCATGTCAGTTGTAGCCCTGGAGCTTGTCGAGGTATTCCGGCAGGAACAGCGAGATCTGCGGAATGTAGGTAATCAGCATCAGGAAGCCCAACAACAGCAGCATCCAGGGTAGCACGGCCTTGATGACCCAGCCCATGGACTCGCCGGTGATTCCCGAAGTGACGAACAGGTTCAGACCGACCGGCGGTGTCAACATGCCGATCTCCATATTCACGACCATGATGATACCGAGATGGATCGGATCGATGCCAAGCTGTGTCGCGATCGGGAACAGGATCGGTGCCATGATGAGCAGGATGGCCGAAGGTTCCATGAAGTTGCCCGCGGCCAGTAGCAACAGGTTGACCACGACCAGGAACATCCAAGGCTCAAGGCCGAAGGCGACGATGGTCTCGGCGATCTGGTGAGGGATGCGCTCGGTGGTAAGCACATGCGCGAACAGCATCGCGTTGGCGATGATGAACAGCAGCATGATGCTGATCTTGGCGCCGTCGAGCACGGTCTTGCGGACCTCGGCATGACCAAAGCTCTGCAGCACGGCTAGCGGTACCTGCCAGCTATTGCGCAGCAGCATCGAGGCCGCGCCCTCCCCGTCTTGATGCCAGGGCGTTGTCCGTAACGGCCCCATGTCACGATAGCCAACCACCGAGACCAGGAAGGCATAGATTGCCGAGACCGCCGCGGCCTCGGTAGGGCTGGCGACGCCACCGTAGATAGAGCCCAACACGAGGACGATCAGCAGGATGCCACCGGAAGCGCTAAAACCCGCCGAGGCCACCTCGCGGAAACCCGGCCAGGGTTGCGCCGGCAGCCTTTTGATGCGTGCCACAATATAAATGGCCAGCATCAACAGCCCGCCCATCATGATGCCAGGGACAAAACCCGCCATGAACATGCGCGCGGCCGAGACCTCGGTGGCCGCGGAATAGACCAACATGACGATGGACGGCGGGATTAAGATGCCCAGCGTGCCGGCATTGGTGATCACACCAGCGGCGAAGGACTTGGGATAGCCAGACGCGACCATACCGGTGATTACGATGGTGCCGATGGCTGCCACCGTCGCTGGCGACGAGCCGGACACCGCCGCAAACAGCATGCAGGCGAGCACCGAGGCCATTGCCAACCCGCCCTTGATATGTCCGACCACACCGACCGCGAAGCGGATCAGCCGCTTGGCCACGCCCCCCGTGGACAGGAACTGCGAGGATAGAATAAAGAACGGGATGGCCAGCAGCGTGTAGTGCGCCGACAGCGCCTCGAACAGTTTTAGCGCGATGGACGCGAGCGAATCATTGGAGAAAAGCAGGATAGTGGCGATGCTGGAGAAGCCGAGCGCGATCGCAATCGGCATGCCCAGTAGCATGCAGCCGAATAGCAAGATGAAAAGGGTTGCCGTGGTCATGACTTGGCTGCTCCGGCGGCTTCGGCATTGGCGGCGGTTTCTTCACGCAGCTTCTGCGCCAGATGCAAGCTTTCTTCGGCCTCGTTCACCTTTTGGAATCCGGTGGCAGAGCCCCGGATAACGCCCCACAGTAGTTCAAGCAGCCGAATGCTCAGAAAAGTAAACCCGATCAGCAAGATGCTGTGAGCCACCCAGGTCTGTACCTCAATATCCTCCAACTCGATAGCGATCATGTGCATCTTTTCCAAATAGACCCAGGAGCCGTAGAGGAACAGACCGCAATAGACCAGCGACAGGATCACGGCGATACCGGTCAGCACGCGCCGCCCGAAGGATGAGAACAACCGAACAAAGGCGTCGACGCCAATGTGGGCGCCCACCTTAAGCCCATAGGATGCGCCGAACAGCACGAACCAGGCGGACAGGTGCAGCGTCGCCTCCTGCCCCCAGCTCACGCCAGTCCCGAAACCGAAGCGCAGGATCACCTCCCAGAATACCAGCAGCGTCATCGCTACCAGCAGTAGCGAGATGATCGTCTCCTCAAGTTGGTTGATAATTCGAAAAAACATCAGCTCCTCCTCGCATTGTTATTAGGCCGGCATGGGGTTCACCGGCATCGGCTAAGCGGCTGTCGAGCCGGTCTCCGGTTCTCAGGCGCTCCGCGTCGCCGGTTGATCGTGGAACCTAGAAACGGTCGTGGTCAACTGCCGCTTCTAGGTTAAAGCCTTCCAGGCCGAAGACTTGAGTTGAAGGCATCGCTGCAACTGAAGCTGCCGCCGGTCAAGCCGAGGGTGCGCTGCGGGGTGCGCGAAGCTCCGCGCAGCGATGCCAATACTGAGACGGCGGTTATTACTCTGAGGTGGTTGTCTCTGAGGTGGTTGTCTCGGGAGCCGTCTCGTTGGACGCGTAAGCGGCCTCAATGAGTTCAGGGCCGATCTCCTCCTCGAACTGCTCCCAGACCGGCTGCATCACCGCGACCCACTGTGCGCGCTCATCGTCAGACAACTCGATGATCTCGGTGCGACCGGATTCGGCGATCAACTGCTTGTCCTCAACCGCCTTGTCGCGGGCAACCTGGTTGCCGAAGGCCAGCGCCTCGTCCAGCGCCTCTTTGACCTGCGCGCGCTGCTCGTCGGAGAGTTCCATCCAGAACTCCTTGGAGGTCACGACCATATAGTCGAGCAACCCATGGTTGGACTCGGTAATGTAGGGCTGTACCTCAAAGAACTTCTTCGAGTAGATATTGGACCAGGTGTTTTCCTGCCCGTCGATGGCGCGCGTCTGCAGCAGGGTGAAGACCTCGGAAAACGGCTTCTTCAACGGCGCGGCGTCGACCGCCTCAAACTGCGCCTCCAGCACCTCCGAGGACATGATGCGGAACTTCATTCCGGCGGCGTCCTCGGGCACGCGTATCGGCTGACTGGAGGAAAGCTGCTTCATGCCGTTATGCAGATAGCCCAGACCAATCAGGCCCCGCTTCTGCAATGCGTTGAGCATGCCTTGCCCGTCTTCGCTTTGCTGGAAGCGGTCGACCGCGTCTAGGTCTCTGAAAAGAAACGGCAGGTCATACAGGGCCAGGGTATCGGTATAGCGGCTGAACTTGGACAGGGCCGGCGCTGCCATCTGTACATCGCCAAGCAACATGGCTTCCAGCACCTTGTCGTCGCCGAACAGTTGCGAGTTGGGGTAGACCTCGACGAGCACGCTGCCGCCGGTCTTGTCGGCAACTAGGTCCTTGAACTTGTTGGCCATCTGGCCCTTGGGTGTATTCTCCGCAACGACGTGGGAGAACTTGAGCACGACCGGGTCATCGGCCGTCGCGATCGTCGCAGAAACAGTGGCGGTGAGGCCAAACAGGACCGCGGACAGAGATTTGAGCATAATGCCTCCACAAGGTGGTTTTGATGATTGTCTATCACCCGATCTTACGCCGGGCGTGCTCCAGCATACTGCAACCGGGCGGTCAAAGTGGAGCCGAATCTGTCGATAAGGCGACTGGTCCGGCCGCAGCGGTGTACGCGAGGGTTGTCAAAGAACGTACAGCCGATCAATTTTCGCCACGGCAAGCCGGTTCATGTGGGCCCGTGGCGGGATTGTTACAATAATGGGATATCCGATCATCACGAGAGACCATCACCGGACACCCAACCGGATGTTGCCGCATCCCGATTGATCGACCGGCATGTCCGCTGCATCAACCGCCAATCGACTTCGCGGGCTAAGGCCAATGAGATCACCAGAGGCGCCCGCGCCAAGCCGCGGGAAGCCAGCGAGGAGGCTTTAGAGGAGGCTTTAGATGATTGAACTCATCGTCAACGGCAACAACCACCGGCTCGATCTGGAGCCCGAGATGCCGCTGCTTTGGGCGTTGCGTGACGAACTCGGCCTGACTGGCACCAAGTTCGGCTGCGGCATCGGCCAGTGCGGGGCCTGCACCGTCGCTATCGACGGCGAGCCAGTGCGCAGTTGCTTGCTGCCCTTGAGTGGCGTGCGCGGCTCGGTGACAACGATTGAGGGTCTCGGCAACCCAGACCGACCACACCCGGTGCAGCAGGCATGGATCACTGCGCAAGCGGCCCAGTGCGGCTACTGCCAGCCGGGACAAATCCTGGCCGCCACCTGCTTGTTGGCCCGCAATCCCGACCCGAGCGATACCGACATCGACGCGGCCATGTCCAACCTCTGTCGTTGTGGCACCTACCCACGCATTCGAGACGCGGTTCGGCGGGCCGCGGCGGCCGCGGGCAGTACAGCAGCCGGGGACGACACAGCATGAGCAGCTTGACACGGCGCGCCTTCCTGATCGGCTCGGCGGCCGTTGCCGGCGGCGTGGCATTCGGCGTTTACCAGCTGCGGCGACCAGTGCCGAACCCGCTGGAGGAAGCGGACCTGGCCCAAGGTCCAGCAGCAGTTACACTGAACCCTTACCTCGTCATCGACGCCGAGGGCGTTGCCATCGTCACGCCTCGCGCGGAGATGGGACAGGGCGTACATACCACCCTCGCCGCCCTGGTTGCCGAGGAACTCGACCTCCCCTGGCAGCACATACGCACCCTGCACGGCCCGACCGCCAACGCCTATTTCAACTCGGCCATTTTGGAGGCGGCGGTGCCCTACCCAACCTGGGATCGGGGCTGGCTGGCCGAGGCCATGCGCGACGCCACCGGCGTTGCCGGAAAGCTACTCGGTCTGCAGCTCACCGGCGGTTCCACCAGTACCGCCGACGCCTATGTGAAGATGCGCAAGGCCGGGGCCGCGGCCCGCGGCGTATTGGTGCAGGCGGCAGCCGAGCGTTGGGATCGAGATGCAGCAGGGCTCGACACCCAGGCGGGGGCGGTGGTGAATCCCGACACCGGTCAGCGCTTAACCTATTCGGCGCTTGCACAGGACGCCGCCCGCATCCCGCCGGCGGTTGACCCGGCTCTGAAGCCGAGGGAACAGTGGCGACTCCTCGGTCGCGCACTACCGCGGGTGGATATGGTCGCCAAGTGCACGGGCACCGCCGGCTTCGCGATCGATGTGCGGCTACCGGGGATGCGCTATGCCACTATCGTTGCCAACCCTTACCTGCGCGGCACGCGTGGCGGTTTCGACGCGAGTCGGGCCCAGGCCATGCGGGGCGTCGAGCGGGTGATCGATCTAGGGCCAGGGCAGGACAATGCCATTGCCGTGGTGGCGGACAATACCTGGCGCGCCTTTCAGGCAGCCGCGGCGCTAGAAATTGATTGGCAGCCAGCGGCCGATGTCGTCGGTGAATCAGCAGCCATGCTGGATGCAATAGCGACGAGCATCGACCAGCTCGAACCCGACTCGGTGCCGCGCGACGATGGCGATGCGCAGCGGACGCTGCGCGTCGCGCGCGCCGAGGCGCAGCCCGTTGTCGCGGCCGAGTACCGCGCGCCCTTTTTGGCCCACACCACCTTGGAACCACCCAGCGCCGTAGCCCTGCGCGAGGCGCGGCGGCTGACGCTCTGGATCGGTCACCAGGCCCCGACCCTGTTGCGTGACCTAGCCGCAAAACAGGCTGGACTAGCGCCCGACCAGGTCGAGGTGCGCGTGGAATTGCTCGGCGGCGGCTTCGGCCGACGTGCGGAGGTGGACTTTGGCCTGCAGGCGGCGGCCATCGCCGAGGCCATGCCCGAAACGCCGGTCAAGCTGACCTGGACCCGCGAGGCGGACGTGCAGCAGGACCTCTATCGCCCGGCCGCGGTGGCGCGCTGCGAGGGCCTGGTGGGCGTGGACGGCATACCACAGGTGATGAACATGGAGATCGCTTCGCCGTCGGTGATGCGCTCCTTTGGTGCGCGGGTTGGTCTGCCGGCAATGGGGCCGGACAAGCTGATCACCGAAGGCGCCGCGCGGCAGCCCTACGCCATTGCACATTACCGTGTTGCCGGGTATCGACCGGAATCTCCAGTTCCGCTCGGCAACTGGCGCTCGGTGGGTGCGTCCTTTAACGGTTTCTTCCATGAGTGTTTCCTCGATGAATTGGCGCTGGCTGGTGGCCTTGATCCGCTGGCGATGCGTTTGCGGCTGACCCGCGACTACCCCTTTGCGCGGGCGGTGCTGGAGGCGGTTGGGGAGCTGAGCGGCTGGGGAACGCCGCTGCCGGCGGACGATGGCCGCCGCCGCGGTCGCGGCCTGGCCATGACCCATTCCTACGGCAGCACCGTAGCCCAGGTGGTCGAGGTCAGCGCCAGCGGCGATGCGGATGCCGAACCGGTCCGTATCGAGCGCGTACATTGCGTCGCGGACGTCGGCTTGGCGCTGGACCCCGGCATCGTCGAGGCACAGATGCAGTCCGGTATCCTCTATGGCCTGTCCGCAGCGGTGATGGGCGAGATCAGCTTTCGCAACGGCCGCGTCGAGCAGTCCAACTTCCATGACTATGGCGCGCTAAAGCTCGCGCAGAGCCCCGAGATTCGAGTCCGCATTCTAGAGGGCGGCGACGCACCGACCGGCGTCGGCGAGCCGGGAACTCCGCCGTCGAAACCGGCCTTGGCGAATGCCATCTATGCGGCGACGGGCAGACGCCTGCGCGCGTACCCGTTCAATAGGCACATCCGCTTCGCTTGAGCCTATGCCCGCCGCGGAGAGTGATTAAGAGTCTTGGAAAGCCTTCCCACCCTAAGGCCCGGCCAGTGAGTGCCCCGGCCATTCTTGGGAGTTTGATCTCGCAAATCCATGAAATTCAGATGGTTAGAGACTACGCAACCCGTTGTTTCAAAGAACAAAAAAAAGATAGTTTCAAGGCTACCACTCAGTTAGGATTACGCTTAAAATCCTAGGTATTAACCAGCACGAAGACTGCGGCATATCGTCGTTGATCAGCAAGGTCGGAGGTGGGCCGATGCTGCCGCACCTGTGATAGCCGGCATCGTCCGCCGCACTATGCCAAAGCGAACTCGGAGAAAACCGGATGAAACATTGCAAACTCTGCAACTTGAGCCGCGTCTGCAACGACCTACCCGGTATCTGCATCCTGCTTCCCTATCTGACCGTCGCAGTGGTCGTGGTGTCGCTGGGCTACTTGTTCGTGACTCAAGAGGTGCTGGCCTGAGTTCAAGGGCCCCAGTTCAAGGGCCTCAGTTCAAGGGCCTCAGTTCAAGGCCTGCCGCAGGATCGACTTGTGACAGGTGGGGTGGAACAGGCGCAGCGGGTCCGCTGCTTCAGCGGTTCACCCTCTTCCAGAAACCGCCCCATTCACCATGCTTGAAGCGCTCCTCCTGGTCCGCCTGACGTCGATGGTTTGCCTCAAGGTAACGCCTAGCCATGACCGACGCCAACAGCAACTCAGATGGCGACGGCAGCCAATCCGGCGGTGGTCAGTTCACCAAGATCCGCGCCGGCAGCCGGGTCCATCTGCATCTCTCCATTCACCTCGACGACGGCACCGAGGCGCTGACCAGTTTTGACGCCGAACCCTTGGTCTTTCGCCTCGGCGACGGTACCCTAGCACCCGGCCTGGAGTCTCTGCTGATCGACCTCCCCGTTGGCAGTGATACCCAGACCCTGGTGCAGGGAGCCGATGTTTTCGGCAAGCCGGACCCTGGGCTGATTCAAACCCTGGAACCAAGAGACCTTCCGGCGGACTTTTTGCCGGAAGCGGGTCAGGTGCTGTCGTTCACGACGCCCGGCGGCCAGGAGACGGCAGGTACCCTGCTTGGCAGCGACGCTGATGGTGTGCGCGTCGACTTCAACCATCCGCTGTCGCGGCGCAGCCTGCGGGTGCGGGTTCAGGTGCTCAGCGTCGATTAAACGGCCATCTCTATTCCGACGGAATCGGAATTGTTGTCGTTGTCGTTGTCGTTGTCGTGCGGATACTCGACAACGACAACGACAACGAGAATTCCGTGACGGTTTGTTCAAGACTTGCTGGGGAGGGGACTAGAGATTGACCAGGGAGCAGCGATTGCTGGCCAACCAAGGCAGGCGCAGTTTGTCGACTAGCGCAAAAAATCATTTTCGCCGACGCCGCGCCTGGGTTAACTTGGACTAAGGCGCTCAAGCTTTCGGCGCGGCACTGTGCCATGCACCCGAGCTTGAGCCGTTTCTGATTCATCCCGACGCCACAGCATCCCGACGCCACAGTAAGCCCAGCCATGCAGGACTACAGCCCCCGCCCCGACCTCCTCACCGATCGCATCATCCTCGTCACCGGCGCCGCGGAAGGCGTCGGTCAGGCCGTCGCCCGCGCCTGCGCACAATATGGCGCAACCGTGGTCCTAAGCGGCGCGGAGGAAGCTAGGCTCGAGACCCTCTACGACGAGATTGAGGTCGCGGGCTTCCCGCAGCCGGCGAGTCTGCCGCTGGACCCAGAGCAGGCCGATGAACAACTCTATCTGGGCGTAGTCAGCACCCTTGGCGACGAATTCGGCCGCCTGGACGGTCTGGTCCACTGCGCCACCTACGCACCCTTCCTGAGCCGGGTCGACGACTATGACGCCAAACAATGGGAACGCGTGTTGCGCATCAACCTCACCGCGCCATTCTTACTGACACAGGCCTGTATGCCATTGCTGCGTGCGGCCGATGATGCATCGGTGGTGTTCACGTCCGACCGCGTCGGTCGCCGCGGGCTTGCCTACTGGGGCGCCTTCGCGGCGGCCAAGTTCGGTATCGAAGGCTTGATGCAAACCCTGGCGGAAGAGACGCGAGACAGCAGCAACATCCGCGTCAACAGCGTTGACCCCGGTGCTGTACGCTCGGCCCAGCGCCGTCAGCTCTACCCTGGAGAGAACCCCAATCACCTGCCGACGCCTGAGCGCGTCACGCCAACTTACCTCTGGCTGCTCGGCGCGGATGCCAAGGGAAAGACGGGACAGGCGCTGAGCGCGCAGCCGGAGGTCTTGGTCTAGCCATCCTGGCCAGCAGCGTGCTGAGGTTCTGGTTCAGATGCCTCATCTGGCGCGATTCCAGCGGCGGTTCTTGCTAAACTCCCGGCCCGGGCATTGGCCGCAACCTTCTCGGTGGCCTGATCGCTTCCATCATTGAAGCGGGCCGCGCCATCATCGTTAGAACCGCCGGCCGCCTTGGATCAGTGCGGAACCTCGCCGGCATCAGAACCCGACCGAAGCAACCTCCTTTTCACGACGACGGAGTCCCCAGGCTTGATGGCGCTACTGGCATATTCCCTGCCGTTGGTTATGTTGCTTTCGGCGCTGGCCGTTCGCGTCAACTCGCGCCGGCTCGGCGAGGGTGTCGCGCGCATTAGCGTTATCGCCAGCACGCTGGCGTTGGCGCTGGCCCTGGCGCTATTCCTGAACCAACTCTGGGCCGAACAAGGGCGGTTGTTCGACATCGGGCTGACCGTCTTCAGTCTCTATGTTGACCCACTGAGCACGCTGATGGCGTTGCTGGTCAGCGCCATCGGTCTGGTGGTAAATGTCTTCTCAGTGCGCTACATGCAGGATGATCCGGCCTACACGCGCTTCTTCATGCTGCTCGACAGCATCATCGCCGTTATCCTGCTGATGGTTTTGGCTGGCGATCTGCTGACACTGCTGCTTGCCTGGCACCTGCTCGGGGTTTGCCTGTACTTTCTGCTCGGCCATGAGACCCGGCGCCGGTCCGCGACACGCTACGCCTTCTGGACGCTGTTCACGCACCGCGTCGGCGATCTGCCGCTGCTGGCGGCCACGGCCCTGGCCTACCACAGCTATGGTACGCTGAGCCTGCCGCTGTTGTTTGAACGCATCGCGGCCTCGCCGGACGCGACCAGGGTCCTGGGGCTTCCCTTTGCCGAGTCCATGGGTCTGCTCATCCTACTTGCGGCCTTTGCGAAGTCGGCGCAGTTTCCCTTTCATACCTGGCTGCCCTACAGCATGGACGGCCCGACGCCGGTATCGGCGCTGATGCATGCGGGCATCGTCAACGCCGGCGGCTTTTTGATCAATCGCTTCGCGCCCGTGTTCGTGCACACCGAGCAGGTGCTGCTGCTGGCCTTCGCTATTGGGCTGATCACCACCGTCATGGGCTCGCTGATGATGTTGATGCAGAGTGACATCAAGAAGGCCCTGGGCTATTCGACCATGGGCCAAATGGGCTATATGGTCATGGAATGCGGCCTCGGCGCCTTCTCGCTGGCCATCTATCACCTGATCGCCCACGGCGTCTTTAAGGCGACCATGTTCTTGGGCTCAGGCGCCATCATCGGCAATGCGCGCAAGGACCCGAACATCCCGGAGGGCGAGATCTACAAGTTCATGGTCGAGCGCAAGGTGCCGCATCCACCCTTATCCTGGGTCGTGTTTGCCGGTATCACCATCACCGTGCCCCTGATCATCGTCTTTGGCGCCCACCAGATGATCGACGAGGGCTTCCTGCATCATCAAGGAGCGATGATCCTGCTGCTGTTCGGCTGGATCACCGGCGCCCAGACGCTGTTCTTCGTCTACAAGATCGGTGGCGAACGGCCGTTCCGCGTGCTTTTATACGTCATCCTGTCCTTTGGGCTGGTGATACTCAGCTACGTGCTGGTCGGACATGCTTTCGACGCCCTACTCTACCCGGACCCAGCATTCCGCGCCGCGCTGTATTTGGCCGCGTCGGTCAATTTCACCTGGTTCGCGGCGGTATTGTTGCTGTTGGTCGTGCTGATTTCGGCCGGCTGGCTGCTGGTGTTCCGGTCCGAGGCGGCGCAGGAACCCTTAACGCGGCGCTTTCGCACGCTGTATCTGAGCCTGTATGCACTGCTGTCACGAGAGTTCTACATCGCCGATCTTTACAGCCGCGCTGGCGAACAGATGCTGAGCTTATCGCGTCGGCTCAATGCGCTGCTGCGTTGGGTATGACGGCTTGGGTCGTGGGCCGCGGCACAGCGCGATGATCCAGACTTGGCGCATCTGCGACCTGGCGCATCGACGAAGGTGACCCGCGTTCAAGCAAAGGAGTCAATATTTGCATGACGACATTCCTGCTGTTTTTGCTCGCCGGCCTGTTCCTGCCGCTCTACCCCCTCAGCATCGGCGCCAATCTGCTGTTGAAGCGCCAAGTCGGGGTCGATGGCGCGGACCCGTTGTCGCGCCCGTCGGTCAAGGCCGCGGCGATCATCCTGATGCCATTGATTGGGGTCGGCCTAATGCAGTTAGGGTTGGCCCTGGCGGCAGACGAACCTCGACACCTGACTAACCTATTCGCCGTCTGGGGTGGCCTGACCTCGCTGCTGTACGCCTTCCGCCTGCTGTCGGTGCATGACGGCAAGATCTGGATTGCGCAGCTCTATGCCTCCGCACTTGCGCTGATTTGGCTCGGTCTCGCACGCCAGGTGCCGCCGCTGCTGCCGGCGCTGGGGCTGGCACTGTCGCTACTGCCGTTGTCGTTTCTGCTGGCGCGGTTGAACCGGCACTTCGGCATCGCCCGGGTCGGGCTTTATCCTGGGCTCGGCCTGCGCATGCCGGTGTTCTCATCATTGTTCGTGCCGGCGGTGCTGATGGCGGTTGCGGTGCCCTTCTCGCCGGCCTTTTTCGCCATTATTGATCTTGCCTATGGCGGCCTCGGCGCCAGCGAGCTCATCACACTGGCGCCGCTTGGCATCTCCTGGCTGCTCTGGACCTGGGCCGGCGTCAACCTGCTCACCGGCATCGTCTTTGGCACGCCACGGGAGGACCTCAGCTACATCGACATCGGTTCTCCGAACGCGATGCGCTACGGGGTCGGCCTCTTGGCGCTGTCGCTATTTGGCATCGTTCTTGTGGAGGGGACTCTATGAGCACAACGGCATCGGGCCGGCCGGACGGCCCCGCATCATACCAGGGCTCAGACAGCGCCTTTACCGGCGCCAAGGCGTCGGCTCGAAGCGCGCCGACAACCGGTCCGAGCCAGGACCTGAACCAGGGTCTGGGCCAAGGCTCGAGCCAAGGCCCAAGCCTCGGCAGGCGGCTCAGGATTCGCTCCATGGTCAACATGGCCGGTGAGGTGCTGCCCTTCTTTTGGCCGATGCGCAACTTCATCCACCACAACCCGCTGCACGGGCTAGAACACTTACCCTTTGAGCAGGCGGTGGCCGAGGCAAGCCATCTGTTTCACGCGCGCGGCTATCTCAGACGCGTCGAATATCAGCAACTGATGCAATGCGGCAGCATCGAACCCGAGGTCATTGATGAATTGGTCGCGGAGTTCGTCAACCGTTGGCTCGCCGAGCACGACGGCGGCGCCGCGCCCGAACTGGCAGACCTGCTGCACCGCTGCCTGCTGGCGATGGTCAGGGGTATGAACCAGCCCGCGCCCGGGGATGATGTGCCTTGCGCGGAAGAAGTTCTGGCTGGCATGAGGCGCCGCGGATGAAGCCCTTCGCGCAACGACTCGCCACCGAATTGACCCTTTACGACGCCGTTGATCAATTGTTCGGCACCCGCATCGGCGAGACGCTAAACGAGCTCTTGACCAAAGGCTTGATGGACTTCTTCGACGAGGGTCAATCGATCTGGCGCATGCCTGGACGCCGCCAGGGTCTGTACCGCGGCTGGAGCCGCATCGCCCGCCGCAACAGGCGCCTGCGCCTGCGTGGTCTGGATGTTGGCGCACTGCTGGCCGAGGCGGATGAGCCGGAGGCGATGATCGATTATGTCATGACCCGCCTGGGCGTCCCGGAAGCGCTGTGGATGCACTATTTCACGCTGGAACTCGCCCAATTGCACGGCTGGGCCGGCTTTGTGCGCTGGCGCTCCCAGGCCCGGCACTATTATTGGCAGCAGCGCAATCCGGCGGACCTGATCGATTTTCTCGCCATCCGGCTCGTGCTTGGCCTGGCCCTGCTGGAAGATGCGGCACGGCGTCTAAAGCGCGACTTCAGCTATCCGTCGCTCAATGACTACGCCGAGCAACACCCGCGTGAATGCGTCCTGCGTCGACAGCTGAATGCCGGCACCGTGTTGCCCGATTATGCCCATCGCATTGATGTCACGCTTGACCGCGGCGACCCGGCGCGCATCGATGCGCTGCATCGCGACTATGCGCGCGAGAAGATCACCCGCGAGGCCGATACCCGCGCCCGACGATTGCTTGAGGTCGGCGAACGGGCCGGCATCCCGCGCGAAGAACTGCTCAAGCACCCAGATGACACCCTGATTCGGTTCATCGACGCCGTCTACGCATTCAAGGCGCAGGAGGAATTCACCTGGACCCAGGCCCTGGAGCGAACCTACAGCCGCCGGCTACTGGCGCAGATCGAAGCCGCCGCGGCGGCGCAACCGGCCCCCACTTCAGCCAACACGAGCACCGAGGCCGCACCGAGCAGCAGCGTGCAGGCGCTGTTCTGCATCGACGTGCGCTCCGAACGGCTGCGTCGGCACCTGGAAACGGTCGGCGACTACGAGACCTTCGGCATCGCCGGCTTCTTCGGCATCCCGGTCAGCTTTATCGAATTTGGCAAGGGCCACGAGACGGCACTCTGCCCGGCGATCATCACGCCGAAGAACGTCGCCGTGGAGATGCCGCACAAGCATGAGACGCACCGGCACACGCCGTTCGATCTGGCCCACGAGGTGGTGCACGATCTCAAGAACACCGTGCTCGCACCCTATGTCACGGTGGAGGCGGTCGGCCTGCTGTTCGGCTTCGATATGGTCGGCAAGACCTTTGCGCCGCGCGCCTACAACACCTGGCGCCAGCGCCTGGAGGCGCGCAAGCCTCCAGCGCGGCTGTTGATCGACAAGATCACCCGTGACGAGGCCGAGGAGCTGGTCGCCAACCTGCAAGACGAAATGGTGATCCGCGCCATTGAGCGTCATTTCGGCGTTCAACGCGAGTCAGTGACCAGCCCCATGATCCGCGAATTGCGCGAGATCGCCCTCGGCAACCGTGGCGGACCGAGCGCATTCGGGCGCCGATTCGAGGTGGACGTTGCCGCCGAGACGGTGTTTATCCGTTCGCTACAGGCCGAGTACGGCGTCACCCCTGATCAGGCCACGATCCAGCTCGAACATCTGGCCAAGGTCGGCTTCCGCCACAAGCGCCAGGCGCAGATGATTGGCGCGGCACTGCGCGCCATCGGCTTGACCCAGCACTTCGCCCGCACCGTGCTGGTGGTGGGCCATGGCAGCACGTCCGAGAACAACCCTTACGAATCGGCGCTGGACTGCGGCGCTTGTGGCGGCGATCAGGGCTTGGTCAATGCCCGCATCTTCGCCGCCATGGCCAACCGTCGCGAAGTGCGCCAACTGCTCGCCGAACAGGGCCTAGTGATCCCGGCGGAGACCTGGTTCATCCCGGCCCTGCACGACACCGCCACCGATGAGATCCAGCTCTTCGACCTCGACCAACTCCCCCCCGGCGCATTGACCCGGGTCACCCGCATCCAAGAAGACCTGACCGCCGCCGGTCGCCTGTGTGCGCTGGAACGCTGCGCCGCGCTGGGAGAGCGCGGCGTCGACACGCCGGAGGCCGCCGCTCGCCGTGTCAAGCGCCACGCGCTGGATTGGACCCAGGTGCGCCCGGAATGGGGCCTATCGAAGAACGCGTCTTTTATCATCGCGCGGCGCACACTGACGCGCGACCTAGACCTGGAGGGCCGCGCCTTCCTGCATTCCTACGACCACCGCATTGACCCCGAAGGTCGACTCTTGGAAGGTATCCTCGCCGGGCCGCTGGTGGTGGCGCAATGGATCAACATGGAGCACTATTTCTCGGTGGTCGACAACGAGGCCTTCGGCAGCGGCAGCAAGGTCTATCACAACATCACCGGGCGCTTCGGCGTTATCAGCGGCAACGTCAGCGACCTGCGCACCGGGCTGCCCGCGCAGACCATGCTCAAGGGCGGCGAGCCCTACCACGAGCCTCTGCGCCTGCTCACCGTCATTGAGGCACCGCTGACACTGGTGCAAGACCTGCTCGCGCGCCTGTACAAACCCCGCGAGTTGACGCACAACGGCTGGGTGTTGCTGCTGGTGCTGGACCCTAAGACTAGCACCGCCAACCTCTTTCGCGACGGCGCCTGGCAAACGCGACCAATTCGGCTGCCGGCTTAGCAGGCCAAGCGAGGGCGGTGAAACGCTCCGCTATGCCCAGCAAAACCGGCACCAATGAAGGGACAAAATCAAGCAATCGAGCCGAACGAGACAACTCACCAACGCGGGGCAAACAGATGCAAGAACTCAAGCACAGCGAGATGAAAAAGCTGGAGATCATCGTCCAGGGCGAGTATCGAGACTTCGTCATCGAGCTACTCGATCGTGCCGCCGTCAGCGGCTACACCCTGATACACAACCTCTCTGGCAAGGGCAGCCACGGCAGCCATCAGGGACACCTGATGTTCAACGAAGACGACGTGTTGGTCATGATCATCACCGTCGTCCCCGAAGACCTAGCCGCGGCCATCCTTGAGGGCCTAACACCCTTCTTCAACAAGCACATGGGTGTGGTGTTCACGTCCGACATCCAGGTTACGCGCCTCGGCAAGTTTCAGCCGCCCGCATCTGGCGGTGCCTCATAATAGGCCCGCTGTCTTGAAACCTGACAGATTCATTGAGGCAAGACTACAACAACGACAAAGATTCCGGCTCCGCCGAGCTAAGCGACTCCACGCGTCGAGACGAGAAACCCGCCACTTTTCTATCTGGCATCTCCCAGCGAGTTAGACTAGTATCGAAGATCGAAGCCAGACTATATTGGGTAGGTCGCTAAGGCTCACCCTAGGGTCCCGGCGATGCCGAAAGCATGCCGCTGAGCCAAGGTTAGCGCAATAAGGCCGAAGCCTATTCAGGATAGCCGATATGCCTGTCATTGATGTCGATGCACTGCTGGCGCCGATTACCGCGGAGTCACCCGCGGGCGAGGACTTAGAATACGACCCGGCATTTCTAGAGGCCATGAGGCTTGCGGACGGCACGCCCGAGCGTGTCATGGGCGATACGATCGTCCCCGCGGAAGAGCCCGACTGGCGAAAGCTCCAGACTGCATGCGCGGACCTGCTGCTGCGTTCGAAAGACCTTCGGGTCGGACTCCTGTTGTTGCGCTCGTTACTCCAAACATCCTCCCTGCCTGGGCTACAGGCGGGCATGCAAGTGCTCGCAGGTCTGGTTGATCGGTATTGGGACAATCTCTACCCGGCACTGGACCCTTCAGACAATAACGACCCGACCGAACGCACCAATGTCCTGTCGACGCTGGCCGATCCAACCATCGTCATCACGCCGCTGCGAGATGCGCCGCTGATACGCTCAACAACCTTCGGCACCCTGTCGCTACGCGACATCGAGCTTGCGGAAGGCAAGACAAAGCCCGCATCCGGCGTAACGCCACTGGACAACGCGTCCGTGCACGCGGCATTCATGGATTGCGACATCGAAGCGCTTGCGTCCTACGCAAGCGCCGCCGCCGCTACTGCCGGGCAGGTTCACGCTTTGAGCACATCGCTAGGGTCTCATGTTCAGGCGGTCGCGTGCCCCGACTTCGACGCATTGCTTGCCGTGTTGTCGACCATCGAAGTAACTCTGCGTGTTCGGCTGGACGAACGTCGGCCAGAGGATGCCGCGTCCGATGCGGGGTCACCTAACGCAGGATCAGCAGCGCTCGCTCCGAGCGATGGTTCCGGACACCCGAGTAACGCGAACAGCGCCGCGCCCAGTGCGGGCCCCGCGCGGATCACAAGCAGGGATGACGTCGTTCGCATGCTTGACGCACTCTGTGAGTACTATAGCCGCAGCGAGCCGTCTAGCCCCGTCCCGTTGCTTTTGAAACGCGCACGTCGCCTGGTCAAGATGGACTTTTTGGCTATTCTGGGCGACTTGGCGCCCGAGGCAGTGGACAAGATGACCCTGATCAAAGGACCTGACGAGTCATCCTAGGCAAATTTTCTGTGGTGGCCCCTTGGCCGGCAAATTTTCAACAAAGCGTCGAAGACGCCTCGTTGTGGTTGTCGTACACAGGTACCCGCGCGACAACGAAGCCGTGAAAATAGAGCAAACGCCCGACCTGGGTCGGCGATCAGACTGTCTTATTAACAGCATAAAACCCGAAGCACAAAGGGGAGTGAACATGGCCAAAGAGAGCAGCCAAAAATTCATCGCTCGAAACCGCGCTCCTAGGGTCCAGATCGAATACGACGTGGAACTCTATGGAGCTGAGAAGACCATCCAGCTGCCATTCGTCATGGGCGTATTGTCAGACCTTTCGGGCAAACCGGAGACCCCTCTGCCCGCCGTTAGCGAGCGCGAATTTCTGGAAATCGATGTCGACAATTTCGACGACCGGCTCAAGTCCATGAAACCACGCGTCGCCTTCCAGGTACCGAACAGCCTGACCGGCGAAGGCAACCTCAATGTTGAGCTGAGCTTCGAGAGCATGGACGACTTCTCCCCCGCTGCCGTCGCCCGCAAGGTCGACTCCTTGAACAAGCTCCTGCAGGCAAGAACCCAGCTCTCGAATTTACTGACCTACATGGATGGTAAGAGCGGAGCCGAAGAACTCATCGCGAACGCGCTGAACGACCCGGCATTGCTCAAGTCTCTAGCGAGCATGCCGAAACCGCGGGAAGCAGGCCAAAGCGACAATGCCGACGCGGGGGGAAAGAAAAATGACTGAGACTGAAAAACAAGCCCTACCCGAGGACCAGCTTGAGACCGCGCCAGAAGGAGACTTCGCGGCACTGCTGCAGCAGGAATTCAAGCCGCGATCAGACCGCGCGAAAGAGGCCGTTCAGGACGCAGTTCACACCCTTGCGGCGCAGGCGTTGGAGCAAACCGGGCTGATTTCAGATGATGCGGTTCGGACCATCGAGTCAATCATCGCAGAGATTGACCGCAAACTCACCGAGCAAGTCAACCTGATCCTGCACCACCCCGATTTCAGTCGGCTGGAAGGCAGTTGGCGGGGACTGCATTACTTGGTCAACAATACCGAAACAGACGAGATGCTCAAGATTCGCGTCATGAATATCTCGAAAAAGGAAGTGCATAAAAACCTGAAGAAATTCAAGGGCACGGCCTGGGATCAGAGCCCGATTTTCAAAAAGGTCTACACCGAAGAATACAGCATGTTCGGCGGCGAGCCATTCGGCTGCCTGGTTGGCGACTACTACTTCGATCACAGCCCGCCAGACGTCGAGCTGCTGGGACAGATGGCGCAAATCTCGGCTGCTGCGCATACGCCCTTCATTGCCGGCGCCGACCCCGGCGTCTTACAGATGGAGTCGTGGCAGGAGTTGAGTAATCCACGCGACCTTACAAAGATCTTCCAGACCCCCGAATATGCCGCCTGGAAGTCCTTGCGCGAATCGGAAGACGCTCGCTACATCGGCCTCGCCATGCCGCGTTTTCTATCGCGCCTGCCGTACGGGGCCAAAACCGACCCAGTCGAAGAGTTCGATTTCGAAGAAGAGACCGCCGCTGGAGATCATTCGCGGTATAACTGGTCAAATGCAGCCTATGCGATGGCCGTCAACATCAACCGGGCCTTCAAACTCTACGGTTGGTGCTCGCGAATCCGCGGCGTCGAATCGGGAGGCGCGGTAGAGGGTTTGCCCGTACACAGCTTCCCGACCGACGACGGCGGCATCGACATGAAATGCCCTACCGAGATCGCGATCGACGACCGCCGGGAAGCGGAGTTGGCAAAGAACGGCTTCATGCCACTGCTCCATAAGAAAAACACCGACTTTGCGGCCTTCATCGGGGCACAATCGCTGCAAAAGCCATTTGAGTACGACGACCCCGACGCAACCGCCAATGCGAATCTCGCCGCCCGATTACCCTACCTGTTTTCTGTTTGCCGATTCGCACACTACCTGAAATCAATTGTTCGCGATAAGGTCGGCTCGTTCAAAGAACGAGAGGATATGGAGAAATGGCTCAATAGATGGATCAACAAATATGTCGAGCCTAATCCCGCCAACGCCTCGGAGGTCGACAAGGCGCGCAAACCGCTCGCGGCCGCGGAAGTGGTTGTCGAAGAAGTCGAGGGCAACCCCGGCTATTACACCTCCAAATTCTTTCTGCGACCACACTATCAGCTAGAGGGCCTGACCGTGTCTCTACGCCTCGTCTCCCGACTGCCGTCTGAGAAGGGCTGACCAAGGCAAGCCTGGCAGACGGATGCAGCACTTAGGATGAAACCCTTCAGGACATCGGTTCAATCCGAACCGACCGGTTCAGATTGAGCCGGTCAGCCGAAGCCAGCGGCTAGCCCCGGCGGCGCGGCGGCAGCTTACCGGCCAAAGGCATCGGCCATTATTTGCGCATTCATTTTCAAAGGGTTGGGGAACCCATTTGATATGACATTCACGGATGAGTCCAATCTGGCATCGACTCTGCAAGAAGAGCAACCAGTGGTCCCTCGTGGATTCAGCGATGAGCTGTCGTAACAGTGAAAACCTAGGCCAGTTCATGCAGACTAAGCGAGCGTGCGCCAACAGCGCCCTGATAGGCAATCCGTCCGGGCAATTCGTCAACAACCTGAGGAGAAAGCCTGATGGCAGTCGACATGTTTATGAAGATTGAGGGCATCGATGGAGAGAGTTCCGACGACGCACATGACAAATGGATCGAAGTCTTGAGTTACAGTCACGGGGTCAGTCAACCGGTGTCGGGCGCGAGCGCGACCGGGGGACGCACTGGGGGCCGTGCTGATTTCCAAGACCTCGTGATCATGAAGACCATCGACAACGCGACCTGCGACCTCAACATCAAATGCGCGAAGGGTGAGCACATCCCGACAATCGAGTTGGAGTTGTGTCTCGCGACCGGTGACAAACATTGCTTCATGAAGTATGAGCTGACGGATTGCGTGGTCACATCCGTCTCCCCCGGCGGCTCACAAGGCGACGAGATCAAGCCAACCGAGCAGGTGTCTTTCGCCTATGGCAAGATCAAGTGGGAGTACACTCCGATTGATCACGAGGGAGCTCCAGGCTCGAGCACCGACCGTACATGGAGTTTGGAGAAGAACGTTCAGGAGTGAAGGGCGCCGCGGCTTGCTCTCCAGTGCTGGGAGCCGGGGAGCGAGCGACCGCTTCGCGGTCTTGACCCTCTGGCGTTGATCCTGAGTCAGCGCCGCATTCATACCCCCGAACCGAGTTCGACGGGTGTCTCTTATTCGGCGGTGGAGAAGCCTTATGGACGCAGAACTGGCGCTAAAAGAAGGCGATCTTGACACTGCGCTGAAACAGCTTCAGTCGCAGATACGCAAGGCACCGGCCGATGCCAAGCTGCGTGTCTTCTTGTTTCAACTCCTCTCAATCTTGGGCGAGTGGAAAAAGGCGTTAAACCAATTGAATGTTGCAGCTGAGCTCGATGCCGGTACCCTGGCAATGGCTGGCACCTACAGGCCCGCGTTGCAATCCACGGCATTCCGCGACCTGGTGTTCGCTGGCGAGCGCGACCCCGTCATCGTTGGCGAACCACAACGCTGGATCGCACTCCTGTTCGAGGCGCTTCGGCTGAGCGGACAAGGAGATGCCGAAGAATCACAGGGGTTGCGTTCAGAGGCCTTCGACGAGGCGCCGGCGACCGCCGGCCTGATTGACGGCGAGCCGTTCGCATGGATCGCCGACGCCGATATGCGCCTAGGACCGATTCTGGAGATGGTGCTGAACGGACACTACAACTGGGTGCCGTTTCAACACATAGGCCGCATCCGCTTCGAAGAACCCAGCGACCTGCGCGACCTGGTATGGATGCCAGCTCAAATCACCTGGACCAACGGCGGTGAATCGGTCGCATTGATACCGACGCGCTATCCGGGATCTGAGTTCAGCGAAGACGCCAGCATTCGGCTCGCACGCCGCACCGATTGGCTGGAACCTGTCTCGGGGCTGTTTGTCGGGCTGGGACAGCGGATGCTAGCGACCGATCAAGGTGAGTACCCACTGCTTGGTATTCGCGAGATCAGCCTGCAACAGACCGAATCGCCGGCCGGCGTTAACACTGATGGCTGAACTGACGCCCAGGGAGCGATTGCAACCATCGCTACTCGATCGACTCACAGACAACGCGCCTAAGGCAACCGAGGAGGCGCGCGAGGACAGGGTATTGTCGCCTCGGCGGCTCAAGGCCTGCGTCTTACGCGATTTGAAATGGCTGCTGAATACCTGCGACTTGGCATCCGTGACGGACCTGGATAACTACCCTGAGGCCCGGCAGTCCGTATTGAACTTTGGCTTGCCCGACTTGGCCGGGCGGCATGTGTCCGGCCTGGACGTGCTCATGCTGGAACGCGAGCTGCGTCAAGCCATCCTGCGCTTCGAGCCGCGCATCAGGCGACAGTCGCTGATCATTCGCGCCGTCGTCGACGAGTCGCACATGAACCACAACGCCATCCGTTTCGACATTGAAGGCGAACTCTGGGGGCAACCCCTACCGCAACAGCTTTACCTGAAGACCGAAGTGGATTTAGAGTCCGGCGAGGTGGCCGTGTTAGAAGCGACCGGAGGCAGCGACTAACGCAATCATGGACCCCCGTCTCCTCGCACAATACAACCGAGAACTGCAGCACCTGCGCGGACTCGGCGGTGAGTTCGCGGCCGAGTTCCCGAAAATCGCCGGCCGCCTCGGTCTCACCGATTTCGAGTGCGCGGACCCTTACGTCGAGCGCCTGCTGGAGGGTTTCGCCTTCCTCGCCGCTCGCGTTCAGCTTAAGATTGAGGACGAATTTCCGACCTTCACCCAGCACCTGCTGGAGATGATCTACCCGCACTACCTAGCGCCAACGCCGTCGATGGCCGTCGTGCAGTTGCAGCCTGACCCGAACGAGGGGTCGCTGGCAGCCGGCTTCACCATCCCACGAGATACGCTGCTGCGCGGAACCCTTGGCAAGGGCGAGCAGACGGCATGCGAGTACCGCACGGCGCACGACACGGTCCTCTGGCCCATTGAGATCTCCCAGGCGGAATACTTCAGCCATGCCGGCCCGGTCGCGAAGACCGACCTCCCTGCCTTGAGCCGCAGTAAGGCCGGCATCCGCCTGCGCCTGCGAGCAACCGCGGGCTTGCATTTGCGCGACATCCAACTCGACCGACTGGTGCTTTTCCTGCAAGGCAGTGACGAGGTCCCATTCAGGCTTTACGAACAACTCACCGCGAATCCGGTCGCCCTGCTGATCCAGCCGTTACAACGCCCCCTGCCCTGGCTAGCGGAACTTCCGGGTTCGAGGCTGACACCCCTTGGGTTCTCGGCGGGCGAGGCCCTGTTGCCAGACACGCTGGCTTCTTTCCAAGGCTATCGCAATTTGCACGAGTACTTCGCGTTTCCCGAACGCTATCTATTCGTCGCGTTAGACGGTCTGGCTCCGGCGCTGACTCAAATCAAGGCATCAGAGGTCGACATCATTGTCCTCCTGCCGGCGCCAGCCAAGGCACTCGACGGCGCCCTCGACGCCAGCAACTTCGCACTGCACTGTACGCCCGCGATCAACCTATTTCCCAAACGCTGCGACCGCATCCACCTCGACAAGGGCGGGCCCGAATACCATGTCGTGCCGGACCGCACACGCCCCATGGACTTCGAGGTCTATCGCGTCGATGCCGTGACCGGCTACGGGGCATCAAGCGCGACCTCACGCGAGTTTCGTCCTTTCTACGCCGCAACCGACCTAACCCACCCGGACGAGCACCCAGCCTACTACAGCGTACACCGCGTCGCCCGCGGACTCTCGTCGCGTCAGCGCCGACAGGGCCCGCGTTCGAGCTATTCCGGCAGCGAACTCTACGTCAACCTGGTCGATGCCGCGGCGGCGCCCTGGTCAGCGGAACTGCGCCAGCTCGGGGTCAATTGTCTCTGCACCAATCGCGACCTGCCGCTGCAAATGCCGATCGGTGCGGGCCAGACGGACTTCTCGCTGGAATCCGGGGCTCCAGTGCAGGCCGTGCGGGTGCGGGCTGGACCGACCGCGCCAAAACCATCCCATGCTCAGGGCGACACGGCCTGGCGACTGATCAGCCATCTCTCTCTGAATTATCTGTCCATTACCGATACCGAAGGCGGAACTGGTGCCGGGGCTCTGCGCGAGTTGCTGGCCCTGTACGCGGACCTCACCGTCGCCGGCACGCGCCATCAGATTGACGGGATTCGATCGGTGTCCTCTCGCCCCATCACACGCCGTCTCCCGGGGGTACGCCCGATGACCTATGCGCGTGGCATTGAGATTGCGCTCGACCTTGACGAAAGCGCCTTCGAGGGGACCGGCGCCTACCTCTTGGGCACGGTGCTTGAGCGTTTCTTCGCGCGCTATGCCTCCATCAATGGATTCACCGAGACCCTACTCAGGACCCCCGACCGCGGAGAGCTGAAGCGATGGCCAGCGACCATCGGCCTGCGCCCGACCCTGTAGCGCTGCTCAGCGAACTGGAGCCTCAACCCTGGCGCTTCAGTTTCCTGCAGACCCTGCGGCAGTTGGAGTGCCGGTATCCCGAGCAACCGCGACTCGCCAGCTCGACCAAGGCGACGGATGATCCGATCCGACTCGGCCAGGCCCCATCGATGATCTTTGCTCCGGCCGAACTCGCCGCTCTGCGGCGCCGCGGCGCCGGGCTCCCGCCACTGTTGCTGGTGCATTTTCTGGGTCTGCTCGGCCCGAATGGCCCATTGCCCTTGCATCTAACCGATTACGCGCGCGACCGCTTGCGTAACCACGACGACCCCACCTTCGCCCGCTTTCTCGATCTCTTTAATCACCGCATGCTCGGGCTATTCTACCGCGCCTGGGCTCAGGCGCAGCCGGCGGTCAGCTTCGACCGCGCCGACGGGCACCGATTCGCCGTCTATCTCGGTGCGCTTCAGGGCACCGGCATGCCGGCCTACACCGACCGGGACAAGATGCCCGATCTTCTAAAGCTGCACTTCACCGGTCATCTCGGCTGCCAGACGCGGCATCCGGAAGGCTTGCGCGCCATACTCGCCGGCTTTCTGAAGCTACCGGTCCAAATTGAGGAGTTCGTCGGCCACTGGCTGACGCTACCGGACGATTGCCGTTGGCGCCTCGGTGAGTCGCCGAACACCGGCGCGCTCGGGCAGACGACGACGGTCGGCAGTCGCGTCTGGGACCACCAGTCCAAGTTCAGGGTCCGCATCGGACCGCTGCAATTACCGGATTATCTGCGCCTGCTGCCGGGCGGTAAGAGCCTGGAAGCGGTGAAGGCCATGGTGCGCAATTATGTTGGCGATCAGATCGGCTGGGACCTAAACCCGGTATTGGCGCAGCCGGCAGTCCCGCGGACCTGCCTGGGCCAGACGGGAAGGCTGGGCTGGACGACATGGATCAAGAGCCGTCCGCTCGGCCGAGACGGCGATGACCTCAAGCTCGACCCGAGTCTCAGCGTCGCGCACAAATCGACCGCGCCGACAACATTAGAACCGGAACCATTAGAACAAGCAGTATCCACCGGAGGATTCCCAGGATGACCGAGATCAGCCGCAGCGCGCTCTTCGGCAAGCTCAACCCGCTTGCCTACAAGGCCATCGAAGGCGCGACCGTTTTCTGCAAGATGCGGGGCAATCCCTATGTCGAGTTGGTGCATTGGCTGCATCAGATCTTGCAGAACCAAGACTCGGATCTGCATCGGATCATTCGCCAATTCGATCTCGATGCGGCCCGGCTTGCCAAAGACCTCACCGAGGCGCTCGATCGCTTGCCGCGCGGCTCGCGCTCCATCGCTGATCTGTCCTCCGACGTAGAAGAGAGCGTCGAGCGCGGCTGGGTCTACGGCACGCTGATGTTCGGCGAGACCCAGGTCCGCACCGGGCATCTCATGGTCGGCATACTCAAGACACGCGGATTGCGCACCGGTCTGCTCGGGGTCTCGGCGCAGTTCGACAAGATCAGCGCCGAGGGTCTTACCGAGGATTTCCGCGAGTTCCTGGCCGACTCACCCGAAGCCGGCATGGGCACCAGCGACGGCTTTAGGGTTGGCGGAAGCGCGGCCCCAGATGAAGCGAGCGATGCCATCGCCCCGGCGCAGATGGGCAAGCAGGAGGCACTGAAGCAGTTCTCCGTCGATCTCACCGAGCGTGCGCGCAACGGCGAGATCGACCCCATCGTTGGTCGCGACGAGGAGATCCGTCAGATCGTCGACATCCTGATGCGCCGACGCCAGAATAACCCGATCCTGACCGGTGAGGCCGGCGTCGGCAAGACCGCGGTCGTCGAGGGATTCGCGCTGCGTATCGCTGCCGGTGACGTACCTTCTCCGCTCGCCGACGTCAGGCTACGCACCCTCGACCTGGGCCTGCTCCAGGCTGGCGCGAGCATGAAGGGGGAGTTTGAGAACCGCCTGCGCCAGGTCATCGACGAGGTGCAGACCTCGCCGCAGCCCATCATCCTCTTCATCGACGAGGCGCACAGGCTGATCGGTGCCGGGGGCAGTGCCGGCACCGGCGACGCGGCCAATCTACTCAAGCCCGCCTTGGCTCGCGGGACGCTGCGCACGGTTGCCGCGACCACCTGGAGCGAATACAAAAAGTATATTGAGAAGGACCCCGCCCTCACCCGCCGCTTTCAGGTGGTCCAGGTCGAAGAGCCCAGCGAAGACAAGGCCATCTTGATGGTCAGAGGTGTCGCATCGACCTTAGAGCAACATCATCGGGTCCAGGTCCTCGACGAGGCCCTTGAGTCCGCCGTTCGCCTCTCACATCGCTACATCCCGGCTCGGCAGTTACCGGACAAGGCGGTCAGTCTGCTCGATACCGCCTGCGCTCGGGTCGCCATTAGCCAGAGCGCGGTACCGGGTGAGGTCGAGGATTGCCGGCGCCGCATCGAGGCATTGCGGACCGAACTCAACCTCATCGCCCAGGAAGCCGCCATCGGTGTCGACACGGCCGAGCGTGAGACAAGCGCCCGGGAAAATCGCAACGCGGAACAAGCACTGCTTACCAGCCTTGAGGCCCGCTGGGACAAAGAGAACCAGTTGGTCAAAGACATCCTCTCGTTGCGGGCGGAACTGAGAGGCCAAGCCGCACCGGTGGAAGGCACCGGAAGTACGTTGGAACAAGCGGGAGCATCTGAGACCGACGCCACCACATCAAATCCAGACACTCAGGAGGCGACCGCGGCATCCGCCGATAAAGCAACGGCCGCAGCGCCAGCACTGTCCGACGAAGCGCGCGCGGAGACATTGGAGCGCTTGCGTGAGCTACAAACCAAACTGCACAGCCTGCAGGGTGAAAGCCCTTTAATCCTACCCAGCGTCGACGGTCAGGCCGTGGCCTCGGTGGTCGCGGATTGGACCGGCATCCCGGTGGGTCGCATGGTCAAGAACGAGGTGCAGGCGGTGCTGCAACTGGCCGAGACGCTAAACAAGCGGGTTATTGGCCAGCGCCACGCGCTGGATATGATCGCCCGCCGCATCCAGACCTCCCGTGCGCGCCTCGACAACCCGAACAAGCCCATCGGCGTATTCCTGCTCGCCGGCCCGTCCGGTGTCGGCAAGACCGAAACCGGCCTAGCGCTGGCCGAGGCCCTCTATGGCGGCGAGCAGAACATCATCACCATTAACATGAGCGAGTTTCAGGAGGCACACAGCGTCTCCACCCTCAAAGGCTCGCCACCCGGCTACGTTGGCTACGGCGAGGGCGGCATCCTCACCGAGGCGGTGCGACGCAAGCCCTACAGCGTCGTCCTGCTCGACGAAGTGGAAAAGGCCCACCCGGATGTGCACGAGATCTTCTTCCAGGTCTTCGACAAGGGCTGGATGGAGGACGCCGAGGGCCGCCAGATCGATTTCCGCAATACGCTGATCCTGCTCACCACCAACGTCGGTACCGATCTGGTCATGGGTCTTTGCCAAGACCCGGACCTGATGCCGGAACCCGAGGGCATCGCCACCGCGCTGCGCGAACCGCTGCTGAAGACCTTCCCGGCGGCGCTACTCGGACGCTTGGTCGCGATTCCGTATTATCCGCTCAACGACGAGATGCTGGCAGCGATCATTCGGCTGCAACTCGGGCGCATCGTGCGACGCATCGAAGACAATCATCGCATCCCACTGACCTTCAGCGACGAGGTCGTCACCCTCATCGCCGCGCGTTGTGCCGAGGTGGAGAGCGGCGCCCGCGTGGTCGACGCCATCCTCACTCACTCGGTATTGCCGGAGATCGGCCGTGAACTGCTGATCCGCGGCATGGACGGTCGGGCGGTTACTGGGGTTACAATCGGGGTGGACGACGATGGCTTCGAGTTTGGTTTCGACTGACTCAGAGCGCCGGCAATGTCTGTTGCCTTCGGGCCGGCGCCCGCGTTTCAAACAACGGCGCGTCGGCCTGCATCAACGCAAGCTCAAGGGCGGCCGCAACTCGTTGCCTCTGCATTCCAGTCGCTAACAGGCCCCTGCAGTCGGATTCAGTGATGACGCGTCGGCACCAGGCGAAGCCTTGCCAGATTGATCGTCCTCCGGTCATTTTTCCTGAGCACGGCGCTGGGTTGTGTGAGACTCCGCCCGCATCTTGTCAGTATCGCGGCGGGTCCAGTCCAGTCTGGCAATTCCGTCTGGCCGGACGAGGACATCACCGGCGGATCACCCCATCTTCTTAAATCCACCGCTGGTGACGCCATGGTATTCGATCTCCCTGGGCTGGCTGCCCACCTACAAATTGCTCTATCTGAACAGGATTTGGCAACCAGCACCGCGCCGATCCAAATCCTCGGCGTCAACACGGTCGAACTCGCGACCAGCACGGACCTGTGTTTTGCCGAACACCTGGACCAAGCGGATCAGGTCGCGGCCAGCAAGGCTGGCGTCATCCTGGTTACCGAGAGTTTCCCTAAACTTGCCGGTCCGTTGCTGATCCGGGTACCGGAGCCGCGCCGAAGCTTCTTCAGCGTCGCCGAGTGCTTTATACCCTCGGCTCCGATCCCCCACAGGCATAGCAGCGCGCAAGTGGACACCTCGGCCAGCATAGGTGCCGACGTCAGCATCGGAGCCTGTGCCGTCATCGCGGCAGAGGTGCGCATCGGCGCGCGCTGCGTGATCGGTCCCGGCTGCTGGATCGGCCCCGGTGTGCGGATTGGCGACGATTGTCTGCTCGAGGCCAATGTTACAGTGCATGCCCAAAGCAGCATCGGTGCGCACTGCGTCATCCGTAGCGGCACGGTCATCGGCAGCGATGGTTTTGGGTTTCGATGGGACGGTCAGCGCCATTGCAAGATTCCACAACTCGGCCGCGTAGTGATCGAGGACGATGTGGACATCGGCTGCAACTGTTGCGTCGACCGCGCCACCCTCGGCGAGACACGCGTCCGTCGCGGTGCTCGGATCGACAACCTGGTCCAGATAGCCCACAACAGCGACATCGGCGAGCATGTGATCCTGGTCAGCCAATCCGGCATTGCCGGCAGCAGCAGGGTCGGCACCGGGGCGGTGCTCTCCGGACAGGTCGCGGTGTCGGATCATGTCGATATTGGTGCCGGCGCCCGCGTCGGCGGTCAATCCGGCGTCACCAAGGATGTCTCGGCCGGAAGCAGTGTGTTCGGCACGCCGGCACGACCCATCAAGGACAGCTTGCGGCAGCTTGCGGCGCTATCGCAGCTACCGAGGCTGCTAGCGCAAATCAAACACCAGAAACAAGAACTCAAATGCCTGCGAGATCGACTTCAGGCATTAGAAGGGGTGCAGCGCTGAGCTGGCTGGCGGTGCCTGCGCGACGGCAGACAACATGCCGGCTACAGACAACGATGGGGACATAGTTGCTATGAGTGGGTCGGTCCCGAGTTTGGTTTCGATTGACTCGAGGGCGCCAACAAGGCCTGTTGCCTGCGGCCGGGCGCCCGCGTTTCAAACAACGGCGTGTCGGCGTGCATTAACGCAAGCTCGAGGGCAGCCGCGATACGTTGCCTCTGCGTTCCAGTCGCCAACAGCTCCCTGCTGTCGGATTCGGTGATCGGGCTACCCGCTAGGTAACGTGTCCCGGCGCTGAACCGCCCTAGGTTGGCGTTCCACCAAGACTGTATTCTGGGCGGGCTGGGCCAAGGCAGGTCTTCATCCGGGTCCATGCTGACATCTTCGTCGGCCAGCGCCTCCGTCGGACCGGCCTCGAAACCCTCTGGCTGATCGGCATCGAGATCCTCGTAGGCAAGGTTTGCACCGGTGATCATGCTGAATGCCTCAGCCGCGACCCGCGCCCACTCGGGCGCATCGGACATTTGCTGAATGAGCCATGGCACATAGGCCACATCGCCGAGAACGGCACAACCAATGATCAAGTCACGTCGTCGACTGGTTGCTCGCGACAACGCCTTGAGCGAATCAGCAGCATCGCCGAAATCGAGAACGCGCAGCAGGACTTGGATCGCGCGCGTAGAGAAGGGTCCGTCGGTCAACGCGATGTTCTGGAGCGATGCAACTCCCGCGCCGCGATCGCCCAACAGCACCGCCGACCACGCCGCCCAGAAGGCACATGACGGATCATCATGCGTAAGTTGGCCCCGCAGCGCCGGCAGTAGATCCCGACGCCCCGTCTCGCCAGCGGCACGCAGCGCGCGTGTCTTGAGGCCAGGATCGGGGTCATCGATCGCTCTGCGCAGGTGATCGCCACAATCAACCCGATGGACGGCGCAGGCCGCTATCCCGACCCGCCTCCACATCGGCGCGTCCGAACTCAGCAGCGCGGCAATCTTCCCTTTGAGTTTATCGGGATTGATCCACCCAATGGCGGAAATCAAGCCACGCTCGGTCTCCGGGGCCATCTCCACCGCCGCGTAGACCTCCCGAAGCCGCTGCGGTTTGTCGCCCTCCAGGGCGATCACCGCGGCAGTAAAGACCTCTCCGCTCTCCTGCTGCTGCAAACCCTCAGAGCAAAAGACCCAGCCAGAGGCCCCAGCGACCCGCAGCCCGTCGATATGCGCCTCCACTCGCTCATCAAGGTCCTCAAGATCCTGTAGCGAATAGTGGGGCGCGGCCACTGCGAGGTCCCGAAGCAGCCATAGGAACGCTGCTTCTTCAGCATGTTGCGAAACAATCGACTCAATGATCGGCAAGTTCCAAGCCCCCCGACATGTTGTTTCCCTCGGTCATGCGCACTGCACGGCTCACAGTAAACCGTCATGGGACAATCGACCTAGCATAGGCCAGCCGGCGTATCATCAGGGAAGACTTGCAACCTCTCTCCATGTCTGCCCATCGAATTCCACGATCACTTTCTCCCCGATCGCCCATACGGCTTTCTGGTTCTCTGAGAAAGCGAAGAATACACCCCTCCCTTGGTCACTAATAAAGACTGGTTTTGTGTTTCCTTCTCTCCACTCTAAAACCGCTTTATCTGTCAGTACAAGCACATGTTCCCGGTGAACTGTCAAGGCCCAGATATCCGACCCTTCGAAATCGTGCTCGACATGCTGCCAAGCTCCAGGAGTTCCGTAGACTAGAACCCCCCCTAGCCCACCTAAAAGCAACTTCTGGTTGAATCTCGTCACGGAGGTCAAGGCGACATTCGTTCCGACGTCCTCGGGTGTCCATTTTCCGTAGCCTGAACGTACCCAAACAGAGCCACCGAACCCGACCACGCACCCCAATTTATCATCCTGGTATATATCATTGAAGAGCTTCTCGCCTGCGATTCCGGCCATATCCAACTGATAATCTCCAGCGCTCAGGGTGGTGCGCGCGTATATCTTTCCCAAATCTCCGAGAAGAAATAGGCGGCTGCCACAGGTTTTGATGCGATGAAGTAGCATCAGATCTTTCGGGAGCGGTAACTGGTGGCAGGAACTGCTGCCGTTCTCCGTGAGTTCGAATAGTTCTCGGTGCGACGCAAAAAGCAAGCGACCCTCGAAGCAAGCGGAAGCGGAAATGTTCGTGCTTCTCGATGCAACCTTTTCGAACCCCTCCTGAGCCATTTCCACCAGAAAACAATGGTCCGAGTTGTTCTCGATTAGTTCTTCGGACCGCATCACGAAAAAGGAGCGGCTCTGGGATGTGACGCCCGCAGAGATAACGAATTTTCCAGCCATAAAACACGCCTCATCAGTCCGTTCACAATGTCTAGGAGGATGCGCCCTGCAGTTGATTCATCGCGTTGTCAAACTGATTGCTCATTGCGTCGGAGCTAATTTGGTTGCCGCTATATCCGCAATGCCAAGGAAGTTCGTCGCGGGTGGAAATGGCCTTGCATTCGCCATTCTCATGCTTCTTCTTTTGAGCTGGAGTTGACTCGTGCATCCCTTCATAGCTGTTCTTGAGTTCCTTCTTGATGCACTGCCAGTCGCAGTCTGATTCTGGGAACACGTCTTTCATGGCGTCCACAGAATGATCAATCATCTCGCTTACGGGCATGCTGGTCTTGCCGCTCAGCTGGTAATTTACGCAGGTCATGGAATGCATCAAGCCGTGCCTGCCCACGTCGTTTGATGTTCCCGCGGCGCATAGGACCAAGGCTTGGTTATGGTTATAACAATAGCCGCTGCCATCAAAGGTAGCGCTGGCTATGAGGTGATGGCCGGTGAGCCCCTTGCAGCACGCGTCATCGTCTTTCTCGGTGTCTTTGTATTTACGCAAGAGGCAGCGCCGTTTTTCGAAGCACTCTCTCTTGGCATCATCGAGCTTAGCGACTTCGGCATAGAAGGTAGCGACGTCCTCGCCCTTCCGCATCGACGAAATGCGCGATTGATAGCCTGGAACCTCAGGGCACGACTCTTCTTTTGTGCATTCATCCTCGATTGTTTTCTTCTTGGCCTCGCAGCATTCCCCAGGAGTACTACACGGGCTAGCGCTTGGGTCAGCCATGCTACTCGCTCGTGCAGTCGCCAGACAACGGTCCGGGTATAGCGATTCCGTCAATGTATGGAACGGGTGGCGTATTATCAGGATTACCGTTACCGTTCAGAGTAACAATATCCAGATGTCGGCAAACTTTCTTACCCTCGTATTTGACGTTGGTCGCAGACATCCGGAATTCCACTTCCCCCATGTTGCATCGGGATACTACGCCCTTTTTCAATCCCGCACTGGTGGCCACTCCTGCTTCGTCACCATAGGTACGCTTGAGGACGGACTCGCCCTTGAGGTAGACCGGCTTGTTGCTGATCTTGACTGTCTTACTGCCTTTGGTCGTATCCGACCCCTTGCCGATAGCAGGATAGGGGACCGGAACACCTGGCGGTTCCGGAGAAGGTGGAGCCGGAGGCGGTGGTGTCAGGCAGACGTCCCCGACGGGCAGGGTCGCCATTCCCTTGCCTGCTTTGCACGCAAGCTCTCGACCGTTTGCGAACACCTTGTTGGCCATCGCAGATCACCTTGTCGTCATGCGTTTTTGTACGACGGCCGCCATCCGACTGTCGTCCTCGCCTGAAGCGGTAACCAATCCGCAGGCACCGTCTGGGGATGCTGCCCCGAACAACAGGAGCATCAACAAAAAGCTCACGGTTCCTGTCTCGCCGAATTGGCTGACCGGACTATGTCTGTCCAACGGTTGATTCTCGCCCCGCAACAGCCTCAATTCGGCGATCGTGGCTTCTTTTACAGGCTGATACCCAGCATCATTGTCATAAAACCACGAGCGGATCGATGGCATTGTGACTGGCGAGTCATCTAGCCCCATGCGAATCGCGGCGATCATCCCATCGGCTTTCAGCGGTTCGTCGCGTGTCTTGGGACTTGCCTGACGGGCAACGCCAAGCCCTAGCACTTGCGCCATCTCCGTATCTGTTCCGCTCACCTGCGTCAGCCTGGCGCAGGCGGCCCCCTCGCCCGGCACGTAGCCGTTGGATGTGGTGCGAGTCAGGAGCAAATACTTTTCGTCGTAAGCCTTCAGCGTTCGTGCGGTCAGCAGGGTATCGGTGGCGACCACGAGGACATATCCACACTCGGTGTTGTACAGTAGTCTATCCGCATCCTTCAGGGCCGATACGACAGCGACTCTGCCTTGGGGATAAATCCGAGAGTGCTCGGAAAACGTCATGCCAAGCTTGTCCTGCAACTCGGTGAAGAAGCTTTGCTCATCTGCGATAACGCGCCCAATCCGCTTCCTACTTGGTATACAGAGCAGCACCGGCACCGCACCCGGGTCGGCTGATGGAACCGGACCACAGCTGGCAATCGCCTCCCTGATCGCCATGGCGGACATCTCAAGTAACTTGGCCTGGCCACGTAGCGGACGATCAAGTGGAACGTCTGCGCCGATCAACCATTCACCGTGGCTGTCCATGAAGCGGGTCTCGGTGAAATTGTCGATCTGCGCGCGGTAGGCGGCAAAGGTCGCCTTGCGCGATAACCCGAGATTGGTCACCAAGCCACAGGAGGCAATGCTGAGCGGCCTCATCCCGAATCCTCGGTCGCAGCAAGCTCGGCGGGTGCTCTACGCACCATGAGTTTTTGCTCGCGTGACACGAAGCGCTTGCCGCTTTCCAGTGCGCGGACCCAGCCCCGGCTGCCGCGACCGAATATGACTTTCGAGCATGTCTGGGGATCATCCGAGAAGGGTACAGATGCCCTGGCGGTCAGGGTGAACAAGCCATCATCGGGAAACAGATGCAGCGTGTCGACGCGGAACGGGACGATGAGGTATTCGCCTGTGCGGAGATAGAACACGACGGATTCTATCCCCAGCCGCGGCAACTGGAATTCGCAATAACACGACTCGGTCAGATTCCGCAGCTCCACCCGTTCTCCGCCCTTGATAACGGGGATCTGTTGATCCGGTGGGGCAGCCTGGAAATAGCGGTTATCGAAGTCTTGCGGCAGAAATGGAAACTGATTTTCCTGCCATTCCGCACCATAGGTTCCGGCGTACTGCATGCGCTGCGGCCAGCCGCGCCCAAGTGGACCGAACGCCATTGGGCGGTACTGCCCATTTGGCTCCCGGATCGGATCGTTGATCTCCTCGGTGTTCGGCATCGGCGTGTCGAGCATGAGGTTCTGTTCGAGTTCCTTATGATAACCGACGCCGACCGGATTTTGACGGCAACTCGTGTGCTTCTGGGCATCCTCGTGGAAGTCATCGATACCACCAAACGCCGTATCGTATGAAAACGGCTCGCGGACAAATGGATGGGGCGGTCCAGGTTCAATCTTGCCGAGAAAGCCCGCTTGCCAAGTTCTGTGTCCGGTTACGCGGAGCGATTTGCGCATCTTGCCAACGCTCAAGGACACGACGACATCCGAAGCTGGCCGTCCAACCGGCGTATAGGCGCTGCCCGTGAGCAATACGTCACAGTTGGGCTTGAGCAACGCGTAGTCGCTCTCAACCACGGTCGCAGAGTATCCCGGATCGCCGGAGTATTCATCCGCGCCGATCAGAGGCCGCTGGACATCGGCCAACCACACTGTTCCAGCGGCATCGAAATGGTAGGTTGCTTTCGCCAGCGCGAGGAGGTGGTCGAGACCGTGGTTGTCCGTTCCGACTGTGCAACCGACAACCAGCGGCGTTGTGTTGACGAGTTCCATGTCGCGATGATCAGTTGATCTGAACCGATCCGCCCTTGATGCGATTGACCCCGGACGACCGACTTAACAGATAGGCGCCTCGGATCAGAATCTTCCCCTCACGCGTCAGCGTGATGCTGGCCTTGCCGCACTTAAGTACAATCTCCTTCTGCGCGCGCAGGACGATACGCTCGTCGTCAATGTCTGCGCGCACGACTTCACGCGTATCGGTTTGGCGGTCTGGGTGTTGAACGACCCCGATGACCAAAGGCAGGCGGGGGTCACCAGCCTCGAACAGGAGCGCAACCTCTCGGCCAGTGTCCGTCTCCGACAGCTGGGTCGTAGAGCGTGCCTGGAGTGCGGCCTCTTCCGGATTGCCGGGAAAGGCGACCAATGGGGCGCCGTTGCTATCGAACCCGAGCAGGGCGCCGATGACCACGCCGTCAATGCGGCCAACTGGTACCGGAGTGGCGGGCGGATGAGTCTTTGTCGCTGCCATGAGTCGGGCCTCTGGGGTCAGTTCTCTAGGATCTTTTGGCCTTTGATGACGACGTTCTTATTGGCCTTGATGTCGATTCCGCCCGATCCCTTGACGGTGATGTCCTTGCCCTGAATCGAGATGGTTCCGTCCTTCTTCATTGAAATACTAGCCTTGCCGGTCTTGATCGTAATCGAATCGCCCGCGTCGATAACCAGGTTCTTGCCAACCGCGAGACTGTCGTCTTTGCCGACCGAAACGCTCCGGGTTTCGCCGACGCTTTCTGACTGATTCTTGCCCACCTGCAAGCTATCGTCCTTGCCCACCGACGCACCGCGGTTGGAGCCGATGCCGTGGGTTTGATTGATGCCGACGTTGACGCTGCGATTCAGGCCGACGGAGATGGCCTGCAAGCCGCCGACCGTGACCTCATTGGCAGCGCCGACGTTCAACATGTCGTTGATGCCGACATTGTGGGTGCGCAACAGCGCGACGGTCACGGATTCATTCTGGCCGACGTTTTCCGTGCGGTTCGCGCCGATCGTGGTGGTCTCATTGCTGCCGACGGTCTCGGTACGATCGACGCCAATCAGGACCGTCTCGTTGTTGGTCACATCCCGGCTGCGATCATGCAGCACATGCTCGCGCAGATCGTTCTCAATGGTGCTGTCCTTGTCGAACTGGCCATGCTCGCGGATGAGTTCGTTGCCTTTGGTGTCGTCCATGACATATTCGTTGTAGCCGCCGCCACCCTTGGTGCTGTTGGACTTGAGGCCGCTGACGACGGCACCCGCGGGCAGGCCGTAAGGCGGCATCTGGTCACCGTTGTAGACGCGTCCGGTGATGATCGGCCGGTCTGGATCGCCCTCAAGGAAATCGACGATGACCTCCTGCCCGATGCGAGGAATGGCCACCGCCCCCCAGCTCTTTCCGGCCCAGGGGTGCGAGACACGGACCCAGCAAGAGCTGTTCTCGTCAGACTTGCCATAGCGGTCCCAGTGAAACTGTACCTTGACGCGACCGTACTGGTCGGTCCAGATCTCCTCGCCCGCCTGGCCGACGACGATGGCGGTCTGTGGGCCTTGCACCACAGGCTTTGGCGTGATGCGCGACGGACGAAAGGCGGTATGGGCGTCCATGGCGGTAAAGCTGCAATGGAAGACATCGCCACCGGGTAAGTCGGCGCTGGACCCGAACACATCCGATCGCAGACGGTAATCGGCGGAGACAATCAGATACTCCCGATTTTGATCGTCGCGGGGATAATTGGTCAGGCTGAACAAATGGCCCATGGCCAACGCTCGCGCGTTGCCTTCCGCCCGCACCGTTTCGTAACCGGCATGCAGTTCTTCGAGACGCACGCGCGCATAGGACTCACCATCACCGGTTTCGACATACTCGCCGGGATAGTCGTAGACCTCCAGTTCGGCGTGCTCGTGGGCTTTGGGGTTGCTGCGCTTCGCCAACAAGCTCTTTCGTGGTGCGGTGAAATCGAAGTCGGTATGGGCGAAGGCCCCGGGTTGCACGGCTTGCGCGACCGACCAATCGTTGATGTGGTCGCGCTCTCGGAGCGCGGTCGCATCTGGGGGATAGTAGGGGATCTCGTCAGCTCCCGGAGCTGGCCCATGGGCGCTGTAGCTGTCGGCCAGGATCAGCTTGTGCTTACCGTCTTCGTGGGTGAAGTAGTAGTAGATCCCCTCTTGCTCCATCAGACGGCTGATGAAGTTGAAGTCGGTCTCGCGATACTGCACGCAGTACACCCACTGCCGGTAGCTGCCGCTGAGACGCTCTTCGAAATCGGTATATCCGTGCTCGCGGAAGATGGCCTTGATGATGTCCGGGACGGTTTGCTCTTGGAAGATACGGCAATCCGCGGTACGCGTTAGGAACCAGGTCCAGGGCACCAGCGTGGCCCGATAGACAGCCAGCGCGCCATCAAACCCCAGCTGCGAGAAGCGATTGACGATGCCGTTGAAATAGCGTTGTTGGCCGTTCAGCAGGCTCAGGCGAACGGTCAGGCTTTGGCCCAGCAGATCCTCGTGGTAAATGTCAATGGAATCGCTGATGAGTTCGAGTTCGTAGTCGAATAGGCGCCCCAATTCCTCGGTCGCTGTCATGCCGCGAAGCAACAGCACGTCCTCACCCAAGGGCGTGGAGACGGACAGCGAGCGTTTCTGCTGTTGCAGGGGCATGTGCGCTACTTACTCAATAGGCTGAGTTCCTAGAACTCAAGACGAACGCCAGCGTTGATGGCGTTGTAAGTGACCTCGTCGTAGCCGAGTAAGGTGTTGTAGGAAAGAAACGCCGAGCGCCCTCCCGCGAACTGCGCCGAGACGCCAAGACTCAAATCAGCGTAGTTACGGTCGGGCGTCTGTGTGAGGACGAATAGGGGCTGGTTATTGATGTCGTTCACGAATCGCGCACCCACCCTCTCTTGGGCGTTATCGAATTCATGCACCCAGCCGATTCGCAGTTGCGGAATCCAGACTCCGTAACTGGTGCTGATGGCGCGCGCCACCTGAACCCCCAGGTCCGAGGTAAACGACGTAAAGGTTTGTGAGTCGAGCGCTAACGCCATGCTGCCGCCGACAGCCGTAGGATTGGACATCCGTTCGCTGTAGCTGTCCACCGCGTTTTGGAGATAGTTGAGTCGCAGCGAAGGCGTAATCGACCATGCGTCCCGATAAAAGCTGTAGCCGGCACCAATATTGAAATTCCAGACGTCCGCGCTAGGACTGGACTTAGCCACCTGGGTCGCGGTTGCGGCATCGACGGTCGCGCCATCTGCACTGAACTCACCAGTGGTGTAATTGATACGACGCTTCATATCGTAGTCGCTTTTCGCATAGCCGACTAGACCATCGACATAAAGCCCGTTATCCATACTGTAAGAGCCGTAAAACGACAGACCCCAGCTGTCGCCCTCTAAATCACCGCGATTACTGTCGTAGTCCGCCTTACCGTCGGCATAGCGGACGGATAATCCACCGATCAGGTTGTCTTGAAAGCGGTAGTCGATACCGCCCAGCATAGACCAGCCGTCAAAGTCATAGCCTGGCTGAAACTCGGTCGTATCCGCATCCCCGGTAATGTAGCGGGCATTCAGGAAACCGCCAAACCGCCCCATCGTCAGGTCACCGCCAGCGGCGCCGCCCATGGCTGGTTGACTCAATGGATAAGCAGCAGCAACGGCGGATGGAGCCGCGGCGGGCTGACCGGCAAGCCGCAGTGTTGCGAGCCGACTCTGGATCATCGAAACGCCAAGGCCGGCTGAACGAACGGCAACAGAGTTCTGTGCGCTGACCTGATCGGCGGCGATGTCCGTGAGTGCTTGAACTGAGCCACCTTCATCGGCGTTCGCACCCAGGATGATACGACCGCAATCGAGTTGAAACGCCTGGTTGTTGGCCGATGCTTGCCTGCCGTTCTCACCGGTCTTGCAGGTCGTGAGCAATGCGTCACCCGCGATTTGGCCGTTTACCGAGGTCTGGGACAATGCGTCGGAATAACCGGCGAAGGGATCCGGCGCAATCGGCGAAGGTTCGGTGACCGGTGGCGTTGCTGGTGGAGTAATTGGCGGGGGCGTCGGCTGCGCTAACGGCGGCGGCGTCGGTTCGGTCACCGGCGACGGTGGCGCGGGGGTTGGCTCATACTCTTGATAGAGGTCTACATGACCGTCAGGGCTCTCAATGTCGAGGCGATCAAAATCATTGTCTGATCCTGTCTGCGCGAATGGCTGCATTGGAAGCAACGATAGAGCTGAGAGCAGCAAGACCTGCGCAAAAACTTTAACAAGAGCCTTTGTATTGTAACAATCGTCGCTCCTGCTCCAACCGAAACACTCGCAGCGCTGGAACATGTCAATCGACTCCTCCAAAGTTATTCGACCGTATTTGGCGTTCGGCAAGATGAGGTCGATACGCCTCAGACCGTCAGCCTGCAAGAGAAAAACATCACAGTCGGCGTTGCTGTGGTAAAAACTCTAATCTCAACTGTAGGGTCAATCAGATCCAGTCGGCTTAGCGATCCAGAAAATCGACGACCACCGCGGTGACATTGTCGCGCCCCCCTGCTGCGCAAGCGGCCTCCACCAAGCCGTCAACGACGCCCCTAGGCTCACCGGAGCCAAGCAGTTGTTGAATCCTTTCATGGGTTAGTTCTTTCGTCAAGCCGTCAGTGCAAAGCAGATAGCGGTCGCCATCCATCAACGTCCCGAGCGCGGAGTCGACCTGAAGCTCGTCTTCGGCGCCGACCGCACGCGATAACACACCAGCATAGGGGTGCGACTCGGCCTGCTCGGCGGAGAGCTTGCCGTTTAAGACCAACTGTTGTACTTCCGTATGGTCCTGGGTCAATTGGGCCAGCCGATCGCCACGCAGGCGATAGGCGCGGCTGTCTCCAACCCACAACAGGGCGCACGCCCGTCCGATGGCCAGCAGCGCGACAACCGTGGTACCAATAACTTCCTCACCGCTCGCATCGGCCTCGTCGATCAGGCGTCGATTGGCCTCCTTGATGAGACACTCGGCGTGCCGGGCCGAGCGCCCCAACATCGCCGGGGCTGGCAGTTGCGACAGCGCTTCAACGATCAGGCTGCTGGCCCGCTCGCCGGAGGCGTGCCCGCCCATGCCGTCGGCGACGGCCCACAGGCCAAGGTCGGGTCGATCAAGAAAGGCATCCTGATTCATACCCCGCACGACACCCGGATCTGTCTTGCCGGCTGAGACCCAGCGCATCGTCTGCTTCGACCTAGTCATAGGCCATCACTCCGCTGCGGCTCGGACGGGTCTTCGAGGTTCCACCAGCGACCGGCGGACCAGTCGCCCGTATAGAGGGTCGTGAACGCCGGGTCAGCGGGTAGGCCCTGACAAACCAGCAAGGATGGCGCGACGCGCTCGGAGCCTTCTGACCACCAGAGGCTGTAAGCAAAAAGGACTTCGGTCAAGGCAAGGTGCAGCAGACCGGGCATCACTTGCGGCACGCGGAGCGGATTGGGCAGCCCGAGACGCCATCCGAGCGTCTCGCACGCAACTGGTAGACCAGGGTCGGGGGGCTCGGAGACCGGAATCTGCGCAGGTGCCAATGCGCTCAGGCGGGCATCCAGCTCATCCAGGCTCAGAAGCCCTTCCAGGGCGTCGAGCATCAGCGATTGTGCAGTGTCGTACCAATCCGTGGCGGAGGACAGGGTCAAAAACGGATTCAGGCCCGCGGGCAATGGACAGGCGACGGTCAAGGGGAAGTACCGCCCGACCCGATCGACGCTTGGCATCATCAAGCCGGCCCAGGCGGATTGACCGGCGATGCCTGGCGCGAGTACGAAACGCCAGATCGGGCTTGTGAGATAGGCATCAAGCCAGCCGTCGCCGAGCGCGGCCCGGCTCTTGGAAAGCGATGTCTGTAACCAGGAATCCCATACCTGTAAAAAATCTGTCGGCAGGCGTCGGGACAGGAAATCGCCCTGCCCCGGCAGCTTGCCGAACAGACCGGGAGCACCGGCGCTCATTGCGGCTACAAGCGGTCCGGACATCGGAACCCCCTGAGTTCACTCAACTTGAACGGGTTGCGGACACTCACGGCGCGCAGGTTGAACTGGGCATTAAAGCCAGCGAGGGAGAAGCCGACACGAAACAGCTCTTGCTGGCGGGTCGATCGCATATTCGCCGAGTCCAGCAATCGAAACCAGGCCCAGGGACCGGAGTAGGTCAGGCTTGGCCGTCCGCCAGCACCATCCACAAAGACCATTCGAACCCTCCCCGGCACCAGCGGCGACGGCCACTTCAACTGCTGCGACCTCG
>JGI12109J20283_10560967_pt1 | contig 52848 bp, 45 predicted proteins | sample ElkSlonscriptome_12_FD_20283 | JGI IMG/M metagenome (IMG submission 20283)
CCTGACCGATCACTTCCTTGAATTGCATGAGTTAAAAATAGGATTCTAGCTGCAAAGCCAGGTGTTAAAGACTCATAAATAGCTAAATTTGACTTCCAAATTTTACGCCATGCAGTTAGATCAATTAGACCTTCGAGATAAAGTAGTGTTGGTAAGAGTAGATTTCAACGTTCCGCTTAAAGAGGGCAAAGTCACCGATCGAAACCGGATCATTGCTGCAGTACCTACCATCAAAAAGCTACAATCAGCCGGCGCTAAAACTGTCTTGATGTCACATCTTGGTCGGCCAAAAGGAGTTCGTAAAGCAGAATACTCTCTATCTCAGATCGTGCAAGCCGTTTCTGAGGAATTGGGGCAAGAAATCGCTTTTTCAGAGGAGTGCGTCGGTGAAAAGCCCGCTGCTGCCATCTCAAAAATGAAAGCCGCTGAGGTGCTCTTACTTGAGAACTTGAGATTTCATCCTGAAGAAGAAAAAGGTGAGGTGGACTTCGCCAAACAACTTGCCGAACTCGCTGATGTTTACGTGAACGATGCCTTTGGTACGGCCCATCGGGCGCATGCTTCAACCGCCATCATCGCACAATTTTTCCGTCCTGATCAAAGAGCGTTTGGGTACTTGATCGCGAATGAGTTAGAGGCAGTCGAACAGCTTTTGCATTCGCCTAAGAGACCCTTCACCGCCATCATGGGAGGAGCCAAGATCTCAGACAAGATCCTCTTGATCGAAAATATTCTGGATAAGGTAGATCGTTTGATCATTGGCGGGGGGATGAGCTACACTTTTTTCAAGGCGAAGGGAGGGCAAGTTGGTAAATCTTTGGTGGAAGAAGATAAGCTTCAATTGGCATTGGATCTCTTGCAAAAAGCCGAAGAAAAGGGGGTGTCAATCTTTCTCCCTCAGGATTCAGTGGTTGCCGACGATTTTAGCAACGACGCCAAAATTGACCAGGCTGATAACATGCAGATCGAAGAGGGTTGGATGGGACTCGACATTGGACCAAAAGCGGTGAATGATTTTGCAGAGGCTATCGAATCTTCTAATACCATTCTCTGGAATGGCCCTATGGGTGTTTTTGAGATGAGCAACTTTGCCCGGGGTACCAGGTCTGTCGCTGAAGCGATCGTCAAAGCCACAAAAAATGGGGCCTTTAGCCTTATCGGCGGCGGGGACTCTGCAGCAGCGGTTCGAACTTTCGGTTACGACAATGAGGTAAGTTACATCTCTACCGGAGGTGGAGCGCTGCTGGAATACCTGGAAGGAAAAGACCTTCCCGGCATCAAGGCCATGTTATCGGACTAGTCACTTTCCGATGCTTCGTCAAATTAAAAACTCCAATCCAATTGGCTTAACCATTCGAAAAGGGGCTCATTCACAATCTTTAAGAACTGATACATCATTGAATCACCAATGATTTCGGGAGCTACAATTTGCCACTTTTGATTGATGGCCTCAAAAGCATACATCAAGACGGAAAGGATCAGCGCATATTTGATGATCCCGAAAAGCGCTCCGCTGATTCGGAGTAAAAAGCCCAAAGCAACCAGCTTCAGGCTTTTATCGATCAACTTAGCCAAGAGATGAACAGCAAGGACAATCAGAATGAAGGTAAGTACAAAAGCAAGCAAGCTGATCAGGCTCGAAGAAGCATCCACCCATTCAGCAAGGTAGGTAGCAGTAAGGTTTGAGAAGCGCATTGCGCCCCAAATACCCAAAAACAGAGCAACTAATGAGGCCAATTCCAACACCAGGCCTTTTTTAAAGCCCATAATTGCCCCCCATACAAGGGGAATGGCTATAATGAGATCAATATAGTTCATAGAATCCATGGCGAATCTATCATTATTTTTGTGCGCGATGGAGATCGAAAGTCAAAAAAAGTGGGATAAACTGCGCTCGGCTTTAACGCAGAGGTTTAAAATGGAGATGGACCTGAAAGCGATCCTTTTTGTGATCGGCCTTCAAGAATTGGGGATGAACCAGCAGAAATTGAGCAAAGACCAAAAATTAGACGTGATGCATATTGCAGTTTGTACATTATTGGAACCATTTGGTCATTATACTTTTCTTGGCAGAGATCAGGATGGTTGGCCCCATTGGGAACTTTCAGAAAGACTTCCTCTTCTGGCGAAGGATCAGCAAGAGGACTTAATGAAACAAAGCATTCTCGAGTATTGGTCAGAAGAAACTCCCTCTTAGGGTATACGCATAGTGCGCTCGTAGTAGTTTTCTTCGTTACCTCTTAATCTCTTCGTCTCCAATAACACACTTATCGAATCCAAGATCTGGTCGCTGGATCGGTAGGCATCTACGCGGATCAAAACGGTATTGTCATAAGCAAAGAAGGCTTTGCCAAAATTGTCTGTACGCGTAGAATCAAGAATATTTTGCTCCAACACGCCAAATTCAGCGCCGGGTACAGAGGTTCTCACCACTACATTTCTCGCAGGTTGATTGGAAGCGGTTAAAACCGTGATTTCCAGTTCCGGCGACTTTTCTTTCTTGCAGGCTATGGTAAGAGAAGAGAGAAAAAGAACTATCAAAGGGAGGGTATATTTTTTCATACTTTTGCCCGTGCTGCTAACTAACTATCGCAAACTTAATTATATTTTGTTCAAGAAGAATTACTTGCTGTGTTGCTTGGGATTTTTAATAGGTGCTGTCCAGGCGCAAGATAGAGTTAAAATCCTTACGACTGAAGGGGTGATTGTTGTAAAACTCTACGAAAACACTCCCATCCACAGCAAAAACTTCATCAAGTTAGCCAAGAAGGGGTATTACGACAGCACTTCTTTTCATCGGGTGATCAAGGATTTTATGATCCAGGGCGGCGACCCCCAGTCAAGGCCCTCCAGTGGAAGTAAACAGGTGGGCAGTGGCGGACCATCTTACACCCTTGAAGCAGAACTAGATAAAGGGCATATTCATAAAAAGGGTGCGCTTGCCGCGGCACGTCAGCCCGATCAACTAAACCCCAATAAAAGGAGCTCGGGCTCTCAATTTTACATCGTTGTGGGTAGAAGGTATCCGCGAAAATACTTGACTGGATTTCAGCAAGAAAATGGCATGGACTATTCAGAGCGGCATAAAGTGACTTACGAAAAGCAAGGGGGCACGCCCCATTTAGATGGAGCTTACACAGTATTTGGAGAAGTGCTGGAGGGAATGCCAATCGTGGAGAGGATCTCTACGGTTGAAACATCAAAAGGCGACAGACCGGTGGAGCCGATTTTCATTTTAAATATGGAAGTACTACAATGAAAATTCATCACGTTAAAGAATTGATCGAAGAGGTAAAGGTGTTTCAAGCCTCTAATGAGGATGAGATCGAAGCATTCAGAATCCGAATTTTGGGGAATAAGGGAGAGCTCAAACAATTGTTTGCTCAATTCAAAGAAGTTGCTCCTGAGGAAAAGAAGGCTTACGGACAGGTTCTCAACGAGCTAAAGCAAGCAGCAGAAGAAAAAGTCGATCAGTTAAAAAAGACACTTAAAGGCAAAGAGTCTCAGCATGAAACCGATAACCTCGACCTCACCAGACCGGTAAATCAGCAAAAAGTAGGTAGTCGACATCCGATCAGCTTGATCCGAAACCGAATAATTGAAATCTTTCAAAAGATCGGTTACGAAGTGTCAGTTGGGCCCGAAATCGAAGACGACTGGCACAATTTTACGGCATTGAACTTTCCGCCCGAGCACCCTGCCAGAGATATGCAAGACACCTTTTTTGTAGATAAAGACCCTGATATCGCTTTGCGTACTCATACCTCTTCGGTGCAGGTGAGGATGATGGAAAGCCAAGCTCCACCCATCCGGACGATTTCTCCGGGAAGAGTATACCGAAATGAAGCGATCTCTGCCAGAGCGCATTGTTTCTTTCATCAAGTAGAAGGCCTTTACATTGATAAACAGGTCTCTTTTGCCGATCTAAGACAAACCTTACTCTATTTTGCCAAAACCCTTTTTGGAGATGACACTGAGATTCGCTTAAGACCCTCTTACTTTCCTTTTACAGAGCCAAGCGCCGAGATGGACGTCTCGTGCACCATCTGCAGTGGGGAAGGCTGTAACGTATGCAAATACACCGGCTTCCTCGAGATCATGGGTTGTGGAATGGTGGATCCCAATGTACTTGAAAATTGCGGGATCGACTCAAAAGTCTACAGCGGTTTTGCTTTTGGCATGGGGATAGAACGGATTGCCCAATTGATCTACAATGTAAACGATCTAAGGCTGTATTCTGAGAATGACGTGGCCTTTCTAGATCAATTTCGGGCATCGCTATAAGTGACTCCTTCGGTAGATCCACTCCAAGGAAGTGATCCAAATTAGAAAAAGCACTAAAAAGGAAGCGGCACTGAGTTTTGGGTCTAGATCAAAAACCCAAGTGAATAAATTGTTGGCATTAAAATTTCCTTGCTTCAGGGCTTTCCAGATCACATCTGAAAAGGGATAAGAGGCTTCACCCTGTTCAGAAAGTCGATCGGGGATGAGAAATAAGACCGTCGACTTTGCGGCCAGATGGATCACGAAACCGATTCCCAACACAATTAGGCCGTATAGCCGAAGCGACTTCTTTTCCCAAATTCTCGCCGCATGAAGTGCCACAATGCAAGCCATGGGGATTAAATAACGCGGTCCCCAGCTGTAGCCTCCCCACCAGATGAAATAAGCAGATATTAAGGCGAATAGCGCTAAACTCGAAATCAATACCGGACTTTTAAGCTGAGACTGAATTCCCGCTTTAAAGCAGTATATCAGGTAAAAAACGAAAGGGGTGAAGAACCACAGGATACCCATGTAAGGGCTGAAAAGTAATCCGCTGATCGATTCTACACTTGGCCAGCCGAAGCCGTAATTTTGTTTGATCCCTTCACTGAACGTTTCAAAATCAGTATAGTAGAAAACAAAGGTAAATGGGTTACCACTTAGGGTATAATTGTACCAGGCATAGATCAGCATGGCGGGCAACAAGCCTAAGCCGAACAGGAGCAAATTCCGCCATAAATGAGGTCTTTTTATTAAAAACAAAGGCAACAACACAGCAAATAGACCTAAGGTGTATTCTGTAAGAAACGCCATGGCGCAAAGCAGCCCGCTAAGCCAGATTCGTTTTGGATCTTGAATGAAAAACACAGCCAAGGCCAAGCATGTGCCCGATAAGAGATGGTTGAAAAAGGTGCCTGAATAGACGAACACATAGGTGCCAAATAAGCCCAGCACCAATAAAGTAGGCTTCCATTTAAATTCTTCTTTGCTAATTTTAAACGACATAAATATCAGCAAGGCAAAGGGCAAAGCAGCGCACAATAGACTACCCAAGAGGATGATGTAGCTCAGGCGTTTATACCAGGTCGGCGCTGAAACGAAGGGTTTTTTTTCATAGTTCCATTCGTCTTTTCCCAATGAAGAAGAAAGCTCATAAATTGGAATGGTAAGAAAAGTGGGCAAAGGCGCTTTGTCTGAATAATAACGGTCGCCAATCTTACTTTTATCCAAGCTGATCTGCTGATAACGACCAATCTCCAAGGTGCTGGTTTCATGATAGGTAAGCACCGGTAAGGCTCTGGAGATCGGATTGGGGGTATGCCAGATGTCCACATAAAAAGAAGAGAAGAACAACAGGCCTAAGCCAAACCACCAATAAAAATGGCGCTTTTTCACCTTTGAGCCCCGCCTTGTCTTATCTTCTTTCACCGGTTTAGTGCGTCCAATCGAATTGATCCAGCTCTAAAAGGCAGCTTTCAAGCAAAGCAATAGAGGCCGATATATCGGCTTTGTGGGCCATTTCGATCACTTGATGAAGGTGGCGGGTTGGGATAGAAATAGCTCCGGATATGGCACCTCCTTCATTCATTCTCTGAATGCCAGCGGTGTCTGTGCCTCCGGCGGGAAGAATTTCAGGCTGCCATTTAATTTGGTGTTTGTCTGCGATAGCTTTCATAAAAGCGATCATGCGATAATCACAAATGGCAGATGAGTCCATGATCTTGATCCCGGTGCCTTCTCCCAACTTAGTGATCACTTCATGGGCTTGGGCTCCCGGAAGATCGTAGGCGATGGTAGTGTCTAAACCAAATCCAAAGTCTGGCTTGATATCTAAAGCTGACACATTCGCACCCCTTAAGCCAACCTCTTCTTGAACGGTAAAAACGCCATACACATCAAAAGGAACGGCTTTGTCCTTGAGCCGGCGAAGGGTTTCGATCAAAATAAATACAGACACTCGGTTATCTATGGATTTACAGTTCACACATTCACCCATTTCCAACAGTTGGCTGTAACGCGTAATCGGATTGCCAACTTCAACCAACTCCAAGACCTTTTCTTTGGGCATTCCCAGATCGATGAAATAGTCTGTGGTTTTCAGGTTTTTGGTTTTTTCCTCTTGCGTCATCACGTGAATGGGCTTACTTCCCATCACTCCGATCACATCTTCTTTTCCGTGTATGATCACACGCTGTGCGGTTAGTGTTTTAGGGTCAAATCCGCCAAGCGTGTGAAAACGAACGAATCCATTGTCGTCAATATGGGTCACAATGAAACCGATCTCATCCATGTGGGCTCCGATCATCACCTTTTTATTGGTCTTCCCTCTTTTGATGGCGTAAACATTGCCTAGATTATTGATCTTTACTTCATCGACCAGCGGACTGATTTCTCTGATCACCAAGTCGCGCACTCGCTGCTCGTAGCCTGGGGCTCCGGCAACTTCACAAATTTCTTTTAGTAGAGGGATGTCTAGATTCATTCACAGAAGCTTTGAAATAAAAGTAGTGAAAAAGGCAATTGGTCGTAATAATCTTCAAATCAAAAAGCTAGCAGACCGGGAAAAGGATATGCCTTAGATTTTTTTTGCACTTTAAAATCCTAATGGGTGAAGCTGACTTGGACTCCCGTGAAATACACTTCATCGCTTTGGACCCAAATCCCAATCTGTTCAATAAAGATACATGCAAGTTCCGGTTGTGGCTCGCTAATATCTTTCCCATGCGGCGGCCGGTTAAGGACCTTAAAGCTTAGTCTATGTAACTCAATTTGATCATATTGGATTGCCCCTTTTCATTGATCGGCATACTCGCAATGTTAATGATGAGGTCTTTATCTTTTAGAAATTCATGTTTTTTCAGAAGATATTTGATGTCTGCAATGGTGTGATCCGTACTCACATATTTATCGTAGTAGAAGCCTTTCACACCCCATACCAAACTGAGTTTGTTCAGCAAGGCATGATTACCGGTAAAGGCATAGATGCCGGCTTTTGGCCTAAAGCTAGATAATTTTTGCGCGGTATATCCCGAATGGGTCATACTGACTATGGCCTTGGTTTCTGTCCGCTGAGAAAGCCGGCAGGCATTATAGCAGATCGAATCAGAAATGAATCGTTCTTCGTTAAGTTCGGGTGGAAATTCATGATGGTAGATCTGTTCACTTTCTTCAATTTGCTGGATGATCTTACTCATGGCTTGGATCACTTTTATGGGATATTTACCCACTGAAGTTTCTGCACTGAGCATTACTGCATCAGCACCATCAAGTACTGCGTTAGCCACATCATTCACCTCGGCTCGGGTGGGACTGATACTGCTAATCATGCTTTCCATCATTTGGGTGGCAATGATCACAGGCTTGGCGGCTTTTAAGCATCTGTTTACCAGCTCCTTCTGAAGAAGAGGCACTTTTTCCATGGGAATCTCTACTCCTAAGTCGCCCCTGGCAACCATGAGACCGTCTGTTTCGTCGATGATCTCTTCTATATTGTTGATGGCTTCAGGCTTTTCGATCTTTGCGATCACCAGTGAGTTCCGATTGCTTTTTTGGATCAGATGTTTAAGCTCAATGATGTCGCGACCGCTTCTCACAAAAGACAGCCCGATCCATTCCAGGTCATTCTCTAAAGCAAACTGAAGGTCTTCTTTATCCTTCTTGGTCAAACTGGGAAGAGAGATCTTGGTGTTTGGCAGATTCACTCCTTTTTTTGAAGAAATTACCCCTGGATTCAGCATTTTTGCTTCTACTTTGTCCTTTTGGTTACTGCTTACAATCTCCAGACTGAGTTTACCATCGTCAATGAGAATCCGTTCTCCTTTTTTCACGTCTTTTGGGAAGCTCGGATAGCTGATGTAAAGCGTGAATTTGTCTTTTGGTTGTTGATCTTTTGTGGTGAAAGTGATGGTTTGCCCTTTTTCCACGCTAATTTTTCCGTTTTCAACCTCACCGATCCTAATTTTTGGCCCTTGAAGGTCCGCAAGGATTGCGGTATGAATGCCTTTTTCTTTATTGATGGCTCTAACCCGATCAATGATCAATTGATGCTCTTCATGGCTCCCATGTGAGAAGTTTACCCTGATCACGTTCACGCCTTGGTTGATGATGCTGTTCAGCATTTTTTTGGAGGCAGTTGCAGGGCCAACGGTAGCTACGATTTTGGTTTTCTTGGTTTGACGGTTCATCGTCTTAAAATATTAAATTGTGTTTCGATTTAAGATTGTCTACTTCAATGACGTAGGAAGTGAGTACATTCTTACTTTGATTTATGGTTTTGATCAGGCTTTTTTCCTCTTCCTCGCTGATGAATCCTTTCACGATCAAAAGGAAGTCACATTTTTTCTCTTCCGCAAGTAGGTACCCATGGGCGCTTTTATTGGAGATAAGATAGTAATCGGTTGCACGGCTTTCATCTTCATCCTGATTAAAAGAAAATGATTTGCATTCTCCCTGTGCCATAATTTCAAGATCCGCAGCTTTTTCAAGCGTAATGTCAAGCGCCTGATTTAGCTCCCAGCTCAGTCGATAGTCTTTGATATGCGAACAGATTCCCACAAGAAAGAAGTCGAAGTCTTCTTCTAGCTCTAGATTAAACTTACTCATTACTTTTCTTAACCTCCAAAGGTAAACAATGAGCAATGCTTATGAATGAAAATAGCCGACGCTATCTATTTTTATCAAAATAATTCTCGGCCGCGATTTGTTCTGCCTTCTTTTTCGAAGGACCTTCTCCTTTTGAAACTGGTTTTCCGTTGATACTGAGAGTAGAGCGATACCTTATTCGTTCTTCGTGTTGAAGCATTACATTCTTAAAATCAAACTGATATTTTTCTTTTTGAGCCAATTCTACAAACCGAGATTTGAAATCGCTTTCCGTCTTGATCAGCTTTCCCAGTTCGATGTAATCCGGAATGACTTTTTCTACGATGAATTTTTTGCAGATCGTATATCCACGATCAAGATAAATGGCGCCAATCAGTGCTTCGAAGGCATCCCCGAAGATTGATTTACTACGTCGGGTGTCGGCAGAGGTCTCTAAAAAGGAATCAAGACCCATGTCAATTGCCAACTGATTTAGAAACGAGCGACTTACCATTTTAGACCGAAGCTTGGTCAATTCGCCCTCCTTTTTGTGAGGGAATTTGACGAAAAAGTATTCGGCTATGATGGCCCCCAAAACCGCATCGCCTAAAAACTCCAAGCGTTCATTGCTTTCCTCTTGAACTGGCACCTCATTTCCTGCCACGGATGCATGAGTAAAAGCCTGTTCGTATAATTCAATATTGAATGGTCTAAAGCCAAGAATGGACTTTAAGATCTTTTGCTTGCTGTTGTCTGGGAGTAAAAAATAATGAATACCTCGAAAAAGGCTCAAAATCAGATCTTTTTAAAGACCACTGACGCATTATGGCCGCCAAAACCAAAGGTATTGCTGAGGGCTGCCCTCACGGTGCGTTTCTCAGCTTTATTGAACGTAAAATTCAATTTAGGATCAAAAGCCTCATCGTCATTAAAGTGGTTAATGGTAGGGGGCACGATATCATGCTTTACAGCCATTATGCTTGCAATCGACTCGATCGCTCCTGCGGCTCCCAAGAGGTGACCAGTCATCGACTTGGTAGAGCTGATGTTCAATTGGTATGCATGATCCCCAAAAACTTCTTCAATAGCTTTTGCTTCGGCCACATCGCCTAGCGGGGTAGACGTTCCATGCACGTTGATGTAGTCAATCTCTTCTGTCGAAATGCCGGCATCTGATACTGCGTTTTTCATCACGTTTTTTGCACCTAATCCGTCAGGGTGGGGGGCTGTCATATGATGGGCATCAGCCGAGAGACCTGAGCCGATGACTTCTGCATAGATCTTCGCCCCTCTTGCTTTGGCGTGCTCATATTCTTCCAGAATTAGCGAACCACCACCATCACCTAATACAAAACCATCTCTCTCTGCATCAAAAGGTCGGGAAGCAGTAGTGGGATCGTCGTTTCTTTTAGAAAGTGCCTGTAAGGCATTAAAACCCCCGATTCCTGCTTCGCACACCGCAGCTTCTGAACCTCCGGTGATACAAAGGTCCATTTTACCTAAGCGAATGTAAGTGAATGCATCAATGATCGCATTTGTACTTGAGGCGCATGCAGAAACCGTGGTAAAGTTCGGTCCTCTTAAGCCGTATTTGATCGATATGTGACCGGGAGCAATGTCCGCGATCATTTTGGGAATGAAGAAAGGGTTGAATCTTGGGGTTCCATCTCCCTCTCCAAACGCAATGCATTCCTCTTGAAAGGTTTTTAAACCTCCGATCCCCGCGCCCCAAATTACGCCAAAGCGATCGCGATCAATAGATTCAAGATCTATTTTGGAATCAAGCATGGCTTCATCAGTAGAAACCATTGCATATTGGGCAAACAAGTCCAACTTTCTGACCTCTTTGCGGTCAAAATGTGCACTGGGATCATAGCCTTTAACCTCGCAGGCAAATTGCGTCTTGAACTTGGATGCATCAAATTGAGTGATCGGAGCGGCTCCGCTCTTTCCATCAATCAAAGCATTCCAGTATTCTTCGAGCGTATTGCCAACTGGAGTGATAGCCCCTAATCCGGTAACAACTACCCTTTTGAGTTCCATGTTAAAACTAGAAAGACTTACTTGGTGTTTTCCTCGATGTACGTGATTGCGTCACCTACAGTGGTGATCTTTTCAGCTTGATCGTCTGGAATGGCAATGTTGAATTCTTTTTCAAACTCCATGATCAACTCAACCGTATCTAAAGAGTCGGCTCCAAGATCGTTTGTGAAGCTGGCCTCAGCAGTTACCTCGCCTTCTTCTACGCCTAATTTGTCTACAATAATTGCTTTTACTCTTGATGCTGTATCTGCCATCGTATTTGATTTAGATTAAAGTGCAAAGAAAATTGTTATTCAGTCAATATCAAAATTTATTTTTCCTTCAATATAGCGTCATGACATCCTCAAGTGCTTTTCTTTGAAGATCAGGTATTTCAGCATCCTCTGCAGGATAGCCAATTGGGATCAATAAAAATGGCTTTTCGTTTTTAGGCCTTTTCAGGATCTCCATCAAAAAATTCATGGGAGAAGGGGTGTGCGTTAAGGCAACAAGCCCTGCATTATGAATGGCTGCAAGCAAGAAGCCGCAAGCCAAGCCCACAGATTCGTTCACATAATAGTTCTTTTTCTTGTCCCCTTTGTCTAAGTCGTACGTTTTCTTGAACACTACGATCAGATAGGGAGCAATTTCCAAGAACGACTTATGCCAATCTGTGTCAAACTGCTCGAGATCATCTAACCATTCCTCGCTCATTCGGCCGTGATAGTTTTCATATTCTTCTTTTTCAGCCGCTTTGCGAATGGCCGTTTTGATCTTGGAGTCTCGGATCACGCAAAATGACCACGGTTGCTTGTGTGCTCCGGATGGTGCAGTTGAAGCGGCTTTAATTAGGTTTTCAATTACCTCAATGGGAAAATTCTCATCCGAAAAAGAACGCAGCGATCTCCTCTTATTCATGAAGCGAAAGAAGTGATCAGATCGGTCCTTCATTTCATCAACGGGGTACATGTCGCCTTGATAAGGGATAAAGTTATTCTGGCTATGCGCTTGCTTTTCCATGGGCTTAACTAATTTTGAGGCCTTTCTATGAAAACTAAGATAGCCATTTTTGCATCCGGAAGAGGAACCAATGCGAGCGCGCTGATCAGCTATTTCAAAGGACATCCATCCATAAAAGTGGACTGTGTTTTTTGCAATCGTAAAGAAGCAGGGGTAATGCAGCTAGCAGAACAAGAGGGTTGTCCGGCATATTATTTTTCTGAGCGGCAATTTAAAGTAGCCACAGAAGTATTAGATAAGCTGAAGGAAAGAAATGTGGATTGGATCGTACTGGCTGGCTTTTTACTGATGGTACCAAAAGTGATCGTCGGTGCTTTTTCCGGAAGAATGGTAAATATTCACCCTGCATTATTGCCTAAATTTGGAGGTAAAGGCATGTATGGTGATCGGGTACACCAAGCGGTGTTAGAAGCCAATGAGTCGAAAAGCGGGATTAGCATTCATTGGGTAGACCAGCATTACGATAGCGGGTCGATCATTCAACAATTTGAATGTAAGATAGCGCCATCTGATGGGCTGGCGCAATTGAGGGCGAAAGTGCAACAGTTGGAACACCAACATTTACCCCCGGTGATGGAAGCCTTGATCTTAAACGAAAAAGCGTGAAGATAGAATACCAAAGCAAAGCGAAGCAAAAGCGATATGATATTGCTTACCTTAAAATGGCAAAAGAATGGGCTAAACTCTCTCATTGTGAAAGAAAACAGGTAGGTGCCTTGATCGTGAAAGACTCAATGATCATTTCTGACGGCTACAATGGTTCTCCAACCGGCTTCGATAATTGCTGTGAAGATGCTGAAGGTAAAACCCTTTGGTATGTGCTGCACGCTGAGGCAAATGCCATCATGAAAGTGTCCAAGTCAACGAACAATTCCAATGGTGCAACGCTTTATATAACGCTTTCACCTTGCAAAGAGTGTAGTAAACTCGTTTTCCAATCAGGTATCAAGCGAGTAGTATATATCAAAGGCTACAAAGACGACTCAGGGGTCAAATTTCTTGAAAAAGCCGGGGTAGAAGTGGTGCAGATCAAAGATGATGAATTATTAAGCAAAGATGAGTAAGAACAAGTCGGTATATATAGTATTACCCCTGATCATTTCCCTTTTTATGATTGCGGGAATTTTTTTGGGTAGAGAGCTTGGCAAGCAGCAAGGTAAGGCAATGATGTTTCAACAATCAAGTCTTACTGAAGGGGATAAGCTCCAACAGGTATTGGCATACATTAAGTCTGCTTATGTAGATACCGTAAAGGAAGAGCAAATTTTAGAAGAAACTATTCAGGAATTACTTCAGAACCTGGATCCCCACTCTTATTATATCCCCGGTAATCAATACGCACAAATGAATGACCCGCTTGAGGGGAATTTTGAAGGGATCGGCGTAGAATTCAGGATTGTTGAAGATACCGTAGTCATTATTCAAGCTTTGGGCGGGGGCCCCTCAGAAAAAGTGGGGGTCATGGCAGGCGATCGCATCATTGAAGTAGACGGAGAATCGATCACCGGGCCAGAAATTGGCAACCAGGAAGTGATCAAGCGACTTAAGGGTGAAAAAGGGACTGAAGTGGTCGTAAAAGTGATCCGAAATTCGGAAAATGAAGCGCTTGATTTTACAATCATCAGAGATAAAATCCCATTCCATAGCATTGAAGCTGCTTATATGATTGACGAGAATACCGCTTACGTGAAAATTTCTCGCTTTGCCAAAACCACTTATGATGAGTTCATGAGAGCTAGTAAGGCACTTTTGGAGGCAGGCATGGAAGACCTTATTTTGGATCTCCGGAACAATACCGGGGGCATGATGAAGGCCGCCATCGATATTTCGGATGAGTTTTTGAAAAAGGGAGAATTGATCGTGTATACCAATGGAAAATCGAGAGAGCGTATCGATTATTTTGCCACAACGAAGGGAAGCTTTGAAGATATTGAACTTGCCATACTGATCAACGAGGGTTCAGCCTCAGCCTCAGAGATCTTAGCCGGAGCCATTCAAGATAATGATCGTGGATTGATCGTAGGCAGGCGTTCCTTTGGAAAAGGATTGGTCCAAGAAAGTGTACAATGGCCTGATGGCTCTGCTGTTCGCCTAACAGTAGCCAGATATTATACGCCTACCGGAAGGAGCATTCAAAAATCATACGAAGATGGAGCAGAAAAGTACAACGAAGAAGCCTACGCCCGTTACACTAACGGTGAGCTGTTTTCAAAAGATAGCATTGATTTCCCGGACTCGCTAAAATACTACACGGCTGGAGGCAAGGTGGTTTACGGGGGAGGAGGTATTACACCAGACCTCTTTATTGGCATTGACACCAGTAGTTATTCCGATCTGTACCGCCGATTAAATTTTCAGGGGATCTTCTATCAGTTTGGATTTGAGTATGTAGATCAACATCGTGATGCCTTGGCGAGTCGCTATCAGCCAAATAAATTCGTGAGCAGCTTTTCTATAAAGGAAGGTATTTTAGCTGAGTTTTTTGACTATGCCGCTTCCAAGGGAATTGATTCCGTCGACAGAAAATTGGATCAGGCAAGCATCAAGTTGGCTAAAAATCGAATTAAAGGCAGCATAGCCAGAAATTATGCGGGAGACAATGCTTTTTATCAAGTGATCAACCAAGAAGACCGTATCGTACAAAAAACCCTTTCCCGCCTAAACCAAAAAAACCCGTTGATGTCTCAACGGGTTCCTTGATCTAAAGAAAGAAATTACATTTCTTCACTTACTTCTTCAGTGGTTTCTTCAACAGATTCTTTCATGTCATCGGCAGCGTCTTCAACAGCATCCATTGCTTCATCAGCAGTACTGTCAGCTTCATCAGCTACTTCTTCCATTTCTTCATCCATCTGATCCATCATTTCTTGAGCTTCTTGCTCAGTAGATTCAGTAGTATCGGTTGAGTTAGCATCTTCGGCTTTCTCGGTAGCTGAATTACATGCAGTAAAACTAAATGCAGCAGCTAACATTAATAATGTAAATAGTCGTTTCATAAGAATTGTGGTTTATTACTGCTCCAAAAGTAGCAAAAGAAATCGTATTCAGGCGCTTTATTTCCAAAGCGGGGATATTCGGCTCAAATAAGGAGGTCTTTTCACAAACAATCAATAAATTTATCTGTCATAACTATGTAGGAAAGTCCTACATTATTCATTCATAACTAAATCAAAAAATTATGTCCTTTCAACTACCAGAATTACCATACGCACACAACGCACTTGAACCTCATATTGACGCCAAAACCATGGAAATCCACCACGGGAAGCATCACAATGGGTACACCAGCAAATTGAATGCAGCTGTGGAAGGCACTGAGCTAGCCAATCATTCGATCGAAGATATCCTAGCCAATGTGTCCAAGCACTCTAGTGGTGTTCGAAATAACGGAGGCGGTTTTTACAATCACGATTTATTTTGGAAGGTAATGTCACCGAATGGCGGGGGAAATCCCAATGGAGAAGTAGCACAAATGATCGATGACGCCTTTGGTTCCTTTGAAAAATTTAAAGATGAATTTAGCAATGCTGCCGCTACTCAGTTCGGTTCAGGTTGGGCTTGGCTGTGTTACGATAACGGAAAGTTAACCGTATGTTCAACGCCTAATCAGGATAACCCGCTAATGGACGTGGTCGATTGCAATGGAACACCAATCCTGGGAATCGATGTGTGGGAGCATGCCTACTACTTGAACTATCAAAATAGAAGACCAGATTACATCAATGCATTTTTTAATGTGATCAATTGGGATCAAGTGAATGCAAATTTGCAAAACGCTAAGTAATTAGACGATGCGCTTTTCGGGTTTATTGCTGTTGATCTTTTCCCTGTGGGTGCATACTTCAGTAGGAAAAACAACAGGGCCGAACACGCATTCGGTAATACAATTCACTAAAGAAAGTGGGAAGGCCGCAGAGTTTTCCCACTTTTTTTATGAGATTGGCGACTCATTGGCCGCATCAGACCCTGATTCTGTTTCCACTCAAGCCAGAAAGCCTAAAAAGAGAAGGTTAAAGGCTGCACTTTTGTCCGTGTTGCTTGGTCATTTTGGGGTACATCGCATATATCTTGGAACTGCAGCAGAAGTACCTGTGGCCTATAGTCTAACCTTGGGTGGCGGCTTAGGGCTATTGCCACTGATTGACGCTATAGCGATCTTATCTACGAAGGACCTCAACGAATTTTCCAATAACGACCGGGTAATCATGTGGTCCAAACCAAAATAGTACAAATCCGGTCTTGTTTTTGCGCATTTAGCGTTCGCTGAATACAGCAAAGCGGGCTACAGAAAAGTCATGATGTAGGGCAAAGAATTGCGAAAGTGCTGGATAAATGCGGTTCTAAATCGGAAGTGTTCCGCAATAGAAATCACTCAACCGTAACCGATTTTGCTAGATTTCTAGGCTGATCCACATTACAGCCCCTCATTACTGCGATGTGATAAGCCAGTAACTGCAGAGGGATAACGGTGACGAGAGGGTCTAGAAATTCCTCAGTTTCGGGAATTTCGATCACATAGTCCGCCATTTCCTTTACGGTTTTATCTCCTTCTGTCACAATGCCGATGATCTTGCCGTTTCTGGCTTTTACCTCTTGAATGTTACTCACTACTTTTTGGTAAGAACCTTTTCTGGTCGCAATGGCTACCACCGGCATATTTTCATCGATCAGGGCGATGGGGCCGTGCTTCATTTCCGCGGCGGGATAACCTTCGGCATGGATGTATGAGATCTCTTTAAGCTTCAGCGCGCCTTCTAATGCAACCGGGAAATTATACCCTCTTCCAAGGTATAAGAAGTTATGGGCATTTTTGTATAGGTCGGCTAAATATTTGATCTGTTCATTGCTTTCTAATACTTTCTCAACCATGCGAGGAATATTGTCGAGCTGATTGACCAGATTCTGATACCTGCTTTTTGGGATACTTCCCTTTTTCTCAGCCAAGCTCAATGCCATTAGCGCGAGAATAGTGATCTGCGCGGTAAATGCCTTGGTCGAGGCGACCCCAATTTCTGGACCTGCATGGGTGTAAGAGCCCCCATCGGTAGCTCTGGCAATGGATGAACCCACCACATTGCAAATGCCGTATATGGTTGCGCCCTTTTGTTTTGCGATTTCAAGGGCAGCCAGCGTATCTGCCGTTTCTCCAGATTGACTGATGGCAATTACGATATCCTTTTCTGAAATAATGGGATTTCGGTATCTAAATTCTGAAGCGTACTCTACCTCTACCGGTATTCTCGCTAAATCTTCGATCATGTATTCTCCTACCAAAGCAGAATGCCATGAAGTTCCGCATGCCACAAAGATGATTCGGTCGGCGTTCACAAATTTGCTTTCGAACTCTTCAATACCCCCCATGACGATCTTGCCGTTCTTCACATTCAACCGGCCCAGCATGCTGTTTCTGATCGATTGAGGCTGTTCGTAGATCTCTTTGAGCATGAAATGTTCGTAGCCCCCTTTTTCAATGGCTTCAAGATTTAACTCTAATTCTTCAATGTAGGGGGTTACTTCACGATTTTTAATGTCAGTGACCCTAACCTCTTTGCCTTTTTCGATCACGGCCACCTGCTCATCATCCAGGTAAATTACATTCTTGGTATATTCAATGATCGGGCTGGCATCTGAAGCCACGAAGAACTCGCCTTCGCCGACCCCAATCACTAGAGGGCTGCTGTTTCTCGCGGCAATCAAGCGTTCCGGATTCTCTTTATCGAGAATTACGATCGCATAAGCTCCCACCACTTCGTGGAGCGCGCTTTTGGTTGCGGTTTCTAGGTCTACATTTTCGTTTTGCTGGATGTCTTCGATCAAATGGACCAAGACCTCCGTATCTGTATCACTTTTGAATTCATGCCCCCTCTTCACGAGCTCTTTTTTCAAAGAATCATAGTTTTCAATGATGCCGTTGTGAATCAAGGCGATTTTCTTGTTGCCACTCAGGTGGGGATGGGCATTTTCGTCCGTAGGAGGTCCATGGGTAGCCCATCGGGTATGTCCGATACCGATCTGCGACTGCTTGGAACGATTTTCAGCAAAACTTTCTAGCTTACTAACCTTGCCTTTTACTTTGTATAGGTTGATATCCCCATTGAGCAGAGCTACGCCAGCGCTGTCGTATCCGCGATACTCCAACCGCTTAAGCCCCTTGATTATGATGGGATAAGCTTCTTTTTCACCGATGTAAGCAACGATTCCGCACATTTATTCCAGGGTGTTAGAGTAATATAAATTTAATCTAATTTTTTGTCCGCTCTGAGCTCTACCAAAGATGGCTGCCCTTTCAGCGGTGGTAGCGCTTCCCTCAACCAAGAGGACCAACGATTGAGTTTCAGCTCCCTCATTGAGAATGGATTGAATGTATCGGCTAATGCTAAAGACGTATGCATTCCTCTGAGGGTCGAATTCTCCTCCAAAATAATCGATGCCTTCAAAAAAATCAGGAAGAAAATTAAGATCGCCGTTGGGGTCTTTGGCAGCGAGGATCAAGCGATCTGCCACGCCAAACTGACTATAACTACCCTCGGATAAGGGTAAGAATAGTTCTGCTCTATTGACCACTACAGTTTGATCCTCAAAGCGGTCCACAAGCGTGGGGAAAGTCAATTCGGTTTGCACTCCTGCCATGCCGCTGCTGTATATAAGCGAAGTGTCTTCAATCTCATCATCTATGATTGATCCTACCGCAGAATTACTGAATGAGTTCTTGTAATTTATAAAACGAGCGCTGTTTCCATTAATTGGGAACTCTGCTACTCGATTAGTAGTATCTCCCTGAGAATCCACCACAGTATAATAGACACTCATGAGACTTTGCGTGTTGGTAAGCGCTAAGGTCAGTACGTTGCCTTGATTGTTCATAGGCATCAAGGATGCGGGCGCTTGAACTTTCAAGCCTTTGAAAAAGGAGGTGAAATTATCGTTGTTCTCTACTTCAGATAGGCCTGATCGTGATAGGATCTCGTCGCCTAACGCATTGTCTAGATTGATCCTCAACTGAGGTGCCAAGGTAAGGGTATCAAAGAAGCCTGCAAGGTTGGGGCGTGCAACGGTCACATTGTTGCTGAGATTAGGGGTGAACGATTTGGTGCCCAAAATTGCCGGTACAGTAGCAATTGAATCGTCTGAATAATAGACCGCTGATTTTTCCAACCGTTCGTCCAGGCGGTATACCTCAACCTGAACCTGTGAAGAATCGCCAAAGCTAGCTACGTAAGGAAGACTCAACACTACGGAATCAGTAAAGTAAGTGTCTCCTACATCGTAGAATACCTGAAAGTTTGAAGACAGAAGAGGTTGGATGTAAAATTCAGCCCTGCCGGTGCCAAACGTAGAGTCGCGATAAACACCAACCAAGCCGTTAGCCACCTCATCGGTTAGCAAAGTATCCACAGATTTTACTTCTGCCAGGATCTGAAGGTCGTTGGTGAAAATGGCATTAGTCGAATCATCAATGAATTCAGGATTGATTTGTCCTTCCTTCTTACAAGAAACCAGAGCCAGTAACAAAAAACATGCGGAACAAGCTATCGCTCTCCGCATGTTTGTTTTCGAATATGGGTTCATCGACTTATTCAGCAAGAACTTCCTCTTCTACCAATACTTCATCGTAAAAGTCGCTGTAAGCGTCTACGTAGTCCTCACCTTGGTATTTGAGAATCGGACTATCAATTCCTTCAACGATTTTCTCGGCCTTTTCGTCGCCCAGGATCACCCCGTCAGACCATTTGGCAGCAGCCTTGCAGAGATTTGTGTGGGTGGGATCAATGAAATCCGCAACTTTCTCTTCGCTGAGGCCGTCCATCATCGCTTTTTTCGCGAAAGTTTCGTCTAACTTGCCCTTGAAGCAGTCGTTGTATACGGAGGTAACCACTTTGGCATTCTCGAATAGTGGTTCGTTCTTGTAAGATGTTTTCAGGTAAAGCGGAATCAAGCTGGTCATCCATCCGTGACAATGAATAAGGTCTGGCGCCCAGCCTAACTTTTTAACCGTTTCAAGCACTCCACGACAAAAGAAAATAGCTCTTTCGTCATTGTCTTCAAAGAATTCGCCGTCCTTATCTTCTAAAACGGCCTTTCTTTGGAAATAATCTTCGTTATCAATAAAATAGACTTGCATTCTGGCGGGTTGAATAGAAGCTACTTTGATGATCAAAGGATGATCATTGTCATCAATGATCAAATTCATCCCAGAGAGCCGAATTACTTCGTGCAATTGATTTCTTCTTTCGTTAATGCAGCCAAACTTTGGCATGAAGGTGCGAATTTCGCGGCCTTTTTCTTGCATGCTTTGTGGTAGATTTCTGCTTAATTGAGAGAGGTTACTTTCTGGAAGGTAGGGGGTTATTTCTTGCGAAATATAGAGAACTCTTTTCTTACTCATAAAGGAGACGTTAGTTAATAAAGCCCTACAAAATTACGTAATTTTTCAGTTAGAAAGCAAGCTAAAAGCCAATTCGAGAGCCAATTTAAGCGCAGAAACCGCTTACAAATGCTATTTTTGGCGCTTAATCTCGTGAATGCAAACTTTTCGTAGATCTTCTGAGATAATTACCTTTTTGGATAACCTACCAAAGGGAAGCAGGATTGGCTTTGTGCCGACCATGGGCGCACTGCATCAAGGTCATGCAGCCCTGATCGATCGGTCGGTGGCTGAGAATGAGATCAGCATTTGCTCCATATTTGTCAATCCTTTACAATTTAATAGAGAAGAAGACCTTGCTACTTACCCCAATCGGATGGAAGCAGACCGTAAGCTATTGCAGGATCATCATTGCGACCTGCTTTTCATTCCGAGCAAGGATGACATCTATCACGATGAAATGCGATTGGATTATGATTTTGGCTCTATCGGACAAGGCATGGAAGCGGAATATCGCCCGGGTCATTTTCAGGGAGTGGCCGAGGTAATTCATCGATTTTTTAATATTCTGAAGCCTACCCATGCCTATTTTGGAGAAAAAGATTATCAACAGCTGGCTATAATCAGGTGGTTGGTAGAAAGACATGATCATTCTGTAAAAGTTGTACCTTGTGAGACCGTTAGGGATGCGAATGGCTTGGCTATGAGCTCGAGAAACTACAATTTGTCGAAGCATGAATACGACTTGGCGTCTAAGATCTATGAGGTCTTGAGGGCATGTCGCCATAACAAAGGAGAATTGCCTCCGCCGGAATTGGCTCAAGAGTGTTTGAATCAACTCAAGCAGGAGTTTAAACCAGAATATTTCACCATAGCCGACCAATTTTCTATGGTACCCTTGGAAAAGTGGTCTGATTCTGATTATCCGAGAGCCTTCGTGGCTGCGTATTGCGGTTCAGTAAGATTGATTGATAATATAGCCTTGTAAAGAATATGCTAAAGCGCCTATTTTCTTTTTTAAAAATTGCCATCCCTTTGGCCTTTGGAGTTTTTCTGATCTGGTATGTGTTCAAAGATCTCAAGGCAGATGAGAAAGCTGAACTTTTGAATGCGTTTAAAGAAGCAAACTATTTTTGGATCGTGCTTTCTGCTCTTTTCGGAGTTTTTAGCCACCTGAGCAGAGCGGAGAGATGGAAGTATACCATTCAGCCATTGGGCAAAACTCCTAAGTTCTGGAATAGCTTTTTTACAGTAATGATAGGCTATGCAGCAAATTACGCTCTTCCCAGATTGGGAGAAGTTACGCGTCCCGGACTGCTCGCGCGCTATGAAAAATTATCATTCAATAAACTCTTTGGAACCATCGTAGCCGAACGAGTAGCCGATCTTCTGATCTTGGCTCTGATCATGGCAGGAATCTTGATCGCAGAGCTGGATGTGCTTAAAGATCAGTTATACCTGCTTTTGGAAGAAGGCTCAGGCAAGGTCAACCCCATTAACATTATTATTATTGGAGCGGTCATATTGGTCGGGGGTGCGGTATTTTTCTTTTTCATGCTTTCGAAATCAACCAATTCCTTCTTTATGAAAATCAGAGAGTTTTTGCGAGGGATCTACGATGGCTTGCTTAGCATTTTGAAGATGGATAATAAGGTGCCCTTTATTTTACACACCATCTTTATCTGGGTGATGTATATTGGCATGTTCTACGTTTGCTTTTTCAGTTTAGCTGAAACCTCCGAAGCTTCGCTTTCCGCTGTGCTTGCGGCTTTTGTGATGGGTAGCCTGTCGATTGTTTTCGTTCAAGGCGGACTAGGGGTTTTTCCAATCGCTATCATGGAAACTTTGATGCTCTACGGAATTTCGAAAACTTCAGCCCTTGCCTTAGGTTGGATCCTGTGGTCTTCACAAACGTTGATGATCATCATTCTCGGCGTGCTTAGTATTCCTCTCTTAAGGTGGTACAACAAAAACAATTCAATTGAAACAGTTACAGATCATCCAGAATAAAATTGTTCCGCAGCACGACTTGAAAGCGCGTTTAAATTTGTGGAGATTTAAAGGGGATAAAGTAGTGTTTACAAACGGCTGTTTTGACCTTCTTCATCGGGGGCATATTGAGTATCTCGCGGCAGCGGCAGATGAAGGAGACCGATTGATCGTCGGACTCAATACCGACCAATCAGTCAGGCGACAGGGCAAAGGCCGGAATCGGCCCTTGCAGGATGAAAAAAGCAGAGCAATAATTTTAGCCGCCTTGCATTATGTGGATTTAGTTGTTTTATTTGATGAAGATACCCCACTCAAGCTGATCGAACAGATTAAGCCTCAAATTTTGGTCAAAGGAGCTGATTACGCCCTGGAAGACATCGTGGGACACGAAGTGGTGTTGGATCATGGAGGGGAAGTAAAAACCATTGAGTTTGTGGATGGTTATTCCACCTCAAGCATTATCGAAAAGGCAAAAAAAGATTAATATGAAGTATTTGGTCTATCTCTCATTCACCTTAATCGCTTTCTCATCATGGGGGCAAGAAGAAGGTTCAAACAATTCACTTCTTAGTAAAGCAAAAGACTATTACCAAGAAGAAAAATTTATCCTGGCTGAAAAAACCTTTCAAGAGGCGCTCGCTTCTTCTCCCGAGAGTTACGAGGCCCGACTTGGACTGGCAGACAGTAAACACAAACAAGAGAAATACGTGGACGCGATTGACGCCTACGACAAAGCTGAAAAAATAAAAGAGGATGATCCCGAACTGTACTTTAACAGAGGGGCAGCAAAGATCTTCATTACCGAGTATAAGTCTGCCATTAAAGACTTTAATCGCTCGGATGAATTGCAAGCCGATAACGCAGAACTTCATTACTATCGGGGTTTTTGTTACGGAGAATTAGAGCGATACAATGCGGCGATCAACGAGTATAATCGCTGTATCGAGCTGGATGCCGATTTTGGGGCCGCTTATTATAATCGCGGAGCGGCGATTGCAGAACTTGGCAACTTTGAAGCCAGCTTAAAGGACTTTGAAATGGCCTTGGAAAAAGATCCCGAACTGGATAACGGCCGAATCAATATTGCCCTCAGTAAGCTGGGCATGAAAAATTACGAAGCAGCAGTCAAAGACCTTACCGAAGTGATTAATAAACGGGATGAAAACTTAGCGCGAGCATATTTTTATCGAGGAGAGGCAAGGTATGAATTGGGAGATAAAGATTTGGCCTGCTCCGACTGGCGCAGGGCATCCAACCTCGACCATGAGAATGCCACCAGAAATGTAAATGACTTTTGCTCCGGGAAACGTGCTCCTAAGCGCAAAGAAATAGAAATTGTCTTTTAACTCCCTTCTTGTTGGCTAAGATCAAGAAAGCTTTTTTTTGTCAGAATTGCGGACATCAAGCCAGCAAATGGCTTGGTCAGTGTCCTTCGTGCAAAGAGTGGAATACCTTTGTGGAAGAAGTCATTCAAAAGGCTGCTGAGCACAGTTCCGCCCACCCCACTTCTTCCAAACGTGCAGCCAAGGCCATCCCCATAGTAGAAATTGAAGGACAGAAAGAACGCAGATACCCTTGTCCGGATCTTGAACTAAATCGAGTGTTGGGAGGTGGTTTAGTGCCTGGATCGTTATTGCTTTTTGGCGGTGAACCCGGGATCGGAAAATCGACCCTCTTATTACAAATGGCCCTGCGATGGAAAGGGATCAAGGTGCTTTACGTGAGCGGAGAAGAGAGTAAGCATCAGATCAAGATGAGGGCAGAGCGGATTGGTATTGACAATCAAGAAAGTCTATTGCTTTCTGAAACCTCTATGCAGCATATCATGCAACAGCTTGCGGAGATCAATCCGGATGTGGTGGTGATCGACAGTATCCAAACCATGCATTCTTCCCTGATCGAGTCTTCTGCCGGCAGTATATCTCAGATTAGGGAGTGCGCCGGAGAGTTCATGCGCTTTGCAAAAGAGACCAATACTCCAATTTTTTTAATTGGGCACATCAATAAAGAGGGCAGTATTGCCGGACCAAAAGTGCTGGAGCACATGGTGGATGTGGTGCTGCAGTTTGAAGGAGATCGCAATTACATGTATCGTATATTAAGAAGCGCAAAAAATCGATTCGGAGCAACCAACGAAATTGGTATCTATGAGATGCAGGGCAATGGCCTTAGACAAGTAGACAATCCCTCTGAAGTGCTGATTTCAGTGCGAGAGGAACAATTGAGCGGTAGTGCAATCGCCGCCACACTTGAAGGGATGCGACCTATGTTGATTGAGGTTCAGGCATTGGTGAGTTCGGCGGCCTACGGCACACCGCAACGCTCTGCTACCGGTTTCGACCTGAGAAGATTGAACATGTTGCTGGCAGTCTTAGAAAAGCGCTCGGGCTTCCGATTGGCTGCCAAAGATGTTTTCTTGAACATTGCGGGCGGTATTAAAGTAGAAGACCCTGCCATCGACCTTTCGGTGGTGGCTGCGGTGCTCTCATCGAATGAAGACCTGCCCTTAAACCCCAAATATTGCTTTGCTGCAGAGGTAGGCTTGTCGGGTGAAATTAGAGCGGTTCAGCGCCTGGAACAACGAATTCAAGAAGCCGAAAAGCTCGGGTTTGAAAAGGTATTTGTTTCAAAATATAATCTTAAAGGATTAACTTCAAAGCCTAAACACATTGAGCTAATGCCTGTTGGCAAGATCGAAGAAGTCTACGCTCAATTATTCGGTTGATTTGATAACTCATCCCGCAACCATCCTCAAGTCTCTGTATCCCTCGCTGGTTTGGGAAATGCCCACTCAAGAGCCAACGCTTTATATCACTTTTGATGATGGTCCTACCAAAGGCGTTACCGATGCCTTGCTTGATCTCTTGAAGGCTCATCAGGCCAAAGCCACCTTCTTCTGCATTGGAAAGAATGTACAAAAGAACCCGGAACTGTTTCAGCGCATCTTAAATGAGGGTCATAGGGTAGGTAATCACACCTTTAGTCATCTTAATGGATGGAAAAGCACCAATATGAGCTATTTGAAAGATGTGGAAAAATGTAGATCGCTTTTTGAAAGTTCATATTTCAGACCCCCTTACGGAAGACTAAAACCTGCCCAGATCGCCTCGCTAAAAAAGCGGTACAAAATTATCATGTGGTCTGCGCTCAGTATGGATTATCATCCCTCGGTGAGTAAAGAAAAGTGTTATCAAAATTCCACTGCAAAAATCAGTTCAGGAGATATTTTAGTGTTTCACGATAGTGAAAAAGCTGCAGATAAGATGTTTTATGCCGTAGAGAAACTCTTAACGGATGAAACGTTTAAAGGCTATCGGTTTTTACCGCTTCCTTAAGATGCGATATGGCTATTGATCACTTCGATCAGTTGATTGGAAGGAATAACGCCAGATTGACGCCACACCACTTGCCCACCTTTAAATATGATCAAAGTCGGAACCCCGCTCACACGATAACGGGCCGCAGCAGCTTGATTTTTGTCTACATCGATCTTTATAATGTGCACTTGTTTTTTAAGGGCTTGTTTTACTTCTTGAAGTATGGGAGGCATCATTTTGCACGGTCCACACCATTCGGCAAAAAAATCGACTAGAACCGGGGTGTCTCCTTTGATGAGGTCTGAAAAACTGGCCATGATCTATTCTTCCTCTGCGATGGTACTTTTTCTGCGATTAAACCGCACAGATAACATGATTTCGTGTGAGCCTCCACTGTAGTTGCCGATCTCGGATTGAATGAGATCATAAGAATAACCAACCGAAATATTATCCTGTAAGGTGTAACCGGCCAATAAGACTATGGCGTCAGTTTTTCGATAAGAGAGACCTAGCCAAGCCATATTATCATAGATACCTCTCACGCTGAATTCATACTGGAGTGGAACAGGGGAGACGTATTTTAGTAATAGCGACGGTTCCACTTCGAACAAATCATTGATCTCGAAAGTGTATCCACCGGTAATAAAGTAGTGATTGGTTAATCTGCCGGTCGGATCTTGAATTGATCGCTCAAAGTCGAGCTGGTTCCGTATCAATTGCGGAGCAGAGGCCCCAAAGAAATAGTTCGGTCCAAAAAGATATAAACTGAAGCCGGCATCTGGGAATAGGTTATCTTCTCTGGCGCTTGAGATCACATTATCGCTTTCATCCGCAAAAGTGATCTCGGTGCCATCCACGGTATATTGAAGCAAACCGGCATTCAAGGCCATGGATAGTCTGAGTTCGCTATTCAACTGTAAAATATATGAATAGGAGAAATTAAATCCATTCCTCCTGGTTGGTCCGGTTACGTCAGAAAACAGATAGCCCCCGATACCCATATTGCTGCTGATTGGCCCGTTCACACTTAGTATGTAGGTAGAAGGGGCATCCTTGATTCCCGCCCATTGGTTACGATAATTGGTTTGACCCACAAAATAATTCTCACTCCCGGCTGAAGCAGGATTGATCACGTACCGATTCAGGATGTACTGACTATACTGGGGCAGTTGTTGAGCATAAGCCGAAGTGCCGAGCGCCAGCAGGCATAGCATCATTACACTTTTATAGAATTGCTTCAACATCTTATTTTAATATGGTAATTGGTCCGGTCAATGCTTCAAATCGATCGCTTTTTAGGTCGATGATGTAATAATAGGTTCCAATTGGAAGGGCTTCACCTTGGTAGGTTCCATCCCATGGTTCTTGGTAACCGTTATCTTGCTCGAATAGCAGTTCGCCCCATCGATTGAAGATCTGCACTTTTGCTTCCGGAAATTCCTCCAATACTTCGATCTCCCATACATCATTCTTTCCGTCGCCATTGGGCGTGAAACCAGATGGAATGTCTAGGTCGTCATTGTAAACGACTTCTACTGAGTCAATGTAATTGCAACCGTTGGTGTCTGTGACCGTCAGCACATAAGTTCTGCTCTCTTGTATGGAGGTATTCGGCTCAGCAATTGAAGTGTCATTCAACCCATCTGCAGGCGTCCAATTATATAAATAGCTTGCTTCTTTGCCGCTTATGCGAATGGTCGCTGTTTCGTCTTTATAGATATTGATCCGTTCAGGCAATTGAAGAATTGGGTTGGCTACCACGCTTGGTTGATAGATCGTAGTGTCATTGCAACTTCCATTCGAGGCAATGAAGAAGAACGTATACGAACCAACATTTCTAAAGATCGTGGTGTCTGCAGAACTGCTTAATAGTGTAGTCGTGTCACTCAGATACCAAGCTGAAGCATTGACGGTTGAACCATTCACGGTGCCTAACAATCGGATGCTGTCTCCTTCACAGAATAGCGTATCTGAAGGCACTTGAGCAACCACGGTGTCAATTGCTTCAATGTTCACCGTGATCTGCTCGGAACAACCCGTGGCATCAGTTACCGTTAGAAGATTCGCACCAAAGCAAAGGTCGTTCGGACTGCTGCCACTTTGTCCGCCTGCCCAGCTAAAGGTATAAGGAGGGTTGCCGCCATTGGCAGTTACATCTGCTGAGGCATCACAATCTTCACTGCAGTCGAGCACCGACTGGGCATTAATGGTTAGATCCAATGGGGGAGGATCCGTTAGGGTAACCGAGGTGGTTGCGCTACATCCATTTGCATCGGTGGCGGTAACGGAATAGTTACCTGCACAGAGGTCCGTTGCAGGAATTCCTTCTTGTCCGTTTGGATCGTCCCATGAATAAGTATATAAGATGTTGCCTCCTGTAGTAGAGACGAATATTTCTCCGTCGCAGGCACCGTTGCAGCTGATGTTGCTCACAATTGACGAGCCAAGCAGTATGGTGTCAGGCTCACTTACACGAACAGTGATGTAGCGAATACACCCTTCCGGCAGGGAAGTCACTTCCAATACATATTCATCAGCACAGGCTGCATTCAAGAGATCAGTATCAGTGGGCGCGATCGCAACCCCGTTAGTGTTCAGCCATCTATAGGTTACGCTGGCACTTGGGGTAAGATTACTGATAAGAGAACCATCACAGCTGCCATTGCAACTTACATCGCTTACCGTAGGATTCGCCACAACAAGATTGCCGCTGTTGGATAAATTCACAAATAAGGTTTGAGCACATCCGTTCGCATCGCTTACCGTGACCTCGTATATTCCTGCACATAAACCACCCAAGAAATTGGTATCTGCCGATGGGGCAAATTGCCAGTTGTAAGTGTAAGGCTGATTTCCTCCGCTCACGTTCAATCTGATCGAACCATTGCATGGACTGGTTCCACACGTACTTGAAACTACCGTAGGAACAATTTCCAATTCATTCGGGCTGTTAATGACAACTTCTTCGTTTCTGCTGCAACCGGCGGCATCGGTAATCAAAATGAAGTAGGTGCCACTGCTCAAATTGCTCAAGCTATTCGAAGTAGCGCCATTGTGCAACCACAAATAAGTGTAAGGAGGTGTACCACCAATTGGGTTCACAGTAACGCTGCCATCTGCAGCTCCAAAGCAGCTTTCATTCGTTGCACTGATGGTTGCGTCAGACGGGCCTTCTACCGTGTTGATTGTAAAGGTGAAGCTTTCAGAGCATCCGTTAGCGTCGGTCACATCCACAGTGTGTACTCCTGCACATAGATTTGCTGCGGTATCAGCTGTGGAACCATTGCTCCATAAATAAGTGAACGGAGCATTGCCACCACTCATTGAGATCGTAGTAGAACCATTGCATTGCCCGCAATTCGCATCCGTAGTATTTATTGAAGGCACTAATGCGGTAGGCTCGGTCAACACCACTGTATCACTGCTCACACATCCAATGGCGTTGGTCACCACCACGGTATAGGTGCCGGCAGTTAGATTATTAATATCATCAGTAGTTTGTCCCTGGTTTAACCAGTTGAAGGTGTACACCGGATTGAATCCACTTACAGAAGTGAAGATCGCTCCGTCATTCCCTCCTCTGCAGCTTATATTCGTTAATGAGTCCACAGTAATTGTTGGACCATTGGTGCTATTCAGCACTACGTTAAAGCTTGCGGTACAGTTGTTATCGTCTGTTACTTGTAGCACGTATATACCTGCAGCCAGATTATTGGCCGTGGCTGTATTTTGTCCAATTAAAGGATTATTTGAAGCATCGAACCACTGGTACTGATAGTCGAGACTCACGGTTCCACCGGATACTGTAGCTGTGATTGAACCGTCGGATTGATTGCAGTTGGCATCCACCGTAGTGAAAGTTGCCGATAAGGCTGCCGGGCTACCAACCACCACCGATAAGGTGGTATCGCAACCATTGGCGTCTGTAATCCTTACGGAATAGGTTGCCGCACAAAGTCCGCCAATATTAGCCGTGCCTTGACCGCTTCCGGGTGCTGGACTCCAATTGAACTGATAAGGTGCTGTGCCTCCGCTTACGGTTACACTTGCGGTTCCGTCGCAGCTGCTGTTGCAACTGGCATCGGTGCTACTTATCGAGGCTAGGATCTGGGTAGGCTGATCTATCGTAAACGGCTCTATGCTTATACAGCCTGTATTATTGGTTACTTGCACAAAATAGTTACCCGCACTTAAGTTTGATGCGGTGGCCGTGGTGATGCTTAACGGCTGAGCACTGGCATCAAGCCAAGCAATACTGCATGCCGGATCACTGCAGACGAAGTTCACACTTGCTTGACCGTCGCTGCCGCCAAAACAACTGACATCGGTTTTGTTAACGGAGATCAATTCAGCGCCTATGTCCGAAATGCTGCGCGCAAAACTTGCGGAGCAGCCACTGTTATCTGTGACTTCCACAAAGTATATTCCCGCGCACAAGTCGCCAATACTGTCTGTGGTGCCCAATTGATTTGAAGAAGCATCAGTCCACAAGTAGGTATACGGGGCAGTTCCGCCGGATGGGCTTATTTTCAATGAGCCGTCACAATTGTTACAGGTCGAATTTACCGCACTAAAAGAAGAGTCAATTGGACTAGGGCTGCTGATGGTAACGGAATCCAATGAGGTACAGCCATTGTCGTCCGTTATGGTGACAAAATATTGTCCGTTGCATAGGTTAATTGCTGTATCTGAACTCAATCCCGTCTGAACTCCCAGGCTCCAAGTGTAAGTGTATGGGGAAGTGCCACCACTCGGTGTCACGTAGGCTTTTCCTTCACACGGACTAGCGTTCCCACAGTTTTGGTCTTCTCCGACAATATTTCCTACGATGGCAGAGGCAGCTGTGATGGTAAAATTGATGGTTGTGTCACAGCCGTTGACGTCTTCAATCAGTACGCTGTAATTTCCTGCACAAAGATCTCTGATTTCAGCATTCCCTTGCTGATTGTTGGGAGGCACTGGTGTCCATGTGTAAGAATAAGGTGGGTTGCCTCCATTAGGATTTACTCGGGCTACTCCATCGCAGGCGCCGGCACAGCTCTCATCAACGGATGCCTCATTCGGTAAGATCGGGCTAAATGGATCGATGGTCACACTATCCACTGCAGTACAACCGCTGCCATTATCTGTGATGGTCACAAAATATTCACCTACACATAAACCGCCAACCTGTGAGGTTCCTTGTCCGTTACCTGGCGCCGGTGACCAATTGAAGGTAAAGTTGGATGTGCCAGTTGGAATGGTCACTTCTGCAGTTCCATCACACCCCCCGTTGCAGCTTTGATCAGTGGAGCTGAGAGTATAGTTAATAGAGGTCGTGTTGATGTTAAAATTTATGACCGTATCGCACGATAATGCATCAGTGATGGTAACTGAATAGTTGCCGGCACACAAGCCTCCGATGCTATCTACGTTTCCTGAAGGGACTGACCAGTTGAACGTGTAAGGTGTGGCACCGCCGGTTGGATTCACCTTAGCCGTACCATCACAAAGTCCATCACAGCTTTCGTCTTGAACTGTGAGGTTGGGACTGATTATTGAAGCCGGGTTGATGGTAAAATTAATGGTTGTGTCACACCCATTCGCATCGATGATATTAAGCGTGTAATTTCCGGCGCAAAGCGTGCCGATCGAATCAACACCACTGACATTCGTGCTCGGTCCGGTCCAGGTGAAAGTATATGGGGGCGTTCCTCCTACAGGATCACTTTTTGCGTAGCCTCGGCAGATATTCAGCGGACCGCAACCATCGTCTTGGGTAACCAGGTTAGGTAGAATATTTGAAGTAGATGGGTTGATCACATACGTTTCATTGTCTGTGCAGCTGTTCGCGAGATCAGTTATGGTTACGTTGTAGGTGCCCGGACTGAGGTTATTTTGATCTTCAGTGGGAGGTAAGGAATTATCCCAAGCGTATTGAAGATTGGTAAAGCTTCCCGTGATGGTTTGATCAATGCTTCCATCGGCAGCTCCTGGGCAGGATGGATCATTGAGTACTGCGCTAATGGTGAAGGAGGGATCCAAGCCTACCGTAATGGTTTCAACTTGCGTACAATTATTGCCATCGGTTATCGTCACCGTATACGAACCCGCAGATAAAGCACTTAATCCTGGAGTAGTTGCCCCGCCAGGATTCCATGAATAGGTGTAAGGCGGTGTTCCGCCGGTAGTGGATGTGCTTATGGAGCCATCGCCTCCGGGGTTACAACTTTCATTGGTTGCGCTGGCATTCGCTTGTATCGGATCCGGTTGGATTACGTCGATTGTTCTGGTAGCGGTGCAGTTGGTGGCATCGGTTACCGTAACCGCATAGGATCCGGCGCAAAGAGAAGTTCTAAAGAAATTGGTTGAATTGTCGCCCCATAAATAGGTGTAAGGTGCGGTTCCTCCGCTTGGGCTAAGCGTGATGCTACCTATACAGACCCCATTACACTCCAGATCTACGACCGTTTCGTTCAGCACAATATTGCCACCATCATTAACGGTGGCACTATCCAACACGGTGCAGCCATTCAGGTCTGTGACGGTTACAAAGTAAGTGCCTGAAGACAGACTACTCAAATTAGGGGTAGTTGCTCCACCCGGACTCCACAAATAAGAATAAGGTGCTGTTCCGCCGGTTGCAGCAGTGGATGCGGTTCCGTCATTACCAGGCGTGCAAGTCTCGTCAGTTGCGCTGGTGTTGGCAAGTAGTGGCGAGGGTTCATTGATTACGAATCCCTGAATCCGCGTACAACCAAGGTTGTCAGTCACTGTTACTTGATAACTCCCCGCGCACAAGCCGGTCTTGTTTGAAAAGGTGGTATTATCGTCCCAGAGATAGGTGTATGGAGCAGTACCTCCGCTAGGTGCAAGCGTTATGCTACCATCGCAAACTCCATTGCAGCTGGCGTCATTCAACACTTCATTCAAGGCAATGTTAGAACCAGAATTAATGGTCGCGCTATCCACCGCCGTACATCCATTTATGTCCGTTATGGTAACCAAGTATGTACCGGGAGATAATCCCACAATTCCTGAGGTTGTCGCTCCGCCCGGTGCCCAATTATAAGAATAAGGGGGAGTTCCACCACTTGCTGATGTAGAAGCCGTTCCGTCATTACCGGGAGAGCAACTTTCATCAGTGCTGGTCACATTAGCCAATATTGCCCCGGGCTCCCCAACCGTGAAGCTCACGCTTCTGCTGCAAGAGGCGTTATCGGTGACGGTAACCAGATAGCTTCCCGCGCACAAACCGGCCCTGAAAAAGTTGGTTGAGTTATCGTCCCAAAGGTAAGTGTAGGGTGCTGTTCCACCCGAAGGACTCAAAGTAATGCTGCCATCACAATCCCCGTTGCAGCTTGCATCTACTATGGTTTCGTTGAAGGCAATGTTTCCACCACCATTTACCGTCACGCTGTCTACCACCGTGCAGCTGTTCGCATCCGTTATGGTTAGGCGATAAGTTCCTGCCGTAAGGCTATTGATGCTTGCGGTACTTCCTCCTCCCGGCGACCAGCTGTAGGTATACGGAGGGGTTCCTCCCAAAGTGGCACTCGTGGCAGTTCCATCTGATCCTGGAGTACAACTTTCTGGAGTTGAGCTAAGGTTGGCTTCTAAGGAGTCTGGTTGACCAACTAAAATGGTCTCAATGCGTTCACAACTGCTATTGTCGGTAACCGTAACCGTGTAACTACCAGCACATAGTGAAGTCCTGAAAAAATTCGAAGAGTTGTCGTCCCATAAGTAAGAATAAGGAGGAACCCCACCCGAAGGGGATAAGGTGATATTGCCATTACAATCGCCGAAGCAGTCCGGCTCAACCACCGTGGCGCCAATAAGGATATTCCCTCCTCCGGCAACATTAATGGTTTCAGAAGCGGTACATCCATTCAAGTCAGTAACGGTAACGGTATAGCTACCGGCAGCAAGACCAGTCAAGCCAGGAGTGGTTGCTCCACCAGGTGTCCAACTATAAGAATACGGAGCAGTACCTCCGCTGGCTGCAGTTGAAGTGCTTCCGTCGTTTCCGGGGGTACAACTTTCATCAGTAGCGCTGCCATTTACCGCAAGAGTATTAGGCTCGCTCAAAGAAATAGTTTCTAAAGCGGTGCACCCACTGCCATCAGTAATGGTTACATCATAAGTGTTGGGCGCAAGTGAATTACGGCTGCCAGGGCCATTGCCAATATCAGACCAATTGTAAGTAATGGGTGCGATCGCTCCACTTAGATTAAGGGTAATTGACCCATCATTGAAACCATTGCAACTAATGTCATTGGCATTGACCGTAACTGTATAGGTAGGATTGCTTCCGATGTTGAAGTTAACGATGGTATCGCAACTGTTCGCATCGGTTATGGTCACGGAATAACTTCCTGCGGTGAGGCTATTTACTGAATCACCCACAGAAACCCCAGATGCAGGCCAATTGTAGGTGTAAGGACCCGTGCCTCCTCCGAAAAATACCCGAGCTGCGCCATCGTTTCCAGGATTGCAACTCTCATCATAGGTCAGGAGGCTATTCAACTGCAGGGGAACCGGTTGATTCACCACAATGCTTTCAATCGCGCCGCAGCCATTGCCATCTGTCACGGTTACCGTATAAGTTCCGGCGGCTACGTTGATGGGGTTAGCGCCAACCAAACCACCTGTCCAGCTGTAATTGAATGGTGCGGTTCCTCCGGTTAGGGTGCTGGTAATCGCACCGTCGTTGCCCCCGCTGCAACTAGCATCGGTTGAATCCAAACTCACAGAGAAGGTCGCAAAATTGCCGATGGAAAATGGGACGATGACCTGACAGCCGTTGGCGTCTGAAATAGTCAGATCGTAAGTACCTGTGCTTAAACTGTTCACACTATCTCCTACAGCTACGCCTGCGGCGGGCCAATTGTAGGTGTAAGGCGGGGTGCCATTGTTGATCGAACTTACTCTTGCGCCACCTACACCAGCAACGCAAGTGTCTTCGGTGGTATTCACGGAAGCATTGATTGCGAGTGGCTCGGTTACATTCAGTGTAATTGAGGTATCGCAATTATCAGCACCGGTAATGGTTACTGTATAAGTGCCGGCGCACAAACTGTTCCGGTTTTGGGTAGTTACAAAATCGTTCCACAAGTAGGTGTAAGGGGCAATTCCACTACTTGGGTTTAGGTCGATGGTTCCATCGCATAAGCCGTTACAACTGGCGTTACCGATCACCTCATTGGGATCTATATTGCTGGGGTTAGAGACGATCTGAAAGGTATCGATTAAAGTACAGCTCGAGGCGTCAGTGATGGTTACATCGTAGGAGCCTGCGGTTAAGTTAGTAACCGTGTTTCCACTCACATTTCCTCCGGGGGTATTCCAGCTGAAACTGTAGGGACCACCATCTCCACCACTTGGAGTTGAGGTCACACTGCCGGAACCCGGTCCGGCACATCCGGTAGGATTTAATGTCAAATTGCTTAGGATAGCCGATGGCTGATTCACCGTTGCACTGTCTACGACAAAACAGCCAGTTATGGTATCAGTAACCGTTACCCGGTAGGTTCCGGCTGAAAGCGATGGTCTTAAGGAGGCTCCAGGCCCGATATCTGACCAGGTGTAGGTGTAGTTGCCACCCGCAGGAAGAGCATTGGCTAAAATGGACCCATCTGAAAGACCATTACATGATGCATCATTAGGTACCAGGGAGACGGTGAAGCTTGCAGTTAAGGTATTGACAGTATAGGATTGGATCAAAGTACATCCGTTAGCGTCAGTTATCGTAAGGTCATACGTTCCTGCGGCAAGATTATTTTGTGTGGGAGAATTGGTAAGCGGCGGACTCCAGGTATAATTGTAGGCGGGTGTGCCACCATTTACCGTTAATGAGATCGACCCATCGCCTCCCGGAGCGCAACTCTCGTCCACTATTGCGTCAGACACAGTGATTGCGGAAGGTTGACCCAAGTTTACAGAAGTGGTGTTGGAACATCCGTTGTTATCGGTAACCGTCACGTTGTATGTACCGGCTGCCAGGTTAGGCTGACTCCCTTGATTAGGCAAGGGCGGATTCCAATTGTAGTTGAATGGTGCAGCTCCTCCACTGATTTGAATAGCAATGAAGCCAGACGCTTCTCCGTTGCACAAAGGATCAGAGCTAGAATCTGAAAGGCTGAAAACCGGCGGAAGCTGATTGATCGTGAAGTTAACCGAAGTATTACACCCATTATTGTCGGTAACGGTTAGTGAATAATTGTTAGGGATTAAACCAGATATAGAATCGGTGCCCTGTCCGGTCGGGTTTCCCGGTCCCCAACTATAAGTGTATGGCGGCGTACCTCCATTGACCGTGGCAGCAGCAGCTCCATCACTCACGCCACCGCAACTTACATCGTAAGTATTTAGGGAAACACTCAAGGGAGGAGGCTCCGTCAAGGTCACGGAATCGATTGCTGTACAGCCTGTGACATCCGTAACGGTCACCCTATATGTACCAGCAGCTAAAGAGCTTGCAGGGTTAGTGGTCTGGTTGGCCGGATCATTCCATTGGAAAGAATAACCTGGATTTCCACCCAATACGTTGGCCAAGGCTACCCCTGAATTGTCTCCATTGCAATTAAGGTCACTTCCGGTAATGTTTATGGTGATTGCCAAAGGTTCGTTCACTATTGTAGTAGTGCTGGCTGTGCAACCATTTTGATCGGTAACCGTGATAGTGTAAGTTCCGGCCGGGATGTTACTGATATTTTGCGTGCTTTGGCCGCCAGGATTCCATGAGAAAGTATAAGGTGGCGTGCCTCCACTAGGGGTTGATTGTGCGCTTCCATCGCTATCACCAAAACAGGATGCATCTGTTGAACTGGCCGTCACATTAAGGGCAGGAGGTTCGGTAACCGTGGCGCTGTCGATCGCGCTGCAGCCATTCACATCACTTACCGTAACGCGATAGGTGCCAGCCAGTAAGTTATCATTGGCCGCCGTGGTTTCAGAATTACTCCAATTGTAAGAATAGGCTCCTGTCCCGCCGCTTGCTAAGACGCGAAGAAAGCCGTCGTTTACCCCATTGCAGCTCACATTTCTCAGACTATCGAAGATGAAGCTTAATACCGGAGGATCCACAAGGGTGGTATCGAATATTGCGGTACAAGAGTTGGCATCGGTGACGGTTAAAGTATAATTCCCTGCGCCTATGCCAAACAGGTCTTCTGAGATACCAGACGGACTCCAGCTGAAGCTCAGCGGTGGAGTTCCTCCGCTTACATCGAGATCAATAAACCCATTTGCGTCTCCGTTGCATGCGGGGTCGGCAAAATTGTCGACCGAAATAACAATGGGTGGCTGCTCAGTGATGATCACCGAATCGGCTGCGGTACAGCCAAGGTTATCGGTTACGGTGATGGTGTAAGTGCCCGCGACTAAATTATTGATGGTGGTTACTGCTCCGCTTCCGTTACTGCTTTGAGACCATAGATAATTATAGGGTGATGATCCTCCTGAATAATTTGCAGTTACGCTTCCGTTCGCATCCCCAAAACAATCATTGTTGCTGTTTACGGTAAAATTGATCAATATCTCCGATCCCTCGCCCACGGTAGCAGAGTCTATAAGCGTACAATTGTTATCATCGGTAATGGTTAGCCGGTATGTGCCGGCACTTAAGTTATTTCGATTCTGCGTACTTATACCGCCATCCCAATTGAAAGTGTAAGGCGTGGTTCCTCCACTTACATTAGTGGTAATCGACCCTGTGTTCCCATTGAAGCAAGGGTTATCAATTACGGAAAAAGACACCCCAAGCGGAGCAGGCTGACCTACGGTAAAATTTGAAGTGCCCGTGCAGCCGTCGTCGTCGGTGACCGTGATACTATAAGTGCCCGGAGATAAACCACTTTCAGTGTTGGTGTTGTTTAATGGGCTAGTACTCCACTCGTAGTTCACGAAAACTCCGCTACCGCCGCTTGGATTTGAAACAGCAACCCCATCTGAGAATCCTGCACAAGAGACATCCGTTACACTTACGTTTGGAAAGAGCTGAGGAGGCTCATTTACGGTGGTTGAATCAACTTGGGTACACCCATTTTGGTCACTTACTGTGACGCGATATAATCCGGCACATAGTCCGGTGGCGACTTGAGTGGTTTGATTGGAAGGATCATCCCATTGAAAGGTATAGGGAGCAACCCCTCCAATTACGGCAAGATTGGCGTTTCCATCGCATACACCAAAACAGGATGCAGGTGAAGAGAAGGCCGCGGCATTGATTCCAGAAGAAGCAAAATTGACCGGAGCAAAGGCCGCCGAATTGTCGCCCAGGTCTTGAACCGTGATGATGTAATTTTGGGTGGTAAGGTTGAATATGGTATCGCCCACATTGAAAAACTGCACAGGGCTAGTGTTTATACGAATAAGATAGGGGCCTGTTGGAGGAAGCGTTACGAGTGAGTCAATGGTAACCCAACCATCGGTAGCTCCCTGACAAGAGGGTGTTTGCTCAGAAGTCGCTACTGTCAATATGAGCGCTTTCGACTCATATGCCCCTAGTAAAAGAACACTAGTGAACAAGAAAATCTTGAAGAAATGCTTCATCAGGTGGTTAGAATTTGCAATACGCGCTTAATTGATCTCCGTGCTTGCCTAACAAATATAATTATTTCAATATTAGCTAGACGGCTACGGCTTTACAACCATTAAGACGAAATTAATCACCATTGGGTTGTGTATAAGTCGAAGAAATAGGGCAATTTATCTTGTCTAAGATTCAATTGAGAGAAGAAAAGCCTTGCCCTTGGCTTACACGGAAAATTTGTAAAATAGTGTTTAGCTCACCGCAGATCCATTAGAAACCGCTTTGTCAGGGCCGATCAGGCTCAGCTTGCCATCTTCGTCTTCACCCATCAAGACCATCCCTTCAGATAGCTCACCCATGATTTTTCTGGGCTTCAGGTTGATCACAAGTTGTACTTGTCGGTCGATGAGCTCTTCCGGCTGGTAGTGCTTAGCGATGCCAGATAGCACATTTCTAGTTTCTGCACCCAGATCAATTTTTAATCTGAGTAACTTATTGCTCTTTTCTATTTTCTCAGCCTTGATGATCGTGCCCACCCGGAGGTCTAATTTTAGGAAATCATCAAATTCAATGGGGTCTTTCATATTCAAGCTCTTTTTTGCGGTTTGGTCATCTGATGCATTTTGGTTTTGGACTTTGCTGCCTTGCAATTTGTTCAACTGTGCTTGCACGCTGTCGTCTTCCAGTATTGAGAATAGAAGATCTCCTTTGGGTAGTTTCGTTCCGGAACTCAACAGGTCTGCCCGTCCAAGGTCTGTCCATGCCAATTTGCCGAGACTCAAATAGGAGGCCAACTGGGCAGAACTATCTGGCAAGAAGGGGCTGAAAATTATGGCGCAATTGGCCGCAATTTGCAAGCCAAGATGAATAATGACTTTTACTTTATCTGGCTCGGTCTTGATCAGTTTCCACGGCTCCTCATCGGCTAAGAACTTGTTACCCAAACGAGCTAGTGACATGGCATTTTGAATGGCATCTCGAAACCGAAAGGCCTCGAGGTTATCTGTGCACCGATCAATGTGAGCACGCATTTGGTCAATGATGTCTTGGTAGCTTGAAAGCGAGTTGGCCTCGGGGACTTCCCCCTCATAGTATTTTTGATTGAGTACCAGTACTCGATTGACGAAGTTGCCATAGATCGCCACCAATTCCGAGTTATTCCGACTCTGAAAATCATTCCAGGTGAATTCGCTGTCCTTGGTTTCAGGGGCGATGGATGTCAAGACGTAACGCAATACGTCTTTGTGATTCTTAAGCGCTTGCAGGTCTGACAAGTATTCATGCAGCCAAACTGCCCAATTTCGGGAGGTCGAAATCTTTTCACCTTCTAAATTTAGGAATTCATTGGCTGGCACATTCTCTGCTAAAATGAACTTCCCGTGTTTTTTGAGTAAAATCGGAAAGATGATGCAATGGAAAACGATGTTATCCTTACCTATAAAATGAATCAACCTGCTGTCTGCTGATTGCCAGTAATCGCGCCAATTCTTTCCTTCTCTGTTTCCCCAATCCTTGGTTGCGGAAATGTAGCCAATAGGGGCGTCTAGCCATACATACAACACCTTTCCTTCAGCGCCTTCGAGGGGCACCTTCACTCCCCAATCCAAGTCGCGGCTCATGGCTCGTGATTGCAGACCACCATCGATCCACGACTTACATTGACCGATGACGGGTTTTCGCCAGCTTTTTGGGTCATGTTGCATACTGCCAGCTAACTTGCCTTCTTCGATCCACTCTTTTAGCCAGCCTTCTTCCTGCTGCATGGGTAGATACCAATGTCGCGTAGTCTTTAAAGTGGGTGCTTTTTTACTTAAGGTAGATACGGGATCGATCAATTCATTAGGACTTAGGGTGCTTCCGCATTTCTCGCATTGATCTCCGTAAGCGGACGGATTGCCACATTTGGGGCAAGTACCCTGTATGTAACGATCAGCCAGAAACTGGGAAAATTCCTCATCATAGAATTGTTCACTTTCTTTCAGTTCAAACGCGCCCTTTTTGTCGAGCTCCAAAAAGAAATCCTGAGCAGTTTTATGATGGATCTCGTCCGAAGTTCGATGATACTCATCGAAAGTGATTCCGAAATCGGCAAAGGCATTTTTATTCAGTTCGTGATACTGGTCTACGATCTCTTGCGGACTCTTATGCTCTTTTTTTGCCCTTAGGGTGATGGCTGCCCCGTGTTCATCAGAGCCGCAGATGAAGGCTACATCTTTGTTATTTGAACGAAGATACCGCACGTAAGTATCAGCGGGTAGATAAGCCCCGGCGAGGTGCCCAAGGTGAATGGGACCATTGGCGTAGGGAAGAGCAGCGGTGATTAGGTGTCGACTTTTGGAATCGCTCGGTTTCATGGCAGGATTTGAAGGGCAAATATAAGCAGTCTGGACTGCCTATTCCATTAACCTTTGGCCTTTTGCGCTTTATTTCGAGCCCGCTTCTTTAACCAGACATTGATAAAAATAGAAGACAAGATCAGTAGGGTGCCTGCATAAAAACCCAGCGACATTTTTTCTTCTTCTCCAAAGATGAGAAACGCCAAGATTATTCCGTAAACCGGCTCAAGATTGATACTTAAACTCACGGTAAAGGGGGTCAATTCTTTCATGACTTCTACGCTTGCCACAAAGGCAAAAGCCGTGCATAAGATGCCTAGGACCAGCAGCCAAAAGAGATCCGAGAGCGGGATATCTAAAGTAAAGGCATCATCAGCAAGGTCAAAAATAAAATACAAACTGATAGCCAAAACACCCCCACTTAATTCATACAAGGAAATCCTTTGCGCATCGTACTTTTTGATCAATCTCCCGTTGATTACCGTGAATAGTGAAGCTAAAAAAGCGGCAGTCACTCCAAGTAGAATACCCAGTGCATTTCCGGTTTCAAATTGAAAGATAAAGTATAGGCCTAAGATCACAAGGCCGCCGAGCAAAAATTCATAGAGCTGTACTTTTCTTTTGAAAAATAAAGGTTCTAATAGCGCAGTGAAGATAGAAGCTGAGGCCAAGGCTGCCAGGGTAATACTCACATTGGATTGCTTGATGGCCTCGAAAAAGAAGATCCAATGAGCGGCAATAATGAAACCCACCGCAGTTACCTTATATTGACCTCCACCTTTCAGTCGCAAGGAACGCCCCCTTAGTTTGATGTAAAAACCTAGGGAAATACTGGCGATCAACATGCGATACCAGACCAATAGTTCTGATGGAATACTGATCAGCTTTCCCAGGATTCCCGTGAATCCGAAGATCAGAACCACAAAATGTAGTAGCAGAAGATTCTGGATCGAGGGCTTTTGATCGTGCATTCGAAAGTCAATTTTCGGCACTCAGTCGATAAAGCACCGGTTTACTGGGGGAGGCGTCGTTTTCAAAACTAGCCAATTGCAAGGTCAACAAATAAAATCCATCCTTGATCTCCTCCGGCACGTAGATCAGTTCACTAATGGTTCGGTGAAGCTGAGGTGAATCCGGATAATTCCAAAATCGATGATGCGCAGCCAGCACGCCATCATCAAACTCCCGATCTACTGAGGGGAGATCGATCAGTAAGTGCTCAACGCTCTGTTCTAACAGGTAGTCCACCACTTCTACCTCAAGATAGGGAGGGTTGGTATTGGAATACTGCTTATTGATCTTGGAAGCGGGATTGGGCAAAGTTCGAATCACTGCCGCCTTTGCTTGCTCGGGAATGGCTTCCCAGGCTGCGGCAATGTCCTTTTTCCGAATGACTTGATCTTCTCCTACATTCTCGGGTGTCACACTTACTACCTTGGCCGAGAAAATGAATTCCTTCAGGCACTGATTGATGGAATAGAATTCTTTGGAAATGTGGCCTACGCATTCGGTATGGGTGCCATTTCCATGTGGATTGAAGGCGATATCGTTAAAGTTTACTGCACCTCCCTTAGCCACTGAGCCAATGAATTGGTCAGTCATCACCGGTTCGATCTTCACTGGATCCACATACCAGGCATTCACATTTTTCGTTCCCGCTCTAAGCGGAATGGAAATGTCTAGGGGTTTAGAGGTGTCGTAATTGTAGACGATATGATCGATGCTGACCTTGGCTTTCATCAGTGTGGCTTTTTGCGAATATACAGTTTAAAGAAATTATTTCGTAGTCGTGGCCCGGCAGATGAGATCTCAGGCTACAGTTTGGATGGAATTCTTTGTCAGTCGCTCTGAACTTCTAGAAAGACTCTGCCTTTTTCGGGCTTTCTTTAGCGCTTTCTTTAGTTTTGCCTTGCGATATCCGCGTTTCCTCATCAACAACTACACACCTTGAATGGCCGCTAAAAGCAAGAAGAAATCAGCTCCAAACTCATTGATACAACAAATTCTGGAGGTGTTTCAAAAACACCCTAATCAACACTTCAACTACAAGCAAGTGGCCAAACGCATGCGCGTGGGCAAAGCCTCCAAAAAGAAGACGATCGAACACTTCTTAAAAGAACTAGTGGCAGACGAAGTGCTAATGGAAGACAGACCTGGAAAATACACCCTAGTGCATACCGGGAACTCAAATCAGCTGCTACAAGGCAAGGTAGATATGACCCAAAGTGGCAGTGCCTATGTATCTGTAGAGGGTATGCCTGACGATATCTACATCGATGAAAACAACCTAGGCACAGCTTTGCATGGCGATTTGGTTGAACTGAATATCATCAAGGTCAAGCGAAATGGCAAGCCCATTGGAGAGATCCAAAAAGTGTTGGAGCGAGCGGAAACTGAATTCGTAGGCAAGATCGAGAAGTCGCTCAAGTACGCCTTTTTAGTGCCCGACAGCAAACGCATGCCAGTGGATATCTTCATTCCACTTTCCAAGTTGAAAGGTGCCCAGAATGGGGAGAAGGTCATCGTACGCATGCTCAAATGGGATGAGAACGATGATTCACCTGAAGGTGAAGTGATCAAAGTGCTTGGTCCGGTGGGCGAGAACGAAACCGAAATGCACGCCATCCTGGCCGAATATCATTTACCGGCAGAATTTCCCAAGCACATTGAAGAGGAAGCCAAGCAGATCGACGTCAGCATCAAGGATGCTGAGGTGAAGAAACGAAAAGACCTCAGAAAGGTCACTACTTTCACCATTGACCCCGACGATGCCAAAGATTTCGATGATGCCTTATCGCTTCAGAAACTAGAAAATGGCAATTGGGAAATTGGCGTACACATTGCCGATGTAAGTCATTATCTCAAGGAAGGGAGTCAACTCGATCAGGAAGCCTATGATCGCGCCACTTCAGTTTATCTGGTAGACCGCGTGGTTCCCATGCTGCCTGAAGTGCTCTCGAATTTTGCCTGTTCACTTCGACCCAATGAAGACAAATACACTTTCTCTGCCCTATTTGAAATGGATGAGAATGCTAAAGTGATCAAGCAGTGGTTTGGCAGAACGGTAACCCATTCTGATCATCGCTTCACTTATGATCAGGCCCAAGAATTGATCGAAGGCAAGGAAGGCAAGCTAGGAGAAGAAGTGAGACTGCTGGATGGCCTGGCTAAAAAGCTGAGAGCCGGCAGATTTAAAAAAGGCTCGATCAATTTCAATTCACTGGAAGTTAAGTTCAAGCTGGATGGTCAGGGCGAGCCTAGTGGCGTGTATGTGAAGGAACAAAAAGATGCCAACAAGTTGATCGAAGAGTTCATGCTTTTGGCCAATAAGAAAGTGGCGGAATTCATTGGTAAAGGGAAAGGCGGTAATGCTAAGCCTTTTGTCTATCGGATTCATGAAAATCCCGATCCTGAAAAACTGCAAACCTTTAGCACCTTCATTCGCAAGTTTGGTTATCGTATCGATACCACTTCTCCGAAAGGTATTTCACAAAGCATGAATCGCTTAATGGCAGAGATCCATGGCAAAGGGGAGGAGCAATTGATCTCTACCCTGGCCATTCGCACCATGGCCAAGGCGGAATATTCTACCGATAACGTAGGTCATTACGGTTTGGCATTTCCATTTTACAGTCACTTTACTTCCCCCATTCGACGTTATCCGGATGTAATGGTGCACCGACTGTTGCAACATTATTTGGATGGCGGAAAGGCAGTGAATCAGGAAGAATTGGAAGAAAAATGCAAGCACTCTTCAGAACGCGAGAAGCTTGCCACTAATGCCGAAAGAGACTCGATCAAGTTCATGCAGGTGAAGTTCCTACAAGGCAAAGAAGGCGAAGTGTTTGGTGGGGTGATCTCCGGAGTGAGCGACTTCGGATTCTTTGTGGAGCTGGAAGATAGCAAGTGCGAAGGGCTGGTGCGCATGAAGAATCTCACTGATGATTTCTATCGCTTCGACCCCGACAATTACGCCATTGAAGGTCAACGCAACGGCAAGATCTTCAGAATGGGCGATGAAGTGACTATTCGGGTAAAAAAGGCAGATCTATCACGCCGACAGCTTGATTTTGAATTATTGAACGACTTTGATAGTTGATTCTACTTGCCGATCCAAAAATTAGTGTAATTCTCGTATAGGTCAGGTTTGAATGCCAGTCTTTAAAAGGGCTGGTAAATCTCCATGATCTAAGGCGCCTCGCTGAAAGCATAATGGCAATAACACGCATGAAATGCAGGGGCCAAAATAGACAGATCTCAACAAGAGCAATTAAGATTTAAGGCTGTCAATTTGCATTTTTCAAGACTTTGGCAACTTTTAATTAATTTAAGTGGTCTAACTAGTGATGATTAAGTATCTGAAAATAGGGTTGCTTCTGATGTTCTTGCCTTTTCAAGTCTTCGCGCAAGGCGAGATCAATTTAAAGCCTGGTGAATTTCTTTATGGATTTGGTGGGGGCTTTAGTTTTACGCGCTTGCATGCAATTGAAGCTGAGGAAGCCAAAGCCAACGCGAGGCCCTTTTTTGGATTGAGTGCGTCCTATGCCTTAAGTCATAAATGGAGAACCAATGTTGGGGGGTTCTTTGCAATGCGCTCAACTATTTTCGATAATAAATATCGCTTTGACCAGAACGGTATCGATCTCCATTTTATCCAGCAATACAAGCTTGACGATCTCTATTTCAATTTTGGCCTCTTGATGCAATCTACCATCACGGAGCGCACTACGCTAAAAAACAGCAGCGACTTTGGAACTGAGAATAGACAGGGAATGTACAATGTGCCCAATTTCCAGTTGATGCCGATGGCGGGAATCGAGTTCAAATTAATGGACAATTGGAGGCTTTTTACCCACTATTCTTTTGGCATTAATGACCTGAGCAGCAATCTGCAGTTTGGTCTTTTATTCAGAATAAATAAGCGAAATCCACCGCCAGAAAGTGAACGAAAACGAAGGAAGCGGATAGCCCGCAGGCAAATTCGCGAGCTCAGGAACGGGGCACTATTGGTAAGACTCAAGACCTCAGAACCAGTTATAAAAGCGATGAGAGACAGGGGTTACCTGAACCTTGCTGAAGAAACCCAAAAAAACCAGCGAATAGAAAACCTCAGTTTGATCAAGGCCTTTCGCGCCGCCTACAATTTTTCAGAGATCAAGTTCTTTTTCTCAGAGGATTCTAGGAAGATCAAGGAAAAAAAGTTTGAAGGGATCTTCCTAAACGATAGTCTGCAGAAGGATTCTGCGATCGTCTTACAAGCCAAGCGGAATTACTTTACTTGTGAATTGACCAAGATAGAAAGAGACACGGCCAGCTATTTTTCCCATTACGAATGGGTAACGGTCGGCAATTTTTCAGAAATTCAAGAGCCTCGATTTTACGGCGGCACAGAAAATACCTTTTATGCGCTGGTCATCAAAGATCAAGATTACAATCAACTGAGCAGGCCCTTCCCTTACTACAGCAGAGCGTTGTTTAAATCGATGAGCGAAAACTCAGGCCACGGGATCTTCTATTTGATTCCCCGGCTGATATTTGCAGATACCCCTTTAGGAAGCGTGCGCGATTTGAACGATAAGCTTTTCCGTTTTTGGAGACGGAATCAAGATAAATGATCCGTCGGAAAAACGATTGGGTGCTTGGGTTGTTTGATGCTTAAATTTGAACTTTCTAAAACTGTATTCCCTTGCCTAATTTATTCAAGAACAAAAAAGACCAAGAAGTAAAGATCGGTAAACCGGAATGGTTAAAAACAAAAATAGGTTCCGGCGAAAATTACAAGGAGGTTAAGAAGACGGTGAAGGAGCATCAGCTGAACACCATCTGTGAGTCCGGAAAATGCCCAAATCAAGCCGAATGTTGGAATGCAGGAACCGCCACCTTCATGATCCTTGGCAATACCTGCACTCGCTCGTGTCAATTCTGCAATGTGAATACCGGTAAGCCTGAGGCGGTTGACCCATTTGAACCTCTCCGAGTAGCTAAGTCGATCAAATTAATGGGCATTAAACATGCCGTGATCACCTCGGTAGATCGGGATGATCTTGAGGATGGAGGAGCTTCAATATGGCAAAAAACCATCGAGCTCACCCGTAAGCACAATCCCGGGATTACCATAGAAACCCTGATTCCCGACTTTAAGGGAGAGTGGGAAAACTTAGACCCCATCTTAGCGGTGAAACCTGAAATTGTTTCGCATAATATGGAAACGGTAAGGCGTATCACTAAGAAAGTGCGGGTGCAGGCGAAGTATGATCGCAGCTTGGAAGTCTTGCGTAGGTTAAAAGAAGGCGGGATCGATAAGACCAAGTCCGGAATTATGGTTGGGTTAGGGGAATTTAAAGAAGAAGTGCTTGAAACCATGGACGACCTCTTGAACCAAGGCGTCGAGATCCTCACTATTGGTCAATATATGCAACCTTCCAAAAAACATCTGCCAATTCAAGAATTCGTCCATCCTGAGGTGTTCGCCGACTACAAGAAGATCGGATTAGAGAAGGGGTTCAAATACATCGAGAGCGGTCCCTTGGTTCGTTCTTCCTATCACGCAGAGAAGCATCTCTAATGTCTAAAGAAAGTGTTTGTTGAAGTAAGTAATTAATTTTTCGACGACTTCATGCATACTCACTTTTCTACCCAGCTCTTTTTCTAATGAAGTGACCCCTTTATCTTCCAGTCCGCAAGGCACAATGTTTTCAAAATAACTCAGATTGGTGTTGACGTTCAAAGCTAAGCCATGCATGCTGACTCCCTTACTTATTCTAATTCCCAAAGCACAAATTTTCCTAGGCATGGCAGTCTCTGCACTGATCCAAACTCCGCTTGCTTCTTTGATCCGCTTGCATTTAAGTCCGTAAGAGGCCATACAATCGATCACGCATTGTTCGAGCAAATGCACATAATCCCGAACCCCAAGCCCGAATTCATTGAGATTAAAGATGGGGTAAGCGGTCAATTGACCGGGCCCGTGAAAAGTGATGTCTCCGCCCCGATTCGTTTCATAATAAGCTGCTCCCGTTTCTTCTATAGGGACCTTAAGGTTTTTGATATCGCCCGACTTTCCCAAGGTGTATACCGGAGTGTGTTGCAGCAAGATCAAGGTATTTCGAACGGCTTCTGATTGCCCCACTTTTTTTATAGAAGCATTGAATAACTCCTCTTGGAGAGCTAGGGCTTCCCCATATTCCGCTTCATCTAAATATAGATAGTCGATCTGCTTGGGCATAGTAAGGGTAATTCAAAAATAAGCAGATTGATTGCTTACTTTCGAAAGGTTAAACTACGAATAATTGGCTAAGATCACGATATACACAGATGGAGCTGCTAAGGGAAACCCTGGAAATGGAGGATACGGAGCAGTGCTGTTGTCGGGCAAGCATCGTAAAGAGCTCTCTGAAGGTTTTCGAATGACCACTAACAACCGTATGGAGCTGCTCTCAGTGATCGTAGCGCTCGAGCAGATCAAACGGATTCCTGCTGAGGTCGAAGTGTATTCAGACTCCAAATACGTGGTGGATGCGGTAGAGAAAGGGTGGGTTTTCAATTGGGAGAAGAAAGACTTCAATAAGAAAAAGAATCCTGATTTGTGGAAACGTTTTTTGCTGATCTATCGAAAGCATCGAGTCACCTTCCACTGGGTAAAGGGTCATGCGGGTAATCCGCTCAACGAGCGTTGCGACCAATTGGCCGTTCAAGCAGCAGAAAGCGGGCATCTGAAGGTTGATGAAGGGTTCGAAAGCAGGAATCCAGCCTAACCTTGCTTCGCGATTCAATTGAGTAAAGACTGAAAATCAGCATGCTTAGTTCAGCTCCTGTTGGATTCTGCTCTTCACTCTTGCATTACTTTCGTTCTCGGCAATTTCAGAAAGAACGTCTTGCAACTTTTCGCTAAGTTTTATTAATTCTTGCTCTTCCTTTCTTAGCGCCGCCACTTCAGCCGGCTCATCGCTGGCGGTGATTGTTTTACGCACTGCCTGCCCATTTTCATCGGTTTGGGCTTTGATTTGCAACAAACCATTCACTGCGGCCATTCTCATGAACCAACTGCTTTCACTTTTGGAAAGCGCTGCTAATCTATTGATTCCGGTCATTAAGCTTTCTCCTCTCTGACCCATTAAGTAATCTTGATAGCTCACAATGATGGGATATTTAGCAAAGCCGTTTAGTCGATCCAATTGGGTGTTAAAGTAGTCGCTGTGACGGGGATCAGAATCGTTTGCGTAAAGTCTAGCAATCGTAAAAATGACCCCATCGTCTTTAAGTGATTGAAGTTTTTGTGCCTCTTCCAAAGCGAGCGACATGTTTACTTCAGCAAGGGCATCAAGGGCCGAAGCCACTACTAAATATGATCGGTCTTCTAGAGACGATTGAAAGATAGACGGTTCGATTTGTTTGCCAAAAAGCGTTCCCAACGCAATCAAAGCCTCTCCGCGCACATCAGAAACCGAGTCGTTTTTGGCCAAATAGATCAGTTTGTCTTTGGTGAACTCGCCTCTCCTGCTAGCTAGATTTTTACCATATTGAATGGCTGTCTGACGAATATGCCAGGCCGGGTCGTCCATTGCCTTAGCAAAGATTTCCAATGCTGCGGAATCGCTCGCCAGCTTCAGAGATTTTAAAGCCAGCAGGCGATCCATGTAATTCCCTCCTTTGAGGAAGAGCTGGATAGCCGCTTCTGAGTCAAAGTCCTGATCAATGGTCGCTAAAAGTACTTTGTCTGCATCCACATTCACTAAGAGGGGCGCTTCCTCGAACTCAAAATCGAAGTCTTGCTTGCGCTTTTCCATTTTAATATGCTCAATCATCACGGCGCCATCTGCCCTAACGATCTCCAACTCAATTGGCAGTATGAAAGCCTCCGGGATATTTTCACCTTCTTGGCCTTGTTCCAATTGAAGGGTAAGTAGCTTGGTAGAGTCCACATATTGATGGGTTACGGTTAGCTCTGGGTGTCCGGCACGCAAGAACCATTGGTTGAAGAACCATTGCAGGTCTCGGCCACTCACTTCTTCAAAGGCCAATCTTAACTGGTGGATCTCTACAGGGTTGAATTCATTTTCTTTTAAGTAAAGGGTAAGCGATTCAAAGAAAGCCTCATCACCTAACTCTTTTCTAAGCATATGCAATACCCTTCCTCCTTTCTGGTAGCTATGGGTATCAAACATTTCCATTTCGTTTTCATAATCGTATCGGATCAATTCTTCGCGTTTGATACGTGCTTCGTTTAAATATGCTTTGAGGTCATTGTTCAGCTTATAATCCGCTTCGTCCTTGCCGTATTTATATTCATTCCAGAGGTATTCCCCATAAGTAGCAAATGACTCGTTCAATGGAAGGTTTGCCCAAGACTCCGTAGTCACCAGATCTCCAAACCAATGGTGAATCAGCTCGTGGGCCACCACATCTTCTCCTGAATTATCGATCAAATAACGATCATCTCCTTGGACAAATTCACCGTAGATCACCGCCCCGGTATTTTCCATGGCTCCGGAAACATAATCTCTTACCACTACTTGATGGTATTTATCCCAGGGATAATCGTAGCCCAACTTCTCGGAAAAGAAATCGATCATTTCTACCGTATTTCGATAAATGTCTTTGGCGTAGGGCTGATATTCATGCTCTACGTAATAGTGAACCGGCATCTCTCTCCATTCGTCCTTTACAATGGCAAAATCGCCGATCGCCATCATGAAAAGGTACGGAGCATGGGGCAATTCTTGTTTCCAATAATCGGTGCGCGTACCGTCGCCGTTCTCGGTTTGGAAAAGTAATTTACCGTTTGATAAGGTTTCATAAAGTGTATCTACGGTAATGTAGATCTCCTGTGTGGTTTTTTCATTGGGTGCATCAATGGTAGGAAACCAACGTGAACTCGACTCCGTCTCGCCCTGTGTCCAGATCTGTCTGGGCTTATCGGGGTCTTCGCCCTTCGGGTTGATAAAATATAGGCCTTTTTCGTTGGTAATGGCTGCGCTGCCTCCCGCTTCAAACTCATCAGGCATAGCGGTATATTCGATGTAGATGTTAAAGGTGTCTGTTCTTTCATAGCTTCTATCCAAAGCGATCTTCAGTTGCATGGTATCGTATTGGTAGGCCAATGGAAAAGTTTTTCCAAAGCTATCCAAGAGAGCCACTTCTTCTATCCTTTGGCCCTTAGCATCTAGGATTAAACTATCTACTGGGTAAAAGTGGGGCTTAAATTTTAACCATGCCTTACCATAGAGGTAGCTGCTATCCCAATTGAAACTCACTTCTAATTTGGTGTGCAACAGGTCGTTGATTCTGCTTTCGGAAGCCTGATAGATCGGTATATCGGGCTCGGCCATTATCTCCACAGTATCTATAGGGGTTACATATGCCACTTCCTCGATGGATTGACTAGGAGCGCAGGACTGAATCAAAAAGATGGTGCCCAAGAGCAGGCTTGAAAATCGTAAATGCATTGAAAACGGATTTGAAAAACAAAACTCATGAAATTCTTTCTTTGTTCTGGCTAATCCTTTCACATATTACATGAACGGTTATCTTTGTGGGCATGAACGATTGGAAAGTAAAGATAAATGGCAAGGCCGAGAAGGAAGTTCGGGAAGAGAAGGGAGCATTGCTAATTGATGGAAATTCTCCCGAAATAGATTTGCTCAAGATCGACGATAACAAGTTTCATTTGATCCACGAAGGGCGATCATACAATGCGAGCCTGCTGAATATCGACAGTGAAACGAAGATGATCACTCTCAAGATCAACAATCGCAAATACGAACTGCAGATTGAAGATCAATACGATCAGTTGCTTCAAAAGCTAGGAATGGATAATTTGGCCACTGCGGCCATTAGTCAACTTAAAGCTCCTATGCCGGGTTTAGTGCTGGAGGTGATGGCAAAAGAAGGAGATACTGTGGCGAAAAACGATTCGTTATTGATCTTGGAGGCCATGAAAATGGAGAATGTCCTGAAGTCTCCTGCAGACCTAACCATCAAAAAAGTGACNGTGCAAGAAAAGCAGTCCGTAGAAAAGAATCAAGTATTAATTGAATTTGAATAAATAAAAAAGATGAAAAAGAAATATTTAAGTATCTCAATCGCAGCTATTGCGTTTTCGGTAATGACCGCTTGCGGAGGTGATCAAAAGGGCAAAACAGAAGAAAGTTCAGAGGCAGATCATTCTGAGCACATGCAAAAAGACCAAGATAACGAAGGGGTTGTATTGGAGATCCCTCAGGGAGCAAGAGTCTTTTTCGAAAATTTACAAAGCGGTGATCAAGTGACCTCTCCGCTTACGCTTCAATTTGGAGTTGAAGGGATGGAAGTAGAACCTGCAGGAGAGTTGGTTCAGGGAACGGGTCACCACCACTTGTTGATCGACAGAGGTTTTCATGAAAGAGGAACGGTTGTGCCGGCTGATTCAGTGAACATACACTACGGCGACGGGAGTACTTCAGCAACGATCGACTTGAGTCCTGGAGAGCATACCTTAACCATGCAATTTGCAGACGGATATCATCAATCTTACGGAGAGCAAATGAGTGCTGAGGTTATTGTCCAAGTGGTAAAGCCCGAATAGAGTTAAGCAAATAAGATGAGATTTATTCGCAAAATATCGCTTTTAGGATTTATTACGATAGGCTTAATTTCATGTGACCAGCCTTCTGAAGCTAAAAGTGAATCGGAAGAAGTAGAAGAAAAGCTGAGCAATTCAGGAGAAGCCATGATCTCAAAATCAATCGCTCCATCAGGAGTGATTGATGAAAAAGAGGGCTTAAAACTGGTTGCTCTAGAAGAAGAGAGCGACTTTCCGAATGCCAGTCTTGAGTTGAATACCCGCACTGAAGGCTTAAAATCGGGTAAGAATACCTTGCAGTTCTCTGTGGAAGGGTATGAGCTTGCAAAGCAAACCGAAGACCAACGATCGACTTTGTTAGCCAATTCGAAAAAGGGGCAACATGTTCACTTTATTTTGAATAACGGGCCATATGAAGCCCACTATGATGAAGAGTTTGAGATTCAGCTCGATGAAGGGCATAATGTGATATTGGCGTTCCTCTCAAGATCCTACCATGAAAGTGTAAAGGAAGAGACTGCTTTTGTCTTTAAAGACGTGGTGATTGGCGAGGAATTAGAAGATTTTGATAAATCTGCACCCTGCTTGATCTATAGTCGCCCAAAAGGCAGCTATACACTCAGCGAATCTGACCGAATTCTGGTTGATTTTTACCTACTCAATGCCAAGCTCTCAAGCTCTGGCATGAAAGTAGAATTGACGGTAGATGATACCGTGTTTACGCTATCCAATTGGCAACCTTATTGGGTTGAAGGCTTAAAGGCCGGGGAACATAAGTTTCGACTTCGCCTGCTAGATGAGGAGGGGAATTTAGTTCAGGGCCCATTTAATGATTCTGGGATCAGGTTGGTGAAGATCGAAGAGTAACCGCTAAT
>JGI12109J20283_10186367_pt1 | contig 52676 bp, 49 predicted proteins | sample ElkSlonscriptome_12_FD_20283 | JGI IMG/M metagenome (IMG submission 20283)
GACGCGCCCGCCGCTGCGGCTGGCTCGATGCCGTGGCGATGCGACGAATGGTGAAAATTAACGGAATCTCCGGACTTTGCATCACCAAACTGGACGTGCTCGATACCTTCGATGAGGTCAAGATCTGCGTCGATTACGACGGGGTTGATAGCTTTCCGCTTGGCGCCGAGGAGTGGACGCGCGTGCAGCCAGTCTACGAAACGCTTCGCGGCTGGGAAGGCACCACTCAGGGACTGACCGACGCTGGCCGCCTGCCGAGCCGGGCTCGGGTCTACCTTGATCGGATCGAGGAACTCATCGAGGCACCGATCCACATGTTGTCTACCGGCCCCGAGCGCAATGCGAACATTATCTTCAAGCACCCCTATTCAGGCTGAGCCGACGCGATCGCTGCGCGGCTGAAGCGACCGACCCTTTGCTGAGCACAGAACCATGCTAGATCCCCAACGACTGAGAAGCGATCTGGGCCGAGTGGCCGACGCGCTAGCCCGCCGCGGTTATCACCTGGATATTGAGAACTACGCCGCTCTGGAGGACAAGCGCAAGGCTCTGCAGGTCCGCACCGAGGAGCTTCAGAATCGTCGCAACACCAGCTCGAAGGCCATCGGCCAGGCAAAGTCGAAAGGGGAAGACATCCAGCCGCTTCTCGATGACGTGGCCCGCCTCGGCGATGAACTCAAGGAAACGAAGTCGACGCTCGACGCCGTCCGGGAGCAGATTCAGCACATCGCCCTGGACATGCCCAATATTCCCGATGATGGCGTGCCCGCCGGCGATACCGAGGAGGACAATCAGGAGCTTCGCCGCTGGGGTGAGCCGACGGCGCTGGACTTCGAGCCCCGCGACCACGTGGAGATCGGCGAGATCACCCAGGGCCTGGATTTCGAGGTGGCGGCGGCCATGTCCGGAGCTCGCTTTGCCGTGCTCGGCGGTTCGATTGCTCGCCTGCATCGCGCCCTGGCCCAGTTCATGCTCGACCAGCAGGCCGAGCACGGTTATCGCGAAATGTACGTCCCTTATCTCGTCAATGGCGAGGCCATGCAGGGCACAGGCCAGCTGCCGAAGTTTATCGACGATGCGTTCTCGATCGAGGATCAGGCCGACCGCTTCCTTATTCCCACGGCAGAGGTCCCCCTGACCAATCTGGTCGCCGACCAGATCCTCGACGCCGGTCGACTGCCCCTCAAGTACATGGCTCATACGCCGTGCTTTCGGCGCGAGGCCGGGGCCTACGGCAAGGACACGCGGGGCATGATCCGCCAGCATCAGTTCGACAAGGTCGAGCTCGTTCAGATCAGCCTGCCGGAGGAATCCGACGACTGTCTCGAAGCCCTCACGGGCCACGCGGAGGGTATTCTTCAGGCGCTCGATCTTCCCTATCGCGTCATGCTGCTCTGCGCCGGCGACATGGGGTTTTCGGCCCGCCGGACCTACGACCTCGAAGTCTGGTTGCCGGGGCAGCAGGCCTATCGCGAAATTTCCTCATGCTCGAACTTCGGTGACTTTCAGGCCCGCCGCATGCAGGCGCGCTGGCGCAACCCGGACAGCGGCAAACCCGAACTGGTCCATACGATCAACGGCTCCGGACTCGCCGTAGGCCGGACCCTGATTGCGGTGATGGAAAACTACCAGGAGCGCGACGGCTCCGTACGCGTTCCTGATGCGCTCAGACCCTATCTGGGTGGCCTTGATGCGATACCGGCTGCCCCATGATTCATAATTTTGCGGCGGGGCCGGCGATGCTGCCGGTGGTCGTAAGAGAGCGTCTCAGCGCTGCCCTGGCCCCGGATCCCGAGGGTCGCCCTTCGATTGCCGAACTCTCGCATCGCGGTCCCGCGTTTGCCGCCGTGGCCGAGGAGCTCTGTCAGCGCCTGCGCCAGCTCATGCAGCTGAACGAGGACCAGCATCTGCTGCTTCTCCAGGGCGGAGCCAATCTCCAGTTTGCCTGGCTGCCCATGGCGCTGTCGCGGGATCGAACGCCGGCTTATCTGACCAGTGGGCACTGGGGTGAGAAGGCGCTGGCCGAGGCCCGTCGCATCACACCGGCCGTCGAGGTCGGGAGCAGCGAGGCCAGCGGCTTCACCCGGCTGCCCGAGGTCGGGGCGCTTCCGGAGGCCTGCGCCTATCTCCACTACACGGGAAACGAGACCATCCACGGCGTTCAGTTCCCGCAGCCGCCGCGGGCCTCTTGTCCGCTGGCGGCGGATCTGTCTTCGGAATTCCTCTCGCGACCCTATCCCTACAACGAGCTGGCCTTCTTCTATGCCGGCGCGCAGAAGAATCTGGGCATTCCGGGCCTGACCGTGGTGGTAATCCGAGACGATTTGCTGGCGCGACTCCCTGACGACCTGCCTGCCTACCTCGATTATCGACGCTGGATAACTTCGGACTCGATGCTGAACACGCCGGCCACGCTGGCCTGGTTCACGGCCCTGGAAACCTGCCGCTGGATCGAATCCCGCGGCGGCCTCGAATTTTTCGCGCGCCGGAATCGGGACCGGGCCCGGCGGCTCTATGATTTCATCGATGGCAGCGCGTTCTGGACCAATCCCGTGGCAGCCGAGGCGCGTTCGGTCATGAACGTTCCCTTCTTCCCCGAGGAATCAGACCGCAGCGCCGATGTCGTGGCGCGAGCAGAGGGGGCCGGCCTGCTCGGTCTAAAAGGCCACCGAGCGCTCGGCGGCCTGCGCGCCAGCCTGTACAATGCGCTCGATGATGCAGCGGTGGAGAGCCTGATTGACTTCCTCGGAGACTACGAGCGCCGATTCGGCTGAGCGCGGGCTAGCCGACGTTCGCCGGCGGATCGACGACTTGGACCAGCAGATTCAGTCGCTGATTTCGCAGCGAGCGAAGCTGGCCGCGGACGTGCGCACGGCCAAGGGCGATCTCGGACCCGGATCCGCCTACTATCGGCCCGATCGCGAGGCCCAGGTTCTGCGCCGGGTCATCGAGAGAAACGACGGGCCGCTTAGTGACTCGATCATGCTGCGCCTGTTCAGAGAAATCATGTCGGCGTGCCTGGCCCAGCAAGAGCCGATGCGCATCGCCTATCTGGGCCCCGAGGGCACCTTTACCCAGCAGGCCGTCTATCGTCAGTTCGGGCACGCGGTGAATGCCATCGCCCAGCCCAGTATCGAGGACGTTTTCTTGAGTGTTCAGGGCGGCGAGGCAGATTTTGGCGTGGTGCCGGTGGAGAATTCGACTCAGGGCGTGGTCAGCCACACGCTCGATCTGTTCATGCACTCCGACCTCAAGATCGCCGCCGAAGTCGAGCTCCGGATTCACCAGCATCTCCTGACCCAGGCTCGCAGCCTGGCGCGGATCGAGCGGGTGTATGCCCATCAGCAGTCGCTGGCCCAGTGCAAGCACTGGCTAGCGGCGCACCTGGATCATGCCGAGCTCGTGGCCGTGTCGAGTAATGCCGAGGCGGCTCGTCGCGTGCGGAACGCCCCCGACTCTGCTGCGATCGCCGGTCGCCATGCGGCCGAGGTGTATGGCCTGCCGGTGTTGTTCGGCAACATCGAGGACCACGTCGACAACACGACGCGCTTTCTCATCCTCGGCCAATCCCTGTTGCCGGCCTCGGGCGAAGACAAGACCACGCTGATGGTAGCCGGTCATGACGATCCCGGCGCGCTGTTCGGTCTGCTCGAGCCCCTGGCGCGCCACGGGGTCAATATGAATCGGATCGAATCACGGCCGTCGCGGCAGGGACGCTGGGACTACGTTTTTTTTATCGACGTCGACGGTCATGTGGACGAGTCCCGCCTGTCCGCGGCGCTGGCGGATCTCGAACAATCGGCGCGCTTGATCAAAGTATTGGGGTCCTACCCTCGCGCGGTGCTCGGCCGCGAGCCGGACGGCGGCACGCGCCGCAATCAAGGCGCGGCGAATCACGAATAAGGAAAACCAGTCAAGGATGAAAACCAGGCACTACGATGATCTAGCCGTCCCGGGCGTCCGGGAACTCCGGCCCTATACGCCGGGAAAGCCGATTTCAGAGCTCGAGCGCGAGTACGGCGTGCGCAATTCGATCAAGTTGGCTTCGAACGAGAATCCGCTGGGCGCCAGTCCAGCGGCTATCGAGGCGATCAAGGGCGAACTCGACGATCTCTGGCTGTATCCAGACGCCAACGGCTTCGAGCTCAAGCGCGCCATTAGCGAGAAGCACGGCGTTGCGCCTGAGTGCATCACCCTGGGCAATGGCTCCAATGACCTTCTGGTCTTCCTCGCGCAGGTCTTTCTGCAGCCGGGGGTCGAATCGGTCTTTTCCCAATACGCCTTTGCGGTCTATCCCATCGTGACCCAGATGGTCGGCGCTGAGGCCAGGATCGCGCCGGCGCTGCCCGCCGAGCATCCGATGGCCTTCGGTCATGATCTGCGGGCGCTCTTCGAGCGGGTCGGCCCCTCAACGCGACTGGTTTTCGTCGCCAACCCGAATAACCCGACGGGGACCTGGCTCAAGGCCGAGCGTCTTCGGGACTTTGTGGGCTCGCTGCCGCCTCAGGTCATTTGCGTCATCGATGAGGCCTACACGGAATACGCGATTTCCGACGAGCTCGGCGATGCATCGACCTGGCTCGAGGAGTTTCCGAATCTGGTCGTCACGCGTACCTTCTCGAAAGCCTACGGGCTTGCCGCCCTCCGCGTCGGTTACGCCCTGAGCAACCCGGGCGTGGCCGATCTGCTCAATCGGGTTCGTCCGGCTTTCAACGTCAACTCCTTAGGCTTGAGCGCGGCTCGCGCGGCAATCGCTGATCATGACTTCATCGAACGATCGCGGCAGGTCAACGCCGAGGGCATGGTGCAGCTTCGCGACGGCTTGCGCGAGCTCGGGGCCTCGACAGTTCCATCGGCGGCCAATTTCATTCTGGCAGGCTTCGATCGGGAGGGCGCAGAGCTCAACGAACGACTGCTTCACGAGGGCGTGATCGTACGCCCGGTCGGCAACTATGGCCTGGACCGGCACCTGCGAATCACTATCGGGACGCGCGAGCAGAACGCGCGCGTGCTCGAGGCACTGCAGCGAGTCATGAACTAAATGTCTCGTCGCCTTCGCGTTCGCCCGGCCACCCGCCCCTTGACTGGCCGCTACACGCCGCCGGGGGACAAGTCCGTGTCGCATCGTGTTGCCATCCTTGGCGGCTTGGCCGCCGGCGAGACGAGCATTCGAGGCTTCCTCGACGCTGAAGATACGCGAGCCACGCTCAACGCCATGGCCCATCTCGGCGCGGAGGTCGAGGAAAGCAACGGGGAGATCAGGATTCGAGGTGGCGCCCTGAAGCCACCCTCCGAGCCGCTGGATCTGGGCAATTCCGGCACCGGCATGCGCCTGCTCTGCGGCATGCTGTCGGGACGCCGCGAGCTTAAGGGCAATTCGATCACTCTCATCGGCGATCGATCCCTTTCTTCGCGGCCGATGGGGCGCATCATCCAGCCCCTCGAAGCGATGGGGGCGCGCATTGATTCCGAGCAGCAGCATGCTCCCCTGCACATCGTTCCCCGTGCCTTGAAGGGCATCCGCTATTCCATGCCCGTGGCGAGTGCCCAGGTCAAGTCCGCGCTCCTCCTGGCCGGCCTGACGGCGAGCGGCGACACCGTCGTGATCGAGCCTGGGCCCAGCAGGGATCATACGGAGCGTCTGCTGCCGGCCTTTGGCATACCGGTTCGCGATGGGGCTCCCGGCGTCGCGGTGCAGGGAGGGGCTGAGCTGAGGGCCGCCTCGATCCGGGTCCCCGGCGACTTGAGTTCGGCTGCTTTCGTGATGGCCGCAGCGCTGCTGGTGCCGGACTCCGATGTCGCTCTGGAAAATGTTGGTCTGAATCCGACCCGCGATGGCTTCCTACGCGTCATCGAGGCCCTGGGCGCCGCGCCGGAGATGACCCTCGATTCCTCGGTGGGCCTCGAGCCCGTAGGCCAGGTTCGGGTCACACATCAGCGCCTTCGGGGCGTTGAGATCCCGGCGGCCTGGGTTCCTCTGGCCATTGATGAATTCCCGATCCTCATGGCGCTGGCAGCCGCGGCGGAAGGGCGCACGGTGATCCAGGGCGCGCAGGAGTTACGGGTCAAGGAGTCCGACCGGATTGCCGTGATGCGTGCCTGCCTCGAATCCCTGGGTGTCGCTGTCGACGAAACCCCGGACGGAGCGGTGATCGACGGCGGGGCGATCCAGGGCGGAACGGTCGAAAGCCAGGGCGACCACCGGATCGCCATGAGCGCTGCCGTGCTGGGCCTGATCGCTCGCGACGAGGTCATCATCGAGGGGGCCGAATGGATCAGAACGAGCTATCCGGGATTCGTGACCGATCTGAACGAGCTGGGTGCAGACCTTGCGTGGGTGGACTGAGTGAGCGAGGAGCGCACCAGGACCGACCACGGGGCCGAGGTGCCGGTGATCACCATCGATGGGCCGTCCGGCGCCGGAAAGGGCGCCGTGTCGGCGCGCTGCGCCGATGCGTTGGGGTTCGAAATGCTCGACTCCGGCGCTGTATACCGCAGCGTGGCCGTTGCGGCGCTCGATCGTGGCATCGATGCCCGCGACATCCCGAGACTGCTCCAGCTCTGCGCCGACCTTGATCTTGAGTTCGTCGCTGGCGAGAACGGCATTTCCGTGCGCCTCGATGGCCAAGCCGTCGACGAGCGCCTGCGAGGCGAGGCGGCCAGCCTGATGAGTTCCAAGATTGCCGTTCAGCCCGACGTGCGGGCCGCGCTGCTGGCGCTGCAGCGCGGGTATCGGCGGCCGCCGGGGCTGGTGGCGGACGGTCGCGACATGGGAACGATCGTCTTCCCGGACGCCACCGCAAAGATCTTTCTCGATGCGAGCGTCGAGGAGCGCGCCCGGCGACGCTACGAGCAGTTGAAGGACAAGGGGCAAAGTGTTATATTCTCGCGTCTTTTTCGCGACCTGGAAGCGCGGGATCGACGGGATCGGGAGCGAGCGGTGGCACCCACCGTTCCGGCAGACGATGCCGTATTGATCGATTCAACCCACTTGAGCCTTGACCAGGTCGTGGAGCGAATCCTCCGAATCGCGCGAAGCGCGCTGAAAGGACTGCAGGAAGGATAGGGCTTAGCTGAAGGGCAAGTCCGTGAGCCGGCCGGAATCTGTTGTTGAACAGTCCGGCCATTTTTGTCAACGAGTGCCGGACAAGTTTCGGGTGGTCCGAAACGGCACGGAAGAACCTGGTTGCTGCGGGCGCGTTTGCGCATTGTGCTGCAGAGACGGGTGGGAATAACGACTATCTAATGACCGAATCATTTGCTGAACTATTTGAACAGAGCCTGACCGAAAAAGACCTTCGCCCCGGCGCCATTGTGATGGGCCGCGTGGTCGAGATCCGCGACGACGCCGTCGTCATCAATGCGGGCCTCAAGTCCGAAGGCATCGTCCCCATTCACCAATTTGAAAAGCCCGATGGCGAGCTCGAGGTGGCCGTCGGCGATGAAGTCGAAGTCTCTCTCGATGCCGTGGAAGACGGCTTTGGCGAGACTCGACTGTCGCGAGAAAAAGCCAAGCGCTCTCGCGTCTGGACGGCTCTGGAAAAGACCTTCGAAGCCGAAGACAACGTGATCGGGCAGATTTCCGGCAAGGTCAAGGGCGGCTTCACCGTCAATATCGACGGCATTCGCGCCTTCCTGCCTGGTTCGCTTGTCGATGTGCGCCCGGTTCGCGATCCGGCCTACCTCGAAGGCAAGGATCTGGAATTCAAGATCATCAAACTCGATCGCCGCCGGAATAATCTGGTGGTGAGCCGCCGTGCCGTTGTCGAGCACGAGTATGCGGCAGAGCGCGAGGATTTGATCGAGCGTCTGACCGAAGGCGCCGTCATCAAGGGTGTGGTCAAGAACCTCACCGACTACGGTGCGTTTCTCGACCTTGGCGGCATCGACGGCCTGCTCCACATCACGGATATGGCTTGGAAGCGCGTGCGCCATCCATCAGAGGTCGTCGAAGTCGGCGACGAGCTGGAAGTGCGTGTCCTGCGCTTCGATCGTGAGCGGATGCGCGTCTCGCTCGGCCTCAAGCAGCTCGGTGACGATCCCTGGGACAACATCGACCGCCGCTATCCGCCGACCACGCGCCTGTTTGGCAAAGTCACCAACATTACCGATTACGGCTGTTTCGTCGAAATCGAAGACGGCGTCGAGGGGCTGGTTCACGTCTCGGAAATGGACTGGACGAACAAGAACGTTAACCCGGCCAAGGTGGTCCACGTCGGTGAAGAAGTCGAAGTCATGGTGCTTGACGTCGACGAGGAGCGTCGACGAATTTCTCTCGGCATGAAGCAGTGTGCCCCGAACCCTTGGGAAGCCTTTGCTGCGACCCACAACAAGGGCGACAAGGTATCCGGTGCGATCAAATCGATTACCGATTTCGGCATCTTTATCGGCCTTGATGGCGGTATCGACGGCCTGGTTCATCTGTCCGACATCTCATGGATGACGCCGGGCGAGGAAGCGATCCGCAACTTCCGTAAGGGAGAAGAACTCGAGGCGACCGTTTTGGCCGTCGATCCCGAGCGCGAGCGCATCTCCCTGGGAATCAAGCAGATGGAGCAGGATCCGTTCGCCACCTTCATGGCGGAACATCCGCGCGGTTCGATCGTGAGAGGGAAAGTCACGGAGGTCGATCCTCGCGGCGCCACGATTGAGCTGGCCGACGGCGTCGATGGCTACATCAAGGCCAACGATCTGGATAAGGAACGCGTCGATGACGCCACCAAGGTGCTGTCTGTCGGCGACGAGCTCGAAGCCAAATTCATCGCCCTCGATCGCAAGACGCGCAACCTGACCCTGTCGGTACGTGCTAAGGATGAGGCCGAACTGGCCGATGCCCTGGACCAGTATCAGACCAAGTCCAGCGGCACCGGAACGTCCCTGGGTGATCTGCTCAAAGAGCAGCTCGAAACGAAGGACTGAGAGCTTGCAATCTCGCTGGGCTGGCGGTCGCATGGCGGCCGTCAGCCAACGCGGGGCGGTTTCGACACGACAGATCAAATGTGAGGGGATCTGTTTGTAATGACAAAATCCGAATTGATAGAACAGTTGGCCGGGGAGCAGACGCATTTGAGTCAGGCTGACGTCGAGCTGGCGGTTCGCTGCATTCTTGATCAGCTCAGCCGAGCGCTAGCCGACGGCGAGCGGATCGAGATTCGCGGTTTCGGAAGCTTTTCGTTGCACTTCAGGCCGCCTCGGATGGGGCGAAACCCGAAGACTGGCGAGCCGGTTGCCTTGCCCGGCAAGTATGTTCCTCACTTCAAACCCGGTAAGGCGCTGCGGGAGCGAGTCAACGACGGCGTGGAGGTCTCCCCCTAAGCGCCAGCTTTTGATGCTAGGCGCCTTCGGCCTGTACACCGCCTGCTCGCCGCCTTCACGACGATAGGCAGAGCGATCGCGGGCGCTGCTCCAGGTCTCACCCGGCTCGTGGACAGCAGGCGCTATCGCGGCGTAGAGTAATCAGCCGATCCGATCGAATCCGTCGAATAAGGAGCGAAGATGTTTCGCTGGGCTATCGTCATTTTCTGCCTGCTGGCCTCGGCAATGGGATTGTCCGTGGGTGTTCTCAATCCAGATCCCGTCGCCGTCGTTCTGCCCGGCTGGTCCTTCGAACTCCCCCTTGGAAGCGTATTGATGGCGACCTTCGCCGTGGGACTGCTCGTCGGCCTGTTGCTCTACATGGTCGTTTTCCATCTGCCGAATCGACTACGCAGTAAGCGAAAGAACTCCGCTGCAGGACGGGTTGCCAACAGGCACGATGCTTGAAACCGCTTTGTTGTTCCTGCTGCTTCCGCTGGCCGCGGCCAGTGGCTGGTGGATCGCCAAGCGTCAGCACGATCGCGAGGTCAGGCAAGGCTCGGCACTTTCGTCGAACTACTTCAGGGGGCTGAACTATCTCCTGAACGAGGAGCCTGACAAGGCGATCGAGCTTTTCCTTCAGATCGCCGAGGTCAATCAGGACACGGTCGAAACGCATCTTGCCCTCGGCAACCTGTTTCGCCGTCGCGGCGAAATGGATAAGGCAATTCGATTCCACAAACACATCATGACGCGCCCTCATCTGAACGAGGAGCAGCGCGCTCTGGCTCTGTTCGAGCTGGGCGAGGACTACATGCAGGCGGGTCTACTCGACCGAGCCGAAAAGCTGTTTTGCGAGCTGATCGAACAGGGAAGTCCGTCTCCGGTGCCGGCCAGGCAGCTCTTGTCCATCTACCAGCAGGAGAAGGACTGGGAAAAGGCCACTGCCATGGCGCGAACCCTTCCCCGTGATCAGTCCGAGCGGAATTCGCTGATTGCGCAATTCCACTGTGAGATCGCCCGCGAGGCCATCGATGAGGGTCGGACCCAAGCGGCGCGCCAGTCGTTGCGCCAGGCGCGCCGCTACGACCCGAAGAACCCCCGTGCGCGCCTGCTTGAGGGTGACCTGGCCTGGCACGCGGAGGACTGGGCGGGTGCAGCGGAGCACTATCGCGCGGCCTGTGATCTCGACGGGGAATGCCTGATTCAGGTCCTGGATCGCATCGAAGACGCTCATCGCCGACTGGACGATCTGGACAGCCTGCGGCGCTGGCTCGACGAGCTGGTCCAGCGGAGCTCGCTTACGACCCCGCTCCTGGCGCTGGCGCGACTCATCAGCAGGGCGGACCCACAGGCTTCCATGACGCTCGTCGTCGATCGGATGGCGCAGCGCCCGACGGTCCGGGGGCTCCAATTCCTGATGCGCGCTCTGATCGACCAGGGGGCTCGCCTCGATCAGATGAATCCCGAGCTCATCGCCGATCTCCTCGACCGGCTTCTGCAGGATCAGGCAGTCTACCGCTGCGAGCACTGCGGCTTCAGCGGCTCGACCTACCACTGGCTCTGTCCGAGCTGTCGGCGATGGAATACGACGCGAGTGATCCGCGGGATCCTCGGCGAGTGATTGGAGTGCCGGGATTCGGCCTTGTCGGGCCGCTGGCCTGGGCCATCGCCTTTCTTCTGCCCGCAGTGAGCACTCCGCCACTGGCGCGCTGGCTTCGCGGCAGGGGGCAGGTTGATCGCCCCGACGATCGGCGAAATCACCGGGGCGCAGTGCCCCGCGGCGGCGGGCTGACCATCGCTGCCGGCCTGATCGCCGGTCTGATCATTGCTGCCGTCGGCCTCGATCTTGACTCCGATCCCTGGTGGGCGGCCGCGATCATGATCGCGGCGCTGACTGCGCTCGGTGCGCTGGATGATCGGCGTGATCTGGGGGTCATTCCGAGAATCGCGGCGCAGGCTGCCATCGCCGCTGGCGTGCTCCTTGTCTGGGACGGCGTGGGTGTCATCCCACTCGGCGCCGACTGGTCCGTCTCCTGGCCCGTGCTGCTGAGCATTGCCGCCCTGGTTGCCTTCCTCTGGGTGATCAACCTGCACAACTTCATGGATGGGTCGGACGGACTGGCGGCTCAGCAAGCGATCTGCTCAGGCCTGGCCTACTCGGTGATTTTCTCCCAGGCAGGGCCGTCGCTGGAGATGCTCGTCGCCGGCCTCCTTGCCTGTACCGCCGCCGGCTTTCTGATCTGGAATCGACCGCCGGCCCGCATTTTTCTTGGTGATAGCGGCTCGCTGCTGATCGGGGGCGTCGTCGCCTGGCTGGCGCTGCGGGCGCTGCAGACCCAAGCGGCCAGCCTAGCGCTTTGCGTCCTCATCAGCAGCGTGTTCGTTGTCGATGCTACAGCCACCCTGGTCGCCCGGCTGAGTCGAGGAGAGCGGTGGTATACTCCGCACCGATTGCATGCCTTCCAGCGTCTGATCGATTCAGGCTGGACGCACGCGCAGGTGCTCAGGGCCTACGCGGCGATGAATGTCATGGTCGTCCTGCCCGCCTGCGCGCTGGCTCTGACCTATTCGTCCATCGACCTTGCGCTGAGTCTGGCGGTGATCGTCGCGCTGCTGATCGCCTGGCTGTGGATCCAGTCCGGCAAGAACGGAGAATAACAATCGCATGACCCATCGCGTAACGCAGCGAATTGGACGTCGGCCTGCGATTTTCAATCTTCGCGTCCTCGTTGTTCTGTTCGATCTGCTCATGATTGCCGCGGCCTGGAGCGGCGCGCGTCTCGGCACGCTCTGGCTCTTGGGTGAATCGGCGATCGGCTGGCAGCAGCTCGCCATCGAAGTCAACCTGGTCCTGCTGATTCAGGGCTTTCTCCAGTGGCGGGCCGGACTCTACCGCGGCGTATGGCGCTTCGCCAGCCTGCCAGACTTGGCCAATCTCCTTCGAGCCGCGCTGCTCGGGGCCGTTGCCGGTGCGGCCGTGCTGCTACTCCTCGACGCCCCGGTCGAGCTGATCGTGGTCATGGTCTGGACTTTCCCGCTGCTCCTGTTGCTCCTGCTCGGCGTTCCGCGTCTGACCTATCGTGTGTTCAAGGACATGCGGCTGGAGGTGCATCGACGGCGCGTAACCCAGCGGACCCTGATCCTCGGCGCCGGCCGATCCGGTCGCTTGCTGCTGCCCGAACTCAGGCGTCGCGGGGGCTTCGACGTGGTCGGGTTTCTCGACGATAATCGCCGCCTGAGAAAGACCGAGATCGATGGCGTACCTGTCCTCGGCCCGATCGATCGGCTTCCCAGGGCTGTCAGGGAAGCCGCGATCGATATGGTCGTCATCGCGATTCCATCGGCGACGAATGCGCAGATGCAGCGCGTTGTCGAAATCTGCGAGCGCGCCGAGGTCGAGTTCAAGACGCTGCCGACGCTCAAGGAGTTGGGCAGCAGCTTCACGAAATTCGATGATCTCAAACCCGTCGCCATCGACGATCTACTCGGGCGTGATCCCGTCTCCTTGGACTGGAACCTGATCCGCTCGGGCCTGGCCGGCAAGCGCGTCCTGGTCACCGGCGGCGGCGGTTCGATCGGCGCCGAGCTCTGCCGCCAGATCGCGCGTCTGAATCCAGCGGGCTTGATGGTGCTCGACAACAGCGAGTACAACCTCTACCGCGTCGATCATCAGCTGCGCAGCGAGTTTCGTGACCTCGCCGTGGAGACGATCCTCGGCGACATCTGTGATTCGGCGACGATCAGCCGGGTCATGGAACGCTCGCGGCCGCAGGTCGTGTTCCACGCGGCGGCCTACAAGCACCTGCCAATGCTCCAGAATCAGGTCCGCGAAGCCTTTCGCAACAACGTGATCGGTACCCGCCGGGTTGCCGATGCGGCCAGCCAGTTCGGCGTCGAGACCTTCGTCCTGATCTCGACCGACAAGGCGGTCAACCCGACGAATGTCATGGGCGCAACCAAGCGCGTCGCCGAGCTCTATTGCCAGCACCTCAATCGCGTCTCCGATACGCGCTTCATTACCGTGCGATTCGGTAACGTGCTCAACTCGACGGGATCTGTGGTTCCCTTGTTCAACGAACAGATTCGTCGCGGTGGCCCGGTAACCGTCACCCACCCGGAAATCACTCGCTATTTCATGACCATCGCCGAAGCCGGTCAGCTCATTCTCCAGGCCGGCGTGCTCGGGGAGGGCGGGGAGGTCTTCGTTCTGGATATGGGGGAGCCCGTGCGAATCAGCTATCTGGCCGAGCAGCTGATCCGTCTGGCGGGCAAGGATCCGGGCCGAGATATCGAAATCGTCTTTACCGGCCTGCGCCCCGGTGAAAAACTCTTCGAGGAGCTCTTCCACGCGCACGAGTCCTACGCCAAGACGGCGCATGAAAAGATCTTCCTCACCCGCAGTCCCGGTCTGGATCTCAACTGGATGATCGACCGGATTCAGCAGGCGGAGCAGTCCGTGCGCCAGTACGACAGCGAAGGGCTCAGGAAAACGCTGCTGGAGTTGGTGCCGGAATTGGGGCGGGTGCCGCCGAAAACGCACAAGGTCGTTCCGCTTGTCGGATAAGGATCGACTTGCTGCCATGCCGTTGCGCCCCTCGAAAGCCAAGCAGGCCGGTCGGCTGGTGTGGCTGCGCCACGAATCGAAGCTGCTGGCCGACAACAGGCTGGGCGACCCCTGCGCGAGGTCGCACCCGGTCTATTTGCCCTTCGATTACGACCGCTCCGATGAGCGGCGCTATCCCGTGCTCTACTGCCTGGCCGCTTACACGAGCGCGGGGCCGGCACAGGTTTCCTGGCGCAATCAGGGCGAGAACCTGCCCGATCGCCTCGATCGTCTGATCGAAAGCGGCCAGATGCCGCCGGTGATTGTTGTTTTTCCTGACTGTTACACCAGCCTTGGCGGCAATCAGTACGTCAATTCCCCCGCTCTGGGCCCGTACGCCGACTTTCTCGTGCACGAGCTGCTTCCGGCCGTGGACGGTGAATTCCGGACGCTGGCCGAGCCCGCGGCGCGGGGCGTGTTCGGCAAATCCTCCGGCGGTTTTGGCGCCCTCCATCTGTCCTTGGCGCACCCCGGCCACTTTTCAGCCGTGGCCAGCCATGCGGGAGACTGTGGTTTTGATCGAGTCTATCTCCGGGATTTCCCCGCTACCGCAGCGACGCTGGATCGTGTCGACGGCGATCTGGAGGCCTTCGTCAAGTCTTTCTGGCGCGCGAGGCGCCCGGCGGGAGCGGAGTTCCATGCCCTCATGACCCTGTGCCTGGCCGCCAGCTATTCGCCGAATCAGGCTCTGCCCCTCGGACTCGAGCTTCCCTTCGATCTTCGGCATTGCCAGCTGAATCAGGAGGTCTGGTCGAAATGGCTTTCCTTTGACCCGGCACGCCGGGTCGATGAAGGGCACAAGCACCTGTCCGAGCTTGCCGCGCTGTGGATCGATGTCGGTTGCCGGGATCAGTATTTCATCCAGTTCGGGACCCGCGAGTTCGTGGATCGACTGCGTGATTTCAACGTCGACCACGCCTTCGAAGAATTCGACGGGACCCACTCGGGCATCGACTGGCGCTACGACCATTCTCTTCCCTGGCTCCTCGAGCGCTTGAAAGGCCCGAGCTGAGGTCGCATCCTATGGCTATGGAAAACACACAGCGCACCATGATTACCATCACGCCCGCGGCCCGGGACTATTTCGTCAAGCTGCTCGATCAGCAGCCTGAAGAAACCAACCTCCGCCTTCGAACCGTTCAGGCCGGCACGCCGTCTGCAGACGTGGAGCTGACTTTCTGCGGCCCCGGGCAGCATGAGGCCGATGATCAGGCCGTCGACTGTCAGCATTTTCTTCTCTACGTTGACCGGGCCAGTGCGGAGTCCCTCAGCGGCGCAATGATCGATTTCGAAACCAACGCCATGGGCGGGGAGCTCTCGATCCGGGCCCCGGGCCTGAAAGGCCATCGACCGGCCGACGATGCCCCGCTGCGCGAGCGGGTCGAGTGGGTCCTCGAGGCCAGGATCAACCCGATGGTGGCGTCTCACGGCGGGTCCGTGGGCCTGGTCGAGGCGACCGATGAGGGAGACGTGGTGCTGCAGTTCGGCGGCGGCTGCCACGGCTGCGGCATGGTGGATGTCACGCTGAAACAGGGCATCGAGACCACCATGAAACAAGAAATTCCCGAGGTCCGGCGAGTCCTTGACGCGACCGATCACGCGAGCGGGGAAAACCCGTACTACTGAGCAATCACCAGAATGAGCCGGCTCGAGGAACTGCTCCTCGAAAGCGCCTCAGATCCCGCCACCGCATCACGCGGTCGCGGGTCACAATACAAGCAGAGCGTCTGGCCGCCCGGGGGGGCGGTGAGCGATTAGTCGAAGCTGAGCTCGCCTAGGCCGTCCTGGCGAGCAAACCACGCCGCCAGATCTTCGATATCTTGATCGCTGAGATTTTGGGCGAAGGAGTTCATGACCGCGTGTTCGCGATCGCCAGAGCGATAGGCCTTGAGCGCCACGACCAGGTAGTCGCGATGCTGCCCGGCGAGAAGCGGATAGTCTTCGGCCAACGCCATATTGCCGTCGACACCATGGCAGCTGGCGCAGACCTGTGAAGAAAGTTCCTGTCCGCGGCCGGGGTTACCCGAGGCCTCTGCAAATCCTGCCGCGAGAAGCAGCCCCGCAGCAATGCATGCCAGTATCGATCGATTCATTCTGACTCCTCCGCCTGACTCACGAAATAGGCCGCGATGTCGGCGATATCCTGATCCGACAGGGTATTGGCCTGAGCCTGCATGGTGGCATGCTTCCTGGCGCCCGAACGGTAGGCTTTTAGCGCCGAAATAATGTAGCCCTCGTTTTGCCCTGCCAGACGCGGGACCGTGTAGGACGGGTAGACGTTTTTGTAAAACGGAATGCCATGGCAGCCAGAGCATGTGAACGCGATGACCTCACCGCGTTCGGGGTCGCCGGACTGGGCCAGTGCAGGAGAACAGACGATAACGATCGCCGCCAGAGCGGCAAGCACACGATTCAACATGAAATTTAGGACCGATAAAAAGCGAACTTCAAGCTTCGGATTATAGCGTCCAGCGCCCCCTGGTTGGAAGAATACTGCTCGAAAAGACGGTTTCGTATTGCTGCGAATTGCACGCCAATCCCCTAAAATGACGGTCTTATCCTCACTATCCGGAACGCAATGGCTTCCCTCGATCCCCTAGACCTGTTCGATATCGATTCTCTTCTTTCCGACGAAGAGCGGATGATCCGTGACAGCGTCGCTCGCTTTGTCGATGAACGCGCCCTCCCGCTGATTTCAGCCTGCTTCGACAAGGGCGAATTTCCGCACGAGCTGATCCCGGAGATTGCGGATCTGGGGCTGCTCGGCTCTTCGCTGGAGGGCTACGACTGCGCCGGACTCAACGGCGTCAGCTACGGCTTGATCTGCCAGGAACTCGAGCGCGGCGATTCCGGCCTGCGGAGTTTCGTTTCGGTCCAGTCCTCCCTGTGCATGTATCCCATTCATGCCTTCGGGTCGGATGAACAGAAAGAGCGGTGGCTGCCGGACATGGCGGCCGGCAAGGTCATTGGTTGTTTCGGCCTGACGGAGCCGCACGGGGGCTCGGACCCAGCCAATATGAAGACGCACGCTCGGCGCGACGGCGATGACTGGATTCTGAACGGCGCGAAGATGTGGATCACCAATGGCTCGATCGCGGATATCGCCATCGTCTGGGCTCGCACTGATGACGGTATTCAGGGCTTCATCGTGGAAACGGACTCGAAGGGCTTCGAGGCGCGCGACATCAAGGCCAAAATGTCCCTGCGCGCGTCGATCACTTCCGAGCTTTACTTCGATAACGTTCGTATTCCCGATGCTCACCGCCTGCCGAACGTGACGGGTCTGAAGGGACCGCTTTCCTGCCTGAGTCAGGCGCGCTATGGCATCACCTGGGGTCCGATCGGCTCAGCGATCGCCTGCCTCAAGGAAGCGTTGGACTACACCTCGGATCGCGAGCTGTTTCGGCGGCCCCTGGCGGCCAATCAGGCCGTCCAGATTCGCCTGGCTGATCATGCGAGACGCATTACCCAGGCGCAGCTCCTGAGCCTGCGGCTTGGCCGACTCAAGGACGAAGGGCGCGTCCATCCGACTCAGATTTCTCTGGCCAAGTGGAACAACGTTCGGATGGCGCTGGATATCGCCCGCGACTGCCGTGACCTGCTCGGCGGCTCGGGGATCACCCTGGAATACGTGCCGATTCGCCACGCGCTGAACCTGGAGTCCGTCATCACCTACGAGGGAACGGAAACCGTGCATCAGCTGGTCGTCGGCCGCGAGCTGACGGGTCACAACGCGTTCTGAACGCCGAGGCGATCCGCTCTCGCTGAGCGCTAAGCATTGAGCACTATTGACGGCCGGAGGGGAGTCTGGGCATGAGTCAAGCAACAGCAGCCCGTCAGATCAACCGCGCTGAGGTGGTCGATCAGGCGTTTCTCAAGTATCTGACGGCGCTTGCTGATGGGCAGGTGTCGGCCGAGCGGGGCGGGTCGATTCCCGACGCAGACCTGCTGCAGCTGTTCGACAGCCAGATGGTCTCGCGGCAGCTTGACCTGATGGCGCGAATCAAGCGCCTTGAAAACAAGGTCTTTTACACGATTGGTTCTTCGGGCCACGAGGGGAACGCGCTGCTCGGGCGATTGACCCGCAGAACAGACCCAGCGCTTCTCCACTATCGATCGGGCGCATTCATGGCCGAACGCTACCGGGCGCTCGAGGGCGCGGATTTCATTCGCGACACCTGTCTGTCCTTTGCCGCAGCCGCCGCCGATCCCGCGTCAGGGGGGCGCCACAAGGTTTGGGGCAGCCAGCCGCTCTGGGTGCTCCCCCAGACCTCGACGATCGCCTCCCACCTGCCTAAAGCCGTGGGCATGGCCCTGGCCCTAGCGCGAGGCACTTCCGAGGGCCTCGATACGCCGCTGCCCGATGACAGCCTTGTTGTCTGCTCTTTTGGCGATGCCAGTCTGAACCACGCAGCGGCTCAGACCGCGTTGAACAGCGCGGCCTGGACCCGGCATCAGAATCTGCCGCTGCCTCTGCTGTTTGTCTGCGAAGACAATGGCCTTGGTATCTCCGTCCCGACGCCGACCGATTGGGTCCGGCAGAGCATCCGGGCGCGGCATGGAATCAACTATTACTACGCCGATGGACTGGACCTCAGCTCGGCCTATGCGAAGGTGGCACAGGCAGTCGAGACCTGTCGAAATCATCGCCGGCCGGTCTTTCTCCATCTGCGCACGACCCGCCTGATGGGTCATGCGGGCACGGATTTTGAGATCGAGTATCGTGACCTGACAGATCTCGAGGCCGCAGAGGCCATGGATCCGCTGCACCGAAGCAGCGAGCGGGTCGTCGCTCGGGGCCTGATGACGCCCGAGGGCATTCGCAAGCGCTACGAGCAGCTTCGATCACGCTGTCTCGAGGCCGCTGATCGGGCCGACGGTGAGGCTCGACTGATCGATCGCGCGGAAGTCCTTGCGCCGCTGGCACCCCTCTCCCTTGAGCGGGTCATGACCGAAGCGCGGACACTGGCGGATCCCGCGGATCGAGTGGCCTCCTTCGGCGGAGAAAAGGCCCTTCCAGAACTGCAAGCGCCCAGGCATCTGGCGATCCAGATCAACCGAGGCCTGCAGGATCTGATGCTTCGCTATCCCCAGTCCCTCGTCTTCGGTGAGGACGTTGCCAGAAAAGGCGGGGTCTATACGGTAACCCGCGGCCTCTGGGAGCGCTTCGGGCGCAGTCGCGTGTTCAACACGCTACTCGACGAAACGACGATCCTCGGCCTGGCCCAGGGCTTCGGAACCCTCGGGTATCTGCCGATTCCCGAAATTCAGTATCTGGCCTATTTCCACAATGCCTGCGACCAGATCCGCGGCGAGGCCTGTTCCCTGCAGTTCTTTTCCAACGGTCAATTCCGCAATCCGATGCTCCTCCGGATTGCCGGCCTGGGCTACCAGCGCGGCTTCGGTGGCCATTTCCACAACGATAATTCGATCGCAGCTCTGCGCGACATTCCGGGACTCGTGATCGGGTGCCCGTCCCGCGGCGATGATGCGGTGAACATGCTCCGAACCATGGCCGCTCTGGCTCAGGTCGACGGTCGCGTGTGCGCGTTCATCGAACCGATTGCGCTCTACATGAGCAAGGACCTCCACGATCGCGATGATGGCCAGTGGCTGTTTCCCTACCCAGGAGATGGCGAGGCCTTGGCGCCCTGGAAAGCCCGGATCTATCAGCCCGACGCGACCGATCTGCTGATCGTGACCTTCGGTAATGGCGTTCCCATGGCCCTGCGCGTGACTGAGCGACTGCGCTCGGACTACGGAATCGATGTGCGCGTGCTCGATCTGCGCTGGCTCAAACCTCTCGATCGGGACGGTATCCTGAGCGCGGCCGCCGACTGCCAATCCGTGGTGATTTTCGATGAAGGGCGGCCCGACGGGGGCGTCGGAGAAAGCGTCGTCAGTCTTCTGGCAGAGCACGACCACAACATGCCCCTGCGCCGGGTCACGGGTGCCGACTGCTACATTCCCCTCGGGGATGCAGCAAATCTGATCCTTGCCAGTGAAGGGGACCTGTTCGAGACCTGTCTGGCCCTTGTCAGCTGATTCGGCGCCCTGGGGCGCGACGACTCCGCTGCCGGCGCAGACCTCGCCCCGGCAGCGATTGTTCCGGGAGGAAAGACGTGCTGATGCGCCGCGTTGACGCGGGCCCGGGGTTCAGCGGAAAGCCTTTTAGGGGACCTCAGAATTCTTCGGAGGCTCCTTCGCTGTAGGCGTCCGGGTCGAAGCGCGAGGTGTGGCGTGCAAACCGAAGGGTAAAGTCTGGCCAGAGCGTGGTGTTGCGCCCGCTCTTTGGGTGTAGATACCAGCTCGCGCAGCCGCCCCTTGACCAGACGGAGCGTTCGAGCGTCTCATCCAGGCGCTGATTCCAGCGCTCCTGATGCGCCAGTCGCACCTCCAGCGACGGCCGGCCCGCTCGCAGTAGATCGAGTGCTCCGAGAACGTAGCGAATCTGCGCTTCGATCATCAGCAGTACCGAATTGTGTCCGAGCGCGGTGTTCGGGCCGAGCAGCGTGAAGAAGTTGGGGAATCCATGAACGCTGCTTCCTTTGTAGGCGCTCGGTCCGTCCGCCCAAAGCCGTGCGAGATCCCGCCCGTCGCGGCCGATGATCAGGCCCTCCGGAACAGGGCAGGTCGCCTGAAATCCCGTGGCAAGGATCAGGGTATCGGCCGGCCTGAAGACGCCGGCGGCATCGACGACGCCGTGCTCCCGGATGGCTTTGATAGCGCCGGTAGTGACCGAAACGTTGGGCCGATTCAGGGAGCGGTAGAAGTCGTTGCTCATCAGGACGCGCTTACATCCCATGGCGTAGTCCGGCGTGAGCTGCTGCTGAAGCGCGCTGTCATCGATCTGGCGCCGAAGATGCCGGAGGGCCTTGCGGCGATGGAGCCAGGTCAGCTTGTTCGACCGGTTGAAGGCTGGCAGTCGCGATTCAAGCAGGAGGTAATAGCTGAAGCGCCGCAGTAGCCGTAGCGGCGGCAGCCATTGGAACAGGCGCCGTTTCCAGGCTCTGATCGGTCGATCGGGTTTCGGCAGGATCCATTGGGGCGTTCGCTGGTAGAAGTCGAGGGTGTCGACCACGGCAGCGATTTGCGGCACGAACTGAATCGCCGAGGCGCCGCCGCCGATCACCGCAACCCGCTGGCCGCTGAAATCCGCCTTATCCGGCCACTGCTGGGAATGAAACACCTCGCCCTGGAATTCATCGAGGCCCGGCAGATCGGGGATCAGCGGCCTCGACAGGCCGCCGACGGCGCTGATCAGCACTTGAGCCTGGTAGTGCTGTCCATGCTCATCGACGATCCGCCAAGCCTGCTGCTCCTCCGACCATCGAGCCTGGCGCAGGCCACAGCCGAGGCGAATGCGTGACTCCAGGCCGAAACGCTCGACGCAATCGGCGAGATAGGATTGAATTTCCTCGCGGCAGGCGAAAGACCGGGTCCAGTCAGAGCGCGGAGCAAAGGACAGGGAGTAGAGATGGGACTGGACATCGCAGGCGCAGCCGGGGTACCGATTGACCCACCAGGTGCCGCCGACGCCCTCGTGCTGTTCCAGAACAAGGAAATCGTCATCGCCCTGCTGGCGCAGGCGCATGGCCAGACCGAGGCCTGAAAAACCGGCGCCGATGATGATCACGCGGTGGTGCTGGATTTCTGGGCCTCCGGCTTCGATCATCTCTGATGCAGTCACGATATCGATTCAATTATGGCAGACCGGTCGCCCCCGGGGCGTTGATGGTAGTCTTTTGCCAATGACCGGTCAGCTGAGATTCTTTGCCCAGACCATGCTGGGGAGCTTGCGCGATCTGGCGCCGATATTCCTCGTCATCGGCGTCTTCCAGCTGCTGGTGCTCAAGCAGCCTTTGCCCAACGGCTTCGAGCTTCTCATCGGCGCGATTCTGGTGATCATCGGATTGACCCTGTTCGTCATGGGTCTAGAGCTCGGATTGTTCCCCATCGGCGAAGCCATGGCCCATGACTTCGCCCGCAAGGGAAGCCTTTTCTGGTTGATGCTGTTCGGCTTTTGCCTGGGCTTTGGAACGACCGTCGCCGAGCCCGCTCTGATTGCCGTCGCGCGCGAAGCGGCGACCGTCGCGGCTGACGGTGGATTGATTGCCAGCGATGAGATGGCCCAACAGCGTTACGCGGGTGGCCTGCGCCTGAGCGTTGCCTTCTCCGTCGGGCTCGCGATCATGGTCGGCGTCCTGCGCATCGTGTTCGGTTGGCCCGTCCACTACCTGATCATTGGAGGCTATCTGGGCGTGGTGATCATGACGCGCTTTGCCCCGCCAGAGATCATCGGCGTGGCCTATGACTCCGGCGGCGTGACCACCTCGACCATCACCGTGCCCCTGGTTGCGGCGCTCGGCGTGGGGCTGGCATCGAGCATCAAGGGCCGCAATCCGGTGGTCGATGGTTTCGGTCTGATCGCCTTTGCCTCGCTGACGCCGATCATATTCGTCCTCGGATACGGAATGTTGATGTCATGAGCGGATTCGAAGGCGTGGTCGATGTACTGAAAGTGACGGTGCTTGACGTGTTGCCCATTATCGCGGTGCTGGTCGGCTTCCAGGTGCTCGTGCTCCGGCGCCGCATCGCCAATCTGAGCCGGGTCATACTCGGCTTCGTGTACGTCGTGGTTGGACTTGCGCTGTTTCTCCAGGGCCTCGAGCAGGCCCTGTTCCCCCTCGGGAAAACGATGGCGGCTCAACTCAGTGACCTTGATTTCATCTCGGGCGCGGGTCGGGAGCTGCTCGAGACGGTCCGCTGGCAGGACTACTTGTGGGTCTACTGCTTCGCCTTCTGCATCGGTTTTGCGACGACCGTGGCCGAGCCCGCGCTGATCGCCGTGTCACTCAAGGCCGAGGAGGTCTCCGGCGGCACGATAGGAGTCAGCGGCCTGCGACTTTCCGTTGCCCTGGGTGTCGCCATCGGCCTGGCTCTGGGTACCTGGCGTATCGTGATCGGCGCGCCGCTGGAGTATTTCATCATGGCCGGTTACGTGCTTGTCATGGTGCAGACCATCTTTGCGCCAAGGGTCATGATCGCTTTGGCCTACGATTCCGGTGGCGTCACGACCTCGACGGTCACCGTCCCGCTGGTCGCTGCCCTGGGGCTCGGGCTCGCGACCAGCGTTCCCGGTCGCAGCCCGATGCTGGATGGCTTCGGGCTGATCGCGTTTGCCAGCCTCTGCCCGATCATCTCGGTCCTGGCCTATTCTCAGATCAGTCAGTGGTATGCCCAACGCTATCGCCTGTCCTCGGGGGCTGAATAATGAAACTGAAGCTGTTGCTTGTCATGGTCGAGCCCTCACGCTCTATGGACGTGATGGACTGCGCGCGCCGAGGTGGTGTGACCGGAGCTACCCTGATTCATCAAACGCGCGGTGAAGGCCGGCGCGGCCTGCGCGACTTCATGGGCCTGAGTCTGGATGCCGGTCGGGACCTGCTGCTGTTCCTGGTGCCCGAGAATCGCACCGACTCCATCATGGAGGCGATTGCTGATGCGGGTTCATTCGACGAATCCCCCGGTACCGGGATCGTTTTCCAGGTGGACGTCGAAGACAGCGTCGGTCTCGATCGACAGCTCGGAAAACAGGGGCATCACGACCGAGGGCAGGAGGAGCGATCATGAAATACAAACTCATCGTCACGATGGTAGAGGATGGAAAGACGCGCAAGCTGATCAAGGCGGCGCGCGAGGCCGGCGCAACGGGCGTCACCGTGGTGGCTAACGCTCGCGGCGAAGGGGCGACGCGCAAGTTGGGTATCCTCGGTCTCGAGATCACCGATATGCGCGACGTGCTGCTGTTTTTGGTCGAGGCGCCCAGAGCGCGCCGCGTACTGGAGACGCTGGCCGAGGTCGGGCAGTTCGAAAAATCCTCCGGCCGCGGGATCGCTTTCCAGATCGATGTGGATGACGCGCTCGGCGTTCGTCATCAGATGCAATCATTCGAGGACGAGTTGGAGGAAGACCGATGAGGGCTGGAAGATGACAAAAAGCGATGAGCGTTTCCGGGTTAGGCATGTCATGCACGCGCGGTTCTGTCGAGTCGACGGATTGATCACAGTGCATAAGGCACTGGGCTTGCTGCGGGAGGAAGGCGCCCTGGCCTTACTGGTCGAAAGGCGAGACGCTGATGATGAATATGGCCTGGTGTTGCCGGCCGACATTGCCCGTCATATCCTTGCGGCCGATCGCGCGGCGGATCGGGTTAACGTCTACGAGATTATGACCAAGCCGGCGCTGGGTGTTCGACCCGACATGCAGGTCCGCCACTGCGCCCGATTGTTCGATCGCTACGGTCTGACGATCGCTCCGGTGATCGATGCCTCTCAGGAAGTGCTGGGGATGGTGAGCTACGAGGATCTTGTCCTGCGCGGTCTGGGCGATTTCGACGGCGGCTGATTCAGATTACGCCCAGCTGTCGGCCTACGCGGGTGAAGGCATCCACTGCGCTATCGAGATGCTCGCGCGTATGGGCGGCTGAAATCTGGGTGCGGATTCGGGCCTCGCCTTTAGGAACGACGGGAAAGAAAAAGCCGATTACATAGATGCCTTCTTCGAGCAGGGCGTCGGCCATCTTCTGGGCCAGCGGCGCGTCGTAGAGCATGACCGGAACGATGGGGTGGTCGCCAGGCTTGATATCGAAGCCGGCATCGGTCAGCGCCCGTCGGAAATAGCGGGTGTTCTCGGCAACTTTCTCGCACAGGGCGCTGGAGGCCTCGATCATTTCGAACACCTTGAGCGATGCCGCAACCAGAGAGGGGGTCAGGGAATTCGAAAAAAGGTAGGGTCTCGAGCGCTGCCGCAGGATGTCGATAACAGCCTGAGAGGCCGTGGTGAAGCCGCCCATGCCGCCGCCCATCGCCTTGCCGAGGGTCGAGGTAAAGATGTCGACCCGATCCATCACGCCATGATATTCCGCGGAACCTCGACCCGTCGGTCCGAAGAACCCCGTCGCGTGGCAATCATCGACCATCACCAGAGCGTTGTACTTTTCGGCGAGGGCGGTGATTTCATCGAGCTTGGCGACGTAGCCATCCATTGAAAACACGCCGTCGGTTGCGATCAGCCGGGTGCGTTTGTCCTGAGTCGCCTTCAGGCAATCCTCGAGGGCGTTCATATCCGAATTCGCATAGCGGTGGCGCTCGGCTTTGCACAGACGGATGCCGTCGATGATCGAGGCATGGTTGAGCTGGTCTGAGATGATCGCGTCGTCCGGGCCCAGCAGCGGCTCGAAGAGCCCGCCGTTGGCGTCGAAGCAGGCGGCATAGAGGATCGCGTCGTCCTTGCCGAAGAATTCGGCGATCTTTGCCTCCAGTACCTGATGCAGATCCTGAGTCCCGCAGATGAAGCGAACCGACGCCAGGCCGAAGCCGTAATCGTCCAGCGCCTGTCGCGCGGCTCCGATGACATCCGGGTGGTCCGCCAGGCCGAGATAGTTGTTGGCGCAAAAATTGAGCACCTCGCGGCCGTTACGTGTCCTGATTTCAACGCGCTGCGGCGTTGTGATCGCTCGCTCGCGCTTGTACAGGCCGTCGGCCTCGATCTGGTCGAGCTCGCCCTGGAGCCTGCTCAGAAATTCGCTGTCGCTCATGCTGCCTGTCCTTTGTGGTCTTCGACGGTCTCCGCGGCGATGTCGCCGGTCCAGTCGCACACGACCTTGCCGCACTCGCCCTGCGCCATCAGCGCAAAGCCCTGCTCGAAGTCGTTGATCGGAATCTGATGGGTCAGGGCCTTGTGCAGGGGAAAGCCGGTCAGCACCATCTGAGTCATCTTGTACCAGGTCTCATACATTCGACGGCCGTAGATGCCGTGCATCTCCAGGCCCTTGAAAATCACGTGATCCCAGTTGATTCCCGTGTCCTTGGGTAATAGTCCCAGCAGCGCCACCTTGCCGCCGTGGTACATGCAGCTCAACAGGTCCTCGAAAGCCTGGGGGTGGCCGGACATCTCCATGCCGACATCGAAGCCATCGATGTCGAGCTCCTTGACGATGTCCGTCAGCCGTTCACGCTGGACGTTGATCGTGCGCGTCGCCCCCATCTCCGCGGCCAGCTTCAAACGGTAATCGTTGATGTCGCTGATGACGATGTGGCGCGCGCCGACATGGCGGGCGATGCCGGCTGCGATGATGCCGATCGGGCCGGCGCCGGTAATCAACACGTCCTCGCCGACCAGGTCGAATTCGAGTGCACAGTGGGCTGCATTGCCGAAGGGGTCGAAGAAAGCAGCCAGCTCGGGGGGAATGCTGTCGGGAATCGGCCAGAGGTTGCTGGCCGGAACGACGACGTATTCGGCAAAGCCGCCATCTCGGTCGACGCCGATCCCCTCCGTGTGTGGGCAGAGATGCGTTTTTCCCGCGCGACAGTTCCGGCAAACCCCGCAGACCACGTGACCCTCGGCCGAGACGCGCTGGCCCAGCTCGTAGCCTCGGACCGAGCCGCCGATCTCGGCGATTCTGCCGACGAATTCGTGGCCGATGACCAGCGGCGTCTTGATCGTGCGCTGGGCCCAGTCGTCCCATTGATAGATGTGCAGGTCCGTGCCGCAGATCGCCGTTTTTTCCAGCTTGACGAGCACCTCGTCGGAGCCGGGTGAGGGCACTTGAACCTCCCTGAGCTCGAGGCCGGGCGCCGCCGCTCCCTTTACCAGGGCTTGCATCGTGGTGGTCATGCCGTCTCTCCCGCTCCAAAACGGCAATTATAAAAGATCCTGGGTATCGGACTGGTCAGAGCCGTCCGATCAGACTCGGCAGGGCGATGGCCGAGCTCTGCGGCCAGCGCCAGTGACTCAGTTCGCTCAGAGCCGTGGCGTCGGGATTGATCTCGACCAGCGCCGCGCCGTGATCTCGGGCGACGGACGGCAGACTGGCCGCCGGATGGACCAGCCCGGAAGTCCCGATGATCAGCATCAGGTCGCTGGTCTGAGCCGCCTCGATGGCCCGCCCGAGCAGGCCTTCATCGAGGGGCTCACCGAACCAGACGACGTCGGGCCGGGCGAGGCCCTCGGCGTGATGCGGGGAGGGCGGCGGGTGCCTGTCTTCGTGTTGCTCGAGCCAGTCTTCGTCAATGCGCCTGCGCGTTCGGGAGCAGATGGTCCGGCTCAGATTCCCGTGCAGTTCGATCACCCCATCGGATCCGGCGCGCTGCTGGAGCCCGTCGACGTTTTGGGTGATCAGGCACGTTGACGGGCGCCTCTGCTGCAGTTCGCGAAGGGCATGATGGCCGGCGTTGGGGTGGCCGCGAAGGATGAGCGAGCGCCGCCACTGGTACCAGTCCCAGACGCGCGCAGGGGCCTCCTCGAAGCCCTCGGGCGAGGCCAGGGTCATGGGATCGAAGCGGGACCAGAAGCCGGTCTGTGCCTCGCGAAAGGTCGGGATTCCCGATTCTGCCGACAGGCCGGCGCCGCAGAGGGCGACGGGTCGCTTCGCCCCTCGCAGGACGTCGATCAGCTCGGGATCGGGTCGATCGGGTTCGATCAGCCTGGCCATCGCTCGCTCTCCTGGCCGCACTCAGCCTGCAACGCAGTCCTCGCGTACGCGCTTGATCAGTTCGTTGAGGATGGGATGGTTCAGCGAATAGTCCACCGGCAGATCAATCAGCTTGACCCCTGGTGCTTCCAGGCAGTCGCCCAGTATCTTTTCGAAGTCCTCATCGTTCTCGGGCCGGAACCCGCTGGCGCCATAGCTCTTGGCATAGGCGACGAAGTCCGGGTTCTGATAGCTCAGGCCGAAGCGCTCGAAGCCCATGTCCCTCTGCTTCCATTCGATCATTCCGTAAGCGCCGTCGTTGAGCACGATGACGATCAGGTCGAGTCCCAGGCGAACGGCGGTCTCGAGCTCCTGGGAATTCATCATGAAGCCGCCGTCGCCGCAGACCGCCAGCACCTGGCGCTCCGGTGCCAGCAGCTTGGCCATCATCGCCGAGGGCAGGCCGGCCCCCATCGAGGCCAGGGCGTTATCCAGAAGCAGGGTGTTGCGGTGATAGGCCTTGTAGTTGCGCGCGAACCAGATCTTGTAGATCCCGTTGTCCAGCGCGAGGATCGCGTCTTCGTCGAGCTTCTGGCGCAGGTGATGGACGAGGCGCTGCGGCAGCATCGGAAAACGCGTGTCCTCGAAGTAGCGCGTCAGGCGCGATTCGAGATGCGCCCGAACCTGGTCGAAGCAGTCGAATTGCCAGCCGTCTCGACTGACGATCCCCCGCGCCAGGCGATCCATCGTCGACTCGATATCGCCGACCACATTCAGCTGCGGAAAATAGACCTCGTCGACCTCCGCGGCCTGGAAGTTGACGTGAATGACCTGAGCCCCTCCGTGGCGCATGAAGAAGGGCGGTTTTTCGATGACGTCGTGGCCCACGTTGATGATCAGGTCGGCGCGATTGATGGCTTCGTGGACGAAATCCTCGGACGACAGCGCCGCGGTACCGATAAAGTGGGGGTTGCGCTCATCGACCACGCCCTTGCCCATCTGGGTGTTGACGAAGGGGATCGCCGTGGCGTCGACGAAATCGGTCAGTGCGCGGCTGGTGTTCTTGCGATTGGCGCCGGCGCCGATCAGCAGCAGGGGATGACGGGCCTGTTCGATCATCACGATCGCATCCCGGATGGCGTTCTCCGAAGCGTCGGGCCGCGGGCTGTCGACGGGCTCAAGGAGCGCCCCGTCCGTGTCTTCCTGAGCAATGTCTTCGGGCAGTTCCAGGTGAACCGCACCTGGGCGTTCCTGCGTCGCCAGGCGCATGGCTTCTCGAACGAGCGGCGCGATCGTGTTGCCGTTGACGATCTGACGGGCAAACTTCGTCACCGGCTGCATCAGGTCAACGACATCGATGATCTGAAACCGGCCCTGCTTCGATTTCTTGATCGGCTTCTGGCCGGTGATCATCAGCATCGGCATCGCGCCAAGCTGCGCGTAAGCCGCGGGCGTGACCAGATTGGTCGCTCCCGGGCCCAGCGTCGACAGGCACACGCCCGCCTTGCCGGTCAATCGTCCGTAGGTCGCCGCCATGAAGCCTGCACCCTGCTCGTGCCGGGTCAGTACGAGCTCGATCGATGAGGTGCGGATCGATTCAAGTAAATCGATGTTCTCCTCACCGGGCACGGCAAAGATGTAGCGAACACCCTCTCGCTCGAGGGCGCGGATCATCAGATCAGAGGCTTTCATGGGGTTCTCCGGTGTGGACTGCAGGGGCGGGGACAAGGAGAGCACGTTGCCGGTCGATCATGCGCGAGGCTTGATCGCATGCTTGCGCAGAATGCCGCGCAGCTGGTCGTAGGTAAGCCCGAGGCGCTGCGCGGCCACCTTCTGTTGGCCTCTGGACTGGTCCAGCGCCTCAAGGACGAGGGTCCTTTCGATGCCGTCCAGATGCGCTCTGAGATTATCGGGAAGCTCGCCGGCGAGGCCATCCCGGCTGCGATCCGCCAGCGCGGCACGATCGCCGTCCGTGCTCGGCGGACGCCAGGGCGACTCGAAGGGATCGAACTGCAGGTTGCCGACCGGCTCGTCCCCCTCCTCGTGACGATAGACCGCGCGTTCGATCACGTTCTTGAGCTGGCGCACGTTGCCCGGCCAGGGGTGATGGAGCAGTCGTTCGATCGAGGGCGAGGTAAAGCCGGCAAACACCTCACGGCCCATTTCGCGCGTCATGCGGATGGCGAAGTGCTCGGCCAGGGGCAGGATATCCTCGCGCCGTTCTCGAAGCGGCGGCAGGGTGATGACATCGAAGGCCAGGCGATCGAGGAGATCTGAGCGGAAGCGACCGCTGGCGGCAAGGCCGGGCAGATCGACGTTGGTCGCACCGATCAGGCGGACGTCTACCTCGATCGTCTTGCTGCCGCCGAGGCGTTCGAATTCACCGTATTCGATGACGCGCAGGATCTTTTCCTGGACGTTGCTCGCCGTGGTGGCAAGCTCATCCAGGAACAGCGAACCGCCGTGAGCGCGCTCAAAGCGTCCGTGACGCTGGGAGGTCGCATCGGTGAAGGCACCGACCTCATGACCGAACAGTTCGGACTCGAGGAGCGTTTCGCTGATGGCTGCGCAGTTGACCTTGACGAGCGGCCCGCCCCATCGCCCGGAGAGAAAATGCAGGCGCTCGGCGACCAGCTCCTTGCCGGTGCCGCGTTCGCCGACGATCAGAACCGGCCGATCGAGCGGCGCTGCGCGCGAGACATCTTCTAAAACGCCCAGGAAGGCGGGCGATTCGCCGATGATGGGCTGTTCGTCGCGTTTCATCGCACTGCCATTCCTCAGAGATCGTCGGGCCAGCCACGGGACGCGTGGGCTGTCGGGACACGCCATGCTCACGGCGGCAGCATCGCCGCTACGGAGCAGCGTTATCCTAACGCCATGGCGAAACAGAAACCGAGCTATACCTGCCGCGAGTGTGGTGCGAGCTTCCCGAAATGGTCCGGCCAGTGCCCGGATTGTTCGGCCTGGAATTCACTCGAGGAGTCCGTCGTTGGCCCGAGCCGGTCCGGCGGTCCCAAGGGGCGAGGCAACTGGACCGGAGCGGCCTCGGCGCAGGTGGTCAATCTGGCTGAGGTCAAGGCCGAGGACAGCGCTCAGCGCCTGGGGACCGGCCTGACAGAACTTGACCGGGTCCTTGGCGGTGGCCTGGTGCCGGGCTCCGTCGTGCTTTTGGGCGGTGATCCGGGTATCGGCAAATCGACGCTGCTGCTGCAGGCTCAGGCCGGCCTCGGCGGCCTGTATGTCACCGGCGAGGAGTCGGCCGGTCAGGTGGCGATGCGAGCGCGGCGACTCGGCCTGGATCCGGGTCGACTGGATTGTCTGACCGAAACCAGCCTGGAAGTCATTCTGGCGACCGCGGCCGAGCGGCGGCCGGCCTTCATGGTCGTCGATTCAATTCAGACCCTCTGGACCGAGGCGCTGCAGTCAGCACCGGGCGCCGTGGCGCAGGTGCGCGAGTGCGCCGCACGCCTGGTGCAATTCGCCAAGCAGACCGGTTGTGCCGTCGTGCTCGTCGGTCACGTCACCAAGGAGGGGGCCCTGGCTGGCCCCCGAGTCCTCGAACACATGGTCGATGCCGTGCTCTACTTCCAGTCCGACTCCGGTAGCCGCTACCGCCTGATCCGGGCGGTCAAGAATCGCTTCGGGGCGGCCAATGAACTCGGCGTCTTCGCCATGACTGATCAGGGGCTGAAGGCCGTCGGCAATCCCTCGGCGATCTTTCTATCCGGCTCCGGCGAGCCCGCGGCGGGGAGCTGCGTGCTCGTGACGCGCGAAGGCACGCGACCCCTGATGGTGGAGGTCCAGGCGCTGGTGGCACCGTCGACCCTGTCCAACCCTCGCCGCGTCACCGTCGGCGTGGATCCGAATCGACTGGCCCTGCTGCTGGCCGTGATGAATCGGCACGCCGGCCTGCAGATTGGCGATCAGGATGTCTTCATCAACGTAGCAGGCGGCATCCGGATCAGCGAAACCGCCTCGGATCTGGCGATTGCCCTGGCGCTGAAGTCATCGCTGCGGGAGAAGCCGTTGCCCAAGGGACTGGTGGCTTTCGGAGAGATCGGTTTGTCGGGCGAGCTTCGGCCGGTCTACAACGGCGAGGAACGTCTTCGCGAGGCGGCGGGGCAGGGGTTCGATCAGGCGCTGGTTCCCGAGGGCAATCTCAAGGGCGTCAAGGCGAAGATCTCAGCGCGAGGTTACCGAACGCTGGCCCAGGCCCTCGATGCTTTGTGATGACGTAAACTGGAGCCGTTTCTGTCATTTCCGGCCTTCCTTGTCCGGTTAACTTGCAATACGGAGTCGCCCCACCCATGAGAACAGTCTCGGTCCTTGTCCTTTCCCTCGCGCTGACCCTTGCGGCCTGCGTGACGATCAACGTCTACTTCCCCGAAGCCGCCGCCGAGCAAGCGGCCGACCGCTTCATCCAGGACGTGCTGGGCGAGGACGGCTCCGACGGCGCAGTCGATGGCGCGGTTGAGGAATCCGCATCGAGCGCCTGGCGCTTCAACCTCCTTGATCTGATCGTGCCGTCGGCCCACGCTCAAGGCCCGAATATCGACATCAACACGCCGCAGATCAACCGGATCAAGGACGCCATGGCCCAGCGCCAGCGCGATCACCTGGCGGGCTGGTTCGAGGCCGGTGCGATCGGCTTCACGAACGACGGACTGGTGACGATCCGTGATCGAAGCGCCGTCGGGCTGTCCGAGCGGCGTCAGCTCGAGCGCGTCGTGTCTGAGGAAAACTCGGACCGAAATGCGGTCTATCGCGAAATCGCCGTCGCCAACGGCCAGCCCGGTTGGGAGGACGACATCCGCGAGACCTTCTCCCGCCGATGGATCGCCAACGCGCGCCCGGGTTGGTATTACCAGACCGATAGCGGCGAGTGGGTGCAGAAGTAGGGCGGCCCGATGGCCAGACGCCGGCGCCGCAAGCTGCCCGCCGAACCGATCGAACTCGATGTGACGGACCTGGCCCACGACGGGCGCGGGGTCGGTCGCTACGACGGGAAAGCGGTCTTTGTCCACGGAGCCCTGCCCGATGAACGAGTGCGAGCTCGGCTGATCGACCGCTCGAGGCGCTTCGATGAAGCCCTGACCGAGGAGGTCCTGACCTCGTCAGTCGACCGCGTGACCCCCGAATGCGAGTGGTTCGATCGCTGCGGGGGCTGCGCCCTTCAGCATCTCAGCTCGACCTCTCAGCGACGCTGGAAACACCATCGTCTTGTCGAGAATCTGCAGCGCCTNGGCGAGGTGCAGCCCGCTCAGTGGCTCGAGCCGCTTGTCAGTGAGCCCTGGTTCTATCGTCGGCGGGCGCGGCTCAGCGCGCGCTGGGTCAAAGGCAAGGGCCGGGTTCTGGTCGGTTTCCGCGAGCCGCAGGGGCGCTTCGTCGCCGATGTCGGCCACTGTCGGATTCTTGATTCGCGTTTCAGCCATCTGCTGCAACCCCTGTCCGAGCTTCTCGGGGCCCTCTCGGTGGCCGATCGCGTCCCCCAGGTCGAGGTGGCCGCCGGTGATGACAGTGCGGCGATGATCATTCGCCACATGGACCCCCTGACCCCGGATGACCTGGAAAGGATCGACGCTTTTTCTCAAGCCCACGCGATCGCCGTCTACTCTCAGGCGAAAGGCCCGGATACGATCACGCGGTTGATGCCGAGTGAGTACGATTTGAGCTATCGATTGGAACCCTATGATATTGAGATGTTTTTCACTCCGCAGCAGTTCATTCAGGTGAATGCGGAGATCAATCTCAAGCTGATCGATCGAGCGATCGAGCTGCTGCAGTTGACGGGCAGTGAGCACGTTCTGGATCTATTCTGCGGCCTCGGCAATTTCAGCCTTCCCCTGGCTCGAAAGGCCCGTCGGGTGACGGGCATCGAGGGCCTCGATGACCTGGTTGACAGCGCGCGGGCCAACGCCCGTCATAACGGCATCGAAAACTGCGAATTCGACGTCGCTGATCTGAGCGGACAGGTCGGCGATCGAGCCTGGTCCCGCGCCGGATTCGACGCCGTGCTGCTGGATCCACCGCGTTCAGGCGCCCTCGAGATTCTGCCGATCGTTGCCGACAGCGGGGCTCGGCGCGTGGTCTATGTCTCATGCAACCCGGCCACCCTGGCGCGCGACGCCGGAGAGCTGGTGCGGCGCCATGGCTTCGAGTTGAAAGTGGCCGGGATCGCCGACATGTTCCCTCACACCGCCCACGTCGAATCCATCGCGCTGTTCGAGCGTGCGGTTTGAGCAGAAAGGATCATGCAATGAGCAATGAACGCGAACCGGGGCCCCTGATCGTTGGTATCGAAGGGACGCGACTGAGCGAGGAGACCGCAGAACAGCTGCGCCACCCTGCCGTTGGCGGCGTGATCCTGTTCGCTCGCAACTACGCCTCGCCGGAGCAGCTGCGCGCCCTCGTCGAGGAGCTGCGAGACCTTCGCCAACCTCGGCTGCTTGTGACCGTCGATCAGGAGGGGGGGCGCGTTCAGCGATTTCAGGCCGAAATGACGCGTCTACCTGCCCTGAGCGTGCTCGGGCGCTGGTATCGGTCGCATCCGGATCGAGCCTGCGATCTGGCCTATCGCCACGGGCGGGTCATGGCGGCGGAGCTCCTCGATGTTGGCGTTGACCTGAGCTGGGCCCCGGTGCTTGATCTGGACCGCGGTAGCCGCGTGATCGGGGACCGCGCAATGTCCGACGATCCGGTGTCCGTATCGCGGCTGGCGGCCTGGTATGTCGCCGGCATGCGCGATGCCGGCATGTCGGCCTGCGCGAAGCATTTTCCCGGACACGGCAGCGTTGCGGCGGACAGCCACGACGAGGTCGTGACCGATCCGAGGTCTCTCGATGAGCTTCGGGAGGATCTCGAGCCCTTCGAAGCGCTGGTCGGCGAGTGCGACGTGGTGATGATGGCGCACGTCTGCTACCCGCAGGTCGACCCGGCGCCGGCGGGCTTTTCCAGGCGCTGGATCGCGTCGATGCTGCGCGAGAAGCTGGGCTTCAACGGCCTGGTGGTCTCCGATGATCTGGACATGGCCGGAGCCGAGCCGGCCGGCGGGCTGCAGGCTCGACTGGATCAGGCCTTTGCCGCGGGCTGCGACCTCGCGCTCGTCTGCAGGCCGGAGTCCGTTGCGCAGGTTCTGGCCTTCGAGCGCGATTGGAATGGCCCGGATCCTTCGGCACTGGGCAGGCTCTACGGCCGACCGATGGCCTCCTTAGAAGAACAGCTGCTGGTGCCTGAATTCAGGGCCTGGCGCGATTCCCTCAATGCTTTGACCAAAGACCAATGACCGATCTCCTCCAACGCATCAGCGACTGGGTCAGCCTCCCACCCTGGGTGCTGAGCGCATTTCTGATCATCCTCGCGGCCCTGCTGCTGGAATTCATCTATCGCAGTTTTGTCAGGCACCTCGAGCGCCTCGCCGAGAAGACGCGCAGCAAGTGGGATGACGCAATCGTCTATGCCGGGCGCAAGCCGATCTCCCTGTTGATCTGGTGGCAGGGCGTGGTGATGGCGGCGCGCGTGGTCGAGCCGAATACGGAATTTATCGGTTTTTCTACCGACGTCCTGAACGCCAGCCAGCAGCTCGGTCTGGTGCTGGCGGTGACCTGGTTCGCCTTTCGCCTGGCGACCGGTTTCGAGCATGCCTTCGTTGCCGAGCGCCAGCGCAACGACAAGGATGTCGACATCACGACGGTCAGCGTCCTGGCCCGGATCGTTCGAATCGCCGTCCTGGTCACCGGCGCCCTGACGGTCCTGGCGATTTTCGAGATCCCGATCTCGGGCTTTCTCGCCGCCGGCGGCGTCGGCGGTATTGCGGTCGGTCTGGCTGCGCGCGACCTGCTGGCCAATTTCTTCGGCGGTTTCATGGTTTTCATGGACAGGCCCTTTTCCGTGGGCGACTGGGTGCGCTCGCCGGATCAGGAAATCGAGGGTGTTGTCGAGAAGATCGGCTGGCGGATGACGACGATTCGCAAATTCGACAAGCGACCCATGTACGTCCCGAATGCAACCTTCACAACGATCACGGTCGAGAATCCGTCGCGCATGACCCACCGCCGAATCTTCGAGCATATCGGTATCCGCTACGACGACTTCGCCGGCGTGCGCGAAATCGTCGAGGGCGTCCGCAGCATGATTCTGGATCACGAAGAGCTCGATGAGTCTCAGACCACGATGGTCCACTTCAACGTCTACGGGCCCTCTTCGCTCGATATCATGGTGTATTGCTTCACCCACACGAAGGTCTGGACCGAATACCATCGCGTTCGCGAGGACGTGCTGCTGAGGGTCGGCGAGATCATCGAGTCGCACGGCGCCCAGATCGCCTTCCCGACGCGGACCCTGAAGATCGACGACGGCCGCCTGCCCGAGCCCTCTCCCGAAGGAGGACCCGCGTGAGCCGTGAGGAGCTCTGGGGCGCCCTGTGGCCAGCAGGCGCGGAATGTTTGATTAGGCCCGAAGCGGTGCAGCGTGCGCTGGATGCGCAGGCCGAACGCCTCGACCGGCGCCTGCAGGGGCGGACCGAGGTGACCCTAATGGTTCTGATGAACGGCGGCATGTGGCCGGCGCTGGAACTGGCGCGTCGGCTTGATCGGCCGTATCGCCTCGACCACGTCAAGGCCTCGCGCTATCGCGAGGCGCTCGAGGGCGCCGAGATCAAATGGGGCCACTGGCCCGACAGCGTCGCGGGCACCGTTGTTCTGATCGACGATATCTTCGACGAGGGTTACACCATGGCGGCGGTGGCAGAGCGCCTGTTGAGCGATGGTGCCGATGAGGTATTCACTCTGGCTATGGCGCTGAAGCAGCATGACCGCGGCTTGTCACGCGACCACGTTGACGACGCGGCTTTCGATGTGCCCGACCGCTACGTGTTCGGTTGCGGCATGGACTGGAAAGGCCTGTGGCGTCAGCTCGACGGCGTCTGGGCCCTCGGGGAGGGGACGTGAGGCAGTTGGCCATCATCGGCGGTACGGGTGCCGTCGATCTGCTCGAGGGTCGGCAGGAACGATCAACGGAGACGATCTGGGGACTGCCGTCGGCGCCGCCTGTCCGCGTCCAGCTCGGCGATGCCGCGGTCTGGTTTCTGGCCCGCCATGGCAACCCCCACCGCATCGCGCCCCATCGAGTGAACTACCGCGCCAATATCGCGGCCCTGAAGGACCTGGGGGTTACCGACGTCATTGCCATCAATGCGGTCGGCGGTGTCGATCCGGCGCTAAGGCCGGGTGCGTTGGTCGTGCCGGACCAGCTGATTGACTACACCTGGGGCCGGGAATCGACCTTTGCCGACGACGGTGAGCGTCCGCTCGTCCACGTCGAGTTCGGCCGACCCTTCAGCCAGTCGCTGCGCGAGGCGCTGCTCAAGGCCGCGGGCGGGCTTGCGCTTGCGGTTCGCGACGGCGGCTGCTGTGCCGTCACCCAGGGACCGCGCCTGGAAACCGAGGCCGAAGTGCGTCGCCTCGCAAAAGACGGTGCAACGCTCGTTGGTATGACGTCAATGCCCGAGGCGGTTCTGGCGCGAGAGGCCGGCCTCGACTACGCCAGTTTGTGCGTGGTCGCCAACGCGGCGGCGGGCGTCGTTGATGAACCGATCAGTATCGAGGAAATCGATCGCGTGCTGCACGGGGCCATGGCGTCGGTTCGAGGTCTCCTCGGCGTGCTCTGTCAGGCGATGTCCAACGGGTCTTGAGGGGGGCTTAGGGAGGGGGATTCGGCGGTCTGAGACTCCGATCAAGGCCTGCGCGGGGAGTGTGAACTGGATCGCTGCGCTTTTCCTTTAGTTTTTGCCGGTCTGAGGGTAATCTAGATCTCCGAAGACAAGAGAAGGAGCGCTGGCCATGGCAGAGCAGATGGTACTTTCCGCATTGCACGTCGGTCCGAAGGATCTGATGGTCATGCGCTCTCTCCTCAACCTCGCCGGGGGGCGGGACAGTAATCAGAGCTGGTCCATCACGGACCAACCGGACGGCGACATTACCCTCATCGACGTCGACGCTGATCCGGGCGAAGACGCGTGGAAGGATCTCACCCATCGCGGCAGCGTCGCCATTGCCATGTCGCGGCGTAAGGATTTCCCCGCCACCTATCTCCTGGTCAAGCCTCTCCGCTCTCGCGCCTTCCTCAAACTACTCGAGGCTGCGGCGTCCGGGGAGATGCCGACAGAGACGCTGGCGGGTCCGTCAGAGCCGCCGGAAGCCGGTTCGGCGAACGATTCCATATGGCAAACGATCGATGTCGGGGAAAAAGTCGGTCATTTCACCCTGGCCGAGCACCTGCGACGTCAAAGCTGGAAAAAACCCATCGTCATTACCTATCCCGGCTGGCCGTTGATCCTGATTGACCCAGGATCCGGCGCCTGGTTCTACGACGGCTCCATCTCCGATCTCGCACCGCAGATGTTCTCCCAGCCGATGCCGACCTCCGCCGGCGTCGCCGTCTCCCATGCCGACCTTGTTGATCGAATCGACGGCCATCGCCAGCGCCCGCTTAGCGAGCTGAAGTGGTTTGCAGGCCTGGCGCAGGCGCGCGGACAGCTCCACCCGGACCTGCTCGGCGATATTCAGTTCATGCTGACGCAGGTGCCAGGCGAAGCGTCGCGGAATGAAAGCCTCCATGCTCTGGCGAAACTCCTGATCCGTGGCCCGATCACCCTCGACGAGCTCGCCGACCGGTCCGAGCAGCCCCCGGAAAACATCATGGCATTTCTGAACGCCTGCTACACGAGCGGCAAATTGCTTCTGAACCGAGTATCCGGCAAAGCGGCGAGCTTCTAGCCACGCTCCTTTGCGCCGGGCTTCTGGAAAATCGCCACGCTCGGTGGGCGCAGGTCCAGCGTCCAGCCCCAGTGATCGGCAATCCAGGCCATCGTTTCCTCACGATAGAACGCGACGTGCGTTGGATCACGTCGATAGTGCCATTGCGCAAAGCGCGCATCATCGGTCTGAAATCGCGTCATGATGCCGAGGTACGCTCCCCGTCTCAGCAGCCCGTCAAGGCGATTGAATTCTCCGCGAGGGTCGTGGAAATGTTCGGCGACCTCTGTGCAGGTAATCACATCGTACCGCTCAGTCAGGGGGCGACGATCAGGGCGGAAGATCGGATCGAATTCGCGCATTCTGTGGCCGGCCGCTCTCATCATCGCTGAAACTGCCGGACCCGAGCCGCATCCGTAGTCCAGGCCGATGGAATCCGCCTCGAGCTTTCTGACCAGCGGATCGACGAGGGCGCTGAGAAAACGCCGGTAGCCTGGATCGTCGGGATTGTTGTCGTGCAGGTCATATTCCTGCTTCTCCTCGAGCCGCCCCGGCCGCTGCGCCGGATCAAGAAAGCGCAGGCTGCAGTGATCACAGGCGAAGTAGGACCGATGGCCAACGGAACAGAAGCGTTGAGCTTCCGCGCGGCGGCAGAGGGGGCAGGCCGTGCCACTCACGACGCGCCCGGGCTGTCGCTCAGAGAGCTCAGGAACGACACTGCAGTCTGTCGCGGACATCTTGCACGCTGGTCAAGCCCTTCTGAAGCCGTCAGGCAATCAAGCCTATCTTGCGGGCGTGTGACAGCATGACTTCGGTATCGTCGCTCAGAATCAATTCGCTGTCGGCGCGCTGAATAGTCGCGGCAAGGTCTTTAATTTCGCCCGTCCGAGTCGATGAGCCGCTAACGTCGCGTATGTAGACGGCAATTATCCGGCCAGGATGGCGCTCGACAATGTCCGCATAGACCTCCGGATCGCGTTGGCCACTGTCCCCGATCAGGACGAAAGGCAGTTGATCATATACGTCGAGCATCGTCTCGATCAGCTCGAATTTGTGGGCGCGCGCGCGGTGTGGCAGCGGATGCTGCAGCGTCAGGCCCCAATCGCGAAGGAAAAGCACGGGGCCGATCGGGATGTCGTTGTGCTGGAAGAACGTCTCGAGCATCTCGTAAATGCTCCAGGGTGCGCGCGAGACATAGAGCATCGGGTTGTCCTCATGCCCATCGGCACCGGCGTGCAGGGCCCGGTAAAAATTGCCGACGCCCGGAAACGCCACACGCGACTCGGCACCGGTGGCAAACAGGCGCCAGATCATCATCAGCTTATTAGCCACGCCGGTATGCATCACGGTGTCATCGATGTCGCTGATGACCACATATTTGGCCCGTTTCGGAGCCACGTAAATGTCGGCTTCCTCGCCCACTTCGGCATCGTCGGCGAGCCGGAGCGAAACACTATTCAGACCGCTACTCAGCGGCAGGCGGTCCCCGTCATCAATCCGAAAGCGAAAGTATCCGGCGCGGTCGGTGCTTGCGCGGTAGTCCTTTTTGCCAAGACGCAGTAAAACTGCCTGGTCGCGCGCGCCGCGGCGAAAGAGTCGGCGAAAGAAGCGCACCAGGTCTCGGGACAGCCTTCCCTCCGGCGCAATCGAGCCGCGGCCCGGTTGGCGGTACACGCGCCCCATGAGGTACAGGCTTCGTAGGGAGCCATAGCCACGATACGACTGGATCATCCGCCCTTTGCGCTCGTCGGTGCGCCGGATCGGACGGGTGAGCGCTCGAAGGAGTCGGGTAAAAGGATTCACGCCTGGCGGGTTTCGGGTTTGATGCTGAATCTCTAGAGATTTTTCAAAATGGCTAATGGAACCTCTGCGTCGGCGCCGCGGATATTTCGATGAACGAGCGAGTCCCGACAGCCGGTTCCGGTGATCCCCCAGAATGCGGGCAACGACTTACCGCTCGATCAGAGTAATGTTTGCCGTGCATCTGTAACGACTCTTATCTTCCTTGATTTCCTAGTTGCGCACCATGCTCATGACTTCGTTCATGTCCAGAGTGTTGGCCCGCTCCTGCATTTGCGGAATGAACTCCTGCTGCATCTGCTTGGCTGATCCCAACGTCTCGGTATAGGTCCGTTTCAGCAGATCCGTGGACATGTTGCGGTTGCCGGCGTAGTAGCGCCGCGCGACCTGTCCGAGCGCGTAGGTCGATGCGAAGGAAAAGGCCATGCCCGTCGCGCTGCGCCCGAGGCGGCCCATGCCTCTTCCCGCAGCCCTGCGAAAAAAACCACCGATGAGCTTGCGGCCGAACTGTTCCAGGTACTGCGAGGTCATGCCTACGCCGAGGGTGGCAAGAAAATCCTTGATGTGCCCGCGATCCAGCTCGTAACCGTAATCCTGGCCGATTCGATAGACCATCTTGATCTGCAGAGGGATGATGGCCATCGAGGCCCAGGACTGCGGCAGCAGTTCCAGCGCCCCATTGAGAATAGCGTAGTTGAGGATGCGCTTATCGAGCTCGCCTTCATCGACCCTCGCTGCCCGCGTTGGCGCAGGGGGCGACGCATCGCTCGGTGTTTCGCTTGCCGGCGGGGTGGCGGGTGACGGTGCGAGCGGTGCAGCGGCTTCACCCAGCTCGACCATCTGCTCGGCCTCCACCTCAATCGCCTCGGATTCTTCCGCCTGCATTGCCATGAGGCCCTTGAGTCGATCGAGGAACTCGCGCTCGGCTGCGGTCATGCGCCCGTCGGCATCGCAAACACCAACGGCCATCTCATAGGCCAGATGCTTCTCCCCGGCATCACTCAAATCGGCGACGGCCTCCTCCAGCGTGGCTCTTTTCAGGAGCACGTCCTGATAGAGGCTGCGTAGATCCGGCGCCTGATCACCTAGGGATTCGGCAATACGGCGAATTTCTTCGCGTTCGGCTTCCTGTTTGTCGTTATCGGCGAAGGCCGCGAACAGGGCAATAGTCAGGATGGCGCGATCTCTGTGTTCGGACATGGGTCGTGGCTTGAAAATGTTTGATTGGAAAAAAAGGGAATCGGGGCGAGGCCAGGGCTTTGCAAGGCTTGCGCCGAGCGCTTACTCGCCGTCAGAACCCTGATCATCCTTGTCGTGGGTTTTCTTGTCTGGCGCGAAGTAGATCATTGTCCAGCCCTTGTCGGCGGTCGTTTCGCGCTCCTCGCTCTGTAAATGGAGTTGACCAGAGGGCGAGAGCTCTCCGACGATCAGCCAGTCGTCACCCAGCTTTCCTAGTTTCCGCTCAAGGCTTTCTCGATCGAAGTCTTCGCTGAGGGTGCTGTGCTGAAAGCTCCAATTCTTGTCCAGCAAGGCGAGAAGCTGCTCCAGGCCAAACGCCGGTTCCAGGGCGAAATAGCCGCGCTGGGCGACGCTGAGTCGCCGATCGTCCTGATCGGCCTCGTGCGAGGCAGCCAGTTGAAAGGTCCGATGGTGCCCGAATTCGGCTCCCTGAGCCTGACACACCAGCGCATTGTAGTAATGGTTGCCGGTCGCCGCGAGGAGGTGACTGAGATCCTCTTCCTCGAGCTCGTGCTCTGCATGTTCCGACAGCAGCTCGCCGTAGTAGGTGCGAAGGCCCGCCATTCGGAATGCTCTCAGGCTCTCGTAGCCGCCGTCGGAAACCAGAACCGGGACATCCAGGGATTTGAGCTTGCTGGCGAGCGCCTGCGTCCACGGGTTGGCTCCGACGATGAGCAGGCCATTTTCCGCCTCCGCTGCCAGCCCGAGTCGGCGCGCGAGGGGGGCCAGCGTCAGCCCGTGAGCGATTACCGTGGCGCCGATGATCAGGAAGACCACGGGGAGCAGGGCATTGGCGTCCGTGTGACCGGCACTGACCAGGGCAGGGCCGAACAGGCCGGCTGTGGCGGCAGCGACGATGCCTCGGGGGGCGATCCATCCAAGAATGATTCGATCTCCGCGCTCCATGTCAGCCCCGATCGTCGCCAGGGCGATCGTCAGCGGGCGAACCAGCAGAAGAACGGCCGCGGTAAAGAGCAGGGCGCGACCATCGATCACGGCCAGGTCATCGATACTCAACTGAGTTGGAATGACGATGAACAGCACGGAGACGAGGATCAGCGTCAAGTGCTCCTTGAATTCCCGCAGGGGTTCGCGCTCGACCAGCGCCATGTTGCCAATCACCAGCCCCATGAGGGTGACCGACAGGAGCCCGGCCTCGTACTGCACCTGATTGCTCAGCCAGAACACCAGAAGGACCAGCACCATCAGTAGCGGCGCTTTCAGGTGAGCGGGGATGAACCCCATGCGAAACAGGCGCCCGATGGCCCAACCACCGAGGCCACCAAGGACCGCGGCCACGCCGATGGCCAGCGCCAGGCTTGTGGCGATTTCAGACCAGTCGCCGTTGGCCTGGGTGAAGAACTGGAAGGCCAGAACGGCCAGGAGAACGCCGACCGGATCGTTGACAATGCCCTCCCATTTCAGCAGAGAGGCCGGACGTTTCTTGAGCCCGGCCTGCTGAAGCAAAGGCGTAATGACCGTCGGACCCGTGACCACAAGGATCGCACCGAGCACGATGGCGACCGGCCAGCTCAGACCAGCGATGTAGTGGGCCGCCGCCGCGCCAAGGACCAGCGCGAGCGGCGGAGCGATCACCGTGAGCCGCAAGATCCCGTGACCCACGCGGCGAGCCTCGCCGAGCTTGAGCGCCATCCCGCCCTCGAAGAGAATGATGGCCACGCCCAAGCCGATCAGTTCGGCCATGGCTTTCTGATCGACATCGAACTGAATCAGGCCGCTTATCGGGCCAAGAGCCAGCCCGGCGGCGATCAGCACGACGATAGCCGGAATGCGCAGGGCCGCCGAAAGCCACTGGCTGGCCAATCCCGCGGTGAGGATGATGAGGATCATGGTCGCGCTGGAGATAACGGAGCTCCTCAGCTGTGTGAAGCCAACTCAGTACCCGAGTGGAATACCGAAAGAGAAGAAGCCTACCAGCAACGTTGTCCAGACCAGCAGAAAGACGATCGAGTAGGGCAGCATGATCAGGAGCATGTCTCCGAAGCCCATGTCAGGCCGGAACTTGCGCATGAAAGCCAGAATGACCCCGGCGTAGGACATCATCGGCGTGATGATATTGGTCGACGAATCGGCCACGCGGAAGGCAGCGGCAACGAAATCCGGCGTCATCGCTGGATTGACGAAGTAGAGCATGGGCACGAAGATCGGGCCGAGGAGCATCCATTTCGACGTCAGGCCACCGATGAAGATATTGATCATGGCCGTGGTCAGGACGAAGCCGATCAGCAGGAGCACGGGGAACTGCTGGAGGCCGAGCCACTGCAGGAACTCGGCGCCGAGAAAGGTGATCCAGGTGCCCAGGCCGCTGTAGTTCATCAGGCCAAGGAAATTGTAGGTAAAAAAGGTCAGCACCAGGATATAGCCCATGGTGTTCATCTGCTTGACCATCGCCTGGACCACGTCCCAGACCGACCGGAACCTGCCGGCGGCCACGCCGAAGAAGATGCCGGACAGGGCAAAGACCAACGAAATCAGCAGGATGATGTTGTTCATCCATGGCGAGACCTCGTTGCCGGCCTCGTCGATGAACGTCGCAAGGGGGCCGAGCGCCAGTCCGATACAGATCAGCACCGAGATCATCGCGCCGGCCAGGGAAGACCACAGCCCGCGACGCTCGTTATCGGTGAGCTCGAAGTCACCGGGCTTGATGTCGTCCGGGATGATGAACTCACCCCCCTCGAGCCTCGGTTCGACGAAGCGGCGCGTGACCCAGAAGCCGGTCAGGGACAGAACGAGCGTCGAAGTGATGATGAAATAATGGTGCATCGTGATCGGGTTGAGCGCCTGACCCGCGGCGTTGACGAAGGGCACACCCTGGGATTCGGCGAACACCTTCGCATTGAGCCCGATGATGGCGTCGATCGGCCCGACCGTCAGATTGGCCGAGAAGCCTGCCGATACGCCGGCAAAGGCGGCGGCCATGCCGATCAGCGGATTGCGTCCCAAGCCGGCGTAGAGCAGGCCGGCTAAGGGTATCAAGACGAGGTAACCCGCATCGGTCGCAACGGAGCTGAGAATGCCGATGAAGACCAGCAGCAGAGGCAGGAGGCTCTGCGGGATATGCGCACCAGCACGCTTGATCAGCGCCCCGAACAGACCCGAATGTTCGGCGATGCCGACGGCAAGCATCACCACCAGAATCACGCCCAGGACACCGCCACCGAAGGCCAGCCAGTTCGCGACCAGCGCATTGTCGAAGATCCACCGCAGGTGCTCGGCCTGATGCATGCCCAGGATCTGGTGCTGAACCGCCTCGCCTCCCGCGCCCGCCGTCTCGAAGGTGTATCCCGACATCAGCACGGTCAGCAAGAAGGCCGCCGGATAGAAGGCCATGAAGATGATGACCGGATCAGGGATGCGCTGCCCGGCGCGCTCGACGAAGCGGGCAAAGGATTGACTGAGTGAAGGCATGCAGCGCCGCCTGATGAAGAGAAGACGCTTGAGTATAGCGAGCGCTGGACCCGTTAGAGACGCGACATCGCAGCGATCTTCAGGCTATCTGGCGGTGATCTGCCTCAGGCCCATGCCGACGAGCATGGACAGGACGAAGACCAGGGGCTGCCAGTCCAGATAGGCCAGGGCGGCCACCGCCGGGCCGGGGCAGTAGCCGTAAAGGCCCCAGCCGATGCCGAACAGCGCCGAGCCGGTGAGGAGCCGCCCGTCGATGTGCCGGGCCGTAGGCAGGTGAAACTGCCCGACGAGCAGCGGAGCCCGTCGCTTGAGAACGAAGCGGAAGGCGATCGCCGTGACCAGCACCGCACCGCCCATCACGAAGGCCAGGTCGGGTACCCAGGTCCCGAACAGATCGAGAAAGCCTTGAACCTTGGCCGTGTCCGTCATACCGGACATCGCCAGGCCAATGCCGAATACGGTGCCGGCGATCAGTGCCACCAGCGCGTTCATGCGCCGGCTCCCAGCACGTGGCGAAGGACGTAGACCGTGCCAATGCCGGTGGCCATGAAGGTCAGGGTGGCGGCGAGGGAGCGCATCGACAGGCGGCCCAGGCCGCAGACCCCGTGGCCGCTTGTGCAGCCGCTGCCTAAGCGCGTGCCATAGCCCACCAGCACGCCGGCCATCACGGCCAGCCACCAGGGAGAGGGATTCGGCGCGGGAGCGGCCTGACCGCTTAGGGCATGAAATGCCAGCGGTCCGACAATCAAGCCAGCCAGGAACGCCCAACGCCAGGCCGAGGTGGCCGCGTCAGACAATGCCGACCAGACGATCGAGCTGATGCCCGTGATGCGGCCCAGAAACAGCAGCATCACCAGGGCCGCCAGGCCGATCAGAATGCCGCCCGCCAGGGGAAGAAGATAGGACACGTCGAGCCTCCCGATTAGTTAAGAATATACTAATATATTCTCGGCAGGAGTCAAGGCATCAGGCCGCTGCCGGGGGCTTCTTCGCGGCTCAATCGCCACGTCGTCGTATCAGGCCTCGTCGGCCTGGTCCACGATCAGTCGATGGGCCGTGAGGCGAACGGCGTTGATGCGAATAAAGCCGCGCGCGTCCTCCTGATCGTAGCCGCCGGCCACGTCCATCGAGCTGAGGTCCTGATCGTAAAGAGCGCTCGGACTCGAGCGGCCCTCGATGATGACGTTGCCCTTGAACAGGCGCAGCCGAACTTCCCCATCGATCAGCTCCGAGGATTTGCGGAAGGCGGCTTCGATGAAATCCATCTCGGGCGAGAACCAGAAGCCGTTGTAGATGATCTGGGCAAAGCGCGGCGAGAGCATGTCGCGGAGGCGGCGGACTTCGCGGTCCATGGCGATGCCTTCCAGGTCACGCAGCGCCGCGTGCAGGATGGTGCCGCCGGGCGTCTCGTAGACGCCGCGCGATTTGATGCCGACGAAGCGGTTTTCCACGATGTCGATGCGGCCGATGCCGTGCTGCCCCCCCAGATCATTCAGATAGCCGACCAGCTCGACAGGATTTTTCACTTTCTTGCCCTTGCCCAGATGTTCGACTTCAACGGGCGTGGCGTCCTTGAATCGGACAACCAGCTGATCGGCGTGATCGGGCGTGTCCTCCAGAGCGCGGGTCAGCTTGAACATGTCGCCTGGCGGCGCAACATCCGGGTCCTCCAGCAGACCGGCCTCATAAGACCGATGCATGAGGTTCTCGTCGCTGGAGTACGGCTTTTCCGCCGTAGCCTCAACGGGGATCTCGTGCTCGGCGGCAAAGGCCAGCAGATCGGGCCGGCCCTGGAAGCGGGCCAGGAATTCCGGATCTTTCCACGGCGCGATGACTTCCAGGTCCGGCGCCAGGGCGGCGAACGCCAGCTCGAATCGGACCTGGTCATTGCCTTTGCCTGTCGCACCGTGGGATACCGCAGTTGCGCCCACTTTGCGGGCAATCTCGACGTGGCGCTTGGCGATCACCGGTCGAGCCAGCGCCGTTCCCAGCAGGTACTGGTTTTCATAAACTGCATTCCCGGCGATGGCCGGGAAGATGAAATCGGTAACGAATTCCTGCTGCAGGTCCTCCACGAACACCTGGCTGGCACCGGTCTGAAGCGCTCGCTGCCGGATGTCATCGAAGTCCTCCAGTTGACCGACGTTTGCCACGAAGGCGATGACATCGAAGCCTTGCTGGATCAGGGTCTTGAGGATGCAGGCGGTGTCGAGTCCGCCGCTGTAGGCGAGGACAACTTTCTTTTGAGTCATAGGGTGGGTGCCAAGTCGGACAACGTGGGGATGGTACTTGGATCAGGATGGAGATGCCAAAGCCTGTCGATCGGCCTGCCCGAAGCAGTTGGCTTTGACGACCGTCGTCGGGTTTTGCACCCCCTTCATAACCACAACGAAGACGAACTCGATGACCCGGGGGTCACCGAGTCCGGCCGGCCAATGACCAGCCGTGGCCGTCGATTCGAGGAGCGCGCCCGGTCAGGCGCTGCGTTGCTCGCCGTTGCGATGAGGAAATGCGATCGCCGTCCAGGCCGTCGCCACCGACAGCAGCGCCAGGCTGACAACGGCAATAGCTGCGAGCGCAAGCGCCGGCAGGTTGGTGTTGAACAACATCAGGGTCCAGAACAGGGTCACAACGGCAATCAGGGCCGCGAGGATCATCGAACGGCGACGGGCCTTGCTTTGAATTGAATTCACGATGGATAACTCCTTTTTCTCGGGTTTTTGGGACAAAGGTGTGCTCCGGCTGAGCCGGAAGGCGGCGAGGGCAAACGCTGCCGCTCCCAGGGCGGTCAGCGTTTGTTCGAGCCAGTGCATCGCGATGCTGTGGCTCTCCATCTGAGCGATAGGAATCAGGGCAAAAACCATGGCCAGATTGACCGTAAAAAGAAGCGCGAGAGCAGGTCGGCCTCGGCTCCAGGCCATGCGGAACAAGAAGACGGTCAGCAGGATATTGGAAAGACTCGCTAGCATCATGACGGGCAGGAACCAGCCGCGCTCGATGCCGGCCTCGACGCGATAGATCGCCGCCAAGGCAGCCAGAACCATTGCAATGATGGGAGCGAGCCAGAAGGCCGCCGATGCGGGCGGAGGCCGTCGCTGACCGGCCCAGGCTGCGGCCGCCAGCAGAGCGAAGCCCGGCGCCATCAGCGGAAAGAGCAGCGCCGCGAGCCAGGTGACGTCCTGCCCGGCCAGGGTGGCAATCATTTTCCAGGTGGCTTTGCTGAGACCGGCGGCAAAGACCAGAAGGGCACCGACAAAGGCAAGCTGGGCCACGGGAACCTGGCGGTAGGAGATCGTGCGCGCGATATAGAAGACCGCGATGCCCGTCAGAGCGACCGGAACGAAGTCATACAGCGCCAGGCCAATCGTGAAGTCCTGCATTGAATCTCCCGTGGCCTGGAGCAGCGGCTGACAGCCGGCTGGTTCGGCCATAACAATGGACTGAGTCTAGTCTCAGGCCCCACCCGCGCTTATTGATCAAGATCAAAAGGCGTGCCGAGCGGGGGCATTACGCCGGAGCAGGCAAGATCAATGCAGCTTGAGACGAGGTCTGTGGCGACGGCCAAGCAGATCCGAGGCCCAGAGCATGAGCGCTCGAAATGACCCGTGCAGCGCCCGCTGATGCGAGCGATAAAGCCAGCGATAGCTGACCATTGCGGTCCACCCCTCGAAGGTCACGTTTCCCAGCAAGGCACCCATTATCGTGCCCACCGCCGTGTCGTCGAGCGAGACGAGCGATCCGCGATCGCGGTACTCGTAGTTGGGCAACTCATGGCCCTTGAGATAGCGCGGCAGGTTCTTCAGAAGGAATTTGGCCTGCTGATCCGCGGCCTGGGCCCGCGGCGGAACATAGCGCTCGCCAGAATCATCCAGGGGACACGCGGAGCAATCGCCCATGGCGAAAATCCTGTCATCCCGGGTTGTCTGCAGGGTGCGGCGGACCAGTAGCTGGTCCCGATTGTTGTTCTCGAGGCCGTCCAGGGAAGCGAGAAAGGGTTGGCCGCGAACCCCAGCGGCCCAGACCGTAAAGCGAGCGGGAATTTCGGCGCCGTTTGCCGTCCGGACACCGTTGCTGGTCACTTCGGATACCGCCTCACCGGTCATGACATGAACGCCGCGCTCGCCCAGCTCTTTCTCCGTGCTCTCAGCGAGATCATCGGGCAGGCCGGGCAGCAGACGCGGCGCGCGCTCGAGGATGGTCAGCGTCGTGTCATCGACGGCGTCGATGCCGACGGCGCCGTATTCCTTCAGCTCATGGCGCATCTTGTCGAGCTCTGCGGCCAGTTCCACACCCGTGGCGCCACCGCCAACGATGGCGACGTCGAGCTCGCCGGGGGCTGGCGGTCGATCGGATTGGCCGGCCCGGAGATAAGCCTCGAGCAGGCGCTGGCGAAAGCGTTCCGCCTCGGGCGCAGAATCAAGCCGATAACAATGTTCAGAAACCCCCGGCACGCCAAAATCATCGCTGATTCCGCCAACGGACATGACGAGCAGGTCATAGCGTAGCTCCCTTGCTGGCTGGTCCTCGGGTTTGTCCTCCAGTTCAAGGGGTGCGAGGCGGATGTGTCGCTTCGCTCGATCCAGGCCCTGCATTCGTCCCCAGACAAAGCGAAAATGGTGGCGGCGGGCGTGGGCGAGGTAGTCGCATTCGTCCTCCCGCATGTCGAGGGTTCCTGCCGCGATTTCGTGCAGCAGAGGCTTCCAGACGTGGGTCAGGGTGTCGTCGACAAGCGTGATTTCGACGGCCTCGTCTCCTCGATAGTGGTGTCCGAGGCGGGTCGCCAGCTTCAAACCGCCGGACCCACCTCCGATAATCACGATTCTTTTTGCGGAATCATTAGTCATTAAATCGCTGTTTCCAATGGCGAACATCGCCGTTTCTCGGTGCCGCTGCACTTCGTCTTCGACAGTGTAACGCGCGGAGGTCTTCAGGCCGTTGCTTAGGTGGCCCCGGCAAGGTGCGAGTGAGTGGGGCGGGGTCGGCTCGGATGCTATAGTCAAGCTCGATTTTTGTTCCCGGATTTGTCATTTTGGATGAGCAAACGATCTCTCAACTGAGCGAGCGCCTGCAGTCTTTGTCCGAGGCTGCGATCGCATACTTCAGCTCACCGACAGTCCTTTACCAGCTCGGTATCATCATCCTTGCCGTGCTGCCCGCCTGGTTCATTGGCGGATACGTCGAAGGCAAGCTCGAGGGTCTGGTCCGCCGGATCCACGGCATGCGCGACGTGCTGCGCGTTCTGGCCGCTTTTCTGCGTCGGATGCGCTGGTTCTTCGTTGCGCTGTTTCTTGGCGTTGCCTATGTCAGTGCACGCATTGCGGAGTGGCCGGAGAGCAATTATCTGATCTACAGCACGATGCTGCTGTCGGCGGCCTGGGTCGTTATTTCCGCCGTATCGCGGATCATCCGTCGGCGAACGTTCGCCAAGCTCTTCGCGTTTGCCGCATGGATCTACGTCGCGGCGGTGCTGCTGGGCATCACCGATGACATTCGAACGATTCTCGAAAGTGCCTCGCTGCCGGTGGTGGAGATTTCCCTGTGGAAAGTCTTTACGGCGATCGTCAGCGTGGGCGTGCTGCTGTGGATCGCCCTCAAGCTGGGCACGATCCTCGATCAGCGGATCCAGGGGATAGACGACCTGACGCCCTCGTTGCGCGTCCTGCTGGGGAAGATCACGCGGATTTCGCTGATGATCTTCGCCGTCCTCCTCGGCATGCAGTTTCTGAATATCAATCTCACGGCGCTGACCGTTCTGTCGGGTGCCGTCGGTGTCGGCATCGGCTTCGGGCTGCAGAAGGTCGTGTCGAACTTCATCTCCGGCATCATCATCCTGATGGATCAGTCAATCAAACCCGGGGATACGATTACCCTCGGCGAGACATTCGGCTGGATTCGTGAGCTGAGGGCTCGTTTCGTTTCGGTCATCACCCGCGACGGGCGCGAATACCTGATTCCGAACGAGGACTTCATTACCACTCAGGTCGTCAACTGGTCCTTCTCCAATAAATATGTCCGTCTCGACGTGCCCTTTGGCGTGTCCTATGAGTCAGACCCTCATGAGGTGATCCGGCTGGCAAAAGAAGCGACCAGCGCAATCGAGCGCGTCGACTCGACATACCACCCGCCCGTATGCTGGATGACCGAGTTCGGTGACAGCTCGATCAATTTTCTACTACGCTTCTGGATCAACGATCCCCAGCGTGGTTTGACCAATATCCGAGGGACCGTGATGCTGGCACTTTGGGATGCCTTCAAAGAGCACGACATCAAGATTCCTTTCCCCCATCGTGAAGTCATCATGCGCACGCCCGTTACTGTCGAATCGAGCGAGGCGAAGCAGGGACAGTCTGGTGATGCCGACTGAGGCGTTTCGTCGAAGCGTGGCCAGGGGAGTGGCTGGGGGCGTGGCTAGGGGCGTGAGGATTTCTGCGTGACGGACTCACCCAGTTCCATGGCGACGGCCCTGCAGGGCAGCACCTTGATCCAGATCGGTCTGCCCATTTCTCTGTTCATCATTATGGTCGGCGTTGGGCTGACCCTGCGCCTGCGCGATTTCCACAATGTGGTCTACTACCCGAGCGCGCTCCTCTTCGGCACGGCGGCGCAGATTCTTCTTCTGCCTGCGCTTGGCTTCGGGCTGGCCTGGCTGCTTCAACTCCCGCCGGCGATTGCCGTGGGCCTGGTCATCATCGCCGCCTGCCCGGGCGGGACCACCTCCAACGTCTTCGCCTTCCTGGCCAAGGGTAATCTCGCTCTGTCGATTCTGATGACGGCGGCGGCCAGCCTGATCACCGTCGTCACGCTGCCGATCTTTGCCAACCTCGCCATCGATCTGTTCAAGGACCAGGCGCTGGATGAGCCCCTCCAGCTGCCAGTCACGCAGACCGTCATCATGCTGCTGGCCGTCGTCTTCCTGCCCGTCATGCTGGGCATGGGGCTGCGGGCCTGGAAGGCTCAGCTGGCCGGTCGCCTCGAAGGGGCCGTGGGCGCCTTCGGCATGATCGTGTTGTTTGCCCTGGTGGTCTTGATCGTTATCCAGACTCGCGATCACCTGGGGGAGCTTCTGGTTCAAGCCGGGCCGTCGGTCATCGCGCTCAACCTGCTGGGTATCGCCATCGGCTTTGGCATCGCCCGCCTGGCCCGAGCCGACTTCGTCGATGGCCTGACGCTGGCCATGGAGATGGGCATCAAGAACTCCACGATCGGGCTGACCGTCGCCCTGACCCTGCTCGGCTCCGCGGATATCGCCATGCCGGCCGCGCTCTACGGCCTGCTGATGTTTGCCTCGGCTGGAGCACTGGTCGTGATCGGTCGCCGCCACGCCCACGTCAGACTGCGGCCGGAGCGTGGCGAAGTGCCGATGCACGTGCCCGATGACGTCGGCTTTCCCGACGACGACAAAAAGCGTCGACGGTAGCGCTGGGCCGGCAGGAATCGGCAGGAGCCCGGCTCCACTCCGGGGCCCAAGAGTTTTGTCGCAAGCGATTTTTTTGTTTCTGCTGCATCCAAACGCTCATCGGCGTCGAATAACCGGGTGAACGTTCAAAATCATCCACACAATTCGAGGACAAGCTGATGAGTCATTTCACTAAACTGATCGCCTCTACACTGCTGGCCGGGCTGGCGCTGGTGGCCACGCTGGCCGCTTCGGCCCACGACAATGAGCGTATGCAGGGCAATAATATCGTCGAGACGGCGGCCGAGGCCGGTCAATTCGAGACGCTCCTGGCTGCGGCTACGGCAGCAGGCCTGGCACCGGCCTTGAGCGGCGAGGGCCCCTTTACAGTCTTCGCCCCGACCGATGAAGCGTTTGGCGTGCTGCCGGCCGGCACCGTCGCCAACCTTCTTAAAGAAGAGAACCGCGACCAGCTCGCCACTATCCTGCAGTTCCACGTCGTGGCGGGGCGTATCGGCAGCGACGCGCTGGCCGATGGCGTCACACTTGATACGCTCGCCGGGCCGCGCGTGAGGTTTACCGAAACCGAGCAGGGCTTCGCGATAGAGAATGCTCGCATCGTCGCGACCGACATCGACGCCTCCAACGGCGTGGTTCACGTGATCGATCGCGTGATTCTGCCGC
>JGI12109J20283_10177298_pt1 | contig 52650 bp, 37 predicted proteins | sample ElkSlonscriptome_12_FD_20283 | JGI IMG/M metagenome (IMG submission 20283)
CCTTTGCCTTTGCCTCTGCCTTTGCGCCTTCCCCGGGGCCAAACTCCGCCGCGCAAAAGACGCCGAAAAGGTTCATGTCCGTCTCGATCGCGACGGCTTGCTCACGAGTTTTGTTACCGTTTCTGATGGCAAGACTCATGACTTAACCATGGGTCGCACTCTGAATCTGCCTGCGAATACAATCGTCGTCATGGATCGCGCCTATACCGATTACAATTTTTTTAAGCCCCTGAATGACAGAAGAATTTTCATTGCCCACCGGCAAGAGCGCAATGCCATTGACCGAGTCATCGAACGGCATCCAGTCATTAGAGCAAAGGGCCCGACCTGCGACCAGACCATTCCCCTTCCCGGTCTCCAGGGTCAAGCTTGCCCGATTCCCTCACGACGCATTGGTTACCGTGACTCCGAGACCGGTAAAACACAATTTGTTTCTTACCAACGACTTCAACCAGGCTGTGAAAACCATTGCTTATTACCATCATGCGCGCTGGCAAAGAGAGTTTTTCTTCAAGTGCATCGAGCAGAATTTCAGAATCAAATCCTTTTGGCACCCACAAGAATGCTGCGCTGACGCGAATCCTAATTACCATGTGCACTTATCTTTTGACGGCATCGATCAAATTCAGCAGCCGTATCCACCGAAGCCGTCAGCAGATGGCAGGTCTTTTTTAGCTCAACTTATTCGACCATCGTTATCTACTTTCGCTAAGGAGAGGTGACGCTTCACAGCCACCAGCTTAATCTCAACAATTGTGATTGCGGTTGTCATGAATATTTATCGGATAGTAATGGTTTTAACCATAACAACTGTCGGGTACACTCAGGCCGTATTTAAAATTCAGTTTTATAATAAGAAATAGTTTATATGTCATTGATTCGATCCGCTTTCCACGCTAGCTCTTGCCCGATACTGCCCTTTGTTTGCTTTACCTTCAGCGCGCTCATTGGATTTTCATTTCCCGTAATGGCCCAAACGGGATCCGGAGTACCAGAGTGGCTCACACTAAATTTTGAGCAGCAAACCAGATTCCAGCACCTTGACGGCCAATTTCGCGCCGGTCTTGAAGGCAGCGATCAGGGCATTGAATGGCGCAATACGCTGAGGGCAGACGCGGAGTTTGAGCGCTTTTCGGTGACGGCTGAATTAGCCGACATGCGCACCTATCTGGTAGATCGCGATTCACCACTCGATAGTTTTACCAACAATCCCATTGATATTCTGCAGGTCAATGTGACAGTGCCGTTTTCCGGCCTGTTCAATGAGGAAGATCGAGGCTTCATAAGAATTGGCCGATTTACGATGGATCAGGGTAGTCGCCGCTTCGTCGCGCGTAATCGTTTTCGCAATACGATCAATTCCTTTGCGGGCGTGCAGGCCAGGCTGGAGAGCGGCAACAACTCCCTCGAGCTGTTCTACACGCACCCCACTAGAAGACTCGTTTCCGGTGAACGGATTGATAATGATCCTCGCCTAGACAAGCAGTCCAGTGACTTCTTTTGGGGGGGGGTCTTTACCACGCGGCTTACAGCTCAAGAGGACTCATTACAGCTCTATCTGCTTGGGGCGGATGAATTGCGCGACCTGCCTTCCAACCGGCGCTTCGATGTTCTTAGCACCGGAGCGCGTTTGTTTCGCAATCCAGCCCCCGGCCGCTGGCACTACGATACGGAGGCTTTGTACCAGTGGGGTGATGCGCCGGCTCTGGAAGTGGACTCTTCGCTGCGTGATCACAAAGCTTATTATTTCCACCTCAGCGTAGGTTATAGTTTTGACGCACACTGGCAGCCGCGCTTGAGTTTCCTCTACCACTATGGCAGTGGCGACAAAGATCCCCTGGATAATGAATCCAATGAACTGGATCATCTGTTCGGAGTACCGCGACCGGATTTCGGACCCACAGGACTTTTCCGGGCGTTTCAGCGAGTAAATACCAGCTCTCCTGGGCTCATGTTAAACCTGCAGCCTGCCGAAAATATCGATGCTTACGTGAGATGGCAGCGCCCGTCGCTGGCAGAAGAGGCGCAGGGCTGGCGCACCACCCGATATCGACATCCTGGAGGGCTTGGCGAGGTATTTTTGGGCGATCAGTTGGAAACTCGCGTGCGCTGGAACTTATTCTCCAATAAGCTGACCATCGATGGGGGCTATGCGTGGATTAATGCCGGGCCTTACATGGATCTGGTCAATAAGGGTGACAGCAACTACGTCTATATACAGACGATATTGCGCCTGTAAGTAACTGCACTCCCAGCAGAGTACTGATACGATAAAGGGGACGGAGGGATTAAATTTTAATCCCTCCGTCCCCTTTATTGCCTTTATTGCCTTTGATCTATAATCGAATCATGGCTAGGCTTACCATCCGGCCTGGTATCACTGGACCTATTCTGCCGGGGATATTGGCGACATGACGGCTGGTATCAGTGGCGGTTTTACAGCAGCCATAACCGCCGCATCTGCACCTCCCCTTCAAGCTCTCGTGCTGGCGGAGGCGGATTCTCGGGAGGTGGAGGCCGGTAGGTTTCACTTCCCCGCAGAAAAACGAATGGCAATTTCAGTGATGTTGAAATTTCAATGTGGAGGGCCTTCATGTCTGCAGTAAGAATTTGGATCATAGCAATCATTGGTCGATTGCCAGTACGAAATGCAAAGTTAAGGTTACGACGATGTGAGACTGTGAAGCCCCTCTAACTAGTCGACGCGAAGCTCACTGACAGGCACATATTTTTCTGAGACTGAGGCGAACACATTAATTAGCCCCTCTATAGCGCTGGAGTGCGCCTTGAAATTACTAAACGTCCATTCCATATGGTTCCCAATAACAACTATCTCCTCATCTGGTATCGCCACACACTCGTCTGGACGTATCGGAGCGACGCCATAGGCTCCAAACACCAAGCCAGGTGCCCATGCCTGTAGCTCCTCTGTGATCAATGCTTGTTCGTCTTCCGACAAAGAGCGCGAAAAGTAAGCTGAGATGGTAAAGCTCTTTGAAATATCTCTGCTATTACCTAGCAAAAAGCGAATTCCTGACCACGCTCTAGGGTATGGATTAAAGCCTTTCTGGCCCGTGATTACCTTGACCAACGAGCTAGGATCAACGAGATCTCTGATTTCAATCCGCTCAATTAAATGGTCCTCGTGATCAACGAGCAACATTTGAGCCAGCATTACCCAGCCCTGCGGATCAATTCGAATGGACTTGAGTTGCCATTCAATCGCAGAATCGTGAATTGATGGTCCACTCCAATCTTTCACCGTAGACTTCCACGGTTCTATGCTGCTGCCAGCCAAGCCGCCCGAGGTGCCCATGAGTAAAAAGGGCAGCACCGTCGAATCAATAGAATCTGCACGACTGGACGAAACTTCGTGTCCAAGAGCTATACGGAGGCATATATCTCGCTCAGCCGCAATCGAGCTCGGCTGATAATACACGTCATACGGAAGCACGTAGGGGCTAGTGAGATTCATATCCTAACTGTGTATCCAAAATCGTCGTTCCCAGCGATCAAGTTTTTCTAAATCTTGGCCGAAAAGTGGAAGCAAACTCTTGTCACCGAAGTAGGTTACCTCTTCTATGGCGTGGGCAACTGATTCTACTAAGGGTGTCATTGCGTTCCGATTCACGTCACCAATTTCTGGAGACCGCCCAGCCCGCAATACCGTTCCACCAGCGCAGGTGATGAGATCAACGCCTGCCGCCACTTGGTCATTTAGCGCATCAACACCGCCCAGATCTGCGATCAGATCGTCCGATAGGGCAGTCAGCCATCGAGCACCACGACAGTGATTTCCCAGGAATCCGCTTGTGAATAGATTGTTCGCAATGTCGAAACCGTGACTCCTGAATGCCAGTGGCGCTATATGATCGCCCGCTTTTGCATACTGAGATTCTTTACCATAACAGAGCGAAAACGACGCATAGCCTGAGTCGCAGGCAATCTGCTCAAATAGATCCACAACGAATGCAACGAATGACTCTTCGCCTATTTCATCGAGGTACGCGGCCGGGAATCGCATTTCAATAACGCTAGCCTGGTCCAAAAACCCCTCATCTGAAGGCTCTTTCCTACCGTTAAGAACAAGGCTGTAATCAGGAGCATACTTCTCAGGCCCGAGCAAGCGAAAATGTATGTCTTTCTTTCTCGCCGAAGCAACGTTAAGCATCGAACGGCAACGCGCTATTGACTTCTCAAGTATGGGCTTGTGCGTCCCCGACGCCGATCCTATAACCGACCATTTAAGGGCATCTTTTGGCAGCAGCTTCAAGTATTGATCCACACAATAGCGGGCGCCATCGACGATCTCAGCGAATTGCTTTTTTCCAAAGAAGGCGATAACTAAGTTACTCCTAGCAATGCAGCTTCCATCTTTATCCGTAAACCGAAGGTCGTTATCCATATTCTCAGCACTCTCCTTCACAATCACAATCACGACCGTCTGCGTGGACTATCTGCGGTATACACCCGGTGTATTGTTGGTACTTGTCGATCTGTTTTTGTTCCATGACGCCTTCATCCGCACAGTTGAATTTAAAGTCGTAGGCGGCTGAGGGCGGATTTCCTTGCACAACATCGGCTATGCACTTTGCGCCATTATCATACATCGCTTTTTGATAGACCTTGTCTCTTCTACAGTAGCCGCGCGCCTGCGCCTCGGTGCGTCCATTGTCCATGTATTGCTTCTTCTTCTTATCGTAAGCCTCTTTGGCTTTCTCCTTGGCGTTTTTTGCCCCTTCTGGAAACGCCACTTCAGACCGGAAACCACACTCCGGGTTCTCTTCAGCATGCTTTTTTGTCGCTTCCTCGCAGCACTTGTGTTTCTGCGTTCCAAGGGTTGTGCAGTCTGAACCGCCTGGGTTGCTGCTGGCGTTGCCCCATGGCGATTCGGGACAAGGGCCGCCGTCCTCTGGACTACAGTTAATAGCTTTGTTGCACTTGCAGGCAAGCTTATCCAAGCCCGCCTTGTCACAACTCTCTAATCGTGGAACAGGCGCGTGAAGCGTACCTCCGAGACATGCCGTATTCCCATGGTTCATCATCATCTTGTCACTAAGGCGACAAGCGTTTTTTCCATCCAGTTTGACGTCAAATGAATAGAGGAGCCACGTAGCCTCTTTCATATTTGTGCTGGATTTAATACCGCCGACTGTACCTGGCTCGTCGCCATTGCATCGACTGTATTCTGACCCCTTGACGGCGGCAGAATTTCCTCCATCAACCTTTACAGTCTTTGTTCCTTTCGCCAGGCTGTTAGCCATCGAAATAATGACTGGATACGGCACTGGTACTGGTCCGCCGGGAGACGGGGTTTTGCACACATCTGGCAGGGTCGACTTGGTGATCCCCATACAACCCTTATGCGCAAGTGAGTTGGCTTTGCCGTTTACGTGAATTGTTACTGACATCAGCTTAGTCCGACTTAAGACCTATCGGTTAGAAACACTGCTGCGGCGCGATCACCGCTCTCCGAGCTTGTCCAAAGCATGGATACCGATCCCATGCCATAATTCTTCTCCGCAGCCGCGCAAATCTGATTCACAAACAGTAGTCCGGATGCTGCCCCCACATCTCCCCAACAGTCTGCTGGTGCAACGTAGTTTGATGGATCATTAAAAAAATCGGACAGTCTAGCTATCATAAATCCGTGCTCGTCAGCACGGTACGCCTCTCCATTCTGGTCGCAGTACATTTGGCTTATCTTTTGATTCTCGGCCAACATCTGGCAGCCGTCTCGAACTGCCGCAGTAAGTCCCTCGCCAATGCACACGGTTTCGGTCTTGATAAGGGCCTTCTCTTCCGCGTAGCCGGTCGACAGTAGTTCGGCCTTCGGCAACAGCCCGAATCGCTTAGCGGTCTTCATCGAGCACAGCAGCAAGAATGCAGAGGCCTCGCCCGGCATAAAACCCCATGCATTCGAAGGCATATGCAGTTGCTCGTTTTCCTCGAGCCATTCGAGTGTGTCCGCCTCGATGTAACTATCGACCCCACCAACCAAACAAAACTGACTGGAACCGGCCTCAAGCAACTTATTGGCCGATCGCAAGGTCATTAGGCCTGCCGCGTGCCCCCTGTACGCGGTTTTAATTTCGTCGATTCGACAATATTCAGGGCAGATCGACTTCAGGTGCGCCGTCAATTTTTTCGCCAGGTTTGACGGAAGACCGGGCCGTTGTTCAGGAAGGCCAATAATGACACTGATAGTGAATGGTTCCGCACTAACGCCCGCTAGGGGCTCTAGCGCCTCGGCGTAAGCGGAATTAACGAGTTGAAAATAGCGCTCTTCTCCAGTGACTCCGGGGTGGATAGATGGAACGGTTGCCAAAATATAGGGCTCACCATCTTTGTTGATCATGAACGGGTGCTCGCTAAACCCGGCGATTCCGGCCCTTTGCGCCGCCGCAGTTGCCGGAGCATCCAGTCCGATAGCAGTGCTGGCTCCAACGCCGACAACGCCTATGCGATTTGTCACAGGCGCCCGCCTTTCATGAAGCTTCGGACCTGCGTTGGTTGCCGCGATCGGACACAAACATTCGCTCTTTGATTCTGATTGCCGTGCTGTTCAGCTTCAAAACCTTGTGGTGGCACTCCAAATCGGTATGCCAGACCATCGTGAACTTGGGAAAATCCGGCATTAAAGTTACCGTGTGGAGCACGCCGCGGTGCTCTTGTGTGGTCCCATCATCAAAATGGGTCGTAAAGCCAAGTGAAAGGCGGGGCAACCTGAATGTAATTCGGCCGTTTTGCGACAGATTGACGAGATTCACATCTTCGCCGCCCTTCAGGTAGCCGGGCACCTGCTGATCGACCGGCGCGCACTGGTAGTAGCGCTCGTCGAAATCTTCTGCCAGCAGCGGTTGCCGAGTTTTTTCCCAGTGCTCGTCATAGGTTCCGGCCAGATTGACTCTGGGCAACCAATGGCCCGCAATCGGCCCAAATCCCACAGGGGCGGTTTTCCTCGGTGCGCGGTTAATTAGTGCGTTTCGATCTTCGAAATTTGGCACGGGTTTTCCGAGCAGATTCCGTTCCTTAAGAGCGAAACCACAACCGGCTGGGTTGCGTTTGTCCCAGTCATGCTTCATCGGGTCCTCACTTGTCAGATCCATACCCCCGAAGGCACGCTCGTAAGCGATGGGAATCTTGTCGAACGGCTCTGGGTCGCTAGCGGATACGGTGCCCGTTGACGATTGCCAAATCCTATCGCCGGTTACCTGCAGTATCTTGTTGATGGGGCCGACACTGATACCGGCAGAGACGCGAGTGGCTGGATTTCCGGTCGGCGCGTAAACGTGGCCGCGAACGAGTACGTCCGTGCCCAGTTTCTTGTGCGGGAGATCCGTGTCGAACAAAAGGCTACTGCATTGAGGATCGCCGGCAAATTCAGATGCAAGTGCAACCTTTTCCTGCTCTTCAGACAGCACTGTCGAACCGTCGGGCAAGATGTCGAAGGTGCCTTTGACTGCAACCAACCAGACCTCGGCTCCGTTCTTATCTCGAACCCAGCCGCGTTCTGCCGCCATCGGTGTTGTGTTATCTAATACCCACATCTCGAAACTCGTGTTCGTCGAGGTACTTTTTCTTATAGGCAATAATGGCCCACAGCGGAATCTGCGATTTGGATAAATTTACGTGAAGGGTCGCGCCTCTAATCCGATTTGTGCCTGCAAATCGACTTAGTACATACTCGTCGCTATTTATGGTCGATCCTATGTAAGTCAGTGTGATGCTCACTTTGCCACAAGCAACAACCATTTCCTTTTCTGCTGACAGCTCGAGTTTCTCTCCTTCAACTAGGGTTTCCGGTCTGACCTTTTTTCAGCTCGTCGACAAAAGACAGTAGCTTTCTCATGACCAACGGCTCTACAGGATTACCTCCTTCGAAAAGAAGAGCGACTTTTTTACCTATGTACGATCCTGCAAGCTGAAGCGGCTTACGGGCGAGAACACCTTCTTCGTGTGCGCAATCCAGAAAATTTACTCGCGGTGCATTTTTGGTTTTGAAGTCCACGATGTCGCCGACAATAAAGCTGCCCGGCTCTAACTGTAGCTTCTTCGTTTGACTTTCTGTTTTCTACGCCAGGTCATCAAAAATCCCAACGGTTGATCTAGTTTTCGATAATCTTGCTGCCCTTCACTACGATAGTGCCTTGGCGGAAGCTTTCACACTACCCTTGTAGCCATTTATCGCGCTACCGTCGCTCTTCTTCATCAAGATCATGGCTTTATCAACCTTTATCGCTCGTTCGCCGGCGCTTGTCATTACACCCTTGTTGCCGCCGCTAATGCTGCAATCCTCACCGCTGGAAAGCGCCACCTTCTCTCTCACGCTGACGGACTTGTTCTTGCCAATATTTTCAGCGCCGCCCTTGCCGGCATAGGTCGCCGGAAAAACTCCGACCTGCTGGCTCTTCGACGCGCCAATAGCCTGATTCATTGAGACGCCAACTTCCACCCGGTAGCCGTCAGCTTGTTCATTATAAGCTTTTACATTATCCCCGAAGCTGGGGATTGTCCAGTTTCGTCATAGGTGATTGGTGATCCACGATCAGCCCTAATCTGTCAGAATCTCTGGGTAATCAACCACTCTCAATCAGCGAGCTGGCCACAGCGTCAAACTAAATACCGCCCCGGCCACCAGCCCGGACGCCGGCCGGACGGAGCGAGGGCAGTCTGATGCTTGCTGTTTGGGGCGAACACTCGGTGAAACCTGGACAGGTTTACTCTTGGCCTAGACAGCAGCGCGATCTGACGGCAATAAAATCCAGCGGCTCGAAAATCACGCGGGGGCAACCCGGTTGGTTACTGAGTAGCCGTGGATGTCTTTGAGCTGGTTGTACTCCAACCTGGCCGCCAACCTGGCCGCCAACCTGGCCGGGATAAGGTAGCTGTTGTCCTCGTCCCGCTCGGGGCCCCGCGCCAATTTTGAAAATGGGCCACCCGTTGGCTGATCATCTGAAGCAGGTCATGCAGTTGTTTGACGGTTGGAAGGCAAGTTCAGCTTGCCAATATTTCTGTGAGCGCTGATCATGCATATTTTTTCAAGGCAACAAAAAAAGGTCGCGCTCTAAGAGCGCGACCTTTTATAGACCGGAGACTCGGTAGGTTCGCGTTAGCCGCGGACCGGTCGGGTACGAATCCGACGAGCCAGACCGAGACCGAACAGAGTCAGACCAAGAAGCGTCAGAGTGCTGGGCTCAGGGACTGAGCTGCTGGCTGAGAATGTGGTGATTGCGCCAGTACCAATAACCTGCGTAGTCAATGCCCAGACGGCGTCAGTGTCATCGAAACCGGTACCTGCGAGAACACCAGTACCGCTCAACTTCAAGAAGGTAGCGTTCTGCTCAAGGATTGACAGGGTGTTCAGATTGAATGTGAAACCCGCTGCAGTAGCGATATCTGTCCACACCAGTGCAGGACCAGCAAAGGGGCTGATGGTAAGGTCTTCCAGGGACAGGGTACCAACCCCAGACAGGCCAGCCAATGATCCTTCACCAATCACGGTACCAGCAGGCGATGTGAAATCTAGAAATGTCGCCGTATCCAGACCTGCATTTGGTGTCACAGCGCCGCTGTAAGAAACGGAGCCGACAATAGGACCTGCGTATGCGGTCCCAGCAAGGGCACCCAGCAGGAATACACTGGCCAGGACCTTGGTAAAAGTTGAATTAATCATGTGTAAAGTTTTCATAGTAGTTTCCAGTCTTGCTGAGATTGTAAGAAATTTACTTGAGTCTTCGTTCTATTTTCCTTCACTTTGGCCGGGATCAGAATCGAAAAAATAACGTCTGGCCAACCTTACCTTGGATAATGCACCGTCCGTGCCAACTACATTTTTTTACTTTATTTCAATTACTTAGGTATTCTCAATCAAATGCTGGCGACTGCTAATGTAAAAGAATTGGACAGTTTGTCGAGGTCCAAAAACTGCCTTTGCCCGCTACTTTTAGGATAGCTCGTATTTCGGTATATATAACAGCGAGTTAGTGCGTTTCCGCCAGGCTTTTTACTATGTAAATCATCCTGACAGAGGCACCCGGGAAAGCCCGATAAACCTGACAAAGCCTAATTTCGCTTCGGTACCTGGATTGCCATTCTGGTCCAGCTCGCATTGATTCAAAACACAGTAGCAGGCAGCTGCAAGCCTTTTGCTTTACAGTCCACTTTCAATTTAGCTTTCGGTGAATAAATTAACGAAATAACAAAGGTTTAGCTGAATTCTCAAGAGGACTATCAGGCTGATTGTGAGTTTCCTTATGCTGAGAGCGGGACTGACACCATGATTCAGTTGTCCATCTCTTAGTACCCGAAAATAGTACCCGCAATATAATACCTGCAAACTAGTACCCGCAAATACGGCTTACTTGGCGCCGCTTAGCACTATCCGTCGCACCGCGGGCACCCGCAGATGGTTTTGATAGGGCGAAGCACCTGGAATCGTGCGGGAACGAAATCCAACTATTCGCAAGCTTGTTCACTAATCGAAGCTATCGTGCTGCGGCAATGTTTACACACTGGCAGGCATCAACTTCCTGGCTGTGTATAGCGTTGGTTCGTGGCTCTGTTCCGATGATCCAGCCAGTGTTGCTGGCATTCGGTGATGGGCTTTGTGGACGTCGCCTGCTGCTATGAGAATACAGGGCCATGGCAGGCTTTGGACTAGACCGATAGGATTCACTTAAGCGCTAGTTGAAGCGCCTCGTTAGTTAAATCACTTCGGAGTGTGGGATTCCAACAATTTCAATGCTCCAGAGATTACAAAGCATGCGCGATATTCAGCGTCAGCAGGAATTGCATTTTATTGGTTTTTTCTAGCTAGCAGTTATTGCAACGGGCAAAGTAAAAGTTATGCCCCATTATCTTTCAAACTGAAGCCATTGTTTCTGCATCGCCATGAATGCTTCCAACAGAGGTTTGGTGCTTGCTTCTTCAAGTTGACTTAGCGCAAAGGCGGCAGCTTCTATACTTGCGAGTCCATTGGGATTGCTGCCGCTGCGAATATTATAAAGACTGCTGTTTGCGTCATTGATATCGCATACTCTCATGGTGTGAAGCCAGGGATTTGATAACCATATTTTCTTTGCTTTACGCCAGGTGCCGTCGATAATAATGATTGTATTAATTGTCTCCCTATCAACGCTCTCTTTGAGCGGTGTACTGATTGCTGCGGGATACAGCACTATAGCAGTCGGGTCCGATTGAAATCGGTTTCGCACATCGCGAAAATCTCCTGCAGTCTCTCCCACAACAGTCTCAGTGTCTGGAATCACCAGGGAAATAATCCGCGCAGTATTTTTCGCATGCCTCGATTCGGAAGGGTGCTGAAGCACGACAATTCGCGTCCGATAACTCACTTTTGTAACAGCCCGACAGAGGCAGGTTCGCTCGGGATAGGCGCATTGCTTGCAATAGAGTCGAGTCATGATCAGAGTGTGGGATGTGGATCTACCCCAGTCTATTCGGGGTAAATCCAGGCTGGAGTCCAGGCAAGAGTCCAGGCAATAGAAGAATTTATATCCAATATGGCGGTCCTTATTAGGCAGATAAACCTCTTGTTAATTAGGTACTTCAGGTCATACGGATTAGTTGCACCTAATCACAACCCCAGCCATCTCTGTCCCTGTCCAAACGGAAAATATCGTATCCTTTGACCCTAACTCTGCCTGTAAACTGCGGCCCGTCCCCAATTCCACCTTCGCAATCATAATCGATTGCGAAAATATTCAAACAGCCAGAGTAGAATGGATGGCAGGTGTATTTTGAGTGGGTTATTGCTTTTACCCATGGAATAGGAATCCAGCGATAAAACCCAGATGTCAATACCAGGGCGAATAACAAGAAAATAGCTAGGTAAGCTTGAGCCTTCCTGGAAGTACTTCCGAATTTCGCTCCGTCAGCGCTTGCCGACCCGTGAGAACTTGAGGTCTTTATTGCTCGACTTCTTCTCCGCCAATTCGCAACTCTTTTGTGAAGAATCTCGATCAGAATGATTGTGCTATAGAAAAAGGTGCCGAGGCAAATCCCGATGCCTAACAAGACAACGAACTGACTTGGCGTAAGGCTACTTATCCAGTTAAAAAGGCTCGTCAGCGAATCAATTTCAAAAACGTCTATTGGGGCAGGCGAACCAAGACTCTGAAACCAGGTGACGACATTACGTATCAAATTAATCATGGACTGGATCCAAGAGGAACTGCTTTTATCCACTTGGTGACTGATCAATGTCACAATTCACCGTGGCGTCACTCAATGATGACCTCAAACGCAACCGGTGAATAAACCAGCTTGGTTGGTGTCCCATAGGCGACATATATCTTAAACGTCTCCGGCCCACCCAACGTCCCACTGAACAGCGTGAATGTCTCGCTTTGGGCAAAGGTCAAACTGGAAATGTAGGGAACCAGATCGCTCAGCATTCCAGACCAAGGGAGTAGATCGAAAGGCGTCAGCACGAACAGCGTATTTCCTACTTCTGCCACGACATAGATATTGATCTCTTCATGCAAGTCCCCAGCGTCGGGCCGTATATCCAGCGTAAGCTCGAGTGGCTCGGCGAAGGAAGCCGTGGCCACATAGCCGCACTGCTTGCCGCCACGAAGCCCAAGGCCGAAGCTGGCAGCGGTTGGTGCGCCATCCAGGGTAGCCGCTGAGATTCTCTGTCGAGCTCCATTCTCAAGCACTGTACCGAGGACCGACTCAATTGCTTCGCGCTCCGCGGAATCGTAATTCAGCTCGTAGGCCTCTTTCACTTCCACCCAATTGCGGACGTAGTCACAATGGTATTCGCTATTGGGCGGCAGCCACTGCGCCGGATCTTTGGCGGATTTGAGCCTTCGGTTCGTGTAGTCATCCATTGCCATCAGGGCGGGCGCTAGGAGCATATCATTGGCGAAGGCCTGTTTTTGCTCAGGAGACCAAAGGGACGCGCCGCTTCGGTGTGCCTCAGCTAGCGGTACGTGGTGGTCGATGTCTACCTCTCGAGGATCGGTGAAGACCTGGTCAGTTGCAGGGTCCCGCCACTTTCCGGTGTCAACAAAGCAGCCACCAGAAGATAAAGTCACCGGGACCAGGGATTCGATTATCAAGACCTCGTGGCGAGTATTAATGCAATCTCCATCAGCATCGCCCCATCCATCTTGCACATACTGAGCGCGATCATAGTCTTCAATCGACTGTGCTGGTAATGAATGGCTGAGCAGTAAACACAATGTCCCCACGCTTTTTGCCCACATAGGCTTGCCTCCTGCTTTTCCAAACTCTTTCTGAAGTCCAAATATTCTAAAAAAGGGCCGCTGCTCTGCCTGCATCAGCGGATAGTTCTGCGGCGCAGTTACATATTCTTAAGTAACCAGCTGCTAAGATGATATCGCCAGCTTCCCGCTCATGCAGGCCAACCGTTGCAGTTGGTTGATGTGTATTTTGCAGGCTCAAAACCAATCGCACTTTTCGATTATTTCTACTGCGATTACAATCGTAACTTCCTTTTTCCGACGTTACCAAATCAAATAAGCAGAAACCAGTCCGCGTTCTCGGCTCCAGGTCACTGTTTCTATTGCGTTTCTCTCCCGGATCGGTATCTTTATGGCCTACAGTATTTTATAAACAACGGACCGACTCAGCCTACCCCAGAGCGATCATGCAAACGCCTCGGTAGAGTCGGTTTAGCTCTACGAGACCATCCGGTGAATTGAAGTGACACAGCCTCCTCCATTACAGCCATCTCCACTGCAGCCACCTCCGAATTGGGGGAATGATGAATTGAGCAGGTTTATCGGGCTGGCTCTGAACAATAGTTTCGCGGCGTTTGTTCACTATGAAGACGTATACTCTGCTCTTAGGGCCATTGACGGCTGGTTTGTCAATATCAACTCCTTTCATGTTGACAACTATTCGGCGGCTGAGGGTATGTTATTGGCGAGCGCTAGCTCCAATTTTAGGGCATCCGTAAGTTTAGCATTGAGTGGGCAGGGCCAGGCTGCCCATTGTCTCTTCAGAGTTATTATGGAATGTGGCTTGTATGCCTTACACATAAATAAAAACAAAGGGCTGGGTGCGAAGTGGTTGAAGAAGCACAAGAGCAAAGCTGAATTAACTGAGATAGAAAGGGAGTTCAGCTATCGGAATTTGAGCAGCACACTCAGGAAACAGAGCGAAGACGTAACAGATTCGCTTGATCGGCTTTATCGGTGGTGCAATGATTTCGGGGCGCATCCGAATGAACGTTCCATAAACGCCAGCATGGAAGCCGTAGAGGTAAATAATTCGATGCAGTATAGATACAATTATTTGCCTGTTGACGAAGAAAATATGAAATCGACCTTGCAAACCTGTGCAAAAATTGGTCTCGGAACGCTTTACTTATTTCAATTTGTATTCACGGACAGGTATAACATGCTCGGCTTGTCCGCCGATATGGATCAGCTTAGGAAGAGGTTATGACGAAGAAGCCGCTCAGCGTCAGCGTTTGCGTCAATAAGCCAGAACGGGCAAACAAGAGATCCTCTGGATAATGCAGATAAACCTCTGCCGAAGTCTGTAAGCCCTAGCTGCAAGGCGCAGCCCAGGGAATAAGACTCTATTGCCAACGGGTGCTAAGCGCCAGCAGGGGTTTACAGGATCCGCCCTGCAGGGCTACCGGTCGGCAATCCTAGCTGTGTTTCTATTCCTTGAAGGACTATTGACACGCCATTATAACTGCGCCTTGCCAGTCGCGCCGACTTTCGGCCAAAGGCATGTCTTCGTTATTCAGAGCATACCCACATACCTCGCTTCTTGGGCTGGCTACAGATTCTCTCTGGTTTTTCCTGGAGTCTAGTTCGCTGTTTGCGATCAACATGAATGGACAGCGAATCCCTTGCTATCAGGAAATGGACAACCGATGAAAACGCTTCGAACTTTGAAAACACATTTTCAAAATACCCGCAACGATGTAGCCAATTTGGTGCTTCCGGAAAAAGCCTGGAAGGGTGCTTTTCTTGGTCTCGCAGGATTCACTGCAATTATTGTCCTGATCTATTTTACGCTAACAGTACTTGCTCATTTCAGTGTGGAAAAGTTGCCGGCCTTCTTTGTCTGGTTGATATTCTCTGCCGGAGGCGGCGTGCTAATCCTCGTCACCGCGATGGGCTTGATGGCTGTGCCCAAGTCCTATCGGTGGGCATTGGCAGTCTGCATTCCATTATTGCTCCTGGTTGTAGCGCGACTGCCGGACCAAAGTAGCTATCTTGGGCTGGCGCTTCTGGTTCTGGTGCCAAGTGTTGCCGGCGGTAGTATCGCCGTTCTCTTAGAACGCTCCGGGCAAAAGGCGCGACTCATAGCAACTTCCGGTCTTTTTTCTTGCGTGGTAGCCGTGGTGCTAACTGGCTACGCTATTTTTTCCGAAAAAGAGCCTGCCAATCGCGCAATTGCCGATTACCAACTGGACGACTGGACCCTGGCGCTACCCAATCCAGGGGCAGCAGGCAAATTCAATTACAGTGTGTTTACCTATGGTTCCGGTGAAGACCGTCAGCGCGCGGAGTTCGCCGAAGACGCGTTCCTGATTTCCAGGCAGGTTGACGGCTCGGCGCTCATTGATAATTGGGATGGCTTGTCCGGTTGGTTGCGTACGCGCTATTGGGGCTTCGGACCGGATGCACTGCCGCTGCAGGCCAGGGTCTGGATGCCTGAGGGCGACGGACCCTTTCCATTAGTCCTGGTGGTTCACGGCAATCACGGCATGGAGGACTATTCCGATCCAGGCTATGACTATTTGGGTGAGCACTTCGCCAGCAGGGGTATTATTCTGGCGTCGATCGATGAAAACTTTATTAATGGGACTTACTCTGCGCGCGTCGATTTTTTCGCCGACCGAGCTGGTCTGCAGGAAGAAAATGACGCCCGTGGTTGGTTGCTGCTGGAACACCTGGCCCTTTGGCGCGACTGGAACAGTGACTCCAGCCACCCCATAGCGGGCAAAGTGGACATGGACCGTCTGGCTTTGATTGGCCACTCCCGCGGTGGCGAGGCTGTGGGGGTCGCCGCTGCGTTCAATCGCCTGCCACATTATCCTGACGATGCCACGGTCAGCTTCGACTTCGATTTTAATCTGCGCGGCGTTATAGCCATCGCGCCGGTCTATGGACAGTATGAAGCGCGGGAGCGGCCAACGATTGTCGACGACGTTGATTATTTTACCATCCATGGCGACATGGACGGTGACGTACAAACTTTCGAGGGCGTGGCGCAGTACAGCCGGGTTCGCTTTAGTGGTGATGACTATCGATTCCGCTCCAGCCTCTATGTGGTTGGCGCCAACCATGGACAATTCAACACGACCTGGGAGAACCTCGACACCAGCCCCTTCTTTGCCTGGACGTTGGATACGGCAGGAATAATGCCGCCAGAACAGCAGCGGGATGTTGCCCGCGTGTATTTCGGCGCGTTTATGGAAGCGGTGCTTTTTGGTCGCGAAGACTATCTGCCATTGTTTAAGGACGCACGTTATGGCGCTGACTGGTTACCTTCAACGTTTTTTATTAACCAGTTCACCGACTCCAATCAACGGGTGATCGTGGACTTCGAGCAGGACATGAACCTGCTGACATTGGACCAGCCGGGTGGTCGCGTATCCACGAGCAATCTGACCCGCTGGTTCGAGGCTGGCAACCAACTCAAGTACGATGAACTGGATACGTTCTCATTGTTTGCCGCCTGGGATAATGCCGTCAACGAGGAAACCGCCGCCATTCGCTTCGAACTGGCTGCCGCTGAAAAAATGACCTCTCTGATCCTGTCGCTGTCCCCAGCAGACATGGCCACGAAACCGACTGACTGGAAAGAGGAAAACAGCGGCGATGCCAACGCTACAGACGAGGCTACCGAGCAGTCCCCATTACTGGATTGGACAGTCGTGCTCATTGACGCCCGCGGTCGCCGCGCTAGTACTCCCCTATCGCAGGACTCTCCGCTTTACCCGCTAATTAACGCCAGACCTCGACGGGCTGACTTTCTCGACAGTACCGATCCCAGCGAGATGTTGTTTCGACGCTTCGAATTAGTCGTCGCGGACTTCGAGCAGACAGATCCTGAGTTCGATTCGAACCGCGTTACTGCCATTGAGTTTCTCTTCGATCGTAGTCCCCGCGGCGCAATCGCTCTTGATTATATCGCGCTCGACACGGCCGACTGACAACAGGGCATGAGCCGATCACACCGGCGATGATGTTCGAACCGATACGTTGGGTGACTTCGAAGTGTCATACAACTAAAAGCGGCGACCTGAAGAAAAAAGACTATTGCCAAATGAGTAGAAAAAATTAATACCTGGCTGATGAGTGCCTGGGAAATCCGTAGAGATTCAGAGCCTGAATAATGAAAATCCAGTCGTCCCTCCTTGAGTCGGCTCTGCAGGCGTATCCAGCTGAAGAGCTGAGACGATCCCAGGAATTTCTATCGTAATTGATTTTCCAAAAATCTGACTTCCCCGAGACCGAATCAAAGTACAGTGCTCTGTCTCTAATGAGTATTAGCGCGTATAGTGAAGTACCGGTCTGCGGGGACGTTCAAATCAAGAAGCATTGGGCGAAATCCGACCGCCGCTGGCAGGCTTTCTTTAAGAATTTTTGGAATTTATTGAGCACCGGCCCACCTAAGGATGCTCTGATAAATGCAGGCATGCTTGTGGTTTTCAGTCGGCGCGCCGGACCAGGCGCCATGGCGCCGGCGTGCCGACAGCTAGTCAAGGAATGGCAGCGCGCCGAATGAAAGCCCCGCAGAGGCTTGTCTGCATTAATCAGAGCATCCCTAAACTTGTTTCGCCTCATTTTTTCCTTTGCGATTCCTTTTGAGTGCGCCCATAGTGCCAACTCATTGATGTTGTCGCTTACGGTAAACGGGCATCACACCAGAGGAAGGGCATGAGAATACGCATCGGCTACGAAATGATTTACAGCTGTACACAGCCCACGCCCACCATACTGACGTTGAATGTCCACTCTTCCTGCGCGTCTCACCTGTTGACCCCGGATCAGATCAGGACCGATCCACCGCTGCTGCTGAGCGGCTATCGTGATCTGTATGGAAACTGGGTGACGAGAATGATTCTGCCACCCGGCGATACCAGGATTTCCAACACAGCCCTCATTTATGATAATGGCGAACTGGACGACTATGTTCCGGATGCACAACAGCTCGCCGTTGAATTCCTTCCTGAAGACACACTGGTTTATCTGTTGGGAAGTCGCTATTGCGAGACCGATCTGTTGGCCAATGAGGCCTGGCGTTTGTTCGGTCATGGTGCCACGGGTTGGCATCGGGTACAGGCGATCTGCGACTTCGTACACCAGCACATCAGTTTCGGCTATGAACACGCACGCTCAACCCTGTCTGCCGCACAGGTATACGAAACCAGAGCTGGCGTCTGTCGGGATTATACCAATCTCGCCGTGGCTTTTTGCCGGGCCATGAATATACCCGCGCGATACTGCAGCGGTTACTTGAGTGACATCGGCTTGCCGCCACCCTACGCCGAGATGGACTTCGCAGCATGGTTTGAAGCCTTTCTGGATGGTCAGTGGCATAGCTTCGACCCTCGCAACAACCGCCGTTTGATTGGCCGCATCAAGATGGCTCACGGTCGTGATGCTTCCGATGTTTCCCTGAGCAATAGCTTTGGTGAAACCCTGCTTAAGAGTTTTGAAGTTCACGTCGATGAGGTCGACGAGGATGAGCTGGCACCTTGAATACACTTCTGGGCATTGATGAGCCAGGGGCTTATGAATTGATCAATCCTGGCGGGCGAAGCCAACTTGTGCTGGTTTGCGATCATGCCAGTAATCGTTTGCCGACCCGGCTGGGTGATCTTGGGCTCGCTGAGGAACATCTCGCCAGTCATATTGGCTGGGATCCGGGAGCGGCACTACTAACCAGGTCGTTGTGCGCCCGTCTCGATACAGTGGGGCTACTGAGCAACTATTCACGACTGGTGATCGACTGCAACCGCAACCCGGCTGCCGCCGACTCGATTCCTGCCAGCAGTCACGGCCTTCTCATTCCCGGTAATGCACGACTGCACGAAAACGAACTGCAGTTGCGACGCAGAGAGCTTTTTACTCCCTACCACGAAGCAATCCGCCAAATGCTGAATACACGCGCAGGGCAGCCCACTCGGATGCTGAGCATTCATAGTTTCACACCCGCACTGGCAGGTAGCGACCGGCCATGGCCTATTGGTGTCTGTTATCGGCTCGACCTAGACTGGGCGGCACAGTGGCTGTCAGCTTTGCGGGCAAAGCTGTCCGAGCCTGTCGGCGACAATCAACCCTATGCTGTCGAGCTGAATATTGACTACACTCTCCCTGTGCATTGCGAAGCAAGGGGCATGCCGGGAATTATGCTGGAAATACGCCAGGACCAATTGCAGGATGAAGACGCCGTGCATCGCTGGAGTGAATTGATCGCCGAGTGCTGGATGAGTATGGCCTGAACAATCCGCTTCCACACCGCCCCATTCTGCGAGAATTTTCTGAATCGCTGATGACAATAAGGTATTCATCCACCCTATGTGAAAGAGTAAGATAGCGCTCTTAATATTTAATGATAATCAGTCCATAAAAACTATGCCTCGGAGGAACATATGCAGCAAGCGAATCGCAAAAGCCTGGTCGCGTCACTCTTTGTCATACTGGCGCTCAGCGGTAGTGGCCCAGCTGCCGCCCAGGAGCTGTCGTCCTCTGAGGAGGCACTCATCAAGATGGCGGCCCAGCTCCACGTTGAGCATTACTACGATTTATACTACGAGCAGAATCCGGAAGCGTTAGCGACCAGCATCTTCACTCTTCCATGGATGGTGATGGGAGGGAATGGGATTACGGTACGCACGACTGAGGAAGAAAATCTGGACTATTTTTCATCCGCGATTGCAGGGCTGCTCGAGCGAGGGTGGGATAAATCAACTTTCAGCACCGAGAACGTCTGCGTACTAGGAGCGGGAGCAGCCATTGTCAGCGGCACAAACACCCGTACACGCGCAGATGGAAGCGTTATGTCTGTCGGTGGCGTGTCTTACATGATTGGCAAGACGGAGGCCGGTTGGCGAATTGTTTCGTTCGCGAGCCACAGCACAGACAAGGTTGTGCGCTGTGATTCGGAGTGAACCTTAACGCAGATCTATGATGCTATTCCGAGATCACTTACGCCAGTTTCGAATAAACTTGATGCTCCGCCCCTTACGAAGTGAATACGGAATGACGGTAGTTTAGGTGCTGGCTGCCAGTCCTGATCGTTCGTTTTTACAACATTTACCCTGTTTACACAGTATCATTCTAATATAATTCAGTAGGACCTCGACTCGATTAGGGGTTAAGGGTGCTCTGAAAATTGGGACATGTCTCTGACACTCAGTCGGCACACTTGCTAAGGCGCCATTACGCCGGAGCACTGACAGTCCTTCAGGCAATGGCAACGCAGACAGGAGCGCCGACTGCAAGCCCCTGCTGCCGCGTTAAACCCCATGGCGATAGAGTCACTATCCCCCCACGGGGCGCGCCTCGGAGCAGGGACTTACAGACTCCCGCAGAGACTTGTCTGTGTTGTTCAAAGAATCAGACGACTTCCGCAGGCCAAGAAAAAAGGTGCTCGGTAATAAGTAATTGACAGGAGGCACACATGAGAAGAAGTCGACCCCTCATGAAATCATTTCTGGTGGCTGTCACGGCCATCGCTCTACTTGGCCTCAGCGCCGAAGGTATCGCTCAGCCCGATGACGAAGCGCCTTCCTATGAGGTTGATCCCGCTTGGCCAAAGCCGCTCCCGAACAACTGGCTGGTTGGTGCCGTAGTTGGCGTGGCCGTAGATTCGGAAGATCACGTCTGGATCGTTCACCGTCCGGCAACACTACAACCCAACGAGACGCGATCCATTTGGCGCGCCGCGCCGCCTGTCATCGAGTTTGACCCTGAGGGCAACGTGGTTTCATTCTGGGGCGGCCCCGCCGAAGGCTACGATTGGCCAGACCTCGAGCACGGCATCCACGTTGACGAGGACGGCTTCGTCTGGTTGGGGGGCGGCGGTGCCAATGACGCGCAGGTCCTGAAGTTCACTCGCGATGGTGATTTCGTTATGCAGATCGGGCGCAAGGGCGAAAACGGCGGTAGCAATGACATTCAGAATCTAGGTGGTGCTGCCCATATGATTGTGGAGCATGAGGCAAGGGAGCTTTATATCGCCGATGGCTATGTTAATCACCGAGTGGTCGTCTTCGACGCAGACACTGGTATATATAAAAGGCACTGGGGCGCGTACGGCAATTTCCCAGACGACTCCTACTTTGAGGACGCCGGTGAGCGACTGCCCAGTCCTTTTAGCGGAGCCGTCCAGCACGAGAATGCACCCAGCCAATACGACCCGCTCGGGCCGCCACCGCCACAGTTCCGCATCACTCACTGCGTACGTATAGCCAACGACGGACTGGTCTACATCTGCGACCGCACCAACGATCGAATTCAGGTTTTTCGAAAAGATGGAACATTTGTCAAAGAGGTATTTGTGGCGAAAGAGACCCTGGGTAGCGGCTCCGTATGGGATATTGCTTTCTCAAACGACCCCGACCAGACTTACTTATTAGTTCCGGACGGGACTAACCAGGAAGTGCGGGTACTGATGCGCGAGACGCTCGAGGTCATCAGTGCATTCGGGCAGGCCGGTCGATGGGCGGGGCAATTCTACGGCGCGCATAACATCGCCACGGACTCGAGAGGCAATCTGTATATCACCGAGACCTATGAAGGAAAGCGTGTCCAGAAATTTCGTTATCAGGGTATGGGACCCACGACGACGCCCTGGGTGAAGTAGATCCGATCACAAGCTTCGCAACGAAGCGCGCCACGATCTATGCTTCTCCTTTCGATGCGTCTACTTTCTATGCGTCTACTTTTGCTTTTTTACGCAGTTAAGCGGTCGACTCCCAGTGTAATCCAGACTCGTTAGCGTTTGCCTGCCCCCTGGTCGTGTATTCAAACTCCGCAAGCGTCATCAGATCACATCGTCACTACCGAGGTACAGATTACGTATGCGCTCCCATACCGGCTCTTGAATGATAGATAGCAGGGCGGCGTTCACCGATTCGCGAAGCTCGCTGTCTTCGTTCATGGCGAAGGCGTAGTCATCGCGCATGAGGATACGGCTGGCCACTTCCAGGTTGGGAAACCCCTGTCGAATCCGGTAGCGCAGAATCGGCGCGTCATGGACGACGGTTTGAACAGCGCCAGCTTCAAGATCTGTGAGTGCGTCCGCGAGGGAGTCGTATTGCTGCACGCGAGCGCCCTGCTCACTGACGAATTCGTCTGCCGTTGAGCCCGCCAGCACACCAGCCCGCAGATCACTAACCGGTAACTGGCGTAATGAATTTTCCGAAAGTGTGCTTGTTGTTAGCGAGACGGCGATTGAGGCCGTGAAGCTGGCTATGATGATCAGGCTCATAAACATCCAAACCAAAGCGACAAGGCGACCGCCCAGGGTCTGCGGCGCCTTGTCACCGTAGCCGACCGTTGTCATGGTGACTGCAGACCACCAGAAACCGTCACCCAGTCCCCTGATAATGTCGTTGCCGCCAAACTCCGGGTTATGCTTACGCTCAAAAAACCAGATGGCGGAGCCTGCCGCCAACAGCACCAGCGCCAGCGATCCGACGGCTCTGAGGAAATCCCCGGTTAAGAAGGCGCGCAGGGTATTCAGCAAGACATTCTGTGACCCGGCACGGAATGCCGGTGCCAGGCCGGTAATATAATAAGGATGGGAGAAATCAAAATCGGCCTCGCGATTCGGCGTGACAGACAATGCCGCTACCGCCAGCTCGGCCTCTCCCGACTCGAGCGCTTGCCAGGTCTGATCAAGAGATAATTCAACCCACTGGAACGGACGATTAAGGCGCCTTGCCACCTCCTGCCATAGTTCGATCGAAAGGCCCTCCCAATTGCCCGCACTGTCACGCATCGCGAAAGGCGGCACCTCCCTTACCGCTACTATCAATGGCCCGTCACCTTCAGGCGCCGGGACCGATTGTGCGTTTGCCTGGACTGGGAAGATGAGCAATAAAAATAAAAAATTGAACAACAGGCGCATGAATTTCCTCGGTAGTTACACTTTGACGGATTTCAGATTCTAGGCACAGCAATCACGAGTTAAGCAGTTGGCGTGGAATCACCGAACCTCAGAACAGGCATGCTCTGAAAAATGAAGACATACCTCTGGGTTGAAGAAAACCTTAGAAAAAAGGTCGAACTGCGAGCCCGATAAATCCGCTATTGCAGATTTTGTGCGGATGACTGATCCATTTCTTGCCGCTGGATACACACAACAGCGGCTTGATTGGAGTGAGCAAGCTCGCTGCAATGCAATCTCAGTCAATGCCAGTAGATCGACGAATCGGAGAATCAGAAGCGTGATTTAAATACATCCCAAACAAAGCCAACCTCACTATCGGCACTCAGGGTATCTGGTTTATGACAACTCTCGAAAATTCTTCTTGCAGGCTGGCGCGGGTGTTTGGACCGACAACACCATCGACCTCAATGTTCCTAGCCGCCTGGAAATCCCTGACAGCCCGCTCTGTACTCGGCCCCCAAAAACCGTCCTCATCGAGACCAGCATCCATAATGCTGTTGATAGCACGCTGAACGAACAAGACTTCGGCGGGATTGGTCCTCGCCCCAGAAGCACTGGATACTTCCAGCGAGTAACTCAATTCTGCTCTGGTCAGATAATCTGACCAGTCTTCCTGATCCAGATCCAGGGCGGCAAGAACAGGCCCCAGTTCCTGGTCACCTGCCGAAGCCTTGACGTCCTCGTACAGAGTTTTTAGTTTCCCCTGCGCGTCCAGGTAGATAAACAGCAGCCGCAGGGCCGACAGGTCACGGTAGTCCAGTTGCGGGTTGCCTTTAAAGCGGTCGAAATAGTCAAGCTGCCTGAAATCATCCACGTTAGCATTGTCGAGGCGCCAATTGGGCAAGGGCACCAGACGACCGCTGTCCCATCTCGATCGCTCGTACAGGGTGGCCAGGCTCTCTTCAATCCAGCCCGGGGCATCGGGAAAATCCCAGTACACCATGGCATGCAACATCTCATGCAGAAGAGTGCCATAACCGCCATAGACCGTCGCCAATAGCAGATTGTCGCGCCTGTTGTAATACCCCATGAAAGGCGCGCGTGAATAATACTCAACGTCTGGATAAATCACTTCGGTAAATTGCATCAAACCATAAGGATCGTCACCCAGGAGCATGAGAAACCGTTCATGATTCAGTTCCGGGAACAGGTAGCGGCGGAAATAATTATAGAAGTCGCTGATACCGTCCCGGAAATGTTCTTCGGCGGTTTTACTACTCTCGTAGCTGACTATAAAAAAACGCTCGTCGTACCAATTCGACTGCGCGGCGAAGAGTTCCTGTAGATAAACCGGCTTTTCAAATTCAGTAATTCCTGCTGGATACAGAGTCGGCAGCTCCGAAAAATCCATTCGATCGGGTTCGAACGATCCGCCCTTGAGTACGAAGTCTACTCTGACTTCCGGAGCCGGATCACTGGCGGAAAACTGAACAGTTAAAAACAGATTCTCTCGGGCTGCTACATTGGCATCCAGTCGCTGTTTCTCCGTCTGCGCCAGGCTCTCGGCCTCGTTATACCACCTATAGGCGTCGTCATGACGTTCCAGAGCTTCAAATACTGCGCCCCTGGCAAACGAATATTTATATACATCTGGAGCCAGAGCATAGGCCTGCTCCAGTAATTCGAGACATTGCTCCATCGCCGCAACCGTGGATTCGGCCACATAGATCTCGCGGAATTGTTGATAAAATACTTCAGCGGCACCCTCTGAGTTTTCCGCCGCTCCGACAGGAAGAATCGGCAAGGTCAAACAAAAAAGAAAGATCGTCGAGGAGAAAACGGAAAGTGTTTTTCTGTTCATGGTTGAACGCCTCTCGATAATTGAGCTCTATAAAGGTACTTCCCTTCTGTTAGCCGTGCTCGTGTTTTCAGTCACGGCCGGTTTGGTTTCCGCCGCTGCTTGCTGGCTCGGACTAAGTGAGATCCCCATTGGCCTTTCCACTGTGAGCCCCCAAATGATGATTGCAGCACCGGCAACTATAAAAAGCGCCCCCGGGCTGCCGGCTTTCAGTTTGGTCTTGAATCCAGAGCCCTCGAAACCGAAATCGATATCACCGGAGACACCGCGGATCAGGGTATCGTGCCCCATCTTGACTATCAGATAACCGAGTATAAATGCTGTTATCTTGATAGCCGTGACACTCAACATAAAAGCCACTGCCATGGGCGTGCTTTGTGTCAGCAGCGCGGATATAGCATCGCTACTATCCGCAGCCATCACTGGTGAAGCAGCAAGGCAAGGCAACAGCATCACGTGACGTAGTATACGCATGCTTCATTTCCCACTTGGTCTAACAACAGGGTTGGAACAAAACTACCCTAATGAGTTTTTAGTCCGACCTCAGGGCTCGATTCGCAATTACAGTAATTCTCTGCCAAGAATGCCACGCGGAACTCTTTGGCCCACGTCATGAATGTAGTTCTGACCGATTGACTCCAATGTTGGCGTGCCGCTGCCGCGCATGGTAATCAATAGCTCGCGGTTTAGCAGATCCAGCACGCGCTCGACGCCTGCCTGACCGAAAGCACCCAGGCCCCAGCAATAAGGTCTGCCGATGCCGACGGCGTCAGCACCCAGGGCGAGCGCTTTATAGATATCCGTGCCGCGCCGGAAGCCGCCATCGATGATGACGGGAACGCGACCACTTACCGCGCTGGCAACCTCGGGCAGACATTCGATGCTGCCGCGGCCGGTCTCAGTGGCTCTGCCGCCGTGGTTTGATACCCAGATTGCATCGGCGCCATTTGCCACCGCCAGCGCCGCATCCTCACCGACCTCAATACCCTTGATTATGACATTCATGCTGGTGACATCCTTCATGCGACCGATCACATCCCAGGTCAAAGCGGGATTGTTGAGACCGACGCCGCCCATGTTTAGCCCGTCAAATATGGGCTTGGGTTGGCCAGTGTGGCAGCTTGAACAAACGCGGGTGTCTGTGCGCGTCATTGCTGACTGAGTCTCGGTATTACGCCCACCGGGCAGGTCGATGGTGAGGCACACGGCGGTGCAGCCGGCTGCCTCCGCCCGACGTAATATGGCTTCGGTATACTCCCAGCGCGTGGTCGGATAAAGCTGATGCCAGAGGGGCGCAGCGCGCGCCGCCGCCACATCTTCGATGGCGGTGGAGGATTGGGTCGACAGCACCATGTGATGACCCTTGGCCGCCGCCGCTCTGGCCGTACCCAACTCGGCTTCGCCATGATAGGCACCCTGACTGCCAACCGGGCATAAAAAAATGGGCGATTGCGCCTCGGTACCAAGGACGTTGACGCTGGTACTGGTCTGACTGACATCCACGAGCCGCCGCGGTTTGATCTGGAAGCGGGTGAATCCGTCACGATTGGCGCGCAGCGTAGCATCGCTGTCGACGCCAGTGTTGAGGTAGCCAAGGTGAGCGGGCGGGATCTTCGTGCTTGCCACGGCCTCCATCTCAAACACGTTGATGACCTCACTGGGGTCGATAAGTCGTTCGCCCAGGGTTTCTTCAACTTCCTGGGCAAACGCGGAAAAATTGGTCAGCAGCGGGCTGGCTGCTAAAAACTTGAGGAACTCTCGACGCTGGCTCATGCTGATCTCCACGGCTTTGTTAGGCAAAGCTAACTTTCCCGGGGCGGGTTGTCCAGCAGGGGTTAACAATGCAGCTCTGCCTCGAAATCAGACCTTATCCGGCGCCGGGCCCGGTCGTAGTGCGAGGGATGCTCTGAATAATTCAGACAATCCTATGCGGGAGTCTGATAAGACCCTGCCCTATGGGGGCATGTCTTAATTGTTAAGAACATCCCTAGACAATGCCAGGGTGGGCTCTTATGCTCTGAATTCGAAGCGCGAGGGCCGAATCATTAGCTGCGAAATCATCCATGCCGGGGACACTAATCATGTGGAAACTACTGCCATTGCTGGGGCTATCCGCTGCCCTGGCTACACACGCGCAAGTCAGTGAACCCGATTGGGGAGCACTTGAAAGCGAAACCCTGGAACACTTTCGGGCGCTGCTGCAATTCGACACCAGCGATCCACCGGGCCGTGAACTGCCGGCGGCCGAGTATTTGCACGATGTACTGGAAGCTGAGGGCATACCGGTGCAACTGTTTGCTAATGACCCGGAACGACCGAATGTACTGGCACGGCTGGAAGGCGATGACAGCAAGGAGCCGCTGCTGATTATGGCCCATACCGACGTGGTCAATGTCGACCCCGAGAAGTGGACCTTTCCCCCCTTCAGCGCCACTGTCGACGGCGGCTATGTGTATGGCCGCGGCGCGGTTGACGACAAAGACAACCTGGCTTCCGCGCTGATGATCATGCTGGAACTGAAGCGGCAGAACGTCCCACTGGCCCGGGATGTAATTTTCCTGGCGGAATCCGGGGAAGAAGGCGCCACCGAGTACGGCATTGAATTTATGGTGAACGAGCACTTCGAGCAGATCGACTCGGAATTTTGTTTGGCGGAAGGTGGCTCGGTGGCAAGGGTCAATCGCGAAGTGCAATATGCGGGCGTTCAGACCGTGGAGAAGATTCCCTATCGGGTTGAACTGGTGGCCACCGGCGTCGCCGGCCACGGCTCGGTTCCGCTGCAGACCAATTCAGTTGTGCGTCTGGCCCGGGCGATCTCAGCAGTAGCCGACTGGCGCTCGCCCATCCGGCTAAATGAGACAACTGCCGCCTATTTTCAACGACTGGCAAGTATCTCTCCCGCCGATGCGGCAGAGCGCTATCTGGCCGTGCTCGATCCGGGACGCGCAAGCGAGTCGGACGAGTACTTCCTGACCAACGAGCCGCGACACGCTTCCATGCTGCGCTCATCCCTGTCGCCAAACATTTTTGACGCCGGTTACCGGATCAACGTCATCCCCTCAGAAGCCAGGGCCAGCGTCGATTTCCGCGCTTTACCGGATGAAGACATTCCTGCCTTTCTGGATCAGATCAGACAGGTGATTGCTGATCCGCTGATTGAAGTTAGCCTGGGCAATCGCAATACGCGCCCGCCCGGTCAGGCCAGTCTCAATACGGACGCCTTCGCTGCCATCGAAGCCGGCGTCAACAAGCACTACGGTGTCATCACCCTGCCCACTATGAGCACCGGCGCCACTGACATGGCCTATCTGCGCAACCGTGGCATTCAGTGCTACGGCATAGGCCCCGCGATCGACCGCGAGGACGCGGCACTGGGTTTTGGCGCCCACAGCGACCAGGAACGGATACTTATCAGCGAACTGCATCGCTTCGTGCGCTTCAACTGGGATGTAGTGATCGATCTGGCGGCAAAGCGCTAGAAACAGCAGTCAGGGCAATTTGTGTTGGAGGCGAGAGATATAGCTTGCACCGACGTGCTGGAACAGGTCCTCGGCGAGGTGGACGTAGCTGTCGATTCAGTCAACGCTCTTATCCGCTCTGGTCAGGCATACGCCCTGCTGGAGGCGGACATGCGGGAGAAAGAGCAGCAGAATATCACCGGCAGTACCACCTATGTGCTCAATGAAGGTCGGCAGAAGCTCTATGGTAATGTGGGCTATGGAGTGATTGAGGCCAATATCAAGGAGCTGCTGAGATCTCCGCACATGGGCGCCGCCAGTTGGTGTTAAGGATGCCCTGGACAATGCAGCGGGCCTGAATCCATGAATAAAATGCGTGAGCGCGCCCAGGCGCAATTCCCCATCGTCCTGCTTACCCTAATCAGCATTATCCAGGCGCTGGCTCTGGAGCTCCTCTGGGGCAAGCTTACCGGGGGTGACTTTCTTTTTGCTTTTTCCCTGGAGGCTCTGATCGGCTGGGCTATGGTGAGTGTGGTGCTGCTTGGTATCCTACAAATCTGGGTGATGTATTCCACCCTGGTAATAGGCTTTACCTGGCGCCCCAGCCTGCGGGATTCAATCGTCCCTTTTATACTCGGTATTCAGGAATTTCTTCTGGTGGAACTCCTCCACCCCGACTCTATCGTCCTCTGGCTCCTGGCGCTGGCTTCAATCTTTATTGTCGCTAACTGGATAGCTCACATCTCCTATCGCCGGGCGCGACACGATGAAAGCAACGCCGCTTTCTTCGTTAACCTCGCGCCCGCCACCTGGCGCGACTTCAGGCTCGTGGCTATTTTGATCTTTTTGTTTTTCGTCTTTGCGCTCGCCATCTTCATGCTCGACCGTCCCGTTGGGCTAATGCTAGCGGCGGTGATTTACAGTAACATTGCCCTGTTGATTCCCATATTCAGCTCCCGCCGCCTTTGGGCCAGAATCATGGATCTGGAAGATTGTTCATGATCCATTTGCAAGCAGCGGTCATTGACCGGGTCCTGGCCGAGCGTCTCGACTCGGTAGTCCCGATGCTCATGCGCAGAGAGAATCTGAATGCCTGGATGATTATCTCCCGGAAATACAATGAGGATCCGGTTCTGAGGACTATGCTTCCGGCAACCTGTTTTCACACCGGAATGTAAGCAGAACGGCCAAAGAGCGCACGGGCAAAGATAGAATGGGAAGGCCTGGACCCATAAGCGCTGTACCGTGGCGATCATGTACACATAGATTTTGGTATCAGCTATCTGCGCCTGCAGACCGGCACTCAGAAGAACGCCTACATTCTCCGCTCAGGGGAAACCGATGTTCCAGAATACCTGCAGCGTGCGCTTGCTACCGGTAATCGCCTGCAGGATATCCTGACCAGCAATTTCCAAACTGGACGCAGCAATAGGCCGCGCGGGCTGGCGAGGCCGATTTGGACAATACGCGGTCGAGACCAGCAGAGAATGGGACGTGTTTTGTAGTATGATAGCCGCCCCGTTTTGCTCTGATTCCGCTCCACCAGACCTATGATTACTCTAAACAATATTTCGCTTATGCGCGGCCGGCAGCTTCTCCTCGAAGACGCCAGCTTAATGCTGCGCAGCGGCCAGCGCACCGGCATCATCGGCCGCAATGGCACGGGCAAGACCAGCCTTTTCAAGGCACTCAACCACGAAATACCTATCGAACAGGGCTCGATAGATTTACCTAACGGACTGCGCACGTCGACCATGTCGCAGGAGACTCCGGGCAGCAGTCGCAGTGCAATAAACTTCGTGCTCGATGCAGACACGGAATACCGCCGCATCGAAGCGGCATTAATGAAAGCCGAGGCCAGTGACGATCACAATGCCCTGGCTACCCTGCACGGGGAACTGGAAAACATCGATGGCTACGATATAAAAAACCGCGCCGAAAAACTGCTTTCCGGGCTCGGTTTCAACAGGCAAACCTTCGAGCAGCCGATTAGCAACTTTTCCGGCGGCTGGCGCGTCCGACTTAACCTGGCCTCGGCGTTGATGTGCCCCTCGGATCTGCTCATGCTCGACGAGCCGACTAACCACCTCGACCTGGAGACCACTGTGTGGCTTGAACAATGGCTTCAGCGTTATCAGGGTACTCTGCTGCTGATCTCACACGACCGTGCTTTCCTCGATGCGGTGATCGAACAAGTCATCAGCTTCGAAGGGGGCAAACTGGTCACCTACACGGGCAACTATAGCGCCTATGAAAAACTGCGCGCTGAGCGTATGGCGCTGCAGCAGGCAACGTACGAGAAACAGCAGAAACGTCGCGAAGAGATTGAAGCCTTCGTGCGCCGCTTTCGTGCCAAAGCCAGCAAGGCGGCGCAGGCGCAGAGTCGACTGAATGAACTGAATAGAATGCAGGAGATCGCGCCGGCACATGTCGATTCCCCATTTAGCTTTCACTTCCCGGTGCTGGAGCAGTTGCCGCACATACTGATGCAGGTTGAAGACCTGACGATCGGCTTTGGCACGCCGCTAGTGAAAAATATCAACATCAGCCTTCATGCCGACAGTCGCATTGGCTTGCTCGGTTTCAACGGCAGCGGCAAATCCACCTTGCTCAAAGTGCTTGCAGACCAGCTCACACCGATGCAGGGCGAAATTAACCGCACGCGAAAACTGAGGATCGGCTACTACGCCCAGCATCAAGTCGATGAACTGAATCAGCAGGCGACACCTCTGGAACTGATACAGAAGCTGGAGCGCAAGGCGAGTACTCAGGAGGTACGCAACTTCCTCGGCGGATTCGATTTCCGCGGCGACCGTATCGACGAAAAAATCGGCGTATTTTCAGGCGGGGAAAAGGCCAGGCTGGCACTGGCAAAAGTGGTCTGGGAAAAACCCAATCTGCTACTGATGGACGAGCCTACTAACCACCTGGATCTCGAGATGGTGCATGCGCTCACGGTGGCTCTGCAGGAATTTGAAGGCGCACTGATCATTGTTTCCCACGATCGCCATCTGCTTGCCAACACTGTCGATGATTTTTATTCGGTGCACAAAGGCGTATTCACTGAATTTCGTGGTGACCTGAAAGCGTACGAACAATGGCTCGCAAAGCAGGAAGCGGATATGCAGTCAGCACCAGCATGTGACCACCCAAAAGCTGATGATAAAGTGCCACCCAAACAGGATAAGAAACTACAGCGTCAGCAGGCTGCAGCGGAACGAGCAAAACTGGCACCTTTGAAAAAACAGGAAAAGGCCCTGGAACAAGCGATGGAAAGACTTAGCGGACAGTTACGAAGGCTAGAAGAGAAGCTGTCAGACACAGACCTTTACGAAGAATCCAACAAGGACAAACTGACCCGGTTCTTGCAACAGCAGGGAGAGCTGAAGAACCAGCTTGCCGAGAAAGAGACTGCGTGGCTGGAGCTGCAGGAAAAGCTCGCCTCTTGAACCGGCGGCTGATTCTGCCGGAAAATTAGCTGTCCTGCGGTTTTCGCCGTCCTATTTATTCACATTAATTCATTGCTGTCCCACCGATTATTCCACGGAAACACGTACACAGGCTAAACGCTAGTGTTTCGAGCGCTTCCTAAAGGAGTAGGACATGAAGCAAAACAATTCAGTACACCGCAGCGAACTTCGAGGCCAGTTAACTATAGGTTATTGATGGGTTAACTATAGGTTAACTATGGCCCTTGGACCAAACCAGGGCGGTCGGCAGTAAGCTTGTGTCGATGCAGTCAAGGACTTACGCAGAACGGCGAAAAATGACCGCTTTTCACGGCATTTTTCACAGTAAAGATACTCCGGAGTGGCGTGGTCCGCAGCGGTACTAGCCAACTGCCGGGCGGACCGTTCGAAGCTGCTATTACGCACTGTGAAAAAGGTTTTGAACTGTGGGACAGCAATGACATTAATTATCCACACTAGGTTCGTTCGCCTCTCTTCATCGGGTCTCAGAGTCGTGGTGNTCTTCACGACGACGGTATCCCAATTAATTTCGACTATCTCGAAGAATATTCTTACTTTGTTAGACTCACCGGATCGAACCCGGCGCGAGGTCCCACTAAACTCAGGACGCCAGGACTGCTAAAAGCTAATAGTGATCCGCCTGTTTGTTCGCTCCGTAAATTCCCGGAATCGAAGAACTATCCTACTTAGCTAACTAGATAAGTGCGGGTTTGGGGCGGTCGTCCGCACTAAAAAAAGCTCCGCGCAAAATTCAATTCACCACCGTTAACAAAGGAGTACTAAGTGGTAAACATAGTTGAGAAAGTTCTGGAACTGAACGCCTCTGACGGCGAGTTTGAAATCCTCCGTGACGCAGTTCTGACTGCAGGACTCGCTGAAGCCTTGAGCAACCCGGCGGCCAATCTGACGGTCTTCGCGCCTACCGATGCAGCCTTCATCGACCTGGCGCAAAATCTCGGCTATGGAGACTCCGACGAGAGTGGTGCCCTGGGCTATATCGTCGATGCATTGACTCTGCTTGGCGGCGGCGATCCGATCCCGCTTCTGCAGAGCATATTGACCTACCACGTGGTTGATGGCGAAATTTTTTCATCCGCACTCACCCCGGCGATCGATGGACTGGGTCTGGAAACGCTTCAGGGCGGTACAGTCACTGTCGATACAGTTGCGGATGGGCCTGACGACAATACTCCTGGGTTAGACGATCTTGATGTGGGACTTCCCGACCCAACACTTATCGGGTTTGACGTCGACGTCGACAACGGTGTCATCCACGTTTTGGACGGAGTGCTGTTGCCGATTGCTGTGACTGAGATTTTGTCCCAGCCCGGAACCGATTTTATAATCGGCGACGATGACAGAGGCTTCTACCGCACCGGCAGAGGCGACGATTTCATCGACGGCAATGGGGGCAGAGACACTATTCTCGCGGGTTCCGGAAATGATGTCGCTATCGGCGGCAGCGGTCATGACTGGATCTCTGGCGGCCGCGGAAACGACACTCTTCTTGGTGAATCAGGCCGCGACACAATATTTGGTGGTTCTGGTAACGACACTATCACTGGCGGCGCCGGCAATGACTTTATAATCAGTGGTTCTGGCAACGATACCCTGGTGTTTTCTGAGGGATCGGGTCACGACACTGTATTTGGCTTCCGAAATGGTCGCGACAAGATTGATCTTAGCGGCTACGGTATCGAAGATTTTTCTGAAATTGCAGACGACATCCGCGGCGGTTTCTTCCGAACAAAAATCGAGCTGAGCGACGATGCGTCTATTTCTCTGCTGGGAACCTGGCAGGGCCAGATCGATGCGAGCGATTTCATCTTCGCCGGATGATGGCTGCAGTGTAGAGCGTTCATCAGGTACGTTCAGTGAATAGAGCGCTGGCGGTCTTTGGCCGCCAGCGTCTATCACGGCAGTAACATCAGCTCCACGCCTCTGATTTCTGAAGGTTTCGGAAATGCTCTTCCCACCATAAATGGCTGCCTACACTATTCTCGAGCCACTCAAGTTCGATTCAGTAATTGATTCAGCTTGTTCGCCACACCATTCAGTCCGGCGCTGCCGCCCCCCAGAAGTCCACCGGTAATAAGAGTATCGGCGAAGCGCAACAAACCCTGCTGTAGACCGCCGATTTCGTTTTCTCCGACAATCGTGAAGCTTCCAAGAATGTCTTGGAGAATACTGAGGCCAAACGCAGAAAAAATGACTGCGACAATGAAAACAATGCGGGCCACGTACCGACTGCCAGCGGCGTTGTATTGGGCACGAAGAAACTCATATCCATGCTTGGCTGAGGTCAGAAATCCGAGATAGTCTCCCTTAGTTGGATTACTGGTGGGCACCTCATCAATGGCATGAAGGTGACCGGTTTTCACCAAGTCCGCCACAATCCGCCGCTCCCTTGCATAGACCTGTTTCATTACCGCTTCAGGAATATCCTCATTCAGCACCTCGGCTATGCGATTGATGCGCAGGGTCCAGTTAATGCTACTCTGCTTGCGAAATATCTCGACAAACACTGCTGCTGCCCGTTCGATCGCGACTACCAGGAAAAAGTACTTAAGGAAAAAATCCCCGCCATTGCCTACCAGATCGTCATTGACTTCAAGCAGGGATATCTCTCCGCCGAGGAACAATGCGACTCCAGCCAGCGTTGCCAAGCCGGTTACTATAGGCACGGCCATGGGCCAGTATCGACTCTGATCCAGATTTTCGACTAGGTCTGCATCACCTTGATTGCGGGATTTATTCATCGCTCTGTCGCCTGTTGATGAGAATTTTTGTCTGCAGTATGTCCGGGCAGACAGTAGTCTGCTTGCTCTGCTGTACGAAAACAGCCTGGCTGAAGGTCGTAGTCAGGCAATCGAGAATTGCAAAGCGGTTTCGGCGAAACTTGAGGAAGCCGCCGAATTCCCCGTTAAGCAGAGAATACTGCACAATAAACCCGCAAGTGAAATTTCAGAATTTCTTCTGCGATGACGCGGGTCGGGCCATTGGAGTCTGTGTCATTATTTCCATTGCCTGTGAGATCTCTACAGCTTTTCAAGCTACCGTAACAGTCTGCGGACGGCGTCGATATGCTAAAAAAGCAGCCGTAACTGGTGAACGACATGAGACCGCGGCGGACAGCCACCTTCTCGCCGCGGTCTCAGTAATAAACCTGCTCGACTAGAACATCCACAGGGCACGCAGGTAGAAGCGACGTCCCCGGCCATCATGCACCTGAGCATCGTAATCCAGGCTGCCGGTTTCGCGCACCGGTACGTCTGCATTGAAGACGTCTATAAGCCCTGCGGTCAACCGGGTCTGCCCAAGATTCTGGTTAGCCCAATTAAAGGTGTAGTTGTACTGGGCATCCATGCGCCAATAGTCGTCGATTTCCCGCTGCATCAGAGAACGCACGAAGGGATTCACCTCGTCGATACGCAGTTCGTAGGTTAAATCCGTGTAAGAACCGATGTAGCGATTGATCACCGTGACGCCATGATCGCCGTTGAACCAGTTAAAGGTGATATTGCCTTTGTGGTCTGGCAGTGAGCGAACGAGATTTCCGTCACCCGTGGTACCGGCGGCATCGTACACACCTACATCGAGCAATCCGTTGTCCAGCCCGGGAACATTGGCCAACGTATACTGGTTCACAAAGGTGTAGTCCATGCTCAGGCGGTAGCGACCGGAATTGTTCTGCCAGTCATAGCCCAGCTTCACGTCAACCCCATCGGCGGTAATTTCACCGGCGTTGATGGCACCGAGTTGCAGCTGGATCAGTGCCCGATCATCACTGGGAATGCTCTCGTCCACTCCCGGGACCTGATAAAGACGCGGATCGACCACGCAATCCAGTCGCTCATCTGAATCCCGGCCAAACTCGGTCTCCAGTGCGTTGGGGTCGCATGGCTGGAACAATACCTCGGCCTGGCCCGCATCCAGACTTGAGTTCAGCACATAGTTGCCAGGGTCGGTGGCAGCGACCTGAAATGCCTCGAGCTGACGCTTAATCGCGGAGCTGGCATTTTCCGGGAGCACCCGGTCGGTTACTTCGAAGCGCCAGACATCCGCCTGCACGCTCAGGCCGTCCAGGACGCCGCCGGGTGACCAGATAAATCCGGCGCTGTAGGTATCGGCATACTCATTACCCACATTCGGGGCCGGTCCGCCCAGGGTATAGCTGCTTTCCAGAGTAGCGTTCTCGTTGGTCGGCGGCAGCAGTCCGGCCCTGACCGCCTGATTGTCCAGGGGATCGAGGAATTCCACCGAGGAGGCATCCAATCCGGCGCCGATGATGTTCAGGTTCGGCGCCCGGAAGGATTGTGACCAGGAAGTTCGCAGTAGCAGTGAGTCTACGGGACGCCAACTGATGGCAAATTTTGGCGACAGCTCGCTGCCCACACTACCGCCGTAATCCTCCCAGCGCAGCGCAATCTGTGTCTCTACGTTATTCCAGAAAGGCAACGCCAACTCGCCGAATACGGCCCTGACGCTGCGCGCCAATTCATATTCGAGCGAGTTGGAAGCACCACCCATGTTGTTGCTGACATAACCAAACTCATTGGGAACTCCCGGGATATTAGTTCCGGGCAGATTTTGCGTTGAATCGTAGCCCTGGATAGCCCGCTCCAGGCCAGGAATATTCAGGATTGAGGCATGTGAATCCTGGGTGCGATCGCGGTACTGACCGCCAAAGGCGAAGGCCGCGGTGCCCCCGCGCATCTCGAACAGTTCACCGGTAATAGTGGCGTCGAATACGCCCAGGGTATTGCGCTTGTCCTTCATGTTGGTGACCTGGGTGAGCCAGTTCATCAGCTCAGGCGAATTGGCCACATTCGGATCGGTCAGCGAGCTCAGAAAGGGGTTGTAGAACATGCAGCCGCCCTTGCCCTGGTTGGTGCTGGTCAGGCCATAAGAAATGGGCTCGTGGGGCTGAACGTAATAACCCTCAAAGACATAGTCAAAGATCGAAGTCGAGGAGAAGATGTTCCAGCCGTTGGAGGCAAAACGGGGGTCATCGGGATCGTTGTAACTCAGAAAGTCAAAATCCGGCCTGCCGTTGGGCACACAGTTAGGACCACCCAGACCGACGCCGGCCATGTGTAGATTGTAGCGATTGAAATCGCGTCGCTGGGTCTCAACACTGGAATAGCCAGCCGAATAACCGATGTCCCAGTCAAGGGTGCGATCCCCTACATCGAACTGACCGCGCAGTCCCAACTGAACGTTTCCGGTGTCCGTACGGGTCACGTCATCCTGGGGATTTCCTGTGCGCTGCACATTGAAATGCCCACTGCTATTGAATCCAGTATTGGGACCACCATTGATACCGTCGGCCGGGTTGTTGGTGATGTCCATTGGCTTTTCCATGCCGAACAACGGTGCAAAATGGCCCAACTCCAGAGCCTGACCATGGAATCCGGCCCGATAGGCGCCGGCGGAAGGCAGATAGGAATAGCTGGAAAAAGACCCGCGGTAACCACTGCCACCGCGTATGGTTTCCTGATCTGACCACATGAAGAAAGAGTAAAATTCCGTACCACCACCGAAAGTGTGGTCGAATGAGCCGGCGATACTATTGCGTTCCTGCTCGTAGTTGATTAACGCCCATTGGCTTTCGTCAACCACGCAACTGTCGCTGCGGCTGCCGGGCTGAGCCCGCTGCCTCGGGTCTAATCCAACAGTAAAGAATTCATTGCCATTGACATCGGTCACGCCACTGTCGCAGAGGGGGTCGCCCCAGGCAAAGCTCGCGGTCGTACCCGGACGATATTCATCTCTTTCCATCTGGTTGATGTCCTGCAACTCCTGCAGAACCCAGTCCGGATTGACCTGGGAACCAAGCCAGCTAGCGGCGAAAGTGGTGCCTGGATTGCTCGCATTGCCGGTAATCAGTTGGGTCTGGGGATTCCAGAAATTGGCGTCGCGAATGCTGACGGGGTCCCGCTCCATGTGTTCACCGGACAAGACAAAATGAGTATCGCCATCGTCGCTGGCCCAGCCCCAAATGCCGCTGACAACGGCATCATATTTCCCGCTGGCTTCCACGACCCCCTGCAGGTCTCCATACAGCTCAAGGCCTTCGAAGTCATCGCGCATGATGATGTTGACCACACCGGCTACGGCATCGGCGCCGTAGAGTGCCGAGCCGCCATCCGTCAATATCTCAATGCGATCGGTCATCACCAGCGGGATGGAATTGATATCGACGAATTCACCGCCAGCACGGGTAGTAGCGCCGGACGGCACCATGCGTTTGCCATTGATGAGAGTCAGCGTGGAGTTTTCACCAAGGTTCCTAAGATTAACCTGAGCGGTGCCCTCGGTGCCGTAGACTTCGCCGGAACCGTTGTCGGCGAAAGAGCCGGAATTCACCTCAAGATTTTTAATTACATCCCAGACCACGGAGGCGCCCTGGGCTTCGATGCTTTCCCTGTCAACAACTTGGACTGGCGAGGGGGCATCCAGTGGAGTGCCTCGAATCAAGGAGCCGGTGACGACGACTTCTTCGATTTCACTTTCCCTCTGCTGTGCGTGCAGGGTGGACGTAGTCAGGCCTGCAAGAATACAGGTCACGAGAAGATTCTTACGGAATGGGTTTGTGGGGCAGCTCATGCGACACGCTCCTCTGATTATTTTTCGACTAGTTGATAATTGCTATTGGTTTTTTGCTTTAGCTTTATTGTTAGTTTTTAGTCTTTATTTCGAGTAGTGTTTTTGGCTGACTAATTAATCTGGTCTCATTTCTCCTTGTAGTTTGTTTATGTCTCTCGGTCCGTTCCTATCCCGACCTGGCTGTAATACTCAGGTTGCAATAAACAACGACCTGACCTCTACTGGTTATTGATGAAGCTCTCTCGGTTCAGTCTCTACACTCGATATTCTCTTTAGAATCACTCTCTTTTTTCTCGTGATCGTTATTTAGAAGCTTGCCCTCAAGATTGCTGGACCAGATAAAATGACGATTGATTGGAATCGTTTCGGACCTCTTTCTGAGGGAAACGTACCACCGCATATGTCGCAATGCAAAAACATTTGACCCTTGGCTATGCACCGCAGCGACTGATCATCATAATGAATTCTAGCGCTGCTAAAAAACCCGGATAAGCAAGAGCTGATTTCAGTAGTATTCAATGGCCATGATCACAGCAGCGAGCTGCTCAACACTCGTTCCGTAATTGCGAATTTCAGGGTCTTGGCACCCTACTCGACGTCGACATAGCGACTGCCAGCGCCGTTTAAGACCCTGAATACCGACTCGATCTAATCGGCAGTAAGCGCGCTGAGACGAGGTGTAGGGCGTGTATTGAATCCGTTGACATTCTAGGAACGTCGGCAGATGAAAAGATCGATTCCGGTCTATCCAGAAGTAAACGGTGGTGTGCCGCGCCCAGCCAATCGCAATCAGGAGTTCATCATTACAGGCAGCCGCATTCGCAGTGCCCTGATCACTCTGTCCCCTCTCCCTCGCACTCTTACCGCGCTAACGGCGACCGCACAGGAACGCAACGGTGCTTTCGCCCTCCTCGATCAACAACGATCTCGGCGTCTAATTCCAAAGCCTACAGGTAGAACAGGTAGAACAGGTAGAAGGATGCGCATTCCAGTTTGCCGCCCGTGAACGCCACGCAGAAATCGGGATATCGTATGTCTTCGCCGTGGGGGCATTTGATAATTCGATGCAGAATCCATTCAATCCGGATCCTGCCCAGGCGATAGACTGGGGACCACAGAGTTGGGATGAGAGGTTTATCGGCTACATGCGCTGAACCGATGTTGAAGACATAAAGTGACGAGTTCTTAAGGACACTCTTAGCATCCCCAACTTTGATCTTTATCCCTCCACGAACCAGGCAAACCCGCAGGCCGGGATCAGTAGGTTGCCATTATCGAGTACCGCCTGCTTGCCGCTCACCAAATCAGTCAGTCGTTCCGGTACGATGTGACCCTGGCGACGCAGTAGCTCGCAGCTCAAGCCCTGGGTCGTGATATCGAAATTGGCCATAACCAGGACGTTACTGTCTGGAATGTCGGTGCGGTAGCGGCTGAAAGCGAAGAGATGATCATTGCCCGTCTCCAGAAGCGCTCGATTGTTAAAGTCGGCGAATGCCGTGGTGACTTTACGAATTTCTATTTGTTGTTTGATGTGCTGAAAAATGGTGTATTCCACCGAGTCGGGTTGATGACGTTTTTCAGCTCTCTGCCAGTTTATTTTCGGCCGATGGATCCAGCGATTGTCGTATCCGATCTCCGGGTCTTCAAGATTTGCATAATCATTGATGCAGGCGAGTTCATCGCCATAGTAGAGCAACGGAATGCCACCAAAGGACATGATCAGGCTATGCAGCAACAGGATGCGTTGGACAGCCAGTTTGATCTGCTCCGGATCTGCCGCTTCGAGCGCACTCTCAAGTCCAGCCAGGGAAGCCAGAGAACCGGAAATTCTTGAATCTCCGGTTCTTTCATTGGCGGCGAACGGCATGCCGCGCGCCCCAGAGCCAGGAAACTGACCAGTGTAATATTCCACCAGGAAGCGACGGTGTAGGGTTGGGTCGTAACCCACCTGCTGAATGTCCGAATCGGCAAAGCCAAGACCAATATCATCATGGCACCGCACATAGTTGAGCCAGGTGGCATTGTCGAGTTTAACCGGAAGATTGGCGATCGCCTGATTGAGCAGCTTGCAGTTGCGGGTTGCCAATGCATCCCACATCAGGGCCATGAAGCTGGCGTTGTAGGCGATTTCACACTCCTTGGCAATGACCGCATCCTCACCAAAATATTTGTTGATCTCGCTCGGCGCGACGATTGCTTCGGCTATAAAAAGCACACCCGGCGCGGTCACCTGGCAACAATCTTTCATGAGCTGCAGCAGCAGATGAGCTTCGCGCAAATTCTGACAACTCGTGCCTAGACGTTTCCAGAGGAAGGCAACTGCATCAAGGCGCATGATGTCGGCGCCCTTGTTGGCCCAGAACAGGATGATGTCGATCATTTCGATGAACACCTCGGGATTGTGATAATTCAAATCCCACTGGTAATCATGAAATACGGTCATTACCCACTTACCCAACTCCTCGTCCCAAGTAAAATTTCCCGGCGAAGTGGTTGGGAAGACCTCCAGCATGGTTTCCTCGAAGCGGTCCGGTGTTTCCCGGTCGTCGTACAGGTAATAATAATGCTGGTATTTTTTTTGGCCTTCCCGGGCGCGCTTTGCCCATTCATGCTCATTGGACGTGTGATTGACCACGACATCGAGGACCAGTAGAACTTCCCGCCGTTTGAGTTCAGCCGCCACAGTTTCCAGTTCGCTGAGGCTGCCTACGCGTGGATCGAGTTTTTTGAAGTCGCTGACGGCGTAACCGCCATCACTGTTTTTCTCTGGACAGGCCAGCATGGGCATGAGGTGCACCAGGTTGACCCCAAGCTCCTCAAAATAGCCAAGCCTTTTTTTCAAGCCTTCGAGATTGTCAGCAAAGCCCCGACAATAGAGCGCCATGCCGACCCATTCCTGACTCAAAAACCAGTTGTATTCCGCCTCTCTCTGACTGTCCTGCACGCGCAGATTTTCGGCACGATCCAGGTAACGGTTGGCCAGAACTTCGACGAGTTGCTGCAACCGACTCTCGAAATCATCCCGCTTGCCATAGAGCTGTTTAAACAGACTGTGGATAGCGTAGAAATTGGCGCCGATGCGGATCAGAAAAGGGCGAAGCTCTTTTTCGTCCAGCTCCGGACTCAGTTTTTCAAGAATGCGATTAAGTAATGCGTGGGATACCTGTTCGTACATCAGCCCTCAATGAGCCCCCAGTTTTCAAGGAACTTGTGATAAAAATTTTTCTCGCTCGTAGTCGCACCCCTAAGACCCAGCACAGCCAATGCGAATTCGCCGGCACGCTGCAGGGCTAAAGACAATGGCCATTCATGCAGTTGCGCCAGTATGAGCACACTACTGAAACCGTCCCCGGCACCCACTGCATCGATGATTTTCTCGGGCACCACGCGCGGAACCGTGTAGGACTGCCCCGACCTGCTCAGTAGCTCGGCACCCTCTTCTGAACGTGTAATCACCAGGTTTTGCAGATCAAATCTCCGCATGAATTCTGCCGGGTCTTGAGTTGATTGACCAAGGGAAACGATTTCCGAATATTCAGCCTGATTTAATTTCAGCCAGCTTGCTCCCCGAATCAATTCGAGAACGGAATTCCTATCGTAATGAGGAGCGCGCAGATTGATGTCGACGAAACGGGGCAGCGCAGATCCAGCGATTAATGTGTCAAGCGCCGCCCGCGAAACGCTGCTCCTGCAGGCCAGGCTGCCATGATACACGAGGGCCGCGTTTTCCAGCGCCGGTAAGTGTGCGGACTCTATGAAATCCCAGGCACTGTTGGCCACGATGTCATAGGCAGGTTCGGTGCCGGTCAGAGTAATATTGACCACGCCGGTGGGCTTGTCCGCATCTACCTGAATCCCTGTAGTATCCATACCCCAGGCCTGCATGATCTCAATTATTTGTTTGCCTGACTTATCGTCCCCAACACGCGAGATCAGTAAAGGGGATACGCCGAATGCCTGCAGGTGCCAGGAGACATTGAAAGGGGCGCCTCCCAGCACGACCTGTCCATCTGGAAAACAATCATAAAGTGTCTCACCGAAGAGAACCGGCCTGCCTTTCATGGGTCCAACTCCTGCAGCCATTGCCTGGCCTCCGGCAGGTAGTGAACGATACCCTCCAGGATGCCGGCGCTGTAATTACCATTCATGCCCAGGCAGCCACCACTGGCAACATAGAGCGCATGCGAGCAGTGATTTTTCTGAGCATCTGCAATCGCCTCACTCTTTAACTCCGTGCTGGCATTGGCAACCAGCACGGAGTTAATCGGACTGATCAGGACCGGAAGATCGTTGCCGCTGTCTCCTGCGAAGACAGTTTTTTTCATGGAATGACCCTGCTGACTGATCAGAAACTCGATCGCCTGAAGTTTACTTGCACTGGCTGGTAGAATATCCAATAGTCCCAATTGAGCCGGCTCATCGATACTCCAGACCAAACTGGCGTTTATCCCGTTCCGTGTTAGTGCTGCCTGTACCTGCTGAAGCAATGGCCTGGCATCAATGTCCGACTTCACATAATAACTTAATTTATAATCACCCTGTTTGTGTGACTCCTGAATCCGGAGGCCTTTCAGGTCTGTTAACAATCGCGCCAGAAATGCTCCCGAGTGGCCCTGCCAATCATTCTCGATTTTGCGGTCCCAGTCTTTCCAGCGCTGCCAGCCGCTTTCGGCATGGACGTAAATCGAAGTACCCACATCGGCCAGCACATAGTCTGGTTCCGGAATGTCATAGTCGGCGATGGCGTCAGTAATCAGCTCGAGACTGCGGCCACTGACATACGCAAGATCCAATTCCGGCCTGGCTGCCAGTCGGGCAAAATAGTCTCGAGCCCGGCTTGATTCGGGCTGCCTGCCATTAGGCAGAAGCGTGCGATCGAGATCAGTGCAAAGCAGATAACGCGTGGACATGTTCTACAACTCTACAGGCGCTACACGTCCAGGAATTTGTAGTGATCAATAGCATCAATAATGCCGCTGGCGTAGGGTTTCTTGGCAAAATAGATGCGATCTAAGTCCATCAAATCGGAAAGTTCCTCTTTGCGACGATTGGCTACAACGACTGCCAGAGTGTTGCCACGCATCATGTCCTCGTCGGCACCGGAGCCGCCAGCCACGAGGACATTCTCAAAGGGTATATCCCACATCGTGGCAACGTAGCGCAGAGCCAACCCTTTGGACGCCCGCCCCGGCACGATGTCGAGAAATTTTCCAAAGGAACAGATGACATTGGCCGTTTGTTCGTCGGACCGCAGTTTTGACAGTATTTCGTCCAAGGTCGGCATCTCGGGATCTTCAGGATTGTAGTAGAAAGAAATTTTAAGGTCACTCTGTTCAATGGCTTCCTGCAGTTTGAGAGCGGGAAACTCCTCCATCAGGCGCAATATGCGTTTTTTCGACCAGTTGTGATCAATATGGTTCTTCCAGTTTGTACTCAAAGTCAGCTTGGGCGCGTAATAGATTTCCGTTCCCAGACTCGTAATCAAAATATCGGGCATGGGAATCTCGTACTCTTTGAGCACAGACAGCGCGGAGTCCAGTCGTCTAGCCGTGGCTATGCCGAAAGTTGTGGTACTGCGATGCTCTTTAATCAGGGCACAGAATTTCGCCAACGCTTCAACATCACCAATCAGGTTCTGATCGATGGCAGTAAAAATTGCCCGTTTGTGCTGTGCCATTGGTCGCCTGGTACGCGGCTTTCTGGGCAAAAGTGGCGCCTGCTCCAGCAGTGGCTCGATCCGTTCCAGATAGGTTTTCGCATGGGCATCCCACGAGTAGTGACGAGGGATATTCTTGAGACCGTTAGCCGAATATTGGCGCCAGGTATCATTGTCTTCCAGCAAGGAGAGCAATGCCTCAGTAATCGCAGTTTTGTCCAGGGGATCTACCAGCAGTCCGTTCTGGCAGTTCTCTATGATATCCACAGGCCCACCATTTTCTGTAGCGACGACTGGTACGCCGCTGGCTGAGGCCTCAAGAATAGTGAGCCCAAACGGTTCAGTAAGGGCCGGATTAACGAAGACGCCGCCGCTACTCGCCACCAGACGATAGATAGCAGGTACTTCATCGGCTTCATGATGTTTGGGCAACGCGATTTTACCAAACAAATCGTAGTAGTCCATGTCGATCAGCAGCTCCGTTAACACCGATTGGGCACCGTCGTCCAATTGACGAATGTCATCCCGATTGCCGGCTATGATCACAAGGTTAGCCAGTTTCTGCAGCGCCTTCGATGCCCCGTATGCCCCCATCAGGCTGGCAATATTCTTGCGGGCGTCGGGTCGCGACAGCGCCAGAATAATCGGCTTGTCCGGCGCATCCAAAAAGCGCCGGATATCTCTCGCTACCGGAGGGAGCTGCTCTCCCAGTTCGGGCGGATGGAACTTGTCGAGGTCGATCCCGGGCGGGATCACCGTCATCATGTCCGGGTCATAGTAATCATAGATTTCGTACTGATCTTCGATTTCATTCTGGGTGCTGGTGATGAGAAGACTCGCGGTTTCGAGCACTTCCTCTTCCGCCTCGATGCGGCGAGTCATGTTATAGACCTGGTCGATCTCATCCAGTGACATGCCTGTAGCCAGCAGTCGGCGTCGCTTATCGCGCCCCAGGGAGTGCCCGGTATGAATTAGCGGAATGCCGGTCAGATTGCTCAGTTTGTCACCTACCTGGCCCGCATCGGCATAGTGGGAATGGATCACGTGGGGCATGCTGCCCTGTTGCTGAAACCAGGCGAGCGTGCTGTCGGCGAAAATATCTATGAAGTCCCAGAGTTCTTCCTTGCGGATGTAGCCTTCAGGGCCAGCGTCAAGGCGGACGATCCTGGCGGTTTCAGACAATGGCTCCACCGGAACCGCGTAATCGTCAGCGACGCGCTCATCAACTATGCGCCGAGTAATGAGGTCGACCCGTGCCACTTGCTCCTGATTGCCCAATGCCCGGGCCAACTCGACAACGTATTTGGTCTGCCCGCCCGTATCCGCATCGCGGCCCAGCTCGAGATTTTCACCACGAATTAATCCATGGATACTGATCAGGGCGATGTAAAGTTTGTCTTTGTCAGTTGGATTCATCGCGCGTAAGGCAAGATAAGCTCGCTATCGGTTGGAGTTGCAGCCTACACATTGACTCACGGTATTGAAACATGCAGAAAAACTGGCAGGATTTTTGATTAATGCGGACCTGAGCAATGGGCTCCCGGTCGTTGTCGGTTCTGAGAGTTCATTTACCCCGTGGCCATCCGCTTTGGCACCGACCAAAGAGTACACTTAAAAATATCTACGCAACAGGAATTCGTTGATTTTCCCACAAAATTCACGGCCAATAGCCCCGAATTGCGGCGATTGCCGCAGATATTATTGAGTCGTCAGATGCGCTGGCAATAAGCGCTGGCAATTGTGGGAGCCACAGCCATCCGCACGCGGATGCACAGGGTGAAGGATAGCGCTCTTATTTGTTACCTGCCCAGCCGAGCGTCAGCAGGGCCCTGGTGCAAATCGTTGGTGGCGTTAACTCAACCGTCAATGCTCATTGCACTGAACCAGAGATGACTCAGTCAGCATGGTGGGAGTCTCAATTCCATTCTTATGTTTATTAATACAGTAAACCAGAACAGGCCCTGCCCCACTGCGCCGCCAGACGCCTGATGTCACAGCTCCTGCCGTTCCAGATCCTGGTATTTAAAATCGATTCCCGGCGCAATTGGCCGGCAGCATGGGCCAAGCCCGAGAGCCCTTGTTTGTCGATTTTCTAAGTTCCTGGCCAGCCTTTAGGATCGGCAATCGGGTTACAATGCCCAGACCGATGAACTGCCGGATCGCAGTAGGCACTGAACAATGACTGAACTCCGTTTCCCGCAAAAATTGGGCTGGGTTCCCTTCTTCCAACAACAGATCACGCTGGCGGAGCATGATGAATGCCAACCGGCACGCGTCACTGAGCAGCATCGGTCCGAGGTCGAAATTTATGCAGCAGAGGGCGCGGCTGTCTGTCCCATCACCGCCTCTATGCCGCTGCTGACCGTGGGTGACTGGATTCTTGTCAGCACGGACGGTCGCTTCCAAAGGCTACTGGAGAGAAAAACCAGCTTTCGCCGCCGAGCCGCCGGTAGTGCCGCTAACGAGCAGATCCTGGCTGCCAATGTGGACACGGCTTTCGTCCTCTGTTCGCTTAACGCCGATTTCAACTTGAACCGGATCGAACGTTATCTGAGCCTGATCCATGAGGCGGGCGCGGAACCCGTGATCGTCCTCAGCAAAGTGGACCTTTGTGATGATCCCCAGAGTTACCAGCAGCAAGTGCAATCTCTGGATAACAGCCTGTGTGTGGTGTCCATCAACGCATTGGACGCGGACAGCAGTTCGATTCTGCAGCCCTGGTGCCGTCCCGGCAACACGATCGTACTGCTCGGCTCATCCGGCGTCGGTAAATCCACACTCGCCAACACGTTAAGTGTCGAGGCCGCTCAAGACACGGGAGCGATTCGGGAAGACGACGGCAAAGGTCGACACACGACCACGCGCCGCTCATTGCTGATGCTGCCAACCGGCGCCATGCTCATTGACACACCGGGTCTGCGCGAACTGCAAATGACGGATTTTGATGCCGGCATTGCCGCGACCTTCGCTGACATCAAGCAACTGGCAAGGCACTGCCGATTCAGTGATTGCGGCCATGAAACGGAGCCGGATTGTGCAGTTAAAAAGGCCATCGCGGATTCACGCCTGCAGCCGCGGCGGCTGCAGAACTATCTCAAACTAAAACGCGAACAGGGGCTCTATGAATCGACCATTGCCGAGCGCCGCGCTGCCGACAGAGCCCTGGGCAAGTTTTATAAACGCACGATGGCCGAATCCAGAAAGATCAAGGGAGAAAAATAAGCACAGGTGCAGGACTTTCTGACCCGTCCGTACTGGTCCCGGTCAGACCAAATGCCGACGATAAGTAGTACACTCCCAAGACCGTCAGCGTGCCGAAGCCGCCAAGCCCAAGCATTCCTGGATGCAGCAGCCAAACTAAGGAGACCACCCACCATGAAACTGGACACCCTGGCCATACACGCAGGTTACGAAACCGAGCCGACGACCAAGGCCGTCGCCGTGCCTATTTACCAGACAGTCGCCTATGAATTCGATAACGCCCAACATGGTGCAGATCTGTTTGACCTGGTAGTACCCGGAAACATCTATTCACGAATCATGAACCCCACCAATGGTGTGCTCGAGCAGCGCATTGCCGCAATGGAGGGAGGACTCGCCGCACTGGCGGTCGCATCGGGTATGGCAGCCATTAACTACGCGATCCTGACGCTGGCAAAATCAGGTGACAACATAGTTACAACACCGCAACTCTATGGCGGCACCTACACCCTATTTGCCCACATGTTGCCCAGCCAGGGCATCGAAGTGCGTTTCGCCGAGGACGACTCGGCCGCAGCACTCGCTGGCCTCATTGACGACAACACCAGAGCCGTTTTTTGCGAGACCATAGGTAATCCCGCAGGCAATATTGTCGATCTCGAGAGTATCAGCAAAGCCGCCCACGAGCAGGGAGTCGCCATGATCGTGGACAACACGGTCGCCACCCCGGCACTCTGCCGACCTATCGAATTTGGTGCCGATATCGTCGTGCATGCTTTAACCAAGTACATTGGCGGCCACGGCAACTCACTGGGTGGCATTATTGTTGACTCCGGAAAATTCCCCTGGAAGGAACATTCCCAGCGCTACGCTCTGCTGAACGAACCGGAGCCTTCCTATCACGGCGTCATCTATACCGAGGCATTGGAAGAGGCTGCTTATATCGGCCGCGCGCGCACTGTGCCTCTGCGCAATACTGGATCCGCGCTGGCACCTCTGAATGCCTTTCTCATCCTTCAGGGTCTGGAAACCTTGGGACTGCGCATGGAGAGACACTGCGAAAATGCCCTGGCGGTAGCCCATCATTTGAAGCAACACGACAAAGTAGACTGGCTGAGTTTTGCCGGACTTGAAGACGATCCAAGACATGCACTTGCACAGAAATACTGTCAGGGTAAGGCCGCATCGCTGGTGAGCTTTGGTGTCAAAGGTGGCTTTGATGCGGGGGTCAGGTTCTATGATGCCCTGAAACTGATCAAGCGACTGGTGAATATCGGCGATGCCAAGACCCTGGCCTGCCATCCAGCCTCCACCACGCACCGTCAACTGACAGAGAGTGAGCAATTAACGGCCGGCGTCAAACCGGAAATGATCCGTCTCTGTATAGGCATTGAACATATCGACGACATCATCGCCGACATTGACCAGGCTCTGGCTGACGCTTGAGCCAGACCGGGAGTCTGATCATGAAGAGAGTAATTGTCGTCGCACTACTACTAAGCCTTGCGGCCGTTGGTCAGGCTCAAGCACAGATCGACCCGGCGCTTGCCGAATCCATCGCTTGGTACACCGGCACCACAGGCAGGGTCGATGACGATCGGGCGCGAGAATTACTGGAACAGGCTCAGGCCGGAGCGGACACCCTGTCTACCATGTGGCTGGCGCGGGTGTACTCCACCGGCCGCATGACCTTTCCGCAAGACCCGGCGCAAGCGCGAGCGATTGCTGCAACCGTGATTGACGACGTTGAGACGCAGGCGCTGTCAGGCGCGGCTGAAGCCCAGTTTCTAATGGGCACGGCCTATGCCGAAGGCCTGGGTAAAGCAGTCGACGCGGACGCAGCGATGCACTGGTATCGGCTAGCCGCAGCCCAGAACCACATTCTGGCGCAGCACAATGTAGGCAATGCCTATCGCTCCGGAACCGGAGTCGCACAAAGTCATGCTCAGGCTGTTTACTGGTGGACGTTGGCCGCCAAGCAGGGAGACGCAATCCCACAGCTACGCCTGGGAGAGGCTTACGAATCCGGCCGTGGCGTTGAAAAGGACAGGAATGAGGCCATCTACTGGTATCAGCAAGCTGCAGATCGAGGCAATGGCGACGCACAAAACGCGCTGGAGCGCTTGGGTGAATAGCGCCTGGCTCAACTAGAGTGCCATAGCAGAGTCGGAACAAAACTGAAGTGCTGACTGTTTGTTCCGAACACAATTTGTTCCGAACCCAGTGTGGGCGCGAAAGATCGACACGATCAGCGCGCCTCCATCAACTTTTTCATACATTTGCCACAGCGACAATTAAAGCCATGAAAACCCTTGTAAAGATCGCTCTTTCTCTTGTCGGCCTGTTTGTACTGATCCTTGTAAGCAGCGTCCTGTTCATATTGCTCGTGGATCCCAACAATCACAAGGACTGGATTGAAAACCAGGTTCGCGAAAACAGCGGCTATGAGCTCGAGCTGGCGGGAGACATCGAGTTCTCGCTTTACCCTTGGCTACGCATCGCGGTTGCAGATGTACGCATCGCCAATCCATCGGAATTTGCCGGGCCAGATTCCATGCTTACTCTCGAAAGTGCCGAGTTTCGGGCTCGACTGCTGCCCATGCTTGGTCGGAATTTCGAGATCGACACTGTTGCAGTTCGCGGCCTCGAGGCGAATTTCATCACTCTAGCCGACGGCCGCAGCAACTGGGCTGGTCCGGAATCAGGCCCCGCGGCAGCTGCCCCCGACACCGAATCCGGCGGTGGCATGCCTTTCAATGATCTGCGCCTGGGTGGCGTCAATTTCGAGGACATCAATATCCGCTATGAGGACCGGGCGACGGGCCAGAGCATCGCCGTCTCAGAGCTGCGCTTTGCCAGTGACGAGTTGGTCTATGGCGAGCCCCTTAATGCTGAACTGACTTTTTCCATCGCCGCGACCGAACCGGCTCTGGAGTCCGATGTTAATCTGCAGGCCAGAGTTAACTACGATTTAGAAAACGAGGTTTACAGCATCGCACCGCTGGTAATTAGCGGCGAAATTCGCGGCGACAGCGTGCCTGGTGGCAGCACTAGTCTGGCCCTCGACAGCGCCGTAAATTTTGATCTGGGCGCCGACAGCCTCACCGCCGAGCCCATTTCTTTGGCTGTCCTTGGCACCGAGCTACAGGCCGGCCTGACGGCATCCGGACTGCAGAGTGAGCGGCTCGACATCGCGTCAACTGTGAATCTGCGTGGCGAGGACCTGGCGCTGCTTTTCAGCGTCGCCGGTATCGAGCCTCTGGCTAGCCAGTTGCGTGAGATCGCCGATGCCAGCTTTACATTCCAGGGTGAGCTCAACGCCCAGCCGCTTCTTGGTGGCCTCAGCATACCCGAGCTCCAGCTCAGCCTGCTGGGGGCCGACTTCAGAGGCAGCATCGAGGCCAGCAACTTAACCAGCGACGAGCCCCTGGTAAGCGGCAACCTGACGGCCGCTGGGCCCAACCTGCCCTCGGTGCTGGAAGTTATTGGCCAAATTAGCGGTGGACGTGATTCCAGGCTGGCGGAAGGCGGCCGACTCATGCAACAGATTCCCGACAAGGATTTTAGCCTGGCGAGCGAGTTTGACGTCGACCTGGCCGAGGGCAATGTCGAGGTATCGAGGCTGGACATTCAGGTACTTGGTGCTGGCATAGAGGGTGATCTGAGCGCCAGCGATGTGAACACCTCTGAACCAGCCGTGTCCGGGCGACTGACGGCTGGCGGCCCCGACCTGCCTTTGCTAATGCAGATCGGGGGCTGGTTCCAGGGCGGTGAACAGTCGCCGCTATTCCTTTACGGGAGCGAGCTCGGCACGCTCAGCGACAAGGCCTTTGCTGTCAATAGTGGATTCGAAGCCAACCTGAGTTCGGGGGCAATCACCGTGCAGGAACTCAGTGCTCGCGCCTTTGGCATCGCCGTCGATGGCGACTTCGTTGCCGACGATATCAATCGCTCCAGCGGCCGTGTAGACGGCGGACTCACCGTGAGCGGCGACAATCTGGGCACGCTGCTGAGCGCCCTCGGTCAGAGCGATCTGGCGCAGGTGGCCCGGTCCCTGGCCGTCGAGCTGCAGTTCAGTGGCACCAGCAATGATCTCTCCATCGATCCGGCCCAGTTCGAGTTCGTAGTCGCCGGCAGCCAGATCCCCAACTCACCGGCAACTCTCGCACTGAGCGCTGCCAGCCGGGTAGACCTGGAACGGGAGGCGCTCCAGGTCGATTCATTCTCTGTCACTGGATTGGGACTGGACCTGCGCGGCAGCCTGTCAGCCGGGAACCTGCTCAGCGACCCGGAACTGAATGGCGGCATTGAACTTGCCCGGTTCAACCCGCGCCAGCTCCTGGAGCAACTCAACCAGCCGCTGCCGGTGATGGCTGACCCCGAAGCGCTCCAGGCGCTGTCGCTGTCCACCCGTTTCGACTATTCACCCGACAGTATCAGCCTTTCCGAGCTTACCTTATTGCTGGATGAGACTAATTTGAACGGCCAGTTCGTCATGCGCGAGAGCGCCAGCCCGCAGTGGCAACTTGACCTGGACATCGACCGCATCAATCTGGACCGCTACCTGCCCCCGACTGGGGCGCAGGATGAACAAGTCAGCAGTGAAGACGATGCCATGGCCATGGCTGTCCCCACAGACGTTATTCGCCAGCTCGATGTGCGCGCCAGTGCGGATATCGGTCAGTTGCAGGTGGCGGGGCTAGCACTGGCCGACCTGTCTCTGGGCGTGGAGGCGCGTGCAGGTATGGTGACCCTGTCACCGCTGCGCAGCAATCTCTATGAGGGCAGCTTCAATGGTGAAATGAGCCTGGATGCGAGCCAGGAAATTCCCGCCGCCACAGTGAATATTGCTTTACAGCAAGTCAATATCGAGCCGCTGTTGCTGGACATGATGAACGCCAGCTACGTCAGCGGCCGGGGCAGTATTCAGCTTGATCTGCGCACGCAGGGTGCCGATACCCTTGCCATGCAGCAGGGGCTGGACGGCCAGGGCAGTATAAATCTGGAAGACGGTGTTCTGCGCGGCGTCGATGTAGGCGCCGTGTTGGCCCAACTGGAGACCATGATTCGCAGCCGCAGCGCCGGCCAGATCAGTCGCGGGCAGCAGACAGCTTTCGAGTCTTTCTCGGCGAATCTGAATTTTGACGACGGCGCGATTATCAGTAACGACTTACTGATCCGGGCGCCGGGCTTTGACATCAGCGGCCAGGGAACACTGCTGGACCTAAACGACGAGACCATCGACTATACTATTCGCGCCTCGGTGGATGCTGCCACTGCCACTCGCGCTGATCAGGAATTTGATATCGGGGGCTA